>Ga0164242_10000949_pt1 | contig 34483 bp, 49 predicted proteins | sample OricomgcompostMG_FD_108783 | JGI IMG/M metagenome (GOLD analysis project Ga0164242, IMG submission 108783) | Miracle-Growth compost microbial communities from Emeryville, California, USA - Original compost - Miracle growth compost (MG) ... | reverse complement strand
TTCAGGAACACCTGTGGTGATTCAAGGATTGCCGCAAGGCCATACCCTTCAAACTCCCCTGGGACCTTCAGGTACGGCACCTCAATGAACGGAGCTTCCTTGAAGTCATACGGGATTGGCATCGAACCTCCCTTAAGGATCGGCACACGCGAACCACCAACAATAACAGCAAAAGCGTCGTCATATGGACGCACCCACTCATAGGTTTCGTACATCTTCGTACGAGAGTCTACCTGCTGATACTTGTCATTCGTGTAGCCATAGGTATGATGCTGGTACGAACGATCTCCGGAACGGGTTATCCTCGTATGAGCTGATTTGACTTCTTGACGAATCGACGCATAGTCATTCGTGTCTCCTCCCTGCGAGGCTATTGCCATCTCAAGCCTCTCTGGGTCCGCCATTGGATAGCGACGTCGTATCTCGTCCTCGGTGAGGACAAGGCGCTTGAACCAATACTGTTTCAGCTTACGGTCAGTATTGTGCCAGTCGTACCAGAGAGAGTAGTTGTCTATCCATTCGCAGAATGGAGCATCGTAAAAAGTCTTTTCTTCCTCTTTCCAGGCATATTTCTTGCTGCCAATATCCTTCGTCTTGAGGAATTTGAGCTTACGCACGTCTTTCTTCCAGGAAACCTGCATAAAGCCGGTCCCGTAGATAAGTGCTGCACGCACAACATCCTCCGACACCTTGTCCATGCGGACAAGCTCCCAGAGGTAATCAAGGAGCATCTGCTGCTTTAAGGACTTTGCATTGTCATCCTCTGTACGTCCTATGACGGTGAAGTCCGGACGTGCATCAAGGATGCGCGGCATCATCGTTTCAATGACGGCTTGGATATAGGGGACGAAAACATTGGCCTGCCACGTCTTTATTTCCCGCTGACGGTCGCCGGAATACGCCACATACAGTTTGTAGTAGCGATCATACCTAGGTTTCAGGACGTTGAAGAAATAATTGAAGGCATCCTCCCTTTGCAGGTAGAATTTGTTCATCATTTCAACCTCCGCCGGACCGTAGTTGCTCGGGTTGTAAGTACTGACGAGTCGTGTCATAACCAGCGCTGGTTTACCTTATAGTACTAGGGTCGCTAGTATGTGAAGCCCCCTGGGAGATGAGCCATGTAGTCCAGCTGATCGAGTGGCTTGTCGTAGATCACCTTGAATCCCTGGAACCCAATAGCCGCAGAGAAGATGGCGTCATCGTGGAAGCCATCCTGAGCAATCATGTTGTTCCCGTTATCGTATACGAATGTCTGCATTTCTGAGAGAAGATATTCAGAGCGAATGTGGAGGTTTCTGTCACGAACGGCCTGGTTGAAATCATCAATCATGAGAGGGCGGGTGACACGCGTCGTCTTCCACCCCAGTCGGTCGGACCAGGCGGTCGGAATCGTGTCGAACTTGGCCGGGCGGAAGTATAGCTGAGGATACAGAAGCTGTTTAAGGATGGTAAGGGTCGTGAGGCCGTGATTGTTGACCTCCACCACCATCATCGCGTTGTTGTACATTCGACCCCACTTATTGAGTGCTTCCCCGAATTTGTCCGGTGCCATCATCCCGTGGTAATGGGCCACCTCTTCCCCTGAGCTGCGGTCGAAGATGGTCATCGCAGACCAGTCCCCCCCGGTGACTCCTTCTGATACATCAGCTCCGGCAACATATGTCGCTCCTGGACGAGGCTCCTGGAATATAATGAGGTCATCTTCCGTCTTTCTGACGGTGTGTTTGCTCCCATCGATCGCAACGAAGTCATCTCCCGGATTAACGATATTCTCTCTCAATGACTTCAGGAGGTCTGGGGAGAATACTCCTCGGCCTGACTGGAGGAATTCAAGAGAATACTCCTGTGCGAATTTCATAGGATCCATCTCCTTCCTGATGGCTTCTATCTCTTCTTCGCTATAAATCCACCACCAGCCATATTTCTTCTTTGCGAATCCATTATCTTCGGTGGTCCAAATACGGTGATAGGCATTACCCATACCACGCGGGGTGGATTCGATGACAAGAAGCCCATCGCGCGGAACGGCAGCGGTAATTGCGGCGAGCTTTTCATCTGCCTTATCCCACATAGCGAGCTCCGTGAGGAGTGCCGCGTGAATCGTGTATCCACGACCGACGTTCTCAGATGATGGAAGCACCATGATCTTCGAGTTCATCTTTGGGAATGTGATCTCGTACTTGGAGTTATATGCGATGGTCGGACGAAGCTCTGAGGGAGTGGACTGCCAGAATGTTTTAACTTTGTCGAGGAGCTCTGCGGCCATTGCGGTGTTGTACCCGACGAGGACTGTGTTCATACCGGGTGTCGTAATGGTCTTGTGGTAGAGATATCCGGTTATGGCCGTGGAGAATCCAATCTGACGGGCCTTTAGAATGATGATGCGGTTGTTCTTGCGAAGCGTATTGTAAATATCCTTCTGGGCCTCGTTGAGTATGAAGGGGATAAGTCCAGGCGTTTTCCCTTTAATCTTGCAGAAATGTTCTAGATAGAACTTTGGATCACGAATACGCCGAATAAGTTCGGCGTCTCCTCCTTCTACAGTGTCTTCAAGGCTAAGCTTCAGGTCTTGGGTAATCATGGACGATGGTCTTGGTCATTTCGTCTTCCTCCTCCTGCATACGACGTGCTGAATCCGGCACCTCTGGTTCTTCCACCTCATATTCATCTATGTCCGTTTCCTCTGCTGCAACCGGTAACGTAAGGACGTCTTCTTTCGTCGGGATCTCTGTCTGGTTCATTGCCTCGATGAGTTTCTCTTCCCACGAGGTCGCAGATGCGGTCTGGGAGTCATCGTACTTATCAAGACCAAGGGTCTTGAGGAGCATCTCGAACGCCTTCAGACGATCGGCTGACTTGTCACCTCCTACCGCTTCACGTTTAATGCCATTAATGATGAAGTCGAACGATATACCAGCGGCGGTCAGAGCCTTGTGGAATTCACGTCGAATCTGTAGTTTGTCAAGCGTACGATAAACCTCTGCGACGGTTTTTGCCCCGATGATTTCCTTCAGTTTTTTAGGGTCTGACGTTTGTGCTAGCGCACCAAGGAGCTGCACTTGCTGAGTAGTGTTCTGTTCGTATTTCGACCCAGTTGCGCCACTGGTCGTATCCATCACTATCGGCTTCATTTTTGGTTTATCCATGGGGCTTGTTCCTAAATCGCGGAGGGACTTTCATGTATCTCGCACGTAACGGTCTGAAATCTTCGTGCCACACATACGGGGAATCAGTCGGAGCATCCAGTCGTTTCAGACGGTACGCGTTCTTCCCTGACTCCTCATTGGCTGACAATGCATGATTTATGACATAGTCGACGAATTGGTTGTAATTCATCTTCCGCTCCTCGGCTATACGCAAAAGGTCCATCCTCTCGGGGAGCTGGTAAACGAAATACATATAATCGAGGGTAACGGTCTCGTATGGAAATGCATATTTCTCCGGGTCCTTCAATGGATCGTTCTGGAGAAAATCAGGGAAAAGGTCATCAAGATAGGTCGCAATCTTGAAGAAAGAACCGGAACGGGTGAATACGAAAAGCGGCGTGCCGACCATTTCGCGCATGAAGAATCCATACGCGCGTTCTAGCCAGGGGCCATTGGCAAAGAGATTCTTTCTTCGTTCCCCTCGGTAGATGAAGTGGAGATTGAGCCAGATGAATTCAATCGTCAAACGGAAAAGCGTGTCATTCACTTCACGTGTGAATGCTTTCATCCTCTCTGTATATGACTCAATCGGCCCCCACGCAGAGAATATCTGCTTCCGAACATAAACCTGGTCGAACTCCTTTTGTTTTAGGTCTTCGAAGGTCTTCGGGTATTCCTTAAACGGCCGTTTGTGCGGTCGGGGCTTGCGCAGCCCCTTGTGGCTGTTCGCTAGTTGCTTGTGCTGATCCGTTTTCATAGTCTTCCTTACCGAGTAGTGAATCGAGAGCCGAAGTAAAGCTCTGATACTGATCTGGATTTTTCTGTTTTAGCTGGTTCAGATACTGCGCAACTGAGTTCTGGTCCGAGAGATCGACACCATTTGCCAGAAGGACCTGCATCACCTGCTTCAACATATCACGTCGGGCAGAATCGACGCGGTTGCCGACACTGAATTTCGTACTATTCCATTTAGCATAGTTCTGTTTTACAAGGCCCAGGAGATTCTGAATCTCTTTCCTCTGGTCGTCACTCATTGGAGTGGCCTGGTCGACGTCTATTGGGTTCTGCGTTGGCGCTCCTTGTGGAGCGGTACCAGTATCAGGGGTCACTCCAGCGTCCGGAGCGGCTGGCAGCGTCATTCCAGGAGAATTGCTCTGGATCATGTCTTGAGACGGATCTGAACTGGGAAGTTGTGGCATCTGGAAATCCATATGTCAACTATACATTATTGCCCACCCTGCGGGTTAGCGTCTTGTGCTGCGAATGTGGTATCCAGGCGCTGGAACGGAAGTCCCATGTACGCCAGTAGTGCACGTATAGAGCGTGATGCAGCAGATTCCTCACCCGGAATTCCCATCGTGTTTCGTGCATCCTTGGCGTTGGCGAACTGACGTGTCCTGTACCCTGGAAGATCATTTGCAATGCTCTGCGGAGCGGCTACTCCGGCTATTGATACAACGTTCGGAGTAAATGCATCTGCAACCCCGCGTCCCATGTAGAATGCCTTGTCTCCGGTCGTTGCGTTTGTTGGATAGAGCGGAGCTCCCATGGAGTTTTCTGGGCGGTCCCCGGTCCCGGCGAGAATTGACGGGAGGACGAAGTAGTCGAAGATTGTCGAACCGATCGGGTCCTTGAGGATTGGGGAACGATCGAGAGTCTGGACGACAGTGTTAGGCAGCGTCTGTGAATAAGTACGGCTCGATGGCTGGAAAATGTTCAGGGAGTAATACGGGAGGGCATTCGCCAGGTTTAAATATAGCGGGTAATTATCAAAGAAATTGAACGGCATGCGGAACATCGATGGATCGTTGTACCAACCATAGTAGTTCGGCTGTCCCGGTGCTGGGTTGAGTGCTGCACGTTCAAGAGGGCTCTTGTTACCGGAAGCCGCCTTGATGCCAAATGAAATCTTATTGTACATTGACGGATTGTACGCAGCCGTCTGGATCGCTCGGAGGCCCAAGCCATAGGTGAATTGCGAGAAAGGAGCACCGATGATTGGTACCGAACGGAGCATACGGATTGCCGCTGGCATTGCCGCATAATTAATCATCGCATCGTTGGCTATAGAGATCGCCTTCAGCGGAGCAATACGGTACATGGTTTTCCCATCACGAACATATTTCTCCATGAGGTCCGTCTCGCGGTTGAAAGGAGAAAAACGCGACATGACTTTTATCCCGTTCTCAGAAAGACCCGTCTGAGTGAGGAGTGTCGAAATCGCCATGCGAGCTGCCTGGTCTTGATGTTCATAGCCAGCTCGTGCTTTCTGCATAAACAGCTGGTATACAGACGCAGCTTTGTTCCCCTCATCAGATTTTGTCTTGATCCAATTGTCAATGCGGTCGAGGAGGGGGTTATCTTGGAGGTAATCACGCGCAGTAAATCCTGCCGGGAGGTCAGCTTCAGCAGGCATATCTCCACCAAGACGCTTCCTAAGGTCTTCGACAAGGGTAGACTGTGTTTTAGCCCCCTTCGCTCTTGCTGTCTTACGAAGCTTAGAGAAGAAACTGGTACTCTTTTCTGGATTCAGATTCCCATTCCTCATTTCTTCTGCCATCTCTTTGTTGAATTGCTGGAGCATTTGGACGATCTCGTCATCAGATTCTCCGGTGAAATATCCGGCAGCTTTGCCTGCATTCACCATCTCTTGCATGTCTCCAGAACCGGAAAGCGCGTGGCCTTGGAACCATGCAGGACCGACCCCGAATGTCTTTCGCAATGTTCCTGGGTACTTGTCAAGCACATCTTTCCATGCGGCTCCCACATCATCATTGGTGAGGAATTTATCCAAAATGAAGCCACGCGGGTCAAGACCCACGAGTGCTCCGTATGCACGATTGTATTCCTTATAGAAATCCCACGGACCCGTTTCTCCTCCCATCATCTTGTACATCGGCCATGCAGAAAGGTAGTTCATGGCTGCAGTGGCCGGAGAAAGGAATGAATGGGCTGGCTTGAATACTCCTCCAATGAAAGCATGATAGACATTCAGGAATTCGTTGATTGGTTTTATTTCCTTGTCCCCAATCTTCACCTTAACGCTGCGTGCCCACTTCGATGCTTTGTCATACGTCTTAATGCCAGTCGCACCGTCCTGTCCTGCAAGTTCCTCTTCCTGCTTGAGACGAGAGAAGAGATCACGCAATTCGTCCTGCCCCTGGGCTTCCTTGAGGAGACGCATTGTCGCCTCTTCCGGGGTCGCAGCCATGGCGATTGATGGTTTGGAAGATAACGTCGCGGCATCATCAGCCATCTTATTCAGCTGGTCAGTGAATGCGTCGCGCTCTGAGCCCTCTGGAACATCCTTAAGCCATTCGAAGTTTGCCCTGATGGATGGGTGAGAGAGCGCACTCTGTCCTCCTCCAGAAGGAAGGTCCGGGTTATCTGCCAGCTTTAAAAGCTCTGGATCTCCTGACCTGATGTCTTCAATAGTCTTCGCGCTATTGCGTTCAACTGCATCCATCAACTTCCACTGGTCAACCCAGTCATTCGATGAGTAGTACATCGATTTGTATATATCGTCACCCTTCGGCACATAGGTCAGTATCCTCTTCGTCCAATCATTCAGGCTTGTCCGACTGGCTCCGAGGCCGATTCCGGTCTTATCAATGTTCGCCAGTGGGTCAATCCCGGTCAACCCTTTGTATGTCTCCCATGCGTCGTTTGCTTTTTGTGAAAGAGAGCTCGCCACGGACCCTTCACGGCCTCCAAGACCGGGGATATACTTCGCCGCACCCGCCGCTTTCTCTAAAATTGATGATTTTGCACCCAGAAGTCCTCCTTCAACGCCTGCTTTGACGACTCCAGCCCCAATACGCGGAAGAAGAGCTCCTGTACCGGCCGTAAGCCAGTTTACCGGGTCTGCAGTGACGTCCAGAGCGAACCCCAGTGGGGCGGCTATCGGGTACGGAACGTTGTGCTCCTTCAGAAGGTCAGAAAAGTCCTCTTTACCGGTCGGGGTCTCTCCCATGAGCGATTTAACGCCGCTTACGACACCGTATAGAGGTTTTTGGAGCGTTCCGAGGACGCTACCGATGATTCCGGAGTTTGCGCCGCCTTCGCTTCCATTATCTGACTGGTCGTCGCCGTACCATTCCGCCGTTAGCTGCTTCTTCTGGAGCGTCCTGAGCTGTGTTTCAAGACTCTGATTCTCTTTGTCACGTGAAATGTCTGAATACGTCGGCGTAAGCACCGACGAAGACCCCGTAACCGATGAGGAAAGGGCCTTGTTGTTGCTCGCAATCTGTTTTTGGACACTATTTATCTCCGGAGTGAACGAATCCGGATTCGGGCTTGCCATAGAAGCAATTTACTACAGTTAATCTATCCCAAATTCTTCAGTTTCTCCGCTGGGTCGAAGACAACACCCTTGTTGTTGGCGTCGAGAGCTTTGAAATAGTCCCTGACGACCTGGATTGGGTTGATTCGGACCTGGTGGAACGCTTCCTTAAAGACAGAAGTGTCCATATAGCGGTTGCGGATGACCTTCGGACGGGAGAGAACGAGCTCGAAATCGCATAATGCTGGTAATCTGACCGCTCCTTTGTGGCGTAGCTCGGTGTAAATTATCTGAAGCATGGCATTGTAGACGCGTTTTACCGTATCTGTCTCCATCTGACCGGAAAATCCGGCCAATTGTTCGAAGAATTCAGCGTCATTCAGCAGTCCCAGCTTCTTTTTTTGCTTTAGGTAGGCTTTTTTCATAGAAAAGAGGGTCAAATGAGTTACCGACCACCTGGATATTCTGCAGTCGGCCTGTAAGTGGGAGGCATGTCCCTTCGAAGTCTATGGCGAATCCCCATTTCTTCTCGTCAAAGAGAACTGTTCCTTGGATCATCTCCCAGGATCCGAATTCATTCTCCACATCAGCGAGAATTTCGTCGCCTTCATAGATGGGCGTCTCGAACATGTCCGTACGGGATGTGTCTTCTAGAAGGACCAATTCACCGACAGTGGTGACGTATCTGAGTCCATCCTCAGGGAGGGAAACCACAGCGGAATCATCAAGGCTGTCAAAGCCGCAGGAATGGACGTTAACGACACGGCCGAAGCCTTTGTGGTATGCCCGATATCCGAAGACCCGTGAACGGTCTCGGATCTTTTCGTTCCGAAGGAGAGGCATGCCACTATGGTGGCAGAGTCCTAATCTGTCTCTCCGTACTTCTTGATGAATCGGTCTGGGAGAACGAATCCTTCAGGTTTCGGCGGACAATTTGCTTGAGCGTCCGCCAATGCTTCGCCGGTCAACAGGTCTCCGTAAAAGAGCTTGCATAGATTATCCTTCTCCGTGAAGTGAGGAGTGGATAGTGTTCTCGATATCCCCGTATCTTTTACTGACTCCGGCCTTCCAACATATCGGAGAGTTGATTTGTCTCGGTAATAGTCATAGAGTTCAAGCTCTTCTGCTTTCTTGCGCGGCATATCAGAATTCTTCTCCTGTTCCCATCTGGACTGCGGTGAGTCCTTTCTCAAGCCACATACGGAGCACCGCCGGTCTATCTTCGAAGGCTAGGATGACATTGTAGTTCTGCTTTATGAGCTTGTCATACAATTCTGCCTTGACCTCGATATCAGGACGATGGTCTCCCTTCTTTCGCATGAGAAGCTCATATTCTGCCGGTAACCCTGCCGGGACATGATCAGTGATCCATTTCACTGTCTGGTCCCAGTGGGAGTCCGGCCTGGCAGTGAGGAAGATGACTCTCGGAAGTTCCTCAGAAGCATAGGAAACTTCCTTGAGGATCTTCGCCCATGCATCGTGCATGAACGTGTCATCTACCATCGCATCGAAGAATGGCTCCCAGTCGCGTTTTCCGTCTTTTATGTGGTGCAGACGATGTGTCGCGTCTGCGATTGTTCCGTCGATATCGACGATGATTGCTTGTGGTTTCATTGTACGTCGCTAGGGCAATAAAGTAAGAATATATATTGGTTATCTGGCGGCCCGGCCCACGTGTTCTCGTAGAGACACACAACCCCCCGATCGTCGTATCTCCGGAAAGAGCTCGGCCCTCCGTCGTTCACGTTCGGAACGGTCTCATCTTCCGCGAGGACTCGGTCATACGGATTCTGGACCACTTTCTTGTCTGTCTCCGCGTAGTGGGTGTAATCAGGCGTCCACGATGTCTGCTGGGTCTTTGCGACATAGTCACGTGACCCGTATTGATATCCGAACGCGAACATCACACCCATGATTGCGATGAAGATTCCCGCTAATAGAATTGACGACTTATCCATACCACACTGGGGCCGTACAGCCCCAGAAGCTAGGGACAAGCTTAGACTTGCGGTTCTATTCCATGACAGCCCAGTCCTCTGCGAGAAGGTCAGTCTGAGAAGCAACCCACGGTACGCGATCTCCCTTCATGTCTGCGGCGTCGTCGCCAACAATCATGTAGATGTACGCACGTGTGTTCGCGGAATTCTCGTCCGGAGTCTGAAGCCCTATTTTGTGATGAGCATTCCATCCAGCACGCTGAACGAACTTCCCATCGTTTATTGCGCTAAGTGCGTCTCCGAATCCCATACTACTTCTTGGTCTTAGCGTCGTTGTCAATGCTGTGACCGAGGCCAATGACCTTGGTCGAATGGTCCTTGCCTGCGGCGTCTCCAAGACCCTTGACGGAACTCTCTATGACCTTGATGCCCCCGTCGAGAAGCTTCTCTATCGTTGCCTCAAGGTGCTTGATATGCTTATCCTTCTCTGCGATGACCTCTTCCTTTCCTGCGAGTTCTGCCTCGTGGCGCTCCTTGCGGGCGTCCTCGGTCAGCTTGCGGTGGATACGCTGCGTCTCTTCGACGGCCTTGCGTGCCACAATCTCCCCATCGAGCTTAGCGAGCTCTTCTTCGCGCTTCTGCTTCTCCGCAGAGTACGTCTTATGGTCTGCCTCGCGCTGTCGTGCGATCTCGACACGGCTGTCCTGGAAATCCTTTACGTCAGCGAGGGCATGGTTCTTTTCCCTGCGACGGTACTCGGATAGTTGTTCATCGATCTCCAGCTTGCGTCGGCTCTCGTAGAGGGCCAGCTTCTGGTCGATCTTCTTTACACCGGTGAATAGTGACATTTTCGTTTAAATGATTAGGCTAATTGGCTAATGTTTAGAGGATAGCAAAAGGCGATACCTTTGTCAAGCGTCCTTCTGCCCCTTCACTTCGTACTGGCAGTTCTTGTCCTTGCACCACTCCTTCAGGTGTCCTTTGTCGCCAATCTCGTTGCAAAGGTTGTAGTACGTCTGGATGATCCCGAGTCCTGCAAGACCGTCCACGAACATGGAATGGACCTGGGGGACCACCCGAAGCATGTTCTCCATGGCGGTGAATGCCCGATAGCGATCTTCGTCAAATAACACAGCGAACTGATTAGAAGGTATTTTCGATGTCATGTTTCTTGAATGAGAGGGCGTATAACTTCTCCCAGATTATTTTTAATTCTTTCTCGTCATTGATCTGGCTGAAATGGACCTGCTTATTGAAGTTCCGTTTCAACCAAACATAGGCTTCACTGACCCCTGCCTTGTCGCTTCCGAATATTTCATCCATCAAGCGATGGCACGCAGCCTTGTAGTGGCCTTTCTTTTTTGGATTGTAGGTGTACATGGATAAGGGAAACGGCCGCCACTCCCCCGAGGAATAGCGTTATAAGTATGCCCAGTATTGCGATTGCTTGGTATACCATACGAATATGGTACTCCTAGCGATAACGTTTGTCAAGCCTCATTCAAGAGCTGGTTTTCCTTAAGAAATTGATAGAGTTGAAGGGACAGGGAGGCCAAAAGAGCGTGCATAGCGCCATCTGAAAACTCGCTGTTCATGGCATGCATCGCTTCATGGAAGAACGTAGCCTCCTGTTCCCGAGGAGGCATGGAGCCATTTATACGTATAGTCCCTGTAAGGGAGTCAAAATCACCGCAATTATCAATATCAGGAGTCACCACCACTTTGTACTCCAGCGCCCCTATCTTCACCGTCTGCGGAATGGTCATGAGGTAAGTATGCCTGGGTCGAGAGTATCTGCCTCTGGGCCTCCTCAAGGATATCGAGCATGCCAATATCCTTCACCCGCAGGTACAGGTTGTGGATTATCTCGAAGTCCTCGAACATCTTCTCCACGTATCCACGAGTATACTCGGTATCCTCTTCGTCGTGCACCGGGCAGTCGTACGGATTCGGGGGATCGCTGCGGTCGAACTGTCCGCAAAGGCAATCTACCATATCGGAAGCGTAGCTAACTCCATTCCCCAAAGGACAGAGAACAGTATGAGAATAATAATGAACCCGCGAGAATGCATATCCCGGGTACACAGCCAATGAATAATCTTTTTCATTTAGACAGTACAGCTAATGTGCATCTTTATAACGAGATCGACGAGGAGTGCGATGAGGACGAGGAACAGAACCACGTTGGCGAGGTTATTTATGAGACTCGCACTGTTCATCCTCGCCATCATCAAATCGGCATCTTCCATATGGTATTTGGTATTTAGCGAACATCTTATTCTATACCCTGGCTACTCTTTGTCAATAGGGTATTTCTTTATTGCCTTAAGCAGTTTTTTGACCGCTTCTTCAGGCGTTTCTCCTTCACCTCCACAGGCGGGGCAACACCCAGGCTCGCCGCACCATTTCTCCTTCGGGTCATGACGTATAGCTACCCATTCGGCGATCTTACCAAGCCTCTTTTGGTCCTCAGGGCGGTTCGAGTGGATAAGCCGTGTCGTGGACAGTGAGCCGAATTCTTCGCCGCAGGCCTCGATCATTTTTGACAGTGTCATTGCCCTATTCTACGGGATGACGATATGTTTGTCAAGGGAACATTTGGAAATTTGGGCGGAAAATATTTTCGTCCGGTCGTTTTTGGTACTGGTTCTTCGTACTGATTTCGTCAAAAAGTGTCCGCAGAGCGTGTGGGTCCCGTCCCCTATGGTACCACTCGTCACCCGGAGTCCCAATCCAGACAACCCCCATCCGCCCGTCCGTGCCACACATTTTTACGACTCATTCCTGTGTAGGGGGGTCAGGTGTTTGCACCGCCATGCATACACTACGACTCTCTCTGCGTGAAAGGTGCTTGCCTTTCAACCATTTATCAGCCTAATACATTACGTATGGCTACCGTTAACTCTACTAAGCCCGCAACCAAGCGGGAATTTATCGGCCGTGCATGGAAGAACGCAGTCAAAGCTGGCGACCGCCAGGGTACTGAGTTCATCAGCCTATCGCTCGACAAGGGCGTAGACATCACGCTCAACGGAGGAGACCGCATGCTCCTCTGGCCGAACAAGAAGCGCGAGGGAAAAGCTGACGCTGATTTCCGCGTTTCCGTCGAAGTCGCCGCCTAGCATATGGACGAAACAGAGAAGTGCTACCTCACCTATGACGAGGATGGCTGTCTGACCTGTACGTTCAATCACCACGCAGGTGCCGAGTGCCTCATGCACGAAACGCTAGAGGCAGAATATCAAGTCGCTGCTTAATGCAACGCACCACCTAAGTCCCTGGCTAGTCCACGGCAGCGAAAGCCCTGCAACGATGCAGGGTTTTTTCGTGTGCGGTACGACTCAGCATGTGTGCGATTATCATGTAATACATTCGTTATGATCTCAATCTTATTCGGGACCGCCGTGGCCGCTTTTGTGGCCTTCTTTCTCTGGCGCATCGAGGAGTGGTACTGGTTCGCCGTCTTCGGCATGCTCGCGCTGGCCGGTGTCGCCTTCTTGCTGGGTATATGACGTCGGGCATCCTCCGCTGCACCCACGAAGGCGAGATACACGAGTATGACTTCGCCGTGGCCATAGAGCGCGAGACTGGCCGTACAGCCGTATCAGGGAAGCTCTACACCACGCGCACCAAGAAGAAGGAGCATACCGTGGTCACCTTGTTCCAGTTCGTCGACAAAGAGACCGCAGCTGCCGTCATACACGGCCTGGGAACCCGCATCAAAGGAGGGTACGAGATACGTACCGGGCCGAGGGAGGCTACGACTCTGTGAGTTGAGCGATGCGTCGATGCATCGTGATTTACCAAGTACAAGACATACAATCCAATATGGACAGCATTACCATTGCCTTTACCGGCAAGGGCTACACGGCCTATGGCCGACAGGGAGACCATCTGGTGCTCGGCTTCGGCGCAAACCGCGTCGCCGCGCTTCTCATGGTGCTCCGCTCTGTGCTTGCATAATGTTCACCTCTTATTTATCATGCACTGGGGGAACCTAGTGCTCGCCTAATTTAATTTCACTTATCTATGTCTTACTCAAAAGCAATCGAAGCCGCTCGCGTCAAGGCCCGTGACATCCTGCGCACCCAGATGGCAGGCCGCATCATGGGCCGCATCGAAGGAGCCAAGCAGGATTACCTCTCGGCCCTGAAGCATTACGTGAACGTGCTCGCATCCAACGCTCGCGCAGCTACCAAGGAGACCGAAGAGGCCAATGAAGTCAAGCAGAAGCGCGATGACTTCGCCCAGGCGCTCGGGTCTGCAACGCTTACCGACGATGAGCGCGGAATGGTCACGGAGGCCATCGAGAAGCAGCAGGCAGAGAACGACAAGCGCTCTGCCGACGACGCTGAGATGGCTGCCAAGGAGCGTGACGCTCGCGCAAAAGCCGCTCAGGACGCCATCGCCGACGCGAAGGCTACCTACGAGCATCATCAGGACAACCTGAAGAAGCTTGAGAGCGGCGAGATGAAGGTCAATAAGGAAGACCTCGATGCCCTGACCCAGGAGCTCGTCCGTGCCGACAAGTCGGTACCGGAAGGCACCCAGGAAGTCGCTGAGCCGCTCGGCTAGTTTGGTTCTCACCTTTTCTTAAGCCACCGTCCCGTATGGGGCGGCACATGGAGATTCCGCAATAGTCTCCAGCTGCCGCTCCGTACGCCGGTGGCTTTCATTATCCCTAGTACATCATTCTATGACCTATGTAGAAGACATGTCGTGCTGCGGCGTACGCGAGATAGACGGTATCCAGGGCCAGTCGGCTCCGCTTACCCTTCTCGATGTCGCAGAGCACCGATTCGAGGAAGATGGCGTCAATCGCGCCGCCTACATCTTCACCGATACCACTGATAGCAGGGCAGGCACAAAGCTTGCCAAGTACATCAAGGACCACAACCTCGGAGACGTTATCCGGACCAAGGCCCGGCTGAACGGCAACTCAGGCAACAGAGTCGTCGTCTGGACTTGGGTCGTCAAGCAGGCGAATTTCCGCAGCTGGTTCAAGCAGCATTACCAGGACTAATACATCCCCTATGGAAACGATAGAAGCAACGGCAGAAAAGCCGGTCGCTGACCGCATCGTGAGAGCTTATGTCGTGCTCGGCGCTGATCCTGAACTCTTCCTCGCAAAGCGCGGACGCACGGTAGGCAGCGAGAAGGTCATCCCGGAAGAAGGGCTCAAAACCGAACGCGACGACAAGGTCATCCGCGACGGCGTGCAGGTAGAATTCAATCCGACCGCGCAGAGCTGCAGGCAGTTCCTCGCCCAGCACATGGCCTCATGCTTCAAGACGCTGCACAAAAGCTTGGAGAATACCGGGCTCAAGATCTCCTATGACGCAACCGTGGAAGTCACCAAGGCCGAGATGCGGTCATTGTCGCCCGGATCGCGCAAGTTCGGCTGCAAGCCAAGCAAGAACGCCTACCACGAAGGCGAGTACCTCAACGAGGTAGACGGCGAGACCTTCATGCAGCGCAGCGCAGGCGGCCATATCCACCTGGGCTTCTATGAAGGCACGGAGCACAACAGCAAGACCATGAAGAACCTCATGAAGAAGCATCCGGCAACGCTCGTCAAGCTGCTTGACTACGTGCTCGGGAATACGTGCGTGCTTCTCGACCGGGATCCAGGCACCAAGGAGCGCCGAAAGATGTACGGCAAGGCTGGCGAGTATAGGACGCCTAAGCATGGCCTTGAGTATCGCGTGCTCAGCAACTTCTGGATCAAAGATTACAAGCTCATGTCGTTCGTCTTCGGGCTTGCTCGCCAAGCTATGTCCATCGCCTATTCGAGCGTCGAAGGAGCGCATGGAGCATCCAAGACGTCGCCTGACTTCATGGCTGAGATCTTCGCAGCCGTCCCCGAGAAAGACATCATAAAGGCCATAAACCAGAATGATGCCGTGCTCGCCATGCGGAACTTCAAGAAGATACGACCAATCCTGGAACGCATCACGCAGACCGGAGACTCGTTCGCGCTCCACAAGGACAATATCCCGCGCTTCCTGTATCTCGTGGAACAGGGCATCGACGCCTACATCGCCAAGGACACGACCAAGCACTGGCTCACGCTCAGTACCGCGCACGGTAATGGCTGGGAAAGCTTCTCCGGTCCTGGCGGCACGCTTGCTCGCGACATGATGAGCAAGCCCCAGAAGGTGCTCGAAGCCGTCAAAGGCGTCGCTCGCGCAATAGCCGTATGAAGCTCGCCACCTACGGAAGCTTGAAAGAAGGCTTCTATAACCACAAGCGCTGGCTAGGAGACGCAAAACCCATAGCCACAAGCCGGACGCGCGGCGGGATGTACCTCATCTCGAAGGCCTATCCGATGCTCGTCAAGACCGGCGGCCCGCAGCACATCCACGACGTCGAAATCTATGACGTAGACGACACAACCTTCGAGCAGATCTACTTCATGGAGACCGGCGCTGGCTACTACTGTCAGGTAGAGGCATTCGATACGGATGACGGCCTCACCCTCGCTGCCGTCTTCTACGCAGACGAATCGGCCGTGCCTGAGGATGCTCCGGCAATCGCAGAATACAGCGCGGTAACCGCGCCCTTAGCAGTAACACATCAATCATGATCGATATACTGAAGCTCGTCATCAGAGAGCCTAAGACCGACAAGTACCTTGAAGACGATGGCAAGTTCCATCGCAAGCTGACTGACGTCCTCGACCTTTACACCGAGACCGAACAGGTGGAAGATGATGAGGAAGTCAGGATGCTCATCATGCATGAGCGTCTATTAATGGCCTAATACATTCCCCATGCCTCCAACATCAGAAGCAACGGTCGAAGCTGCCGTAGAAAAGAAGAGCTATCAATTCCCGTTCACCCTGGGCGCTGACCCGGAATTCACCGTGGTCTCAGGGACCCGTCCCGTGAACGCGCGTGAGATCCTGAAGACCTTCATCAAGGGCTTCCCGGAGACGCCCGTCGGATTCACGCTGCCGGGAGGCGAAGTGGGCTGGGACGGACATAACGCAACAGGAGAACTCCGTCCAAGCCCCGGAAACCCCCGCGAGGTGACCGCCAACTTCAAGGCGATGCTCACTGAGGTGCAGAAGCTGATGCCGTTCGTCGATCTCACCACGCTCACTATCGCAAGCGCGACCGGCGGCCATATCCACCTGTCGGTCCCAGAAGACATGAATCGGCACCTGGAGACCGATTCGACCAAGTGGCGTGCCATAAAGCGTGCGCTCGCCTCGTTCATTCTCGCCATCATGCTTTCGGAGAATCACCTCTCGCGCAAGCTCCGGCTCTCTGGCGGCAGCTATGGCAGCATTCTCGACTTCAGGACCGACCAGCGCTTTACGCACCCCTCAGGCGCTCCTGGCTATACGCTCGAAGTGCGCAGCGCCAACGCCGAGTGGATCACCACCGAGAAAGTGTGCCTCGGAACGCTCGCCTATGCCGCAATCGTATGGGATTCCATCATACGGCATGAGCGCGGCGAGAAGAGCATCCTGAAGCCGGTCGCTGATATCCTCTTCCCGAGCGATAAGGCGGCACGCGAAGGCATCGAGCCGGTGCTCGCCAATATGGTCAATCTCCAGAAGCTCTATCTCAACAAGATAAAGCCGTTCATCCGGAGCCATGCGGCGTATCCGGAGTACAAGGATGCCATCGAGCTCGTGCTCAATCCTGAGCGAGCCAAGGAGGTGAAGAAGGCCGCTCACTATTCGGTGACCGAAGGCTGGAAGCTCACCCGCGACATCCGCTCCATCAAGTCGTCCGACTTCACCAAGGAGGACAAGATTGAAGACTTGTCAAGCAGGTTCCCGGAGAACGTCATACGGAATCTCTCCCAGTTCGCCTGGAACGATGACGTCAACGTGCAGGCTTTTGCTACGGCGCTCGGCAAGCGGTCAGTCGCGCTTGGCTGGAAGCCATCTCATGAGTATTTCCTCTTCGGACTCAAGAAAGGCATCGATGCACTCGTCCTTCGGGATGAGGCTGGCGAGTTCCTGGCCGGGAGCGAGATCATGAAGACGAAGAAGGACTATGACGTCATCAAGAAGAAGTTCGAGCGCCTGGAGCCTAAGGCCGCTCCTGCCTACGGGCGATTCATCCATCCTCGCACCGGAGAGCTCATGAGCGAATCGGAAATGAAGCGCGTCATGATCGGCATCCCGTATGAGGTGCGCCAGAAGATGGACTTCAAGTCGCTCATCCGCCTCGTGCTCAAGTACGAGAAGAACCCGAAAGCCCTGCCGCTTATCAGCCGCGACACGCTCGCTGACGGAGAGTCGCAAGTGGACATCGCGCTCAAGAAAGGCGAAGCGGAAGAGCAGGGATTCGACCGGGCTATCCAGAGCGGCGACAAGCCGCGCGAGCTCAAGCATGACGTACTAGCGGAAGTCATAGAGATGCGCGAGATGGAAGCGTACCGGACCGGTGAAGAGCGCAGGCGCACTACGGTTTCTGACACCACTGCGCTTTCTTCTTGGATCGGGCTTACCGGCAATTACGGCATTTGCTACGCAGATGACCTCGTTCCTACCGCAGGTGCTCGCGTTCGGGATGCAGAGAGCCGGGATATCATGTGCTGGTTCGTCGGCGGAAATGATACGATCGTCAACTTCGGCCAAGGAGATCGTGCCTGGGAGCTTATTGCCGACATCTTCGACCTGCCCCAAGCAATCCTAGAAGCGGAATTCAACCAGCATGGCTACCGCAATGGCGCTCGCATCCTGCTCGGCAATGGCGGGAATTTCCGCTTCAATGCTGCGACAAAGGACGCTCGCATCAGTGCACTTATCAACTAACACATCACAAATCTATATGTGTGGACTCATCGGATGGATATCCAAAGACAAGAACCAAGTGAACGTGTCCCCGACGGACATCGTCGCTGAGCAGTATGAAGAGCAGAAGAGCCGTGGCAGTCGCGGCTTCGGGATGACCGAGATATTCGACGACGGAACGTTCCGCGTCTCCCGAAGCACGACTGACGTCAAGATGATGGTCGATTTGCGGCTCTCTGACGCTCGTCATATCCTGCTCCATCATCGCCTGCCGACAAGCAGCGAGAATCGCCATGACCAGACGCATCCCATCTTTGTGGGCCACGAGGAGCTCAAGCATGACTATTACGTCAACCACAACGGCGTCATCAACAATGCGTATACGCTCAAGACCAAGCACGAGGAACTGGGCTATGTGTACAACACGGTCCACCAGGATTACGCCTATCGCTCATCGACCAACAAGATAGAGAAGTTCAATGACTCCGAAGCGTTCGCCATCGAGATGGCCCGGTATCTTGAAGGCAAGACCAAGGAGATCGAGAGCAAGGGCAACCAGGCGTTCATGATCGTGCAGGTCAACAAGGAGACGCAGACCGTGACGAAGGTCGTCATCGGCACCAATGGCGGCCACCAGCTCGGCCTATCGCGTTTCCAAGAAGGCTGGTTCTTCGCAAGCGAGAACAACTATGACGACAGCGTCGCCATCGAAGCGGAGCATGCCACTACGTTCCAGGCAGTGTACAAGAACGGCGTTCTTGAAGGCTTCAAGGAGCTTGAGGATCTGCCAGAGCTTCTCTTCGCCAAGGAGGAAGTCAAAGCGCTTCCGCCAACCAAGTACTCCGATCCGGATTACTCGACCCGCATGAGCGATTACAAGCCGTATCAGGGAACCCGTATGGGTTTCCAGGCCCCCGCCAATGTTCCGCCGCGCGGCATGGACTTCATCACTCCTTCGGATGCGCGATTGATCCTTGGGGAAGCGGGGAAGGGCTTGTCGGATAAGGACGCCATGGAAGCTGCGCTTCTACTACGCAACAAGGAGAACAAGGACGCGTACATGGCGGGCAAGGCAGATAGCTTCGTCAATATTCTTTCAGGGGTGCGCCAGTCAAAGCTCGGCGAGATCTTCAAGGGCGACAAGAATCATGAGGCTATCGCCGGATTCCCGTATCTTGAATTCGCCAAGCTTTATGCCGCAGGGAAGATAGACGAGGTCGAAGAGAAGTGGAATACCTATATGGAAGACGGCATCACTACTGACTTCGATTTCGCTTCCATTGTGGAGGATGCGCTTCTGATGGAACCTGACTTCCGCAATGTCGTATCCCTCAAGGAGATGGAGAAGCGGGCGCTCAATCTCGTAGGCAATCAGATGCGCTATGTGGCAAGCCAGCTCGTGCCTATCTTCAAGCTCCAAGCATTCATGAAGACGGCCATCGTGCTCGGGCACGCCTATCAGACGCAGGCACCGAAGAAGGAGGTCAAGGATGTCATCCCCTCTCGTCAGAGCGTGAACGGGAAATCAGTATCGGAAGAGGAATTCGACCGTGCGCTTGACCGTGCAGCTGGCGCGATGAGCTCGAAAGACCTCGACGATATGGCAACGAAGGTGCTTGAGCATGAAGAAGCCTGGGGCAAGCTCCATACGGTCAAGGACTGCAAGGATCAAGCGGTCCATGACTATCTCGACTCGGCAGACGGCCACTGGATGATGTACGGGACGGCCCATCGGCTTGAGGAGTGCGGCAACCCCAAGTTCCATTCCATCGAGTACGGTGAACGGCTGAAGCGGCATACGGAGACGTATGGCGTGCATACCGTAGAAGCCTGCGGCGTGTCCCTCTACCATACCGCGCCGCCGCCAGCTCCTGCTCCGGAAGAGGTCTCCATCGTACCGCTCGCGAATCAGCATGACGAAGACGCAGAGACGGCGCTTGACGTGCTGGGAAAAACCGCAGGCGATATGCATCCGGAAGACATCATGAGCGAGGCAGGGCATATCGCCGAAACCATACGGGCCGCCGCTCAAAGCGATATAGAAAGCCATCTAGAGCGGATGGCAAGCGTAGCCGCTGATGAGGGCCTTGCGCTTACTATCGCCAAGTACGAGGATGCGCTTCAGGAGACGGTCGGCAAGGCAAGCACCCGGTTCAAGGAACTCGCAAGCATCGTCAGGACCGCCAAGGCGTCCGATGAGTATTTCGAGTCCCTTATGGACCATTCACTCGATATCTAGCATGAATTATCTCTCTGCTGGCCTGCTTCCCGGAGAACCAGGCATCTATCCTACCAAGGAGGAGATACTTGCGGAGCGGCCGAAATTCAGATGGGGCGTCTTCAAGGCCATAAGCGACTGGAAGACGGCCCATTATCGCGGCTGGGCCGCCAGGGGCGACGAGGAGCGGTTTGAGGCGTGTCAAGCCCTCGTAAACGCCATCTGCTCGGTCTATGGCGTGCCTAAGGCCGTCATAAGCCAGTGGGATGACCGCGTCGACGCCTATCGGGACGGCATCATCACCCTCACCAAGCCTTCCATCATCACGGCGCTGCACGAGCTCGGGCATCATCTCTTCGGTCCCAGTGAGCTCCACGCATGCCGATTCTCCGTATGGATTTATCAGCTGCGGTTCTCGACCGCATTAACCAAGCTCGTATGGAACGGACACCTACTTCAAGAGCCACCTTCGCAGGAAAGCGTACGGTCGTAGTGCGCGAGACGGCGCATTTCCGCTTCTCGGTCACGATCACCGCACGCACCTTCGCGCTGTCAAAGCACAATCTCTCCCATGAACGGGCGAGCGCCATGACGCTTCTCGCGCTTATCGGAGCGCGTAAGTCCACCATTCTCAAAGCCGATGCCGTCGGCCGCATGAAAGTGCGCATGGGAGACAGCTTCGCCAAGGCTGCAGGCATCGAATGGCTCGCGCTCAGAATGGCAAGCGGCGACAATCCGATGATCCTCAAAGCACCCCGCATGTTCAAGAACAAGGAAATCATCATCACGCCGACCGAACGTCCAACCATCTACACGGTAACCCTCACCAGTCCCCACGGTGACGAACGGGTAGAGACAACGGCTAGCCAAGAGGCCGTAGAAGCGCTCCTGGCCGTGCAGCCATGACCGGGAAAGAAGACATCATCGCTCCCGGCGGCGACTTCTGGGGAGAAGACGTCGAGATTACGGTCGATATAAAGCTCAGACCGCGCAGCTATCGGGGCATCGGCGATCCGCCAGACGCTCCAGAGAACCCGCATGCAGGGCATAACCTCTGCAGCGAATGCGGTCAGTGCGACGACTGCCAGGACTGTCCCTGCGCTGAAGATGGCGAGTGCGATATGTGCTGGGACTGCGATAGATGTATAACCTGCGTGGGGTGCGCCTGTTAATAGCTAATGAAACCACTATGCCTAACTGGTGCGGGAATACCCTGATCGTACGCGGTCAAAAGCCGGAGATCGCCAGGTTCGTGCGCGAGAATAAGGCTGGGGACCTGAATCTCTCATTCAATGCCATGGTCCCTATGCCGGTAGAGCTTGAGCGCACCCAGAGCCCGAATAATGCTCCAGAAGAACAAAAGCAGGCCCTGCGAGCTGCATTCGGCTCCGACAACTGGTACGACTGGCATATAGCGGCCTGGGGCACGAAATGGGATATCGGAAGCGCTGAGCGGACCATTAAAGGCCCCCGCGTCACGTATTCCTTCGAGACTGCCTGGGGGCCGCCTACTGAGTGGCTCGACCGCATACGCCATTTCTACCCCCAACTGTCGTTCGAACTATCATATGAGGAGCCCGGCATGGGCTTTGCAGGCTGTATCACAGCTTCAGTTGACGGATTTACCGACGAGACCTGGGACTACGTAGAAGATTAACGAAGAAAGCCTGGTAGCAATACCGGGCTTTCTTCGTGTGCCGCCACGCGCCTTGTTCAGGCCCACGCAGGTCACAAAAGTTCAGGTTTTTAGGCCTTGTCAGCATGACAGGATGAAAATACGTAGGATATACAAGGAAATAGTGATTAGGGGATAGGAATATGTGATTATGTGATATGAATAGGAACAGTCAAGTTACAAGATAAATCTACTTTTTGAGCCCGAACGCCCATTCGCCATAGAAAAGCATCCAGACCGCCCAAACGCCGGGGATCCCAAGCGCCCAATCCCAATACCACCAGGCCACAGCTTACCAAGCGCCAAGGATTCCAAGTGCCAGTTTCGTACAGCCCAGACACCTAGACACCCAAACGCCACAGCCCCAGGTACCCATTTAATACGCCCAATTACCATACGTCTGAAACGTAGTCCTGTATTCTATATCTCTTTGGGTATGAAATAGCCACTCTGGTGGAATTTTTTTCATTTCTCTGCGGGAAATGGAAGAGTACGGGTGTACCTGTGTTATTTAGTTCTCTATATAGGGCCCAAACTGTGCTCTCCGTTAAAATCTTTTTCTATTTCCTGTCCAAAAAGTTCAGGTTTTTACGAATTTCGCTGGAATATACCTAGCCTGAAGCAAAATCTGACGAAAGTAAGCCGTATTCCTGGTTCCAACTTGTACATTGTTGTTAATTAGTTTGAACCGGTGTTATAATGGCCCAGAAGACCGAGTAACCAATCACCATGAATGACGCAGTAACCGAAACGCCCATTCCCGGCTCTACCGCAACCAGCAATAAAGCCCCGACCCTCAAAGAGGGCGACGTCGTCCACATGCTCGCCAAGGAGTTCGGCGGTATGACACGGCTCGCTGATGAGGATTCAGCCTACAAGTTTGCAGAGAACGGTGACCTCGTTATCACTGTAGAGGTGAAGTCGGTGAAGAAGGCGAAAATCACCCTCACCGAACTCCCGTAATTTTTCCTTGCCAGAAAGACAAAAGGCCCTTATTACAGGGCCTTTTTCTAATATTCAACCTTAACCAATCTCCCCCGATACACCTCAGTCGGTGCTTCAACACGCGAAGCACTTTGAAGGAATCCGATTGGCTCATTTATGCGATTACGCTTGGCCTCCTCCAGAGTGTCGAAATACCGATACACGTAGATGTCCTTCCCTACCCTGCTTTTCATTGCTGCGAGCCGTTCTTTTGGCTTATCCCGGTAGTGAAGTGGTGCATATTTCATGAAGACATCATAGTCTATATGCTACTTTTGTCAATGTGCTGTGGGCAATAATCTCCTGGTGCTCCGTGGAGTGATATGCCACAGGCACTACAGTATCCGGGCCGTTCTTCTTCTCTCCTGTCTTCTTTTTCTTTTCTCTCTAGGCGGATTTTTGCCCGACGGACAGCCTGCCACTTGAGCCGTTGCTCTGTGTGAAGCTCCGGATGGGTCATTCGCCATACCCGTGTCCATTCCCGTTTGTATTCAAGCAATTTCAGTCTTTTTTCTTCCATGCCCTAATCGTCGCTAGAAGAGCCCCATTCGTTAAAGATGCGATCTGCCTCGGCATCCATCCTTTTCCGCTCTGCACGGGTCAATTTTGGGGCTTCATCGGCCTTTGAGAGCGCCTCCTGGTATGCGAAGCGTCCGTTAAGGAGTGAAAAGGTACCGGACTTTGAAACACCAGTGACGCGATTTTTTGCAAGCATGATGCGAACGTGGCTTCCGTAATACGAATTCTCCCTTTCACCAGCTTCGGCACGCTTTCTGTCGATCAAAAACACCGCATCTGCCTCCTGCACAACGCCGTACGAATCCCTGACATCCTCCAATGACGGCTCCTGCGTATCAACCTTACGGACATGAACCGGAAGGATAACCGTAGTCTCCGTCTCTATCGCAATGCTCTTAAGCGCACGGACGATATGCGTGACGGCAAGGGCGTGATTTCCATGCGCCCCCATGTCCGGATCAATGAAGCCTATGTGGTCTACGACTGAAAGTTTTACTCCATTATTTTCTTTTGCTGCGCGGATGGTATCGGCGATGTTCTGAAGATCCGACGACAACGGTGGAGACGGGACAAACAGACGCTCGAAGCAGCCGGGCTCCAGTTGCATCTCTTCGAACTTGCGGAAAAGCGGGACTGACATGACCTCGTAGGAGAACCACAACGCCCCATGCCCCTCCGTGAGATAGGAAGCAGTCAGGTCTTGGGCGAACGTCGTCTTGCCCACACCCGACCTACCCGCTATGATGATCAGGTCCCCGGGTGAAAACCCTCCCATCAAGGCCTCGTCGAAGATAGCGATGTTGGTAGTAACCTTACTATCAACGTCTATTTTTTGCGTTCTGGCCGCTTCCTCAAGGGTGATGATGGAAGGAACTTCCTGGGGACGATCATCTTTGGGAAGGCTAGTTGGCAGGGGACGGCGCTCACCGTAGCGCCGTTCTCCTGTTTTGGGCATTTCCCGTTCAGAGATGGACTTGAAGATGAGTTTGACTTCAAACTCCGGTAATGGTGGATTATTTTTCTTGTTCGCTTCAAGAATCATTGGGAGCGCTACTGATTCCCAGAGTGCTGGGGACATAGACGCGAGAATTTTCCCCGTATAGCGAGTCAATGAATCGTTCCTCCCTCCTTCTGCTTCTCCGGCATATGTAATGGGCGTAGTCGGAGCCGGGGCCGACACCACCGGTTCTGGCTTCTTTGCGAATATCTGATGGAGATTTATCGGCATCCGCTGAACCTCCACGTCTTCAAGTACAGAATATGGGCCTTTCTCGCTCACTGATCCTCCAGCGATAACATAGCCCCCTTCAGACCGCACATCCACTTCAGGCATGACACGCACCGCATTGTGAATGTCAGGCTCGTATTGAAAATAGAAATGATAGCCGCCCGAGCCCGTATGAACCGTGTACGTGGTAGGGGTAGAAAATGGGTCTGGATCACCATCCTTTTCCACGTCTATGACGGTGAGGTTCGAAATACGGCCTGTAACAATGCCGATTTGAGCATCCGGACGCTCGAACCAATGGCGTATTTCTTCCTCGGTAGACATCCGTTCGTGGTATTCCTTCCAGGAAATCAGCGGAATCTTGTTCTTTCCCACTGGAATGACGCACCAACCACGCTGGTGATAGGAAAGGGCAATCTCGGTTCGTTCATTCATAGGTGATGGTGGTAGTCCAGCGAGACAGACGGCTGAGGATGCGGGCGTCGAATGCACTCCCCAGTTCAACGCTTGTTGCGTTTGAGACAAAGACGGTCGGCATCCAATTCTTCAGTCGGTAGTCCACGAGGATATAGAATTGCTCCGCAACAAAGTCTGGCATGGCGGCCACTCCGATATCGTCTATAAAAAGAAAGCCTGGCCATGTTTTTATCTCGTGAACCGATGACTTGGCCACTGAACGAGAATTGTCATCTCCATATCTGACTGATTCACGCACTGACTGTACCCATTCTACATGCTCAACGATGAGCGGTTCTAGTGATGGTGAAAATAATTTCTCTCCGTACCAAAATTCCTTGAGGAGTAAGTGCGCCATAGCAAAGATCGCCCGTGTCTTGCCGACGCCCGGCTTGCCGAGGATGAGAAGCCCTGGTGCGACCGAGTCTATGGTTCGGAACCTGACTGCCTCCACCAGTTTTAGAAACGGACCAAGGAGCCTGCGGGGGACGCGAAGGTCGTCGCCATCCCCATATATCACTGGTAATTTAACCGCCTTCAGGCGCTCAGCCAATTGCGACTGTGCCTGCTCCGTGCTGGTGATAAGGCGGTCGCGGTAACTCATTTCTTTTTCTTTGGGTCGAAACCACCTTCGTTGATGCTCTGGATGATTTCATCTTTTATCTTCTGGTCCCCGATAACTACACGTCCTGTCCTGCGTGAGCGTCGATCTGCGAAAGCGACCATCTTCTGCCAGTCCACGGTGAGGAGTTTCGTTGCTGTGCGTGGGGCTGGACGATATTCATCACGGGAGATAACGCCAGCAAGGTAGGCCTCAAGCACTCTGCGTGTTTCCGCATAGCCAGTGTGCTTGATGCGTTCGAGGGCGGCTGCCTTTGTGTATTTATTACCGAAAATGTTTGCGCGGCGAGCGCCCGGGATGTCAAATGCCTTCAGAATCAGATTCAGCACTTCTTCCATCTGGAATGTTTCTTCGTCAATGTTCTTGACACGTACTGGTTCATCTGTTGTCATTGGCATTTTTTTCTTCATTTAAGCATCACCTTGGTTGAACTATAATCCCCTCATACTATAAGTCAAGCAAAACCAATATGACATGATAAATCCAGCTCTTGGAGCACACGAAATACATAAATAAGTCTTGATATACAAAAGGACGGCGAGGTGAACGCCGTCCTTTGGGAATTCCAGAGTTAGTCTCTGGTCACTGAGTTGTGGGGATTCAACGTCATGTTCTGGACTTCTGCCTTCAGCATGTGCACGTTTTGCATGAACTCTCGCGGGTCTACCAAAATCAGTCCCTGCATGTACTTCTGTCGCGCGTCACGAAGTTCCGGCGTGTCTTCGAACTTGAAATAGCCGACTGGCTGATTCTTCTGTCCTTCGATCTGATAATCGATCCCCTTCATATAGAATTTTAATGTGATGAGTGTCGAGGCAAGTGAAAGGTCACGAGTAGAGTATACTCCATCCTCGTTCTGTGTTGATGTTTGCTCTGGCATGGTGAAATTTGCTTTTGGTAATACCCAGGATGGTACAAGAGTAACACGATTCAGAGCTTGTCAAGCACACACGAATGTGGATACGGCAAGTTCGACGGGAGAAAGGGTAGATATTGACAAAAAGTCGTTGACGGTATAGTATAGCTGTTGTGGGAGTGGCGAATCCGCAAGTCCCTCCCACAGAAAGTAGGCGAGCACACGCAGAATTTTTTCTCCTGTTTATCTTGTTTTCCTCTGTCCCTCCCTCCACCTATATGGGGGACAGGATGAAGACCGGATTACCAGTCGTTAAGCGCAATGAAAACCAAACGAAACACAGAAGCTGAACGCATCCATCGCGCTTATGCGGTTGCGATGCGTCAGAAGAAAACGGTCCTCGACGACCGTGAACGTCGTATTATTGAACGTTATTATGGATTTAACGGTGAGTTCCGCCATACCCTCCAAGAGATCGGTGAGGAAGAGGGTGTAACGCGCGAGCGTATTCGCCAGATCAAACACTATGCCATTCGAAAGATCGGAGCCGCTGAGGATTGACCTCACACCTAAACTGCTGGCGAAAATGGGAGGCCGTAAGCGAAAGCTCGGTCGTTATTCCGCGTCAGAGATTTACAAAATGATCACCCCCGGGCTTCCGTGGGGTATGCCAGTAGCGAAATATTTTGACGTAGAAGACATCACGCCGGAAGGAGCGATGCGCATGATAAACGGAATCATCAACCATGAACAAGTACAGAAACACCTCGACCAGAACAAGTGCGAGATCAAAAAAGAATACGACTACAACGGAGAATTCACTCTCGTCGGGAAAGCAGACTATCTCCCGGACACAGACACCGTCTGGGAAATCAAGACGTCAGACACGGCCATGGCAAAGTCAAAGCCATGGCACGACCACCAGTGCAAGCTTTACTGCACCATGTTCGGCCGCTCGAAGGGTTATATCCTACAGCCAGTTATCGAGGATAACCATCTGATTCTGAAGGAGATCGGTTTCGTCGAGCGCGATGACGAATGGTTCGAACAGGAGATGCAAAAACTCCTGAATTATCACGAGCGCCTCAAAGTATACGAAGATTCATATGCCACCATTCAATCCCCAGTCGCAGAATCAGTCTGATGATCTGATTCCACAATCGGTAGGAACCATACTCGGCGATACGGCGGAACGCCTCGAAGTTATTTCCGACTTATACAACTCCGGACAAGCAATCAGCAGAAATGATGGTCCATTTAGCATGGACTATGCATTACATGATGTACTGCAGACGGTGCCGGAAAGATCGGGTATTCATTCACAGGTGCTTCGTATACCCCCTGGAACGAGCTTCAACGTCCACTCCGGTGAGAACACCCAGATTCTTGTTATGAATAATGGGACGAGAGAACGTTCGTATCGCGTGACAGTTGAAGATATTACTGAGGATAATTATCCTGTGGAATATCCTTCTGAGGCATTCAAGGACCTCGTTGACAACGAAGATTTCCTGGGGTATAAAAGCGGCGAGTTTTGGATGTGACTCTGCTAGTGTCAATGAATGACACACAAACAGAAAGTCAAGCTCGCTAGAAAGATGCTTACCCGTGAGGAACGCCGTGCTGGGGCCGTTTTACAGCCACCCGGCATGATGATTTCCCGATTGTTCAATTCGGCCGCATGGCTTGATCGTAAGTTGAAACGGGCATCCTAACTATTGACAAACGTTATGGGCTCGTGTACGATAGGTACATCTCAGTGCAATGAAAATAGAAATCCTAAATACCAAATACCATCAGTTCGGCTTTACGTACGACTATAACGCGGACGTTCTGAAGTTCTGCCGTCTCCTCAAGGATTCTTGGGGGTGGCAGAACTTTTCATTTGATCCGGGCCATAAGGCGTGGGTGTTCTCTGACCCGAGGATTATTGAAGCGGTGTATGAACGTTTCCCGGAAGCCGTCATATCTCCTGAAGTGCGAGAATTGGTGAAAGATTTAATAACACTTGAACAAGAAAAGTCAAGAACGGCCCAATTCATAGAAGAACTGAAGCACGCAACCGAATCAGATATCGTTATTTCAGGCCTTAAAAAGGAGCTTTATCCGTTCCAGAAAGTTGGCGTCGAGTTTCTGGTCAGATCAAAAGGACGAGCAATACTCGGCGACGATCCTGGCCTTGGTAAATCAGCACAGACCATCGGGTATATCCAGGTGGCAGAACCAAAGCGAACTCTTATCATCAGTCCTGCGACAATGAAATTCTCTTGGGAAGCTGAAATAGCAAAATGGTCAGAGCTTTCTACGCAGGTTATCGAAAGCGATACACATATAGCCTCTATTTCGCCCGACACGCGCGTTTGGATCATCAACTACGATATCGTCACGAAACACCTTGAAGAGCTCCTGAAGGTCAAATTTGAGCTTCTGGTGCTCGATGAGGCGCACTATATCAAGTCACCGACAGCAAAACGATCGAAATCTGTCCGGAAGCTCGCAAAAGGGATAGACAGGGTGGTTATGCTCACCGGTACTCCCATCCTTAACCGGCCGATTGAGCTATACAATCTCCTGTCCACACTTAACGAAAAGGAATGGGGAAGCTACTTCCGGTTTGCATCACGATACGCGGCTGCGCATAGGACGCGGTTCGGGCTAGACGTGTCCGGTTCCTCCAACATGGAAGAGCTGAAGACGCGTATGGCCCCGTACTTCCTGCGCAGGACTAAGGAAGAAGTGCTGGCGGAACTTCCGCCGAAAGTGCATACACTTATTCCGATTGAGCTTACTGGGGAGTATCGTCGCATGTACGACAAGGCTGAGAACGAGTTTGCACGATTCCTCAGAGAAAATAAGGGCAAGAGAGAGAAAGAAGTCAGGCAAGCACTTCAGGCAGAGAAGCTCACGCGTATGAATGCGCTTCGTGAGATCGCTTCGTCTGCTGTGGTAAGTGATGCGCTGGAAATCATCAACAACGTGGTCGCCAGCGGGGAAAAGATTCTGGTCTTCTCTTCGTTCAACTTCCCTGTGGAAGTGCTTCAATCGAAGCTTGGCCATCAAGCTGTTATCTTGACTGGTAAAACGCCAAACGAAGAGCGCTTCGACCTGGTTAAGACATTCCAGAATGATCCTACCGTTCAGGTATTTCTCGGAGGAATAAAGTCAGCCGGTGTGGGAATCACCCTTACCGCCGCAAGCCATGTCCTTTTCCTTGATTACTCGTGGACTCCTGCTGACCATAAGCAGGCGGAAGACCGTGCGCATCGCGCCGACGAGCTAACCAAGACCCATGAGTCGATCAATATCTATCAGCTTCACGCGATGGATACCATCCATGACCTGCTGAAGAAGATGCTTGACAAAAAGAAAAAGACTGTCGATTCTGTTATCGGTGGGTTTGACGACGATGACCAGAGTGCTATGAATATGGTACTCGCCGAGATGGAAGCGAGGGCTCTCGGAGAGGCTTGACAAATGTTTTGCCTTCGTATAGGATAGGGAAAGGTGAGTGCTGCGCCCCCGATGTGCTATCGGCTTGGCCATCGGAGGTGTTCCTTTGCTCCTGACTTCGTGTCGGGGGCGCAGCACTCAGTCGTGTGTCCTTTTAGATCGTGGCCGAATAATGGATCGCCAGTCCATAAGGCAGCAGGGTCTACCTCTACGGGGGTGCAATACCGTGAAGAGCGGGAGTGACCAGGCGTTGTAGAAATGTGGGGAGGTAAGGCCTAAACAACCGTCCGGGCAGCGGACGGCGGCGTAAGGAGGGGTCAAATCGTTACTTAATCTAACTGATGGCTGTATCCCCTTGGAGGTAGTCAGACCTTCCCGGCGTTAAGCCACTGCGGGTAGCTCCCGATGGTGCCGGTTGCCGAATAACCATGACCACATTATGCGCTTGCGAGTAGTCAGGAATCTCGCCGATCTAAAAGGGAACATGACCAAAATGAAACGACCAAAAATATTCAACCCAGAAGAAGAGACACTCTCTCCACGAGACGTGGCAAAGCTTGTTGAGTGGAAAGAAGTGCTGAAATCCCTCCGGTATAACTATCCGGGCTTTAAATGGACGTCGTACGATGTGGTATACGACCAGATAAAGAACGCCCGTGGCATAAAAAGAAAGGACCCGGACGAGCGGCTGGAGGTGTATGCTACTGATTGCTATACGGCGTACTACCCTGATGACCATCCTTTCAATGATCGTGGGTATTATGGAATCCACACGATCGATAAGGACGGCAAGGAGTGGGGAATATCATTCAGGAAGTGGAACCAGACCATGACGATGCCGTTCAGCACGGTTACGCTGAAGCACTACACGTTCGCTGACATGCTCGCTCACTACATCTACGAGCTGACGTGGTACGGGCCAGAGAAAGTAATGCTTGAGAAGGCGAAGGAGATCGATAGGGAGGTCAAGAAAATTGAGAAAGAGCTCAGGAAGGAAGATGAATAAGTACGAATTCCAGCGCGTGCAGAAATTAAAAGCCGATGGTCTCAACAGCGGAGACATCGCCAAAGAGCTTAAAATGAGCCTGAAGAAGGCGAACAAGCTCTTCATGGAGAATCCTGTGAACCATGAGGAAATAGGCAGAGAATGGAATCTGAAGCCCCAGACGCGGGTCTGGAGAAGCAACCATGTGAATGAGCGACGCACAGGAATAACCGTAACTGACAAGGGAGTTATATATCACTATGAGAAAAACAACTGATTATCACGATTTCACGACCATTAATACACCACAAGAGGAGCGGAAAAGGCTGAATACTGGAGACATTTGGATCAATGAAGCAAAATGCACCAAATGCGGCGACACCGTGCGCTCAAGGAACCTCCATGACTTCCGCAGATGCAAGTGCAAGGCCATCGCTGTGGACGGAGGGAGCTTCTACGCGCGTCGCGCGGGCGACATTTCCGCGATAGAAGACAACATAGTTTTATTTAATGATGTTGTAAAATAAATCAATGGCAAAGAACTACCCACAAGGCTTCCTGTGCGTTGAGTGCCACGCTGAATACACGGCTCCCAGGGAGATTGGGAGCAACATTCCAATGCTTTCTACGTGTGAAAAGTGCGGTGCAGCAGATTCTGCTACACCAATGACCGTGCGCGAACGAAAGACGCCGCTTCCAAGCCCCGTGAAGCTTGACAAGCGTTCACCCGTCTCATAACATGTAAAAAGTGATCCTGTCTCCCCGTCGGAATGATGGGGGCCCTTGGACCCTTAACCTTATGGTTGGGGGACAGGATCACTAGAAAAGCCCTATACAGCGAGAAAAGCCACCCTGCCGGTACAGGGTGGCTTTTCTCATTTCGTACTTTGCTAGCCTTTGAGTGTGCCCGAGTGGTGCCGTATAACTTCGCCTAAGTAGCGAGCGGCGTACCGGTGGTTCGACTCCCCGGCGGGCGCTACGTATTACGGCTCCTCTCTCGAATGGCAAGACGGCGTTCCCTGAACGCCCTGGCAGCACGTCTCTTCTGGGTTCGTATGGTTTGTTTATTCGGCGTTGGCGGGGGCTTAATGACAACGGCCTGACTAGCCATATTTCTATACATTGCTGCCAGCGGCTCTTCTATTTGTTCGATTGCACCTTCGAACATGTCCATCAGGGTGAGCAGATTCCCATTTCCCGTTTCAACCACGTACCGTATATTCTTTATTATGACCAGGATTCTGTGGTCCAAGACATGTGGTCGCCTCCGACGTTTCTTTTTCATGTATTAAAAGAGTGAAGGGAATACAGCATCGTAGTCCTTTTTCGCCCGATCCAACCATTCAGGGGTATGGTATACCTTGTCCGATTCATGGTTTTGTACGTATCCACATTTACACATTTCAAACTTTGCATAGTGAAACGTTAAATTACGTTTCTTCCAAGCACTTTTGGGCGTTGCGTGGATAAGCCTTACGTCCCCTGCACATTTGGGGCATTTACGCGTCACAACGTTTTTCTGGATTTCTTTCATACGAGGTACGTCTGTTTCAGGATAACATCTCAGGCCATATCACCAAGGTTCGAGAATCCCCTATTGCTAGGCGTTTTGGATACTCTTGCGCCGTGCTCGGTTGGTTCCGCGCCGCTCATCCACTCTTTTCGAGTCCTTTTATCCTTCCCCCTTGGGGGCGCTCTGGTCGTCATTACTGACGCCCTTCAGGGTCCCGTTTAACTGTTCCGGGAACACGGCAGTTAGGTGTGGACCCCACTTACCGACCAGGTTTTTCGCTTTATCACCTTAGGTTCTCTCGATTGCTGTCGAGTAGCGCATCACCCGTGCTCCATCCACTTAGTAGCATCCAGGGGACGGTTGGATGGCCTGCCGGTTTGCTACCGCACTCCCCCAGTCATAGGCGGTTTTCACCGCATGTTCATGATAGCATGATGAACGAGATGTCAATCACACCGCATGTGGATACTCTAGCTGAGTCGCATCAGCCCTTGACTTTTGTATCGTGCTGGTGTACCCTAGCTGCATGGGATATCAGACCGCCGAGGCCCTAGTGGAGCGTAAGCTACGGCCGTGGCGCTCGGCTGGTCTGATTACCCCCGAACAGTTCAATGTCCTGGTGGCCTACTGTGTTGAATACGGCTTCTGGGAAGCCCTTGGCAGATCCACTAAGCTAAAGCATAGAAATATGCGAAGCTCTGTAAGCCGGTCAAATTTACCTGCTGAAGGAAACAGTCATCGCCGTACCAGAAATGCCAACCAAGGGAGACCACGTTTCGATTATCTTACGGTCTTCATTCCGAAACGTGATCTTCAGCGAGTGGACTACGTCACCTCTGGTGGATGGTCAGCTCGTCACCGAAAGCGCCGACGGGTTTGGGTCAACGGGAACTTTATGAAGGACGGTAGCCCCGTAAGTGACTACTTCCAGAATAAATATCCCAAATGGACGTTGTTTAAATCCAAGCCATCGCAGGGAATCTACTGTCTGCGCAGGGAGCTCAATCAGTAAGGCAGATAGTCTTACAACGAGTCGGGACCCGTCTTGGGAGACGGTAAACCGTAGGAGATTGAGCTTCTCCGCTGGCAGTAGCCAGCAGACCTGGGAATTGTCGCAAAACTTTCCACAACCCATACGACAAGGAGAAAAGCGAAACTGGTAGGAAGTGCTTCGGGCGATTCGCATGCCGCAGCCACCGCCACGTATGGAGCGAGAGGGTCAGGTCTGCCCTGCCCTCGGGATGCGTCATTAGTTTAGTGGCAGAACAACTGCCTTCCAAGCAGTGGGTGCGTGTTCGATTCACGCATGACGCACACGCTGGAGTCCAGCGCTCTGGGGTAGGTTCGGGGCAAGTACCATGCGTCCGGTGGTAGACGTACGATCGGGTAGCGTAGCAGAACCAGGCATCGGCCGATATATACGGGCTTTTGAACCGCCTAAGAACGGATGTGCCTAGAAAGCTGACGGCCCCAGAGCGCTGAATTTCAGCTAGCGTATGTGAATTGATGGAGGGAGCGTATAGGCGTGTCTACGACCCTACTCTTAGGAGGTGAAGTGGTACGAAAGATGACTAGGTGTAATTCCTGACCCCTCTCCATCAGTTTGCATGCAAAGATGATACCCGGCCGAGGTCGGGTATCAGTCGTTCGTCTATTCCGAACTGCCAAGAATTGGATCACCTCCTCGCTTCAATCACTTTTACGTCGGTCAGGTGGGGGACGAAGATGTGAACTACGAGACCGCAGTTCGGACATTCCTGCCTACCTTCCGTCGTTTGGAAAAATTGCCCGCATTTGATGGGTTTTTCGTCCTTGTTGTACCCGATGGTCAGGAAGTCGTGAGACGTAATTCCC
>Ga0164242_10000948_pt1 | contig 34483 bp, 36 predicted proteins | sample OricomgcompostMG_FD_108783 | JGI IMG/M metagenome (GOLD analysis project Ga0164242, IMG submission 108783) | Miracle-Growth compost microbial communities from Emeryville, California, USA - Original compost - Miracle growth compost (MG) ... | reverse complement strand
GCCGACGCCAACCTGCCGGTGGCCGTGCACATCGAGACCGGAGAGGGCATCGGGTTTCCGCCCACCCCGTCCGGGCACACCCAGACCTACGAGCAATACGTCAGCTTCATGGCGCTGAACTACCTGTACCACCTGATGAACATGATCGCCGAGGGCGTATTCGAGCGTTTCCCCGCACTGAAATTCGTGTGGGCCGACGGCGCCGCCGACTTCTTGACGCCGTTCATCTGGCGGATGGACACCTTCGGCCGGCCGCACCTCGAGCAGACGCCGTGGGCTCCGCGCATTCCCAGCGATTACATCCCCGGGCACGTGTATTTCGTCCAGGGCAGCTTGGACGGGCCCGGCGACGCCGACTTCGCGGCGGAGTGGTTCGGCTTCACCGGCAAGGAAGACATGGTGATGTTCGGCTCCAGCTATCCGCACTGGCAGTGCGCCGACGTGCACAAGCTGCCGCCGGCGCTGTCCGCCGAGCAGCGCGAGAAGCTGTGCTGGCGCACCGCGGCGGATCTGTACGGGATCGACATTTCTGTCGACCTGGCCGCGAGCTAGTCGCAGAATAGGGAAAGGGATACGGAGGAGGTCGCCATGACGCTCACCCACATGCAGGAGCGGGTCCCCGCCGCCGAACGCATCGCCGTCCGGTGCGTGGACTCGGATGTGCACCCGGTGCCCAAGCGGGGCGAGATCACCCCGTACATCCCCGAGCGGTGGCGCAAATTCTTCTTCGAACACCGAGTCGGCGAACTCATCTACTACGACGCCCCCGACTATGCGCACGCCTTCGCGATGCGCACCGACACCTTCCCGCCGGACGGCGAGTTCCCCGGCAGCGACCCGGACATGGCCTTCCGCCAGCTGATCATGGAGGCGGGCTCCGATATCGCCATCCTCGAGCCCGCCGGGCGCACCCCGCGGATCGGCGAGGCGCACCAGGCGTACTGCAGCGCGCTCAACGACTGGCAGGCCAACCACTGGCTGGACAGCCGCAACAACTGGCACGAACGCTGGCGCGGCTCGATCTGCGCCGCCATCGAGGACCCCGAGGGCGCCGTCGAGCAGATCGAGAAGTGGGCCGGCCATCCCTACATGGCGCAGATCCTCATCAAGGCCGAACCGCGGCCGTCCTGGGGACACCCCAAGTACGACCCCATCTGGGCCGCGGCCACCAAGCACGACATCGTGGTCAGCTGCCACCTGTCGCGCAGCAATTACGAGATGCTGCCGACGCCTCCGGTCGGATTCCCCAGCTACAACCACGATTTCATGGTCACCTACTCGCTGCTGGCCGCCAACCAGGTGATGAGCCTGATCTTCGACGGTGTCTTCGACCGGTTCCCGACCCTGCGGATCGTGTTCGTCGAGCACGCGTTCACCTGGATCCTGCCGCTGATGTGGCGGATGGACGCGATCTACGAGGCCCGCAAGTCGCGGGTGCAGATCAAGCGCAAGCCAAGCGAATACGTCAAGGACCACATCAAATTCACCACCCAGCCGCTGGACTACCCCGAGGACAAGACCGAGCTGACCCGGGCGCTGGAATGGATGGAGTGCGACAAGATCCTGCTCTACTCCTCGGACTACCCGCACTGGACGTTCGACGACCCGCGCTGGCTGGTCAAGCACCTTCCTAAGGCGGCCCGCGACGCGGTGATGTACAAGAACGGCATCGCGACCTATCACCTGCCGGAGACGGTGCCGGTGCTCGAGGGTCAGGTCCGGGTGCTCTGAATTGGCATCCGAAACCGAGGGGGCTCAGACCAAGCGGCCCGAACCCCGACTCGCCCAGGGCCGCGAGCACGTCGTCGCCACGGTAGACGAAATCCCGCCGGGCACACACAAACTGGTGCCGATCGGTCGCCACGGCGTCGGCGTGTACAACGTCAACGGAACCTTTTACGCGATCGCGAACTACTGCCCACACCAGGGCGGCCCGCTGTGTTCGGGGCGGCCCCGGGGGCGCACCATCGTCGACGAGACCGCGCCCGGTGACTCGGTCATGGTGCGCGACCTGGAGTACATCTACTGCCCTTGGCACCAATGGGGTTTCGAGCTGGCGACCGGAACCACCGCGGTCAAGCCGGAGTGGAGTATCCGCACCTACCCGGTGCGCGTCGTCGGCAACGACGTCGTGGTGCAGGCCTAGCTACAGGAGAATCGGGTGCCTTCTATCGAGGTCAACGGCGGGAATGTGGTCTACGAAATCCTCGGTGACTCAGGTGATCTCATCGCGCTGACGCCGGGCGGACGGTTCAGCATGCAGATCCCCGGCCTGCGGCCGCTCGCCGATGCGCTGGTCGCCGGCGGCTATCGGGTGCTGCTGTGGGACCGGCCCAATTGCGGCGCTTCCGATGTGCAGTTCTACGGGCAAAGCGAATCGCACATGCGCGCCGAAACGCTGCACAAGCTGGTGACCGGGCTCGGCTTCGAGCGCTGCATCCTGGCCGGAGGCTCCGGTGGGGCAAGGGATTCCATGCTGACCACGATGCTCTACCCCGAGATGGTGACCAAACTCGTGGTGTGGAACATCGTCGGCGGCATCTACGGCACCTTTGTGCTCGGCTCCTTCTACATCATCCCCAGCATCCTCGCGGTGCGGGGCACCGGGATGGACGGTGTGATCAAGGTGCAGGAATGGCGCGAACGCATCGAGGAGAACCCGGCCAACAAGCAGCGGTTCCTCGATTTCGACTCCGGCGAGTTCCTCAAGGTGATGCTGCGCTGGCTCAACGCGTTCGTGTCCAAGCCGGGCCAGACCATCCCGGGCGTCGAGGACGAGATGTTCGACCGAATCACGGTGCCCACCTTGATCATTCGCGGCGGCGAGAACGACATGGATCACCCGAAACGGACGTCGCTGGAAGTCAGCTGCCTGATCAAGGGGTCCAAACTCATCGATCCGCCCTGGCCCGAGGACGCGTGGGAGCGCGCGTCCGAGGACCGCGCCGCGGGCCGGGTGCAGCACTTCAACATGTTCGACACCTGGGTGCAGGCCGCACCCGCGATCCTGGAATTTTTGGGGTCGTGATGGCTTTACCGAGTGCGGATGTGGACTTCGCAGTTCAGCGACGCTTCCAGGGCGGTGTGGATGCGGCTTTCCGGAATCCGCTCCAGGTCCTGCTCGCGCAGCGTCACGTAGACGATGTCGAATCCCTCGTCGCCGGCGGTCCTTTCGATGTCCCCGGTGAGCCCGAACCCCGACAGCACCCCGTGCGCGTCGTCGTCGGTTCCCCGGCTGATGAAGGTGACCACCCCCGGCACCGGAGTGGACTGAAACGCTTTGGCGCACAGGGTGACAGCGACGCCCATGGCCGCATCGCCGTCGTCGGCGGCGATGAGCAACTCCACCTCGCGGCGGCTCGCCGGCATGGCGGCCAGGTCGTTGTCGACGACGTCGGCGCCCGCCGCGCGCGCCAGCCCGAGGAGTGCTGCCATGCCGTCGCGTAGTTGTGCAGCCGTGCACTCACTCTTCGGGTCGACGTTGACGCGCACCACCGCAGTTCGCATGTGCGCAAGCCTAACTAACACCTTGGCAGGCCAGCCGTGAACACCACACAGTCCACCACCGTCGTCACCGCAATCGCGCCGGGCTGCCGGCCGCGGTTGCTGACCGGACAGCCCGGGCGTGAAGACCTCGCCGCGTACCGCGGGCTCGGCGGCTATCGCCCGCTCGCTGCCGGCGAGCAGTTGCTCAGCGAGGTCGAGGCCAGTGGCCTGGTCGGACGCGGCGGCGCGGCGTTCCCGCTCGGGGTGAAGTTGCGCACCGTCCGCGACAACGGCCGCGCGGCGGCCGGGGCCGGCGGCACCGTCGTCGTCGCGAATGGCGAAGAGGGAGAACCGGCTTCGATCAAGGACCGTTGGCTGCTGCGCAACCGCCCGCACCTGGTGCTGGACGGGTTGCGGCTGGCGGCCGCGGTGGTCGGCGCCGAGCGTGGCTACGTGTACGTGTCCGACCCGGAAGCCGCGCACAGCGTCGAATCCGCGCTGGGCGAGCTGGATCCCGACACGCTCGGCGGTGTGACGGTCACGCTGTCGACGGTGCCGGCCGGATACGTGGCCGGCGAGGAGACCGCCGCCGTCCGCGCGCTCAACGGCGGTCCGGCCAAGCCGACCGACAAGCCGCCGCGTCCCTTCGAGGCCGGCGTCGGCGACCGGCCCACCCTGGTGAGCAATGTGGAAACCCTGGCCAACGTGCCCTTCCTGCAGTCCCACGGCGCATCCGCGTTCCGCGCGCAAGGCACCCCCCTGTCGCCGGGCACCTTCCTGGCCACCATCAGCGGGGCCGGCCGGCCACCGGTGCTCTACGAGCTCGCCCACGGCACGCCGTTCACCGAACTCCTTGCCCTGCATGGTGTCTCGGCCGACGCAGTGCGCGGCGCGTTGATGGGCGGCTACTTCGCCGGCCTACTGAATCGCTCCGTGCTGCAGACCACGCTGGACCACGAGACGATGCGACGCTTCGGCAGTGGACTGGGCTGCGGTGCGATCTCGGTCCTCACCGATGACTGCCCCGTCGCGGTCGCGGCGTCGGTGCTGGCCTACTTCGATCGCGAAAACGCCGGCCAGTGCGGGTCGTGCTTCAACGGGACGGCGGCGATGGCCGCCGCCGGCGGTGCGCTGCGCGACGGCGCCGCGACGACCGAAGACGTCGACCGGTTGCGGCGCTGGTCGGTGCTGCTGCGGGGCCGCGGTGCCTGCGCGACGCTGGACGCCGCCACCAATATGGCCGCCAGCCTGCTCGACCAGTTCCCGGACGACGTCACGGCCCATCTCGACGGGTCGTGCCCGGATTGCACCCGCGGCGCGTTCCGCGCCGACCGTCCCTACCAGGCGGAAGTTGCGAGGCAGGCATGAGAATCCGGTTGGACCGCACCGTGTGCGACGGCTTCGGCATCTGCGCCAAGCACGCGCCGGGATACTTCTCGCTGGACGACTGGGGGTACGCGTCGCTGATCGGCGACGGCACGGTGGCCGAGGCGGATCGCGACGCGGTGATGCGCGCCCTGCTGGACTGCCCGGTGCACGCCATCGCCGAGATCGGTGAGCGCACCGCCCCTTCCCACCGCCCACCGCTGGCCGAGGCGACGGATCCGGCCGAGCACCTGAAAACCGAAGAGAACGAAGCAGAGTGGGGCTTCACCCGCTGAGCCTCACAACGCCGGGCACACCGCCGACAGGAACTCGTGAGTGCGGCGCCGCGATTCGGCCCGCTCGCGCGCGTCGTTGCCCAGCGGCACGATCCGCGCCGCCAGGTCGGTAGCGCCCGCGTCGCGGTACCGCCGCAACCTGCGCAGCACGGCCGACTCGTCGCCGGCCGCCATGGTGTCGCCGACGTCTTCGGCGTCGCCGTGCTGCAGCAGCCGGACGTAATTCGGGGAGAACTCCGCGTGACCGAGCATCTCGCCGGCATAGGCTCGCGCATCGTCGATCTCGCTGTTCGAGCAGACTGCGACCGGAACCCCGGCGACGACTCGAGGCGCCGGCCGCCCGGCACCGCCGGCCGCCGCGGTGATCCGCGGCACCACATGCTCGCCGATCGCCCGCTCGTCGGCCATCCACAGTATGGTGCCGTCGGCGCGCTCGCCCGCCAGTTGCAGCATCGTCGGCCCCAGCGCCGACAACAGGATCGAGACACCGAATGAATCCGTGACGTCGACCGGCGAATGCACGCAATAACTTTCGTTGTCGACGTCGACGCTGCCCGGTCCGGCGAACGCCGCGCCGAGCACCTGCAGGTAGTTCCTCGTCAGGCGTGCCGGACGTTCATAGGGCAGTCCCAGTTGGCCGTTGACGATCCAGTGATGCGAGGGCCCGATGCCCAACGTGAACCGCCCGCCGCAGGCGACCTGGGTGGTCAATGCCTGCTGCGCCAGGGCCATCGGGTGGCGGGTCTGGATCGGGACCACCGCCGTTCCGATCTCGATGCGCTCGGTGGCCTGCCCGATCAGCGCCACCGCGGTGAGCGCGTCGAGGTAGCCGGGCACCTGGGGCATCCAGAACGCGGTGAAACCGCCGCGTTCGGCGGCGGCCGCGTCGTCGACCAGCCCGGCCAGCCGCTCGGCACGCGAGCGCTCCTTGTCCGAGCCGACCATCAATCCGATTCGCACGCCGCCCCCCGGCTACGGGACATAGCGATCCCATTCGTAGGGCACCACCGCGAAAAACGGTGCGGCAATAAGGGGTTCGACGCCCGCGTCGGCCCAGCGCGCGGTCAGCGCCGGCCGCATCCGCCAGGCGGTCGCGACCGGGTCGTCGTCGACAAAGCAATAGGTGATCGACTGGTCTTCTTGCGCGTTCCCGGAATCGGCGAAGATCCGCCGGGACGACGCGGACCACGCCCCGGCGACGCCGTCGACCTCGACCAGCGGATCGACCGGCGCCGATCCCCGCTCGACCAGCAGCACCGCGCCGCGCACCGGCAGCCAGGGCAGCACATCGGCTCCGACCTTGACCCGCGGCGCGGCCACCTTGCGCCCCACGTCGTACACGCCGCGCTGCACCGGGGGCAGCAACGGGACCTTGCGGCCGGCGTCGCCCAGCGCGGTGGACAGTTCGTTGAAGCCGCGCAGCCCGGACGCGTCGGTGAAGAAGTACGTCATCACGTGATCGACCGCGTCCAGCGGCCCGTCGCCGACCGCGCGCGCCGCCCGGCAGGCCGGCGTGGACACCAGGCGCAGCGAGGCCCGCACCGCGGCCAGGCGATGCTGCTCCGGGCGGTGGTCAAGGGTGTGCCAGCGCAGGTAGTCGGCGTCGTTCCCGTCGGGATGGCGGGTCGCCATCGAGACGAACAACGTGGTGATCTCGCCCCGCCCGGTCGCGAGGACCTCGGCGACTTCGTCGGATGGCCTTCCGGAAAGTTGCATCGCAGCAGTCCTCAGGATGTTGCCGGATCGGCTTGGCGCAGTGTGATTTCCGGGTGCCGTGCCTCGATCATGCGCCGAAATCCTTCGCGCCAGGGCACTTTCGTCCGACCCAACACCTCATGCATCCGGGTGACATCGGGCCACAGCGGCGTGTGCGCCCGCTCGGTGTACTCGAATTTCGGCTCCACACCGATCAATTGGCCCATGAATGTGCAGTACTCCTCCACGCTGACCGTTTCGCTTCCCGCCCAGTTCACCACGACCGGCGGTGTCGCTGCCACCTCCATGGCGCGGATGCCCAGCTCCACGTAGTCGTCTTCATAGATCGGGTTGTAGTTGTTCGGCTTGTCCGGGTGCAACCGAATGGGCTTGCCCGCCAGCATCGCTTCCAGACGATCGGCGGGCGCACCGCCCTGCGGCCCGTAGGTGGAACAGATCCGGATGATGGTCAATGGAATCTGAAAATGCCGGGCGACCCAGGTGCACACCGCTTCGGCCGCCACCTTGGAGATGCTGTAGTTGGCCCGCAGCGGCACCCCCGGCGGGTCGGATTCGGTCAGCGGCCGGCGCCCCTGATAGGCGTACACCGAGCCGGTGGAGCAGAACACGAAACCCTTGGCGGCGCGGCAGTGGTAGAGCAGCTCGCCCGACCGCTGCGCGTTGGTTTCGAGGCAGCGGTTCCAGTCACCCGCGCCGGTGTCCACCGCGGCGTGCAAGACGTAGCTGAAATCCTCAGGGAGACCGGAGAAGTCGCCCGCGCCGACGTCCAGGGCGACCGGTTTGACACCGGCGGCGACGAGTTTCTCGCGGGCCGCAGGGTCTTTCAGCCGGGCCACGCCCCACACCTCGTTGCCGGCCGCGGCCAGGGCGCGCGCGATCGGAAAGGCGATCTTGCCCGTCGCCCCGGTGATCAGAATCTTCTCCGCCTCGAGCAACGGACCTCCCAATGTGAAGTACTTGATATCGCGCTTGGAGCATAACCCCGGCGCGACACGAAACGCCACGACAGCGCTCGGTGGTCGTGGCGTCGGCGAAACGAACCTGGTCGTCGCGGTGGCACCGGAATAAGCTGAGACTCCCAACGTCGTCGGGACGGCCCCACGGGAGGCCCACCATGAGATGGTTTGTCCGTCGTTCGACGGTTGTCGTTGCGGTCGCGTTCATCGGTATGGCGGTAGCGGCGACAGCGACGCCGGGAGTCAGCTCCGCGGAGTGCGATCGCAACATGTCGTGGAATCGGACGACGGGTGAGTGCAGGGTGCCACCGGCGCCGCCGGACTGGTACCAGCCCCCGCCGCCATACGCGCCGTCGTTTGCCGGGCAGGACGTGCCGCCCCCGCCACCGCGGCCCTGGTGGTCGCCCAACGAACCCATGTGGAGTGTGCGCTTTCACCAGTGGGGCACCTATGTCGCCGGCACCTGGGTGCCCTTTTGATCCGGCACCTCGGTGCCGTCTTGACGGTGTCATTCTGCGCGTCCGCAAGTAGTGATAACGTGATTCTCCGAATCGTATAACGGTCCTACCGTGCTACTCGCGGAGGTGACGTGTCAGCATCCGGACGCCCACTGCCCCTGGTCACCGAGGAGAACGAGTTCTTCTGGACGTCGGGCGCCGACGGAAAGCTGCGCCTGCAGGAATGCCGGAGCTGCGCATCGCTGATCCACCCGCCCGCGCCGGTGTGCCGGTACTGCCGGTCCCGCGACATCGGGGTGCGGGCCGTCTCGGGCAAGGCGACGCTGGCCGGATTCACCGTCAACCACCGCTTCAGCCTGCCGGGAATGCCGGCGCCGTACGTGATCGCGCAGGTGGCGATCGCGGAGGACCCACGGGTCCGGCTGACCACCAACATCGTGGAGTGCGATCCCGACCGGCTCGAGCTCGGCCAGGCCGTCGAGGTCGTCTTCGAACAGGCCGACGACGTGTGGTTCCCCCTGTTTCGGCCTAGCGCGGTTGGTGAGCCGGGCCCGCTGCCGGCCGACGAAATCGCCCCCGAGCGGTTCGGCGACCACGTCCGGCCTATGCTCACCACCGCGAAGTTCGAGGACAAGGTCGCCCTCACCGGGATCGGCATGTCGCCGATCGGGCGCCGGTTGATGCAGCTGCCGCTGGCGCTGACCGTGCAGGCCTGCGAGGCGGCCATCGCCGACGCCGGCCTGACGTACGCCGACATCGACGGCCTGTCCACCTATCCCGGCGCGATCAATGTCGCCGGGATGGGCGAGGGCGGCGTCACCGCCCTGGAGGCCGCGCTGGGCATCCGGCCGACGTGGCACAACGGCGCCATGGAGACGTTCGGGCCCGGCGGCTCGGTGATCGCCGCAATGCTTGCTGTCGCAGGCGGTTTGGCGCGCCACGTGTTGTGCTTCCGCACGCTGTGGGAGGCCACCCACACCGAGCTGATGAAGCAGGGCAAGATCACCCCGTCGATGGGCCGGATGCAAGGCTGGCAGATGCCGTTCGGCGCCACCTCGGCGGCGCACACCCTGGCGATGAACGCGCAGCGGCACTTTCACCGCTACGGCACCACCAAGGAGACGCTGGGCTGGATCGCGTTGAACCAGCGGGCCAACGCCGAGCTCAACCCGACCGCGATCTACCGCTCGCCGATGACCATGGAGGACTACCTGGGCGCGCGGCCCATCACCACGCCCTTCGGCCTCTACGACTGCGACGTGCCCTGCGACGGCGCGATCGCCGTCATCGTCTCGGCCGTCGACGCCGCCCGCGATCTGGCCAAGCCGCCGGTGCTGGTGGAGGCGGTGGGCACCCAGATCATCGAGCGAACCGATTGGGACCAAAGCACTCTCACCCACGAGCCGCAGGTGTTGGGCCAGGCGGCACACGTATGGACGCGCACATCGCTGCGCCCGTCGGACGTCGATGTGGCCGAGTTGTACGACGGGTTCTCGTTCAACTGCCTGTCCTGGATCGAGGCGCTGGGATTCTGCGGAATCGGTGAGGCGAAGGAGTTTTTGGACGGCGGCAAGAACATCGCCCGCGACGGCCAGCTACCGCTCAACACGCACGGCGGTCAGCTTTCGCACGGCCGCACCCACGGCATGGGTCTGCTGCACGAAGCCATCACCCAGCTGCGCGGCGAGGCCGGCGACCGCCAAGTCGCCGACGCCCGCGTCGGCGTCGTCAGCAGCGGCGGCCTGACCCCGAGCGGCGTGATCCTGCTGCGGGCCGACCGGTGAACGGCGCCGCGCCGCGTCCCCGACTCGTCATCGTGGACGGCGTGCCGATGTCGGCACTGGTGGCCGAGGCCGAGGATCCCAAGGCCGTGCTGGTGGCCATCCACGGCGGCGGCACCACCGCGGTCTATTTCGACTGCCCGGGCCACCCGTCGTTCTCGCTGCTGCGGGCCGGCGCCACAGCGGGATTCACCGTGGTGGCGCTCGACCGGCCGGGCTACGGCAGCTCGGCCCCCTATCCGGGGGCGATGACGCGGCCCGAGCAGCGCGTCGAGCTCGCCTACGGTGCGGTGGATCGCATCCTCGGGCAGCGGCCGCGCGGCGCCGGGCTGTTCTTGATGGGCCACTCCGGCGGTTGCGAGCTTGTGCTGCGGATGGCGGCCGACGAGCGGGGGGCGGACCTGCTCGGCATCGAGCTGGCCGGCACCGGTCGGCACTACCACCCCGCCGCCCGGGAGATCCTCAAGACCGCGACGCGCGAGCGTCGTCCCGCCGGACTGCGCGAACTGTTGTGGCACCCGGAAAACCTTTATCCGCCTGAGGTTCTCGGCGGTGCGACGGTCTCCCCGAGCGCCCCGTCCTACGAGGACCAGATGGTGTCGAACTGGGCCCGCCGGGATTTTCCGGCGCTCGCCCCGGCCGTGCGTGTCCCGGTGCACTTCAGCATCGCCGAACACGAAAAGGTCTGGCAGAACGACGCTTCGGCGATGGACGAGATCGCGGCGCTGTTCACCGGTGCGCCGGAATTCACCGTGCACCGGCAACCCGGCGCCGGGCACAACATCAGCCTCGGGTACACGGCGGCCGACTATCACGCGACGGTGTTGTCCTTCGCGAACGCCTGCGCGACCGCCGGCCCGGCGCCGAACGTGAAATTAGCTTCACGCTCGGCGTCGAACGTGAAATTAGCTTCACGCTCGGCGGCCGACGGGGAGCCGGCGGCCGACGGGGAGCCGGCGGAGGACGGGGAGCAGGCGGAGGACAGGGAGCAGGCGGCGCACGAAACGACGGCGGCGCAGGAGGAGGCGGGTTGATGCGCGTGGGATTCATCGGGTTGGGCAGCCAGGGCGGGCCGATGGCGCGCCGGATCGTCGAAGGCGGCTACCCCACCACGCTGTGGGCGCGCCGACCCGCGACGCTCGAGGTATTCGCCGACACCGACGCGAAGGTGGCCGGCTCTCCGGCCGAACTCGCCGCGGCCAGTGACCTGGTCTGCCTGTGCGTCATCGGCGACGCCGACATCGACGAACTCACCGACGGCGAGCATGGACTGCTGTCGGCGATGCAACCCGGCGGGGTCATCGCGGTGCACAGCACGGTGCACCCCGACACCTGCCGAAAACTTGCCAAACGGGCTGCGGCGCTCGGGGTTTCGGTCGTCGATGCGCCGGTCAGCGGCGGCGGTGGCGCGGCGGCCGAGGGCCGGCTGCTGGTGATGGCCGGCGGCGACGCCGACGTGGTCGAGCGCTGCCGTCCGGTGTTCGAAACCTACGCCGATCCGGTGGTTCACCTCGGTGAGCTGGGATCCGGGCAAACCACCAAGCTGCTCAACAACTTGCTGTTCACCGCGAACCTGGCCACCGCGGCCACCGCCCTGTCGCTGGCCGAGCAGCTCGGTGTCCGCCCCGAGCGGCTCACCGAAGTCGTCTCGCGCAGCAGCGGAAACAGCTTCGCGCTCAACGCGCTTGACGGCATCGGCGGGCTGGATCAGCTGGCCGGTGTGGCCGGAGCGTTACTGCGCAAGGACGTCCGGCTGGTCGTCGACCTCGCCGAGCAGGCTGGGGCGGCCGGCGGCGCGGTGCTCGACGCGGCCGATGCGGCCCTGGCGCTGATGGGCCATCCCCGATGATTCCCCGGCTGGGCCCGACCAAGCGGTTGACCGGGTGGGGCCGATGATCGCGAACAGGGTTTGAAATACCAGCGTTTTGGTCTTTTCGGTTTGTCATGAAGGTATTACCGTTACCGTTACAGTCAGGGACTCCGCTGTAAAGGTTTCAGCCCGACCTCGCCGCTGAGGAGGATTCAGTGACCAAACCGAAGCTCGTCTTCGATCCGTACTCCGAGGACTACTTCAACAACCCGTACGAGATCTATCGGCGGATGCGCGAGGAAGCGCCCCTGTATTACGACGAAAAAGAGGATTTCTACGCGCTGACCCGCCACGTGGACGTCGCGGCCGCGTTCAAGGACTACGAGACGTACTCCTCGGCACGCGGCTGCGACCTGGCGATGGTGCGCCGCGGCATCTCGCCGGAACAGAAGTCCATCATCTTCATGGACCCGCCCGAGCACCGCCACATGCGCAGCCTGCTCAACAAGGCGTTCACCCCGCGGGCGATCCAGTCGCAGCGCGAGACCATCATCGAGGTGGTCGACAAGTATCTGAGCGCCGCCGACCCCGACAACTTCGACGTGGTGCAGGACTTCTCCGGGCCGTTTCCGGTGGAGGTCATCACCCGGATGGCGGGCGTGCCTGAGGAATACCGCCAGCAGGTCCGCCACTGGATCGACACCAGCCTGCACCACGAGCCGGGGCAGATTGAGGTCAGCGAGGCCGGCATGCAGGCCAACATCGACACGGCGATGTACTACTTCGGCCTGGTCCAGGAGCGCCGCCAGAACCCGCAGGACGACATGATCAGCCGGCTGATCGCCGCCGAAATCCCCGGCGAAAACGGCCAGATGCGCAAGCTCGACGACATCGAGATCACCGGCTTCGCGACCCTGCTGGGCGGCGCGGGCGCCGAGACCGTCACCAAGCTGCTCGGCAACGCGGCGGTGATCTTCGCCCGCCACCCCGACCAGTGGCAGAAGCTGCAAGACGATCGCGACAAGATCCCCGGGGCGGTCGAAGAGCTACTGCGCTACGAGGGCCCGGTGCAATACAACGTCCGGTACACGCTGAAGGAGGCACACGTCAGCGGGGGCGTGATCCCGGCGGGCAAGCCGGTGTTCCTGTGCGGTGCCGCGGCCAACCGCGACCCGGAGGCCTTCACCGACGCCGACACCTTCGACATCGAGCGGGACCAGACCGAGGCTCAGCACCTCGGCCTGGGATACGGCATCCACAGCTGCCTGGGTGCCGCGCTGGCCCGCCTGGAGAGCCGCATCGCGCTGGAGCGGCTGCTCGACTTCATGCCGCGCTACGAGGTCGACTGGGCGGGCTGCAGACGAGTGACCATGCAAAACGTGGCGGGCTGGAAGAACGTGCCCGTCAAGGTGCTTCGGTAAGGGGGTCACGGTGACGAAGAAGATCGAGGTCGATTGGGGGCTCTGCGAGAGCAACGGCGTCTGCATGGGCATCAACCCGGACATCTTCGAGCTCGGCGATGACGACATGCTGACCGTGCACCAGGAAGAAGTCACCCCGGAGAACGAACACGACGTGCGCGAGGCCGTCCGTCAATGCCCCCGGCAGGCGATCTCCATCGTCGGCGAGTAGCGCTCCGTTAGAAGCCGGCGAGGATGACCGCGTTGCAGTCGGCCGCCGCCTGGCGCAGCTTCGCGGCTTTCTGGTAGCCCTCGGATTCGTACCATGCCCGGGCCGCGTCCACCGATTCGAATTCCAGGACGACGGTCTGGTCGCCGTGCCAGGTGCCCTCGATGACGGTGGGCGCGGTGTCCACGGCAAGCACGGTGGCGCCGCTCATCGCCGATCCGGCGGCCTTCGCGTAGGCCTTCATGCCCTCCGGATCTTTGATGGCCTCGGTGAGGATGACATAGCCTTTTCGCCCGTCGGCCACTCGAATCTCCTTACTCGCGTTTACTTTTCGCTGATCGCCTGCTCGGGACAGCATTCGATGGCCTCTTGGGCGGCCGACTCCAATTCCGTTGGGACATCGGCATCTATCGCTTCGGCGTAGCCGTCGTCGGTCAGGCTGAACACCTCGGGGCACAGCGTCAGGCACATCCCGTGGCCGCGACAGCGCTGGTCGTCTACCCAAACCCTCATGCCAGCGTGAACTCCAGGTGCAATTCGGTCAGGCCGCGCAGGATGTAGGTCGGAACATATTGGTAGCGGCGGTCATTCGCCGGGCCGTGGATGTTCTCGTTGATCCTGATGTCGGTGGTGCGGTCGAGCAGCCGTTCGATGGCCACCCGGGTCTCGGCGCGCGCCAGCGGCGCGCCCGGGCAGCTGTGGATGCCGCGGCCGAAGGAGATGTGCTGGCGGGCGTTCTTGCGGGCCGGGTCGAAGGTGGCGGGGTCGTCGAACCGGCGCGGGTCCCGGTTGGCCGCCGCCTGCACCACCATCACCGTGGTCCCGGCGGGCAGGTCGACGCCGCCGACGGTGACCGGCCTTCGGTTCAACCGGAAGTCGCCCTTGACCGGGCTCTCGTGGCGCAGCGACTCCTCGATGAAGTTGGGAATCAGGCTGCGGTCCTTGCGCAACTGCGCCTGGATGTCCGGGCGCTCGCCGAGCGTCTGCAGCGCCGCGCCCAACAGCCGCACGGTGGTTTCCTGGCCCGCCGAGAAGACGTTGCTGGCGACCCGGGCCACGTCTTCGACCTCCGGGATGGAGCCGTCCGGATAGGTCGCGGTGGCCAGGCCGGTCAGCACGTCCTCGCGCGGTTGCCGACGGCGGTCGCGGACGTAGTCGGAGAACAGGCCGTAGAGGAATTCCAGCGGGCTGTGCGCCAGCGTTTCCTCGCCGGTGCCGCCGACCCCGCCGCCCGAGTGCTGGCGGATGCCCTTGACGAACTTGTCCCGGTCCTCCTCCGGCACGCCGAGCAGATCGGCGATCACCAGCAGTGTGAACGGGCCGGCGAAGCCCTTGATGAACTCGCCGTGCCCCGGCGCCAGGAAGGTGTCCAGCGCCTGGTCGGCGAGCACCCACATGGCGTCCTCGTTCTCCTTGAGCCGCTTGGGGGTGATCAGCCGCATCAGCAGGGAGCGGTGGTTGGTGTGGGTGGGCGGGTCGAGGGTGGGCAGCTGGTCACTGAAGGGCAGCTCGTCGCGGTGCCGCTCGATCAGCTCGGTGACGTCGTCACCTTCCAGCGGCACCGGAAAGCCGGGAAAGGGGCCGGTGACCGAGATGCACGAGGACCACGTCTCGGCGTCGTTGAGCACCGCGCAGGCCTCGTCCCAGCCGGTGATCATGGTGACGTTGTGGTGGCTTTCCTTGGTGACGGGGCACCGCTGGCGCAGCGCCTCGTAGTAGGGGTACGGGTTCTCGATGAGCTCGCTGCCGCGGAAGAAGTCCAACTCGGAGAATTCGTTCGTCATCTCCTGCTCCTTGAATCTCGGCTAGTGAGAACGTGCCTCTCGCGAATGAGCATTACATTTCCATACGCCAAGGTGGTCGTCAACGCGGCCCCCGGCGGGAACCGGCCGGCGCCGGTCACAGCCAGGCCCGGCGCCGGATCAGCTGGCGGGCACCAGGTCGGCGGCCACCGACGGCCAGGCCAGCAACCCGCTGCGGAAGGTCTCGACGCGATCGACGGCCACCTGCGGCGCCCCGTCGACGCCCGAGGCGGCCGCCAGGGCCTTGGCCTTGAACGTCTGCGCCGCCATGCTCAGCCGGTGCTGCACCAGGCCGACGCTGTCGTCGAGTTCGGACGGCCAGGTCTCGCCCCACAGCGTGACCTCGGTGACGCCGTGGTCGAGGGCCTGCAGCACGCCCTGACGCACCCGTGCGTCGCAGCCGAACAGGTCGGCGCCGGCCGCCAGCGCCTGCGGACGGGGACGCGCGTGCACCGACGCCAGCGCCTCTTCCAGGTCGAGTACCTGGGCGCCGACGATTTGCAGCGGCCGGGGGTCGGGTTCCTCGGCGAGGTCCATCAGCAGCACCGTGACGTCCCATCCGGCCATCGACCGGTCGAAGATCCAGCCGCCGGCGAATCGCACCACGTCGACGGCGGTGGCGGCGACGACGTCGAGCCGGTATCTCATGTCGTCTCGGCCCTCTTCGGAGGCGCGAAGTCCCGCGCCAGTGTCTCGGCGTACTGCTTGAACACCTCGGGCAGCGGTATCGAAGGATCGAGCAACCATGTCGTTTCCATTCCGTGGACGAAGGCGAGAATCTCAACGGCCTTGACGGCGGGGTCTATGTCGGCGCGGTAGCGGCCATCGGCCTGGCCGCGGCGGATCAGGTCGGCGACGATGTCGGTCGCGGCCCGGTGCCTGGCCAGCATGCGGTCGTGCAGCGGCGCCTCGGGCAGGATGTTCTCCACCAGTAGCACCGTGAAGGTGCCCACCAGTTCGGGCGCCCGGTAAAACCGGTCGGCGACCGCGGCGATCTGGTCGAACAGGTCGCCGGTCCGGTCGGCGTGGGTGTCGTCGTCGAGGTCGCGGGCGTCGAGCACGGCGTGCAGCAGCTGCTCCTTCGATTCGAAGTGATGCAGCAGGCCCGCCGGGGTGACGCCGGCCTCCCCGGCGATCTGGGCGAGGGTGGTGTTGCGCCAGCCGTTGCGGGTGAGCAGGCGCTGCGCGACGTCGAGAATCCGCTGCTTGCGGTCCTCGCCCTTGGCCAGCAGCGTGTCGTAGCGCCGTGCGACGGGCAAATGCAACTCCTCGGGCCGGGTGACGTGGGAAAACCAACCTAGTGAACACACAGTAGGTTAGTTTGGCGGCTGTGACAAGGGTCACCCATCGGTGTTTTTCCGCGGTCAGCTCACCAGCTCGACCAGGGTGGCGTTGGCGGTGCCCCCGCCCTCGCACATGGTCTGCAGCCCGTAACGAATTCCGTTGTCGCGCATGTGATGTGCCATGCGCGTCATCAGCACGGCCCCGGACGCGCCCAGCGGGTGCCCAAGCGCGATGGCGCCGCCCAGCGGATTCGTCCGGGCCGCATCGGCCCCGGTCTCGGCCAGCCAGGCCAGCGGCACCGGCGCGAACGCCTCGTTGACCTCGAACACGCCCACATCCGACAGCGCGACGCCGGCCTTCTTCAACACCTTCTCGGTCGCCGGGATCGGGCCGGTGAGCATCAGCACCGGGTCGGCGCCGGTGACCGCGCCGGCCACATACCGCACGATCGGCGTCAGTCCCAGCTCGACGGCCATCTCGGCGGTGGTCACCAGCAGCGCGGCCGCACCGTCGGAGATCTGCGAGGAATTCCCGGCATGGATCACACCGTCCTCGGCGAAGGCCGGTTTGAGCGCGGCCAGCTTCTCCACGCTGCTTCCCCGCCGCACGCCCTCGTCGGCGGCGACGACCTTGTTCTCGGCGTCCTCGACGAACACCGGGACGATCTGGTCGGTGAAGGCGCCGGCGTCCTGGGCGGCGGCCGCCCGCTCGTGCGAGCGGACTGAGTACTCGTCGAGCTGGGTGCGCGAGAACCCCCACTTCTTGGCGATCATCTCCGCCGACAGGCCCTGGTTGAAGGAGAAGTCGTCATAGCGGGCAAGCACTTTGGGGCCGTACGGCGTGCCGGTCGCCCGGGCCGCACCGAGCGGGACGCGGCTCATCACCTCCACCCCGCCGGCCACCACGACGTCCTGCTGACCCGACATCACCGCCTGCACGGCGAAGTCCAGCGCCTGCTGGCTGGAGCCGCAGGCCCGGTTGACGGTGGTCCCGGGAATGCTTTCCGGCCAGCCCGCGGCCAGCACCGCGTAGCGGCCGATGTTGCTGGACTGGTCGCCCACCTGGGAGACGCAGCCCCAGACCACGTCGTCGATGAGCTCGGGTCCGATGCCCGTGCGTTCGACGAGTTCGTTGAGCACGATCGCGGACAGGTCGGCGGCGTGCATGCCGGACAGCGCGCCGTTGCGTTTACCCACCGGGGTGCGCACGGCCTCGACGATGACTGTTTCACGCATAACTGTTACTCCGATTCCTCATGCCCGACCGTCCCATCATTGCCGAACGTGTACTGGTAGCGAAAAAATCGCCAAAAATCAGCCGTGAGTACACGTTCGACGCCGGGCCTAGTAGCTGCGCGGCAACTTCAGCACGTTGGCGCCCAGGAAATTCAAGATCATCTCCTGGCTCACCGGCGCGATCTTCATCAGCCGGGCCTCGCGGAAGTAGCGGGTGATGTGGTACTCCTCGGCGTACCCCATGCCGCCGTGCGTCTGCAACGCCCGGTCGGCCGCGGTGAAGCCGGCGTCGGCGCACAGGTATTTGGCCGTATTCGCCTCGCGTCCACAGGGTTTGCCGTTGTCGTAGAGCCAGGTGGCCTTGCGCAGCATCAGTTCGGCCGCATCGAGGCGGGCAAGCGAATCGGCGAGCGGGAACTGCAGGCCCTGGTTCATGCCGATGGGACGGCCGAAGACCTCACGCTCGTTGCCGTATTTCACCGCCTTGTCCAGCGCCACCCGGCCGATGCCCAGCGCCTCGGCCGCGATCAGCATCCGCTCCGGGTTCAGGCCGTCGAGGATGTACTGGAATCCCTTGCCCTCCTCGCCGATTCGGTCCTCGACCGGCACCTCGAGATTGTCGATGAACAACTCGTTGGAGCTGACGGCGTTGCGGCCCATCTTGCGGATCGGGCGGATGTCGACCCGGCTGCGGTCCAGGTCGGTGATGAACAGCGTCATCCCGTCTGTCTTCTTGGTGACCTCGTCGTAGGCCTGGGTGCGGGTCAGCAACAGGATCTTGTCGGACTCCATCGCTTTGGAGATCCACACCTTGCGGCCGTTGACGATGTAACGGTCCCCATCCCGCTTGGCGAACGTGGTGATGCGTGAAGTGTCAAGTCCGGCACCGGGTTCGGTGACGCCGAAGCAGACGTGCACCTGACCGGTGGCGACGGCGGGCAGGGTACGGGCCTTGAGTTCGTCGGAGCCGTGCACCACCACCGGTTGCATGCCGAAGATGGACAGGTGGATCGAGCTGGCCGCGTTCATGGCGCCGCCGGACTTGGCGACCTCCTCCAGCAGAATGGTGGCTTCGGTGATGCCGAGACCGTGACCGCCGTACTCGGTGGGAATGGTCATCCCCAACCAGCCGCCCTCAGCGATGGCGTTGTAGAACTCGGTCGGAAATTCGTGCGCCTGGTCCTTCTCCATCCAGTACTGGTCGTCGAATTTCCCGGCCAACTCCGCGACGGACCGGCGGATCAGCTCCTGGTCCTCGGTCAGCGCGAAATCCATGCCACGCCCCTTTCTCGAGCGCGAGCAGACACAAAAGCACCCGACACGCCGATGGATCGGGGGCTTTTGCGTCTGCTCGGCGACAGTACGGTGCTCAGTCCTTGTTGCCGGTGAGCGCTTTCGCGTTGGCCGCGAACTCCGCGAACGACGAGCCGCCCCGGCTGTCCTTGTCGTGGCCCTGCGCCTTGATGGACACGTCGTGCCCCTCGGCGGCCTTGCGCAGCGCACCGACGGTGGCCTGTTCCCGCGAAATGTGGGTGAACGGGTCGAACGAATACCACCGCATGGCGTTCTGGTAGGTCATCTTGTTGATCTCGTCGTCGGGAACGTTGTTGATGGACAACACATCCCACAGCTCCTCGGGGGCGCCGGGCCACATCGAGTCGCTGTGCGGGTAGTCGGCCTCCCAGCAGATGTTGTCGATGCCGATCTCGTTGCGCAGCGCCACGCCGACCTTGTCGCTGATGAAGCAGGTCAAAAAGTGCTCGCGGAAAACCTCGCTGGGCAGCTTGCCCTTGAAGTCCTGGTGCGTCCACGCGGAGTGCATCTCGAAGGTCCGGTCCGCGCGCTCCAGGAAGTAGGGAATCCAGCCCGTCCCGCCCTCGGAGAGCGCGATCTTGAGGTCCGGGAACTCCTTGATCGGCCGCGACCACAACAGGTCAGCGGCGGCCTGCACGATGTTCATCGGCTGCAGCGTGATCATCACGTCCATCGGCGCATCGGGCGCGGTGATGGCCAACCGCCCCGAGGAACCGATGTGCACGTTCATCACGGTGTTGGTGTCCACCAACGCTTTCCACAGCGGGTTCCAGTACTCGTCGTGGAAGCTGGGATATCCCATCGCGGCCGGGTTCTCGGTGAAGGTCAGCGCGTGCACGCCCTTCTTGGACACCCGGCGCACCTCTTTGGCGCACTCCTCGGCATCCCAGATCACCGGGATCGCCATCGGGATGAAGCGTGCCGGGTAGGCCCCACACCACTCGTCGATGTGCCAGTCGTTGTAGGCCTGCACCAGCGCGATCGAGAAGTCGTTGTCCTCGGTGGCGAACAGCCGCCCGGCGAAGCCGGGGAACGACGGGAAGCAGATCGAGGCCAGGATGCCGCCGGCGTTCATGTCCTTGACGCGCTCGTCGACGTTGTAGCAACCCGGCCGGATCTCGTCGAGCCCGGTCGGCTCGATGCCGTATTCCTCCTTCGGCCGGCCGGCGACCGCGTTGAGCGCCACGTTGGGGATGACGGTGTCGCGGAACTTCCACATGTCCGAGCCGTCCGGGTTGTGCACCAGCCGCGGCGCGTCGTCCAGATACTTCTTCGGCAGATGGTTCTTGAACATGTCGGGCGGCTCGACGGTGTGGTCGTCGACGCTGATCAGGATCATGTCCTCTTTGTTCATGGCCGTTGCCCTTCCGTTGGATCCGCCGGATCGATTACGGCCGCGGCGAATCGCTGTCCCGTGCCAAGATCACTAAAATGAAAACTATCTTCTCGCCAGGTGAGAATCAACATCCAGCGGTTGCCCCGGCCGCGCGCCGCCGCCTGACCAGGCCCTTGACCGCGAACCAAATTTCTGGCCCGCGACGGTCGACGCGCTGAGGCGCACGCCGAGCGGCGCGGGGCCGCCCCGCACGCCGGCATTGACCGAGCGCACGTTTCGTGCCAGTCTGTTAGTTGCAAATGAGAATCTGATTCTCTTCCACCGAGAGGACACTGCTAATGCGCTTGCAGCCGCTCCCCGCCGAGCAGTGGGACGAGGCGACCCGGCAGGCGCTCGCGGCGATGCGCGGAGCCGACACCAACAACGCGCTGTCCACGCTGGCCCACCACCCGGCGCTGGCCAAGGCGTTTCTTCGATTCAACGTCCACCTGCTGACGGCTTCCACGCTGCCGCCGCGGGTGCGCGAACTGGCCATCCTGCGGGTGGCCCATCGTCGGCAGTGCGCCTACGAGTGGTCCCATCACGTCGGCATGGCCAAGGACGAGGGAATCACGGACGAGCAGATCGCGGCGGTTCGCTGTTTTGCCGGCGACGGCGCCGGCCCATTCGACGCGTTCGACCACGCGGTGCTCGCCGGGGTCGACGAGCTCGACGAGAAATCGGAACTGTCCGACCGGACCTGGGCGGCGCTGGGCGAGCGCCTCGACGACCGGCAACGCATGGACTACGTCTTCACGGTGGGCTGCTACACCCTGCTGGCCATGGCCTTCAACACTTTTGGCATCCAGCTCGAACATGCCGAACAGCACTGAGAAAGAGGAGTAACAACGGTGCCTCACTTCCCCAAGCCAGCCGCAGGCAGCTGGACAGAGAACTACCCCGAACTCGGAACCGGCCCAGTCGATTACACCGACTCGATCGACCCGGCCTTCTTCGAAGCCGAACGCGAGGCGATCTTCAAGAAGACCTGGCTCAACGTCGGCCGCGTCAATCGACTGCCCCGCACCGGCAGCTACTTCACCCGGGAGCTCCCGTCGGCCGGCAAGGGCACCTCGGTGATCATCGTCAAGACCAAGGACGGGTCGGTCAAGGCGTACCACAACGTCTGCCGTCATCGCGGAAACAAGTTGGTGTGGAACGACTTTCCCAACGAGGAGACGTCCGGCACCTGCCGCCAGTTCACCTGCAAATACCACGCCTGGCGCTACAGCCTGGACGGCGACCTGACCTTCGTGCAACAGGAAGAGGAGTTCTTCGACCTCGACAAGAGCAACTACGGCCTGGCGCCGGTGCGTTGCGAGGTGTGGGAAGGCTTCATCTTCATCAACTTCGACGACAACGCGGCCCCGCTCACCGACTACCTCGGGCCGCTGGCCAAGAGCATCGAGGGCTACCCCTTCGGGGAGATGACCGAGACGTATTCCTATCGGGCCGAGGTGGGCAGCAACTGGAAGCTGTTCATCGACGCGTTCGTCGAGTTCTACCACGCGCCGATCCTGCACCAGGGGCAGTACACCAAGGAGGAAGCCGCCAAGATCCAGAAGTTCGGCTACGAGGCACTGCACTACGAGCTGGCCGGGCCGCACAGCCTGCAGTCGACCTGGGGTGGTCAGGCACCGCCCCCGGACATGTCCATGGTCAAGCCGATGGACCAGGTGTTGCGCAGCGGGTTGTTCGGTCCGTGGGACAAGCCGGAGATCATCGAAAAGCTGGACCTGCCACCGGGTGTCAACGTCAAGCGGGTGCCGCAGTGGGGCATCGACTCGTGGCTGTTCTACCCGAACTTCATGCTGCTGATCTGGGAGCCCGGCTGGTTTTTGACCTACCACTACTGGCCCACCGCGGTGGACCGGCACATCTTCGAGTCCACGCTGTATTTCGTGCCGCCGCGCAACGCGCGGGAACGCCTGGCCCAGGAGCTGGCCGCGGTGACGTTCAAGGAGTACGCGCTGCAGGACGCCAACACCCTGGAAGCGACCCAGACCATGATCGGCACCCGGGCCGTCAAGGAGTTCCTGCTGTGCGACCAGGAAGTCCTGATCCGTCACCTGCACAAGACGACCGGCGATTACGTGAAGGAGTACCAGAACAATGGCCACGTCGCTGCCCGCTGAATTCGCCGATTTAGAGCCGTATTTGGAGTGGGACCTCGCCACCGAGCCCGAGCGCTATGCCAAGCGGCTGGCCTCCAGCATGAGCGAGATGCAGGCGTTCTACGCCGCGGCCTTTCCGCGCCTCAACGACGTGATCGCCTACTGTGACCAGTACCCGCTCGACGACCTACCCGAGGACGCGAAGACGCTCATGCACATGATGCAGTCGTTGGTCATGGTGTCGTTTCCGATCGAGGCGTGGAAGCAGCCCCGCGTCCCCGACAGCGGGGCCGCGTGGGTGGAGCTGATCAGGGAGCCGGTGATCTGACGTTGCAGACGATCAAGGCCGCCGGGCTGTTCGACGTCGACGCCGGCGAGATCGTTCGGCCCGGGATTCTGCGGGTCGACGGGGACCGGATCGTCGGAGTCGGGGACTCGGGCCCGACGGGCGCGGACGACAACGTGATCGACCTGGGCGAGGCGATCCTGTTGCCCGGGTTGATGGACATGGAGGTCAACCTGCTGATGGGTGGGCGCGGGGAGAAACCCGGTCTGTCTCAGGTGCAGGACGACCCGCCGACCCGGGTGCTGCGCGCGGTCGGCAATGCCCGGCGCACGCTGCGCGCCGGGTTCACCACGGTGCGCAACCTGGGCCTGTTCGTCAAGACCGGCGGATACCTGCTGGACGTGGCGCTGGCCAAGGCCATCGACGCGGGCTGGATCGACGGGCCGCGGGTGGTGCCGGCCGGGCACGCCATCACCCCGACGGGCGGCCACCTGGACCCGACGATGTTCGCCGCGTTCGCGCCGCACGCTCTGGAACTGACCGTCGAGGAAGGCATCGCCAACGGCATCGACGAGATCCGCAAGGCGGTGCGCTACCAGATCAAGCACGGCGCCGAGCTGATCAAGGTTTGCTGCTCGGGTGGCATCATGTCATTGACGGGACCGCCTGGCGCACAGCACTATTCGGACGAGGAGCTGCGCGCGATCGTCGATGAGGCGCATCGGCGCGGGATGCGCGTCGCCGCCCACACCCACGGCGCCGACGCGGTCAAGCACGCCGTCGCCGCCGGCATCGACTGCATCGAGCACGGTTTTCTGATCGACGACGAGGCGATCGCCAGCATGGTCGAGCACGGCACCTTCCTGGTGAGCACCCGTCGTCTGGCCGAGGGGATGGACGTCTCGCACGCCCCGCCCGAGCTGCAGGCCAAGGCCGCCCAGATGTTCCCGAAGTCGCGCACCTCGATCCTGGCCGCGCACCGGGCCGGGGTGAAGATCGCCGTCGGCACCGACGCGCCCGCAATCCCGCACGGCCGCAACGCCGATGAACTCGTCACGCTCGTCGAGTGGGGGCTGCCGCCGGTGGCGGTGCTGCGGGCCGCCACCGTCACCGCGGCCGAGTTGATCAACTCCAGCGACCGCGGCCGGCTGGCCGAGGGCTACCTCGCCGACGTCATCGCCGTTCCGGGAAATCCGTTGGAGGACATCACGGTAACCCAGCACGTCAGCTTCGTCATGAAAGGCGGCAAGGTCTATGTCCACAACCAGAACTGACGACCTGGTCGAGATCCAGCAGCTGCTCGCGCGCTACGCGGTCACCATCACCCAGGAAGACATCGACGGGCTGGTCGCCGTCTTCACGCCGGACGGAACCTACAGCGCCTTCGGCGAGACGTACAGCCTGAACCGATTCCCCGAATTGGTGGCGGCGGCCCCAAAGGGCTTGTTTCTCACCGGAACCGCGGTGGTCGACCTCGACGGCGACCAGGCGAGCGGCACCCAGCCGTTGTGCTTCATCGATCACGCCACGCACGACATGCGGATCGGCTACTACCGCGACACCTACGTGCGGACCCCCGACGGCTGGCGCCTCAAGACCCGCGCCATGACCTTCATCCGCCGCAGCGGTGTGCACGACTCCGGGCGCCCGCACGCCATCGGGCGTCCGGCCGGCGACTCCGCGGCCCAGGCAGCGACCTAAGGAGCCGACCCATCGACGGTGTGAATGTCGAGCAGTTCCGGGCCGACCTGCGCGCGTGGCTCGACGACAACGATCTGACCCCCGGGCCCGACCATTCCCTGCAGGGCCACATGAAGCAGTTCGCCCGGGTCAGCCGCGCGCTCTACGACGCCGACTGGATGCGGTACGGGTGGCCGGCCGAAGTCGGTGGCCTGGGCGGACCCGCGGTGCTGCGGGCGGTCGTCGGCGAGGAAGTGGTGGGCCGCCGGCTGGCCGAACCCGGACCCTACTCGATGCTCGAGGTGCTGGCCCCCACCATGATCGACTACGCCTCCGCCGAACTGGCCGCGGAGATGGTGCCGCGGCTGCTGCGCGGCGAAGAGCACTGGTGTCAAGGCTTTTCCGAGCCGGGGTCGGGCAGCGACCTGGCGTCGCTGACCACCCGCGCGACCCAGGACGGCGACCACTGGATCGTCAACGGGCAGAAGGTCTGGACCAGCTTCGCGCAGTTCTCCACCCGGTGCGTGCTGCTGACCCGCACCGCGCCCGGCTACGACGGGATCACCGCCTTCTTCGTCGACCTGGACACGCCGGGTATCACCATCCGGCCGCTGCGCACCATGCACGGCGTCGACGAATTCTGCGAGGTGTACTACGACGACGTGGCGATTCCGTCGAGCCGCATGCTCGGCCGGCCCGGCGACGGCTGGCGCCTGGCCATGGATCTGCTGCCGTATGAACGGTCCTCCTGCTTCTGGCAGCGCATCGCCTACCTCTACTCGCGTTTCGACGATCTGATCGCCGAGGTCTCGGCGGCCGGGGAGCCCGACGAATCCTCCCTGGGCGCGGCCTATTTGGCGCTGCACACGTTGCGCTGCCGGTCGCGCGCCACCCAGCACCGGATGCGCGACGGGGCCCGGCTGGGGCCCGACACCTCGATCGACAAGGTGCTGCTGGCCACCGCCGAGCAGCGGCTCTACGACACCGTGCGCGACCTGTTGCCGGGCACCCTGGAGCTCGAAAACACGCCGTGGCGCTCGGAATACCTGTACTCGCGTGCGGCCACCATCTACGGCGGTACCGCCGAGATCCAGCGCAACATCATCGCCCGCCGGCTGCTCGATCTCGGGAAGGAGTGAACCGTGGCACCTTCGGCTGACGCCGAGTCGCTGCGCCTGCTGACCGACTCGCTGCGCACCACGATGAGCGCCGCCTCGGGAGCCAAGCTGGACGCCGCGCTGACCGATGTGGGCTGGCGCGACATGCTCGACGAAATGCCGGACATCGCAATCCCTTTGGTGTTCACACTGCTCGGCGAGACGGGAGCGCACGCCCCGCTGCTCAACGACGTGCTGCTGTGCGCGGCCGGCGAAGCACCCGGGGGCACCCTGGCGTTGCCGTTCACCGGCGGGTCCTGGGTGCTGTGGGAGCGCCGCGACAGCTGCGACTCGGCGATCGACGAGCTGCTGCCGATACACCGTGTGCCGCAGGGCGATCCATTGCCGGCCGCCGCGCTGCACGCGGGGTGGCGGGCGCTGGGCTGGTGGCTGGTCGGCACCAGCCGGGCCATGCTCACGCTGGGCCGCCGGCACGCCGTCGACCGCGTGCAGTTCGGTCGGCACATCAGCTCGTTCCAGGCGATCCGGCATCGGCTGGCCGAGGCCCTGGTAGCGGTCGAGGGCGCCGAGGCCACCCTGCAGGCCGCCGCGGAATGCGACGAGGACCCGGGCCTGGCCGCCCTGCTGGCCAAGGCCGCGGCCGGGCAGGCGGCGCTGACCACCGCACGCCACTGCCAGCAGGTGCTGGGCGGTATCGGGTTCACCGCCGAGCACCCGCTGCATCACCACATCAAGCGCTCGCTGATCCTGGACGGCTTGCTGGGCAGCGCCCGGGAATTGACCCGCCAAGCGGGAAAGACGCTGGTGACGACCGGATCGGCGCCGCGGCTCGCCCAGCTCTAGCACCCGGCCCGCCCCCTCACCGTGGCCGGCCGTGAGATGCTTCGCAGATGCGCGGGACCGCGAAGGTGAGAGGCGATGAGTGACCCGCAGCCGCCGCGAAACGAGTTCGGCGTCGCGTCGGTGCTGCTGGGTCTGGTCGGGCTCGTCACCTGCTGGCTGCTGCTGGGGGTGCCCTTCGGCATCGCGGCGGTGGTGACGGGCGACATCGCCCGCCGGCGAGTCGCCCGCGGCGAAGCGAGCAATCCCCGAACCGCGATGACGGGCATCGTGTTAGGGGCCGTCGCGATCCTTGCGGGGCTGGTGGCGATCAGCTACTACGCCCGCATGGATGCCCAAAACCGTTGACGCGCAGCTCAATTGCGCGGCAGCCCGAGGACGCGTTCGGCGATGATATTGCGCTGGATCTCCGACGTGCCACCGGCGATGGTGGCGGCGAAGGTGCGCGCGTAGCGGTCGAACCAGCTGCGGTAGTGGCTGTCCAGATTCAGCGGCGCGACCTGCGCGGTCACCGCCCGGCGCACCAGCCCGGCGGACCCCGCCGCCTCCAGCGCGTCCTCGGACGCGCGTTGCAGCGCCTCGGAGCCCAGCAGCTTGAGCACGGACTGGGCGGGCACGTCCTCTTCGCCGCGGGCGGCGGCGGCCAGCGCCGCCGATCCCAGCAACCGCAGGGCGTGCGCGTCCATCACCAGGGTGGCGTAGCGGTCCCGCTGCAGCGCATCGGCCGGACGGAAGTCGGCGCTCAATTCGTGCAGCAGGTCGACATAACCCATCCACAGCATGACGCGTTCGTGGCCCAGCGAACCGGTGGCCACCCGCCAGCCCTCGTTGAGCTCGCCCACCAGGTTCTCCGCCGGCACCCGCGCGTCGGTGAAGAACACCTCGTTGAAATCGATTTCGTCGATATCGCACATCGACGCGAACGGGCGGCGCACCACGCCCGGAGTGTCGGTCGGGATCAGCAGCACGCTGATGCCCTTGTGCTTGGGCGCATTCGGATCGGTGCGCACAAATGTCAGCAGCACGTCGGCGTCGTGGGCGCCGGAGGTCCACACCTTCTGGCCGTTGACCACGAAGTGGTCGCCGTCGAGCACGGCGCGGGTTTTCAGTGACGCCAGATCCGAACCCGCGCCCGGTTCGCTCATGCCCAGCGAGGCGGTCATCTCCGCGCGCAGAATCGGCACCGCCCAACGCTGCTTTTGTTCGGGGGTGCCGAAGCTCAACAACGACGCCGCGATGATCCCGACGCCCTGCGGATTGAAGCTCTGATAGATGCGCCGCCGCCCCAGCTCCTCGAAGTACACGTACTGCTGCAGCAACGTCGCGTTGCGGCCGCCGAACTCGGGCGGATTGCCGGGCAGCAACCAGCCGCTGTCGAACAGCAGCCGTTGCCAGCGGCGCGCCCACTCCGGTACGTGTGAGCTGGACCGCGGCCGCTCCAGCGCCTCGGCCTCGGCGGGCAAATGCGCATCGAGGAAGGCGACGAATTCGGCCCGGAACGCCTCCACGTCGGCGTCAAACGTCAGCTGCACAGCACTTCCCCGGCTTCCCGAACTGGCCTCGCGCACCGTCGGTAGATCATGCTTTCCGCCGACGGCACGGTTCGCTCTTTGCGATTACGCTTCCCTACACACGTCTAAGAGAATAGTATTCTCGCCGTAAGAAAGTTACAATCTCCGACACGTGATCCGTGAGGGGGTCGAGCGCAGCGATGTCACGGCGTTCTCCGGTAGAGTCCAATCATGTTCTCCCCTCGCGGCAATCACCCGAGTCGGCCGTGACCAATCCGAGCGAAGAGCCGGCCTGGAAGCAGCGCGCCGTCGAGCGCTCCATCAAAACGGCGAAATTGCGTGCGGCGCAACGCGTTCAGCGTTTCCTCGACGCGGCCCAGGCCATCATCATCGAAAAGGGCAGCACCGACTTTACCGTGCAGGAGGTGGTGGACCGCTCCCGCCAGTCGCTGCGCAGCTTCTACCTGCAGTTCGACGGCAAGCACGAGCTGTTGCTGGCGCTCTTCGAGGACGCGCTGAGCCGATCCGCCGACCAGATCCGGGCCGCCACCGAAAGCCACACCGATCCGCTGGAGCGGCTCCAAGTCGCCGTTCAGCTGCTGTACGAGGCGTCCCGCCCGGACCCGACCGCCAAGCGGCCGCTGTTCACCGACTTCGCACCGCGTTTGCTGGTGACACACCCCGCTGAGGTCAAGGTCGCGCATGCGCCCTTGCTCGCGTTGCTGACGGAGCTGATGGAGGCGGCCGGCGAGGCCGGCAAGCTGCGCGCCACCATCAACCCGAAGCGGGTGGCCGCGATGACCATGCAAACGGTCATGTTCATCGCGCAATCCAGCGGCGGTCCCGACGACGCGACCACCCACCCCATCACCGCCGAAGAGGTGTGGGACTTCTGCTCGCGCGGCTTCGTCGCCTAGCTTCCCGACCGGACCCCTCCCGCGCCCTCCCCGGGTTGAGCAAATACCGCACGCTGTTTGCCGGTGAGAATGAGATTCTCTAATATCTAGAATCACGAATAGCCGAAACGGATTCGTCGTTGACACCCGTGTTGGCTGAATGACAGAGTTCAAAGTCGGCAAGACCCGCGGTCCGGGGAAGCGCGTGTGTTCTCCGCTGAGGCGCGCCGATCCGATCAAGTCAGGAGTTGAGGTAGCCATGACCGGACGTGTTGAGGGCAAAGTCGCTTTCGTCACCGGGGCGGCACGCGGTCAGGGCCGCAGCCACGCGGTGAGGTTGGCCCAGGAGGGCGCCGACATCATCGCCGTCGACATCTGCAAGCCCATCCGGGCGGGCGTGGTGGACACCGCCATCCCGGCCTCCACGCCCGAGGACCTGGCCGAGACCGCCGATCTGGTCAAGGGGCACAACCGCAGAATCGTCACCGCCGAGGTCGACGTGCGCGACTACGACGCGCTCAAAGCCGCGGTCGACAGCGGCGTCGAGCAGCTGGGCCGGCTGGACATCATCGTGGCCAACGCCGGAATCGGCAACGGCGGCGACACTTTGGACAAGACCAGCGAAGAAGACTGGACCGAGATGATCGACATCAACCTGGCCGGGGTGTGGAAAACCGTGAAAGCCGGTGTGCCGCATATGATCGCCGGCGGCCGCGGCGGATCCATCATCCTGACCAGCTCGGTCGGCGGGCTCAAGGCCTACCCGCACACCGGCCACTACGTCGCGGCCAAGCACGGCGTGGTCGGGCTGATGCGCGCCTTCGGAGTCGAGTTGGGACAGCACATGATTCGCGTCAATTCGGTACACCCGACGCACGTCAAGACCCCGATGCTGCACAACGAGGGCACCTTCAAGATGTTCCGTCCGGATCTGGAGAACCCGGGTCCCGACGACATGGCGCCGATCTGCCAGATGTTCCACACGCTGCCCATCCCGTGGGTCGAGCCGATCGACATCAGCAACGCGGTGCTGTTCTTCGCCTCGGACGAAGCCCGCTACATCACCGGCGTGACCCTGCCCATCGATGCGGGTAGCTGCCTGAAATAGAGTTCCGTCCCATGGACGGATTCCTGTCTGGTTTCGACGGCCGCGCGGCGGTGGTCACCGGCGGCGCCAGCGGCATCGGATTGGCCACCGCCACCGAATTCGCCCGCCGGGGGGCGCGTCTGGTGCTCTCCGACGTCGACCAGCCGGCGCTGGAACAGGCGGTCAACGGGCTGCGCGGCCAGGGGTTCGACGCGCACGGCGTGGTGTGCGACGTCCGGCATCTCGACGAAATGGTCCGTCTCGCCGATGAGGCCTTCCGGCTGCTGGGCGGCGTCGACGTCGTCTTCAGCAACGCCGGCATCGTCGTCGCGGGCCCGCTGGCCCAGATGAACCATGACGACTGGCGCTGGGTGATCGACATCGACCTGTGGGGCTCCATCCATGCCGTCGAGGCGTTCCTGCCCAGGCTGCTCGAGCAGGGCACCGGCGGGCACATCGCGTTCACCGCTTCCTTCGCCGGTCTGGTGCCCAACGCCGGCCTCGGCACCTACGGCGTTGCCAAGTACGGGGTCGTCGGGCTCGCCGAAACGTTGGCGCGCGAAGTCAAGCCCAACGGCATCGGCGTATCGGTGTTGTGCCCGATGGTGGTGGAGACCAAGCTGGTCTCCAACTCGGAACGGATTCGCGGCGCCGACTATGGGATGTCGGCGACGCCGGAGGGGGCCTTCGGGCCGCTGCCCACCCAGGACGAGAGCGTCAGCGCCGACGACGTCGCGCGGCTCACCGCCGACGCGATCCTGGCCAATCGGCTCTACATCCTGCCGCACGCGGCCGCCCGGGAGTCGATCCGCCGCCGGTTCGAACGCATCGACCGGACCTTCGACGAGCAGGCCGCCGAGGGCTGGACGCACTAGATAAATGGGGCCGGGCCCTCGGGGCTGTTGCGGCGGCGTCGGTGAGCTAACCGGCCGGGCCCAGTCGGTAGTCGCCGGTCCGCGGATCGTGATACCACCCGCTGGAGGCCTGGGTGCCGCCGTCGACGTGCAGCGTCTGCCCCGTCAGGTACCCTGACATGTCGGAAGCCAAAAAAACTGCGGCACTGGCGATTTCGTCGACGTGACCGGGACGGCCCAGCGGAACGATGTTTCCCATCGCGGTGGTGGCGGCCTCACCGCCCAGCTGTTCCAGCCCTTCGGTGAGCGTGATGTCGGGCGCGATCGCGTTGACCCGGATGCCGTGCGGCGCCAGTTCCAGCGCCGCGGTCTTGGTGTAGTTGATGACGCCGGCCTTGGCCGCCGCGTAGGCGGCATAGCCCGGTGCCGCGCGCACGCCTTCGATGGAGGTCAGCGAGATGATGCTGCCGCCGGCGCCCACCGACACCAGCTGCCGGGCGATCCGCTGGGTGCACAGCAGCACGTGCCGAAGATTGGCGCGGTAGAGCGCATCCCAGCCGTTCTCGCTGGTTTCCAGCAGCGGCGAGGAGAACACCCCGCCGGCATTGTTCACCAGGATGGTGGGCGTGCCCAGTTCGGTGATGGTGCGCTGCAGCGCGGTGTCGACCTGGCCGCTGTCCCGCACGTCGGTGACGATGCCCAGTCCTCCGATGGATTCGGCTGCCCGCGTGCAGGTTTGCGCGTCGCGCTCCCAGATCGCCACCCGCGCGCCGAATGCGGCCAGCCCGGCGGCGATGCCGCGGCCGATGCCCGCCCCCGCCCCGGTCACCACCGCGACCCGGTCGGTGAGCAGGATGTCCGAGGGATCGATGGCCATCGCCGGTCAGCCCGCCGGGTGCATGGCCGGCGCGCTGCCGATGACACCTTCGGCCCGCAGCGTCGCGATGTCCGCGTCGGACAAGCCCAGCCCGGACAGCAGTTCCTGGTTGTGCTGCCCGAGCAGCGGCGCGGGTGCGGTGTGGAACCGATCGCGGCCGGCGGAGGATCTCATCGGCACGGTGCTGAGCCTAGCCGGGCCGTTGACCGGGTGGTCGACCTCTTCGAAAAAGCCCCGGAACGTCAGCTGTTCCAGCTCGGATTGCCGGTGGGGTTGCATGACCTTGGCCACCGGCACCCCGGCGTCCCAGAGGGTGGCGACGATGTCGTCGCGGCCGCGGCACTCGCACCACGCCGCGAGCTGCTTGTCGATGAAATCCTGATGCGTGTGCCGGCCAGAAGCGGTCGACAGCTCGGGATCCATTGCCCACGAAGGGGATCCGAGTGCGCGGCACAATCGGTGCCACTGGTCGTCGGTGGCCACGGCGATGGCGACCCAGCTGTCGAGCCGGCCGAATTCGTCGACGTCGGCGCTGAGGTAGAGGTTCTGCGGGGCGGCGGTGGGCCCCCGGTTACCGGCCCGCTCGAGCAGCGCGCCGTAGGCCGAGTACTCAATGACCTGCTCGGCGGCGATGCTCAGCGCGGCATCGACCATCGCCGCCTCGACGAACACCCCCTCGCCGGTGCGGCGCCGGTGCTCGAGCGCCAGCAGTATCGCGTTGAGGGCGTGCACCCCCGCGCACGGGTCGCCGATCGAGTACGGGTCATAGGGGGTGCGATCCGGGTAGCCGGTGAGCCAACTCAAGCCGGACGCGGATTCGATGACGTAGGCGAATGCCGGGTTGTCCCGCCACGGCCCGGTGAGCCCGAAGCCGGGCATCCGCACCATGACCGCGTCGGCGCGAATCGATTGCACGGTGGCGAAATCCAGTCCGATCGCATCCAGCACCCGCGGGGTGAAATTCTCCACGATCACGTCGCAGGTGGCGATGAGCCGCCGCAACACGTCCCGGCCGCGTGGGCTCTGCAGGTCCAGGGTCAGGCCCTTCTTGTTGGTGTTCAGGGCCTCGAAGATGGGGGACTTCTCCCACCACCGGTCCTCGCTGACGGGCACCCCGGCGATCAGCCGGGTGCCGTCGGGACGGCGGGTGGACTCGACGTGGATGACCTCGGCGCCGAGCATGGCCATAAAGTGGGTGCAGCAGGGGCCCGCCCAGAATGTGGTGAGGTCAAGCACCCGAAGTCCGTTGAACGGCAACGCCGTTCGACCTCCGTCGGGTGCGGGCCGTGGCGTCAGTTCCGCGCCGCGGTAGCCCTCGGTGTGCTCACCGAGGCGCGGCGCAGGATGCGGCGCGCGTAGCTGCGCCGGGTGCATCCGGTAGGGGTGTGCCGGCTGCAGGAAGCCGTCGCGCGGATTGCGCACGAAGGACCCGCGCTCACGGAACTGATCGAACGACGTGACATTCGCCCCGTTGGCCACCGGGGCGTACGGGATGCGGAAGGCCGTTGCCAGTTCCCGGATCTCGTCGACGGGAGTGTGGGCCATCCAGGCGAAGATCTCGTCGGCGTAGATGTTGGCCAGCTCAGTGATCGACAGCGGCGAGTCCTCGTCGATCCACTCCGGGTGCCCCACCATGGCGCACAGGTCGAACCACTGCTGGGCGGTGCCGCAGCCGACGTCCACCAGGCCGTCCTTGGCCTGCGCCACGCCCGGCACGGTCGGCCGCCGGGTGTCACGCCAGGGCCGGCCGAGCACCTCGAAGTAGGTGACCGGGTAGTAGGTGAGGCACAGGATCTGTGTCTCCAGCATGGACAGGTCCAGCAATTCTCCTGGGCCGCCGTGGATGTGGCGCCAGCGCGACGCCAGGGTGGCCGCGCTGGCATAGGCCCCGGCCAGATATTCGCCGACCTGACCGCCGACGAAGACGGGCGGGCGGTGCTGCTCGCCGCGCCCGAGGCCGATGATTCCTCCCGACCAGGCCTGCAGGGTGAACTCGGTGGCCGCCCGGTCCCGCCACGGGCCTTCCAGCCCGAACGGGGTGATCGAGGTGACGGTGAGATGGGGGTGGCGGGCGTGGATCGCCCGCGGCGTGAAGTCGTGGTGCTCGGCCACCGTGGACCCGCCCGACCAGACCACCGCGTCCGCCGCGGCCAGTAACCGCTGCACCAGCGCGGTATCGTCCTCGTTGGCGGGGTCGGCGACGACGCTGTGTTTGGCGCCGGCCAGGAAGCTGAACAGGGCGCCGTCACCACCGGCCGGGACGGGGGCACCGGAGGCCGACCAGGTACGCAGCGGATCGCCTTGCGGCGGTTCGACCTTGACCACGACGGCGCCGCCGTCGGCCAGGAGCTTGGTGCAGTAGGCTCCGGCGATGCCGGTGGACAGATCGATCACCGTATAGCCGGCCAGCGGGGGCTGCGTCACTACTTCGTTCGCTTCGCCGGGGCGGGGCATGGTCAGGGCTGCCAGAATGGGCTCGCGGTGAGCACTTCGGGTCCGTCGGCGGTGATCAGGACCGCTTCCCGGCCGAACACCGCGCCGACTCCTTCCTCCCACACGTATCCCGTCACGGCGAGCACCATCCCCGGCTCCAGCCGTTCGCCGGCGGCGGTCGCGGGCAGGTGCTGGGAGACCACCGGCGGGTCGAAACCCATACCCAGTCCGCGGGCCACCGGCATCGGCGGTGCCGGCTCCCCCGCGGCCCGGTAGGCCG
>Ga0164242_10000947_pt1 | contig 34505 bp, 31 predicted proteins | sample OricomgcompostMG_FD_108783 | JGI IMG/M metagenome (GOLD analysis project Ga0164242, IMG submission 108783) | Miracle-Growth compost microbial communities from Emeryville, California, USA - Original compost - Miracle growth compost (MG) ... | reverse complement strand
TTTGCTACCTGTTCATTCAATTTATCGGCAACTGTTTCATTTCCGATCTTTACTTTATTCAGTTCATCAACATTGTTTACATTATTTGCAATTGCGGCATCCATTATTAATTGTGCAAAAGCAATATATTCTGCATTTTTGCTAACGAAATCTGTTTCGCAACTTACATTGATGATGTAACCGGTTTTGTTGTCATCAGTCGTTTTGGCAATCACAACTCCTTCTTTTGCTTCACGATCGCCGCGAAGAGCCGCTACTTTTTGACCTTTTTTTCTCAAATAATCAATTGCTGCTTCGAAATCACCATTTGATTCTACTAAAGCTTTGCGACAATCCATCATCCCGGCGCCTGTCTGTTGGCGCAATTTATTTATCTCTGCTGCTGTTATTGTTGTACTCATTGTTTTTAAATTTTCTCTGAAGAAATTCCTTCAGACGGATTTTCAAAATTCATCTTCACATTTTCAAATTATCTCCTTCCACCACCTGGTCCTCTGTTTCCCTGGCCTGGTCCTGCGACCCTGCGTTTCTGAGGTCCTGCTGCACCACGTCCTTTTCCTCCTGCGGGAGAAGCACTTCCTCTGCGACGTTCTTTACCTTCGTCACTTGCCTCGTCGAATTTCAATGCACGGGTATTTGTTTCTTCTGTTTCCTCAGTTTCTTCTTCTTTTTCAGCTTGTCTTTCAGCTAATCCCTCTGCTATTGCTGCTACAATATAATTAGTAATGATAGCAATAGATTTTGTTGCGTCGTCATTTGCAGGAATTGAAAATTCTACTTTATTGGGATCACAATTGGTATCAACCATTCCGAAAGTAGTGATGTTTAACCGTTTTGCTTCAGAAAGCGCAATGTGCTCATGACCAATATCTACCAGGAATAAGGCAGCCGGAACACGGCTTATCTGTGCGATTCCACCCAACACTTTCTCCATCTTATCTTTTTCGCGGGTAAGTGTAAGACGTTCTTTTTTGGTAATGCTGTCTAGTGTTCCGTCATTCAGCATTTTTTCTGTAGCCTGCATTTTCTTAACGCTTTTGCGAACGGTGTTGAAATTGGTAAGCATGCCACCAAGCCAACGCTCAGTAACGAAAGGCATGTTCACTCTTTTTGCAGCTTCTGTTACAATTTCTTTTGCTTGTTTTTTAGTAGCAACAAACATGATTTTTTTACCACTTTTCGCGATTGATTTCATGGCGGCTGCAGCTTCTTCAAGACCTTCTACAGTTTTGTTGAGGTCAATGATATGAATACCTTTTTTTTCAGCAAAAATATAAGGTAACATTTTTGGGTTCCACTTCTTTTTTAAATGCCCGAAGTGTACACCTGCTTCTAAAAGCTGCTGTTGTAAGGAAGTATTATTTTCCATTTATTTTGTATTAAATTGTTTTTAAAAAGTAGCAAGTAGTGAGTAGAAAGAAACATGAAAGCTTTCTCTTCGTTTCACCTCTTGAATTATCTCTTACTGAACTGGAAGCTCTTTCTGGCTTTTTTCTTACCTGGTTTCTTACGTTCTACAGCGCGTGGATCGCGGGTAAGAAAACCTGCTTCTTTCAAGGCTGGCCTATACTCTGGATTCAGCTGTAGAAGTGCACGGGCGATTCCCAATTTTACTGCTTCTGCCTGTCCTTTTACTCCACCACCTTTGGCATTCACTGTTACATCATATTTATCAGCAAGATCAACGGTCTTTAAAGGAGATTCTACCTGGTTCTGCAAATAGATAAGCGGAAAATAAGTTTTATAATCCTTGCCGTTGATAGTGATTTTGCCATCACCTTTGGTAAGAAAAACGCGTGTTACGGCTTCTTTTCTACGGCCAACTCCATTTTTTTGTTTTTCCATTATTTTAATTTGAAAATTGAAAATTCAAAGATTTGAAAGAGTTTCAAACCTTCTCTTTCATTATTTAGAATTTTAAAGGTTGAGGATTCTGTGCGACATGAGGATGTTCAGGACCTGCATACACAAATAATTTCTTATACATCTTGCGGCCTAATTTATTCTTTGGCAGCATACCTTTTACCGCTCTTTCAATAATCACGTCCGGACGACGTTTTAAAAGATCTATTGCGATTTCCTCTTTTTTACCTCCCGGATAACCACTAAAGTTGATGTAAACTTTTTCATCCAGCTTTTTACCGGTGAATTTTATTTTTTCGCAATTAGTTACGATAACAAAATCGCCGCAATCAACGTGTGGCGTAAAGTAGGCTTTGTTCTTTCCACGAAGAACAGACGCAATTTTTGCGCACATGCGGCCTACGGTTTGATTAGTACCGTCAACAACGTACCAGTTACGCTGCACGGTAGCCTCGTTTGCATGTTTTGTTGTGAAATGTAATTTGCTCATTTTTGTTTTTTAATGATTTTGATGTTTTTAAACACTTAAACCTGTGAAATGTTATGCCGCTATCCCGGCATTTTTTTAAGGACGGCAAAAGTAGGATGAAAAAAGATAATTAGTTACTTTTACGAAAGTTTTTTTAAACACACCTTCATAACTCATTGATTATCTATAAAAAATTTGCAGTAAAAAATAACTGATTAACATTTTAATGCAATTTACTCAAGTCGTATTAGTGCAGTTTTTTTCAAAAAATTCCTTCCTGATAATTTTTACAATTATATTTGCAAAAAAATATCTCAGATGGATAATACTCAACCCGTAGGAAAATATTGGATCGCTTTTATTATCTCCGCTATTGTTCAGATTGTTTTTTTAATCTGGATTCGCGAATATTTCTGGTTGATTCTTCCCTGGGTTCTTACTTCTTTCAGTAAAGCGATGCGCCTGATCTGATTACTTCAACAATTCTGAAAGTTTTTGATGTAAATCATTGCCTCTTAATTCTGTGGCAATAATCTTTCCCTGCGGATCAATTAATACATTGTAAGGAATTGCTTCAACATGGTATAATGCAGCAGCTTCGCTATTCCAGAATTTCAAATCACTTATTTGTTTCCAAACCAGGCCATCGTCATGGATCGCTTTTAACCATGCTTTTTTATCCTGGTCAAGTGAAACACCCAGAACAGTAAAGTTTTTGTTTTTAAATTGATTGAAATTTGAAACAACATTAGGGTTTTCATGCCTGCAAGGTCCACACCAGCTTGCCCAAAAATCAACCAGCACATACTTTCCGCGAAGCGAACTTAATGAAAATGGTTTGCCATTTACATCTGGCAAGGTAATATCCGGAGCTATTTTTCCAACAGCAATTTCGCCATTTGAAGACTGATTGTCCTGCGCAGCCACATATTGATCTAATTGTTTTTGCATTGCTGCAACTGAAGAATTTTGAGGATATTTTTTTGTAAGATTTGCTAATAAATTTTTTACTGTATCAATACTTACATCCTGTGTGTAACCTATAGCAAACAAGGCGTTGATCGGGCTTTTAACTGTATCAATATATTTTACTAAAAAATTGTTGTACCATTCATTACTAATATTAAAAGCATTGTCAGCAATAAATGCCATGGAATCATTTTTTTGTTGCTGGTAATTTTTTCTTGCCTGATCTTCATTGATCAAATTTGTATGAATAGAATCAAGCCGCATTATGAAAGCGGTGAGCGTCGCATTTGCAGGAGTTTTAAATTTTGTTGTGTTTAAAACAGAATCATTTGCATTGGCTGAAAAGTCAATATCATCCTGATCGTTGATAAAAACATAACCGGCGTTTTTTTCAAATTTTAATCGATACAATCCTTCTTCAGCGGCGTTGGCTTTTACCTCAAACTTTCCGTTTTTCATTTCAGCTGTATCTAATACCTGTGGTGGATTCTGGTTAAAAAACAGTTGCTCTAAAAACACTTTTTGGTCTGGGGCATTTTTTAAATTACCATGAACAGTAAACAAATCATTGTTGTGCTTTGACGTGCATGAAAAAATAAAAAGCACGATTAAGAAATAGAATATCTTTTTCATCTTAAATTTTATTGATTGAGTTTTTGATTGAGAATTTGAATAACTGTTTGCATGTCAGCTTTGCCTTTGCTTTTCTTCTTTACTTCGCCTGCAAATAATCCTGCAAGGTTTTTTTTGCCTTTTTTGTATTCAGATACCTTTTCAGGAAAGGAAGCTAAAACCTCGTCTATCCATACGTGTAATATGCCGTCATTTTTTTCCTGTAAAAGGTTCAGGTCTTTTGCAAGTTGTAAGGGATTTTTTTCAGGGGCTTGAACTAATAATGGAAATATTTTGCCTGCAGCTACCCCAAAACTTACTTTTCCTTCTTCCACAATATTTACCAGTTCTGCCATAGTTTTTGGGGTAACTGGAAAATTTTCAATATCACTGTTGCTTTCATTTAAAAAGGTTTTTACTGGCCCGATAATCCAGTTGCCTACCGCTTTATACTGGTTAGTATGGTGAATTATTTTTTCAAAAAAAGAAGCAGTGCCGCGGTCATCAGCAATTATTTTTGCTGCTTCTCCTGAAATAGAATAATCATGGATCAATCTTTTTTGCAAAGCATTTGGAAGCTCGGGTAATGAAGATTGAATAAAATTAATTTGCTCTTCAGTAACAAAAAAAGGAGGAAGGTCAGGTTCCGGAAAATAACGATAATCATTTGCTTCTTCCTTTGACCTTAATGAAAATGTAGTGTTATTTGTTGCATTAAAACTCCTAGTCTGTTGTATGACCTCTTCATCTTTTTCAAGTAAATTTATAATGCGGCCGATTTCAAAATCGATTGCTTTTTTTACATTTCGAATGGAGTTGAGATTTTTTACTTCTACTTTCGTTCCAAGTTTTTTTTCTCCTTTTAACCTTACCGAAATATTTGCATCGCAACGCATACTGCCTTCTTCCATATTGCCATCACAGATTTGCAAATGACGAACCATTTTCCTGATCTCTGTTACATAAGCAAACGCTTCGTCAGAAGAATGCATGTCAGGCTCAGAAACGATTTCCAGTAATGGCACTCCCGCACGATTGAGATCTATACAAGTAAAATGATCATCAGCATCATGAATACTTTTTCCTGCATCTTCTTCCAGATGAATCCTGTTCAATAAAATCTTTCTTTCTTCTCCATCTATATAAATAGGAATATTTCCATTTTTACAAATCGGCGTTGTATGTTGTGTTACCTGGTATCCTTTGGGAAGATCAGGATAGAAATAATTTTTTCTTGCAAAATAATTATCCTGAACAATATCGCATTTAAAAGCAAGTCCAAGTTTGATGGCCAGTTCAACAGCTTTTTCATTCATGACTGGCAATGTGCCCGGATGAGCTAAAGAAATAGCGCTAACATTGGTGTTTGGCGGATTTCCAAATTGAGTGCTGTCACCACAAAATAATTTACTTTGTGTGAGCAATTGCGTATGAACTTCAAGGCCAATGACCGCTTCATATTTTTCAAAATCCGGCATGGCAGCGAAGGTATGAAAAGGCATTTCTTTTTTAGTGGAATAAAAACTTAAAATATTTTTTCTGATTAATTTGAATTTTGAAGAATTTGAACGTTTTTGAGCATTTTATATTTACGAAAATTAATTTTTCCCTTCATAATAATTGCACTGTTCCAGTGACCCTAATCTTAAGTGAATGGGAAGTTTAGTAGCCTTTTCAATTTGCAACTCCTTTTTACAAAAAAAACCAAAATTGCATGTTGAAAAATTCGGGGGAATGGATGTAGGATGAATGTTTTCTTTTTTTAAAATAGAAAAAGAATAATGAAAAGAATCTGGAAGATTGTATTGTTTTGTTTGAATAAAATTTTGGTCAGAATTATCCGCAGTTAAATTTTGAGCGCTCAAACCCGTATTTAAAAATAAAAAAATTGCAATTATGCCACAAATTTTGTTCCAAAAAAACATATCGTTACATTTGTCTTCAAAATTACATTTATAAAACGAAACAAAGTTCATGTCATTAAGCCAGCGTTTACAACAAAAGCTACTACAGAAATTATCACCGCAACAAATTCAATTAATGAAATTGCTGCAGGTTCCTACAGCACATTTGGAAGAAAGAATTAAAGAAGAACTTGAAGAAAATCCGGCGTTAGAAGCCGGTGAGGACGGATACACGGAAACGAGTGAAGAACCAGTTGAGGATTTCGAAACTGTTGAGGATTTTGAAAGTGACGGAAGTGAAAATGAATACGATAATATTGATATCAGTGAGTATGTTAATGAAGGTGATGATGAGCCAGGAGACTATAAATATCGTGATGATAATTATGGTGATCCGGATGAAACAAAAGTGATGCCTCATAAAGTAGAAACGTCTTTTTACGATACTTTAAAAACACAACTCCTGATGTTGCATTTGGATGAGAGCGAAAGAAGAATTGCCGAGCAAATTATCGGAAGTATAGATGACGACGGATACCTTCGACGTGACGTAACTTCGATTTGTGATGACCTTGCTTTCAGACAAAATATTATAACTACCGAAAAAGAAATTGAGGAATTAATTGGATTAATTCACCAGTTTGATCCGGCGGGTGTAGGTGCAAGAGATTTGCAGGAATGTCTTTTATTGCAATTAAAAAGAAAAGAAAAAGAAGGCCTGCCAGTTGGAACAGCTATTGAAATTATTGAAAAATATTTTGATGAATTTACTAAGAAACATTACGAAAAAATTCAGAAAAGCCTGAATCTGGATGATGAAGAAATCAAAGAAGTGATTAACCAAATCATCAAATTAAATCCAAAGCCAGGAGGAGAAGTCGGTGAAACAAATAAACTTCAGAGTTATGTAATTCCTGATTTTTTTGTGTTGAATAATAATGGCAAACTAGAAGTTACGCTCAATTCTAAAAATGCGCCGGATCTTCGTATTAGCGAGGGTTACAGGGATATGCTGAAAGATTATGACCGAGGTACAAAAAAAGATAAACGGCAAAAAGAGGCAGTACTTTTTATCAAACAAAAAATAGATTCTGCCAAATGGTTTATTGATGCGATTAAGCAAAGACAGCATACTTTATTGAGCACAATGCAAACTATTGTTGATTATCAAAAACAGTTTTTTTTAACAGGAGAAGATATTGATTTGCGTCCAATGATCCTGAAAGATATTGCTGAAAGAACGATGCTCGATATTTCGACAGTAAGTCGTGTTGCCAACAGCAAATTTGTTCAGACAGAATTTGGAACCTACCGGTTAAAATTTTTCTTCAGTGAAAGTTTGGTAACAGATAGTGGGGAAGAAGTAAGTACACGCGAAGTGAAAAAAATATTAAGTGATCTGATAGATGAAGAAAGCAAACAAAAACCATTGAGTGATGAAAAACTCACTGAATTATTACAGGAAAAAGGATATAATATTGCCCGCCGTACTGTTGCAAAATATCGTGAGCAATTAAATATTCCTGTTGCACGCTTAAGAAAAGAGCTTTAATCATGGAAGACAAATTTTCTTCAACTGAAAATGCAATTCAACAACCTCCATTTTTGAGAAATGACATTAATTTTCCCATTCTTGTAAAAGGGTTTGCACATTTTTTTTCTTTTATTTTTCATCCACTGTTTATCCCTGTAATTGCTACCTGGTTCCTTGCATTTTTACAACCCGGCTATTTTACCGGAATATCACCGCAAGAAAAATGGTGGATCGTAATTCGTGTAGCTTATAATACCATTTTTTATCCTGCTTTAACTGTTCTGTTATTGAAAGGATTGGGATTCATAAAAAGTATTTTTTTAAAAACGCAGCGTGAAAGAATTGTTCCTTACATCGCAACAAATATTTTCTATTTCTGGATGTTTTTAGTTTTTAGAAATCAGCCAGAAGTTCCAGTAATCCTTACCAGCTTTATATTTGGGGCTTTTCTCGCTTCTTCTGCAGCTTTAATTGCCAATATTTATTTTAAAATAAGCATGCACGCGCTGGGAGTTGGTTCTTTATGCGGATTGATGTTGATTATTATTTTTTCAGGATTTACTTATGCTGTTTTTTTAATGGCAATGTTAGTTTTTTTAATTACCGGAATCGTTTGTACATCCAGGATGATTGTAAGCGATCACCAACCTGTAGAAATTTATTCGGGCATCCTGATCGGTATTTTATGCCAGTTAATTTCCTATTCTGTTTTTGGGTAAAATGTATCTCCTGGTTTTTGAAATTATCTAAGCCGGTTGCTTTCTTTTATAAGTTTAGAATCATGATAGATTCCCCGGGCGGCAAAAATTAAAAAGAGAATAATGAGCGGATGAAGAATTGCCCATATATTAAAATTTCCCTGCGAGTATTTACTGGTTTCCCTCATGTATAAAAAAACAATCAGGCATTCAACCAATATCGCCGCGATAATAATTCTAATCTGGATGCTTCTGTGTTTAAATAAAAAAATATTAATGATTATGCCGGTTCCGAGAGCACTTGTTAGAATAAGAATTAAAAAATTATCAGTAGCTTTCAATAAATGATAACTTCCATCAGTAGCCATATTCGTCATTGAATCAGCAGTGTTTTGCAGCAATAAAGTTCCGGCGTAAAATGAAAATTTAATGGTAAGAAAAACCGCAATAGCTGCCAAAATCATCCATAGAGTTTGTACACGTTGTATCATGATAAAAAATTATGGTACGAAAGTAAAGAGGATCAATTAATTTATCTGAAAATTTAAATAGACTCATCCAAGCTCGGGATACAAAACATATCCTTTCATAAATTCTTTCACTTCATTTTTTACAGACGAAATCACATTTTCATCATCAATATTTATCAAAACTTTGTCGACAAAATCAACGACAGTTTGCATATCATTTTCTTTCATTCCGCGGGTTGTAATTGCCGGAACGCCTACACGGATACCGGAAGTTACAAACGGACTTTTATCATCAAACGGAACGGCATTTTTGTTTAAAGTAATTGATGCTTTATCTAAAGTTTCCTGTGCTTTTTTTCCTGTTATATTTTTATTTCTAAGGTCAATAAGCATTAAATGATTATCAGTTCCATTGCTGATCAGATCATACCCTTTTGCATTAAACGCTTTCGCCATTGCCTGTGCATTTGTTTGAATTTGTTTAGCATATGCTGTAAAATCTTCGGTTAATATTTCTCCAAATGAAACTGCTTTTGCAGCAATAACATGTTCTAAAGGACCGCCCTGTGTTCCCGGAAAAACGGCCATATCAATAACATGGCTCATCATCCTTGTTTCTCCTTTAGGTGTTTTTAAACCAAATGGATTTTCAAAATCTTTTCCCATTAAAATCACTCCTCCGCGTGGTCCGCGCAAAGTTTTGTGAGTTGTAGAAGTAACAAAATGGCAATGTTCAAAAGGAGAGTTTAATAATCCTTTTGCAATCAAACCTGCCGGATGCGCCATGTCACACATTACAAATGCCCCTATTTCATCGGCGACTTTCCTGATTCTTTCATAATCCCAGTCACGGCTGTAAGCAGAGGCGCCGCAAATAATCATTTTAGGTTTTATTTCACGTGCTTTTTGCTCAAGCATTTCATAATCTACTAAACCAGTTTCCTTTTTTACTCCATAAAAATGAGCATCATAAATTTTGCCTGAAAAGTTGACTGGTGAACCATGAGTAAGATGTCCTCCCATACTCAGATCAAGTCCTAAAATTTTATCTCCCGGTTTCAAAACTGCAAACATTACCGCAAAATTCGCCTGTGCTCCACTATGAGGTTGAACATTCGCATATTGGCAATTAAAAACTTTTTTTACACGATCAATTGCCAACTGTTCTGATTCATCTACAAACTTACAGCCGCCATAATATCTTCGTCCAGGATAGCCTTCAGCATATTTATTTGTCAAAACACTTCCCATTGCACAAATCACCTCATAAGAGGTAAAATTTTCTGAAGCAATTAATTCAATTCCTTCGCGCTGGCGATTTAATTCTTTATGAATAATATCAAATACCTGGGTATCTTTTGGCATGAAAATAAAATTTGCGCAAACCTACTAAAAGAAAGCGGAATGCAAAAAGCAAAAGGAAAGTATGCCTTCAGGCTGCTGCCTGGAAGTGATGAGGCCAAGACCTGGGAATTGTGCACTTTCCGGCCCTGCTTAATCCTACCCGGTGCATGGATAAAAAGCAAGGCAAAGCTCAGTAAGAAATTTACTAGACCTACTTCCCTTGGCAATGACAATTTTTTAAGATAATATGTTCCGCTTACATTAGTAGGCTGCTGGCATTTCAAAAGCACAGTCAGCGATAGCGATTCCAAAACATTCACTATATTCACATCCCTTTTTTAAAAATCGGATTTTAAATTTACATACATGAAAGCCATTATTCCTGTTGCTGGTGCTGGCACTAAATTACGTCCGCACACCTACACACAACCAAAGGCTTTAATTCCCTTAGCTGGAAAAACCATTCTAAGTATTAATGTAGATCAATTGCATGAAGCTGGAATCAATGAATTTATTTTTATTGTTGGTTATTTAGGAGAAAAAATCCAGGATTATATCAATGCAAAATACCCTGACCTAACCTGTCATTTTATTTATCAAAATGTAAGAAAAGGGACAGCGCATGCAGTAGATCTTTCTAAAAAATTAATTGGAGAAGATGAAGTTTTTATTGCGCTCGGGGATACGATATGCGAATACAATATAAAAGAGGTATTAGATGCTCCTTATTCTATGCTAGGCGTAAAAAAAGTAGATGATCCACGGGATTTTGGGGTAGCTGAAATTGATGAAAATGGCATAATCACAAAAGTGGTAGAAAAACCGTTTATTCCGAAATCAAATATGGCTTTGGTAGGTCTTTATAAAATCAAAGATTCCAAATTATTGTTCGATTGCCTTTCAAATATTATCACGAACGACATTAAAAGTCACAACGAATTTAACCTTACTGATGCATTGGAATGCATGATCAAAGGCGGAGCGATTTTTAAATCTTTTAAGGTAGAAAATTGGTTTGATTGCGGAAGAAAAGAATCTTTGTTGCATTCCAACTCCGTTTTGCTTCAGAAATTTGGCGGTACAATCGCTGAACCAAATAATTTTGAAAACACGATTTTTATTCCTCCGGTCAGCATTGCCGAAGGATGCGATATTAAAAACTCAATCATTGGCCCACACGTAGCCATGGGCGAAAACACTATTGTTCATTCTTCCATTATCAAAGCATCCATCATTGGTTCTTTTTCTAAATTATATGATGTGATGCTAGATGATTCCCTTATAGGTAATGACACTGAAGTTATTGGCGAAACCCGGTCACTTAATATTGGCGACAATACTGAAATTGATTTGGGATAATTAGTTGATTCTCCTAAACAGTTATTTAAAATGGTGCATCTTCATCAAACTCTTCATGATTCATTTTGCTTCCTGCCTGGAAATACAATTTAGCACCCCCACTTCCGTCAATATCTTTTACAGGCCTGAAATTGCCAGGAGGCAATCCATTTCCAAAATCGTTATCATCCATTTCCACAAATTTTTGAATATGCAATAAGGCCTTTAAAGTAATGGTTTCCAATTGACCATTTCTATGTTTTGCAATTCGAATCTGGGTTTCTCCTTTGGTAGACTCTCCCATTTCATTTGCATGAATATCATGATATTCAGGACGGTAAAGAAACACAACCATATCCGCATCCTGCTCGATAGCTCCCGACTCCCTCAAATCACTCAACTGAGGAATTTTGCTTCCTTCTTTTCTTTTTTCAACCTCACGGCTCAACTGACTGAGCGCGATGATTGGCACCTGTAATTCTTTTGCAAGACCTTTTAAATCCCGTGAAATGCGGCTGATTTCCTGTTCCCGATTAGCGTTTCGGTTTTCACCCGTTCCACTCATTAATTGCAAATAATCGATTATAATTAAACCGACATTGTGTTTATTTTTTAATCTCCGGCATTTTGCCCTTAACTCAAAAATATTTAAAGCAGCTGTATCGTCAATATGTATTGGCGCTGAAGAAAGCCTGTTAATTCCTTTTTTATACAATTCTTCCATTTCATGTTGTTCCAATCTCCCACGAGCAATTTTTTCCAGAAGAATTCCACTTTCAGCACTTAAAATTCTTTGAACAAGTTGGCTTGCACTCATTTCCAGTGAAAAGAAACCCACTGCTGTAGGTTTTGTAGGATGAAGTGCAGCATTCCGGGCAAGGTTGAGGGCGAACGCTGTTTTACCAACTGACGGACGGGCAGCAAGTACAATTAAATCGCTCGGCTGCCATCCATAAGTAACCCGGTCAATAGAATCAAAACCGGTAGGAACTCCGGTAATTTCATCCTGCCTTGTTCTAAGGTCTTCAATTCTCTGAATTGTTTTTACCAAAACTGAATCTATGCTGGCATAATCTCTTTTCAGGTGTTTATTCGTAATGTCAAACAATTTTGATTCTGCTGTATCCAGTAAATCAAAAACGTCAGTGCTATCTTCATAAGCATCGCCGATAATCTCGCTGCTGATTTTTATTAATTCTCTTTGAATAAATTTTTGAAGAATAATTCTCGCATGAATTTCAATATTGGCAGAAGAAAAAACGGCATTAGTTAATTTAGTTACATAAAAAGGACCACCGATCAAATCAAGTTCTTCCCGAAATTTCAATTCTTCAACAACTGTAAGCAAATCAATCGGGGAATTTTTTTGTTGCAATGCTTGCATCGTTCTGAAAATCCTTTGATGCGCTTCTATATAAAAACATTCCGGGCTCAAAATTTCAACTATTACATCGAATGCATTTTTTTCGAGCATGATGGCCCCAAGTACGGCTTCTTCCAATTCTTTTGCCTGTGGGGGAATTTTTCCAAAAGCCATTGATCCCAATTCAAGAGAACCGGTTTTTCTCCTGGCTTTTCGGTCTTTATTGATATTAGTAAGATCCATTTTTCAATTTCTCAATTCAGAGCAATTTTTTTAAATTTTAGTAATTCACTTCTTCCTTTTTCAGAAGCGGGCGGCTAAGGTAAAGGCAAAAAATCTATTTCAGAAAATTGTGAACCGCTTATATTTATACATATCCAATGCACATTAAAATCCACTTCGGGAAGCGGTTTATCCACATTAACTTTTACATTTTCCACAATATAAAAATAATTTCCTACTTTTTATTTACGATATGCACATTTGCCTGTGAAGAAAATATTTCGACTTTTCTTTTCACTTTGTAACAAAAATTGTTTAGTTATTTCAAAAAAATTTATTCTGTAAATACACCCCATTTTTGTCATTTTTTGCTCAAATACAGACGCAATAAGCCTTATAAAAAACAGAAGCGAAAATTCTTATTTAGTTCTTTCTTACTTTTGGGATTCTTAAAAATCAAAAGAAGCTTTTAGAAAAAATTACATGAAGATTAGTTACAAATGGTTGATAGAATATTTACCAATAGATGAAACGACATCGAGGATTATTGGAAGTCCACAAAAAATAGCTGAAATCCTTACCTCCGTCGGACTTGAGGTTGAGAGCCTGGAAAAATATGAGCAAGTAAAAAATGGACTGGAAGGATTGATTATAGGTGAAGTAATCACTTGTGAAAAACATCCTGACGCTGACAAATTGAAAATAACCACCGTATCTAACGGCAATGATGAAACGCTCCAAATTGTTTGTGGGGCTTCGAATGTTGCTGTTGGGCAAAAAGTAATCATTGCACCGGTTGGCAGTAAATTATTTCCAATTTCCAGCGATCCTTTTTCAATAAAAAAAGCAAAGATCCGGGGAGTGGAAAGCAACGGCATGTTATGTGCTGAAGATGAAATTGGATTGTCAAACAACCATGAAGGAATTATTGTTTTACCCAGCAATGCCCCTGTTGGAATGGAGGTTTCCCAATATTACAATTTATATAGTGATTGGATTTTTGAGATCGGTTTAACACCTAACCGTATGGACGCAATGAGCCACTTAGGAGTTGCAAAGGATGTTTGCGCCTACCTTTCACATCATTATAAAAAGTCAACTAAAGTAATTAGTCCTTTCAAAAATAATTTTAAAGCAGACAACCATTCGAAAACAGTAGAAGTAAAAATTAAAAATACTTCACAATGTGAACGTTATGCAGGAGTAAGTATTTCAGGAATCAGCGTTGCAGATTCCCCGGAATGGCTTCAAAACAAATTGAAAAGTATCGGCCTTCGTCCTGTCAATAATATAGTCGATATTACGAATTATATTTTGCACGAAACCGGTCAACCGCTGCATGCTTTTGATTTAGACAAAACAAAAGACAACAAAATTATTGTTGAAACACTTCCCGAAGGAACTGCTTTTGTTACCCTGGATGAAAAAGAAAGAAAATTAAGCAGCAATGATATTATGATTTGCAATGGCAATAACGAACCAATGTGTATTGCAGGTGTTTTTGGTGGCTTTGAAAGTGGCGTTTCTGCTGAATCAAAAAATATTTTTTTGGAAAGCGCGGTTTTTAACCCCGGGGTAATCAGGAAAACGATGTTGCTTCATAATTTAAGAACTGAAGCGGCAGTGCGGTTTGAAAAAGGAATTGATATAAGTAAAACGGTGGATGTGTTGAAACGGGCAGCCATGCTGATTAAAGAGATTGCTGGAGGAAAAATTTCTTCTGAGATAATAGATGTTTATCCAATTCCGCGTGATAGAAAAGAGATCACTTTGTCTTACCAGTATTTGAAAAAAATAAGCGGTAAAAACTATCATCCTGATACGGTAAAAAATATTTTAACTTCCTTAGGTTTTAAAATCATAAGAGAAGGAATTGATAATATAAAAGTCACTGTTCCTTTTAGCAATCCTGATATCACAATCCCCGCGGATGTTATTGAAGAAATTATGCGCATTGACGGATTAGACCAGATCGAAATTCCTTCTTCTATCAACATGTCACCTGCCATTGATACCGGACTGGAAAATACTTTGAAGAAAGAGAAAATAATTGGCTGGCTAACAGGAAATGGATTTCACGAAATATTTACTAACTCAATTACCAATAGCAAATTTTTTAACGATAAAACCCTTGCTACGACTGTAAAAATCATTAACAGCCTTAGCGAAGGATTGAATGTAATGCGACCGACAATGTTGCCAACTGGTTTGGAATGTATCGCTTATAATCTAAACAGAAAAAACATTGACTTATTGTTTTTTGAGTTCGGGAAAACCTATTCACTGATTGAAAATGAATATCATGAAAAGCAAAACCTGGCTTTATATTTTTCCGGAAATAAAAATGAAATCAACTGGAATTCACAAGCGAAAAAAACCGATATTTATTTTGTAAAAGGAATAGCCGAAGCAATATTTTCTTTGTTAGGAATTAAGAAGTATGAGTTTGAAGTTTCAAAAAATGAAAAATTATTTGAATCGATAAATGCTTCTATAAATGGCGAAAACCTTGCTGTTATGGGAGCAGTTTTAAAGTCAGAACTGGAAATTTTTTCGATAAAACAACCGGTATTTTTTGTTTGCATTGATTGGGAAAAATTACTCTCATTTACAAAAAATGAAACAATTGTTTTTCAGCCGGTTTCAAAATTTCCGCAGGTACAAAGAGATCTTTCAATTCTTGTTGATAAAAATATCTCTTATGGAGAAATTGAAAACGTAGTAAAATCCTTGCAAATTAAGAAGCTTAAAAAAGTCCAACTTTTTGATGTTTTTGAAAATGAGAAGCTTGGAGAAAATAAAAAATCTTTTGCCATTAATTTTACTTTCCTTGATAAAGAAAAAACTTTAACCGACGAAGAAATAGAAACAATGATGAATAAAATTATTTCTGATCTTGAAAATAAATTAAATGCTTTAATTAGACGAAATGCCTGATTCTATTGAATTACATATAAGTAATATCCATACAAAGCTTCAATTGCTTTTGAAAAAACATACAACTTTATTAAAAGAAAACCAGCAGTTAAAAAAAGAAATTGAAGGTTATGAATCGAAAGAAAAAAACTTAATTGAAAAAGCAGATCAGCTGCAATTGCAGGTTAATATTTTAAAAGCTTCAGCAGGAAAACTGGAAGGTGAAGAGAAATCGGCTTTTGAAAAAAGCATCAACCGTTATATTCGGTCAATCGATAAATGCATTAACATTCTAAACGAATAAAGATGGAAAATCAGGAATTAATTCCTCTCAATATTGTAATCGGAGATAGAAATTACCGGATAAAGATTTTTCCTTCCGATGAAGAAACGGTGAGAAAAGTTTTGAAAACGATTAATGAAAAGATTGTTGAATTCCGTACCGCCTTTGCAGGAAAAGATATGCAGGATTATGTTTCAATGGTACTAATATGGTATGCTACACAAGCGAAAGAAAATAACGCGGAAATTTTATCAACTAATTTACTTGAATCATTGATAAAGATGGAAAATCAACTGAATGAAGTAACTGCTGAAAACTAAAATCTGGATCCAATATAATATGGTAACATTGCTCGCCAGGTAGGCCAGTCGTGCTTCATATCCTCTCCCCAAATATCCAGTTCATAATTGATTCCTTTGTTATAAAGAATTGATGCAAAATCTCTTGCTGCCTGTGGATCTTCATGATCGCCACTTCCGGAAAGCAGATGAATGTGATTGCTTTTGCGGATGTTTTCCAGATACCAATTGTCCGTAAGGTTGGGAAGATAATTCATGGGAGAATTAAGATAAACCTGGTCGTCGTTATATCCTTTTGTATATTCATGCAAATCATAAACACCACTCATTGCGATAACTCCATTTATCAAATCAGGGTGTTTCAAAAATAAATTCATCGCATGCAAGGCGCCAAAACTTGCACCACAACTGATGATTGGCGTTTCCCATGAAGTGCTGTTCTTTATAAACGGAATTACTTCACTAAAAACATATTGATTGAATTCATTTTGACGAATGCCTTTATGCTCGTTCAACATTTCATTGTTCATCCAACTTTCATTGTTCATGCTGTTGATCGAAAAAACTTTCACTTTTCCTGAATCAATAAAATGTGAGAGCGAATCAATTAATTGAAACCGCTCATACTCTAAATAATCAGCAGCGGCAGTAGGTATCAATAAAAGTGCAAATCCATAATCACCATAAGTAGCTATTGGCATTTCTTTATTTAGCGAAGGACTGTACCAGGAAGTAATTTCTCTTTTCATTAAAATATTTTGCGGAAAAATGATAAAACTTTATGAAGGTAAAGAGGAATAAATTGAATCAAAGAAAGTAACCAATCTTTCTTAATTCATTAAGCAAATAATTAATTAAGTTTCATTTTATTTTTTACTTTACAAACTTTTATCAAAATCATTATGCAAAAAAATTCGTATTGCCAGGCAGTTATTTTAATGGATAAAAATAATGTTCATCGTATTTATCATGATTCTTTTTATGGATTTCCAATCGAAGATGATAACGAACTTTTCGAAAGACTGATACTGGAAATAAACCAGGCAGGACTGAGTTGGACAACCATTTTAAACAAGCAGCAAAATTTCAAAAAGGCCTATAAAAACTTCCAAATAAAAAAAGTCGCCTCATTTAAAGAAAAAGATTTCGAAAGGTTAATGAACGATGCTGGCATTATCAGAAACCGCTTAAAAATAAATGCAGCAATAGAGAATGCGAAAACGGTTTTGCAAATTCAAAAAGAGTTTGGATCTTTTAAAAACTGGCTTGACCATCACCATCGAAACTCAAAAGAAGAATGGGTAAAACTATTTAAAAAAACTTTCCGTTTTACAGGAGGTGAAATCGTGAATGAATTTTTAATGAGTACGGGTTACCTGCCCGGAGCACATGAAGAAAGTTGTGCTGTTTATAAAAAAATGATCAAATCAAGACCACCATTTTTAAAAAATAAACTGTGAAATTATGTTGATTACATTACTAAATAAATTTTAAAAATCATTTTCCAAAAATTGTAAGCCAGTTAAATTCCTATCTTCAGCTTTTAAAACAGTAAAATGAACATTGCACCTTATATTGACCACACATTATTAAAACAAACTACTACCCTTCCTCAAATTGAAAATTTATGCAAAGAAGCTTTGGAATATAAATTTGCTGCTGTTTGTGTTCCTCCTTTATACGTAAAAAAAGCAAAAGAATTTTTAGGAGATTCTGAAATAAAAGTTGCAACAGTAATTGGATTCCCCTTTGGATATAGTGCGATAGAAGCTAAAGTTGCAGAGATTGTATTGGCGATTGTTGATGGAGCTGATGAATTGGATATGGTCGTAAATATTTCAGCAATAAAAAATGGTGATTGGAATTTTATTGCAAATGAAATCAACACTGTGATGCCTATTGTGAAGAACAAAAATAAAGTGATAAAAGTTATCATTGAAAGTGGCGTTTTAACAGATGATGAAATTATCAAGTGCTGCGATATTTATGGAGCTGCAGGAGTCGATTTTGTAAAAACTTCAACAGGATTTGCAGAAAAAGGTGCTTCCATTCATGCTGTGAAACTTATCAGGGCTGATCTTGCAGATGCAATAAAAATAAAGGCCAGTGGAGGAATCCGATCCTATGCTTTTGCAAAGGAATTAATTAATGCAGGGGCTAATAGGATTGGTTGCAGTGCCAGTATTCAAATAGTAAAAGAAGGAATGGAAGCAGGGTTAAAAAATGATTAAAAAAGGAAACGACTGCAACTAACTTCACTTAAACTACTTCTTGTTCACATGGATTATTTTAAAATTTCCCAACACTTATGAAACCACTTCTTATTTTAATTTTTATTTTTTTGTCTCATTATAGTTTTTCTCAGACGACTGATTCTATTACAGAAAATAAAGTAGTTGTTTTTAAAGATTACCGCATAAATATTTTGCAACGCAAAGAAGCAGAATTAAATACAGCGGTTTTAAAAACAAAAGCGCATACCGAAGATGGATACAGGCTCATGATTTTAAACACAAGTGATAAAGCTTATGCTTTTAAGGTTCGCGCAATGCTGCTTCAAAAATTTCCTGAACAAAAACCATACATGTGGTATGCTAATCCATATATACGAATCAAATTTGGAAATTTTAAAACAAAAGAAGAAGCAGACGTTTATAAAAAACAAATCAGTCAAATGCTTGGAGGAGCAAATATCTATTATCTCCACGAGACAATAGAAGTCGCTCCAGATAAGGATTTAAACGCAATAAATGTAAAATAGAAAAATGCAGTTAGGGCTGAATAAGTAAAAACAGTTTCATCAAAGAAACTATTTCTACATTTGTTTAAATCAACCACAAAATGCTGAAAGAAAAAATAAAAGACCTGTCAAAAAAATACGCAGAAGACTTTATTCAAATCCGTCATCATCTTCATCAACATCCGGAATTAAGCTATCATGAATTTGAAACTTCCAAGTACATTCAACAAAAATTGAAAGAGTTTGGAATTCCTTTTGAAGTGCTGGCTACTACTGGCGTTGTAGCGATCATTAAAGCAAAAAATCCCGGCAAAAAAATAATTGCCTTACGTGCGGATATAGATGCACTACCCATCGTGGAGCAAAATGATATTGAATACCGTTCCCAAAATGAGGGCGTGATGCATGCGTGTGGACATGATGTTCATACAACTTGTCTTCTAGGTGCGGCAAAGATTCTGAATGAATTAAAAGATGAATGGGAAGGAACGATTAAACTGATTTTTCAACCGGGGGAAGAAAAAAATCCAGGTGGTGCAAGTCTTATGATTAAAGAAGGGGTTCTTGAAAATCCAAAGCCAGATGCAATTTTTGCCTTACACGTTCATCCAAATCTCGAAACAGGAAGATTAAGTTTTCGCGGAGGTATGGTAATGGCGAGCGCCGATGAAATTTATATCACTGTAAAAAGTAAAGGAGGCCATGCTGCCGCTCCTCAATTTACCGGGGATACTATTTTTGCTGCTTCTCAAATAGTGGTTAATCTTCAACAGGTCATCAGCAGAATGAACAATCCGTTTAATCCTTCAGTTCTTTCCATCACTTCCTTCCAGGGAGGAAACACAACCAACGTGATTCCCTCAGAAGTAAAGCTGATGGGCACTTTCAGAGCGATGAATGAAGAATGGAGATTTAAAGCGCATAAGCTGATAATAAATATTTGTAAAAAAACAGCTGAAATCTCAGGAGCTGAAATTGATGTTAAAATTGACGTTGGATATCCATTTGTTGTAAACAATATTGAACTAACGGAGATGGCTAAACGAAAAGCAGAAGAATTTGCAGGAAAAGAAAATGTGGAAGAAACAGAAATGAGAATGGGGGCTGAAGATTTTGCATTTTACTCTCATTTAATTCCAGCTTGCTTCTTCAGACTTGGGGTTGGAAACATAGAAAAAAATATCACCTCAGGTGTTCACACACCAACCTTCAACATAGACGAAAAAGCAATAGAAAACGGAATGGGAATTATGGCATGGCTGGCAGTTACCATGTAAGAAATTAGCTACATTAACTATCTTTACTTTTCAATAAAAAGCAACCGCAGTTTATTTGCGGGCTTAATTATTTTATTTATGCGAAAAAATATTCGAAAGCAGGAAGCGCTTGATTATCATTTGAAAGGAAGACCAGGAAAAATTGAAGTAATTCCGACGAAGTCAACTAAAACACAAAGAGATCTTTCATTAGCCTATTCTCCTGGCGTTGCTGTTCCCTGCCTTGAAATAGAAGAAGATCCTGAAACTGCTTATCAATATACCGCAAAAGGAAACCTTGTTGCAGTAATTAGTAATGGAACAGCAGTTTTAGGTTTGGGAAATATTGGAGCACTTGCAGGAAAACCTGTCATGGAAGGCAAAGGAGTTTTGTTTAAAATATTTGCAGATATTGATGTTTTTGATATCGAAATCAATGAGACTGATCCTGAAAAATTCGTAGAAATTGTTGCAGCATTAGAACCAACATTTGGCGGAATCAATTTGGAAGATATTAAAGCACCAGAATGTTTTTATATTGAACAAAAATTAAAAGAGCGTTTGCGTATTCCCGTTATGCATGATGACCAGCATGGTACTGCTATCATAAGCGCTGCAGCATTACTCAATGCACTCGAAATCCAAAAGAAAAAAATAAATAAAGTAAAATTTGTGGTAAACGGAGCCGGCGCTGCAGCAATGGCGTGCGTTCAATTATACGTAGCACTTGGAGCCAATCCTGACAATTTCGTCATGTTTGATAAAACTGGAGTTCTTCATTCAGAGCGCGAAGATATTAGCGAGATGAAGAAAAAATTTGCTAATGCAAAAGATAAAAATCTAACTCTTGAATCCGCAATGAAAGACGCCGATGTTTTTATTGGATTAAGTGTTGGCGATGTAATTACAACTGAAATGGTGAAAAGCATGGCAAAAAATCCAATCGTTTTTGCAATGGCAAATCCTGATCCGGAAATCACGTATGAAAAAGCAACTGCTGCAAGAAAAGATGTAATTATGGCCACCGGCAGAAGTGATTATCCAAACCAGGTAAATAATGTTCTTGGTTTTCCATACATCTTTCGTGGTGCGCTGGACGTAAGAGCGACTCAAATAAATGAAGCGATGAAACTCGCTGCTGTAAAGGCTTTAGCAGAATTGACCAAATCACCTGTGCCGGATATTGTGAATATGGCTTACAATGAAAAGAATATTGTTTTTGGAGCTAATTATATTATACCCAAACCTCTTGACAGCCGCCTGCTTACTTCAGTTGCGCCCGCTGTTGCGAAAGCAGCAATGGAAAGTGGTGTGGCAAGAAAACCGATAGTAGATTGGGAATTGTATTCACAACAACTAAATGAGAGATTGGGAATTGATAACCATTTATTAAGAATGATAGGAGCTAAGGCAAGAAAAAATCCGAAGCGTGTAGTTTTTGCTGAAGCAGAAAATCAAAAAATTTTAAAGACTGCTCAACTTGCTCTTGACGAAGGAATTGCTTTTCCTATCTTACTTGGCAATAGCGAAAAGATCGAAAGAATCGCAGTTGAAGCTGGAATTGATATTTCAGAAATGCCGATCATTGATCCCAAAAATGATAATACGCATGACAAACGGATGGAATTTGGTGAATTGTTTTTTGCAAAAAGGCAACGCAAAGGTTTCAATGCATACGAAGCAAAAAAGATGATGAAAGACCGAAATTACTTTGGTTGCATGATGGTGGAAACAGGCGAAGCAGATGCAATGATATCAGGCCTTTCAAAGAATTACCCTGATACCATCAGGCCGGCATTGCAAATTATAGGAACAGAAAGTAATACAAAAAAAGTAGCCGGCATGTATATCATGATGACGAAAAAAGGACCGCTTTTTTTAGCAGATACTACTGTAAATTTTAATCCCACCGCTGATGAACTTGCAGATATTGCGATGATGGTGGCCAAGGAAGTGCGCAACTTTGGAATTGTACCGGTTGTAGCTATGCTTAGCTATTCTAATTTCGGAAGCAGTAATTCTGCAGAAGCAAAATTGGTGGCCCAGGCACGTGAAATAGTTAAACAAAAAGAACCAACTCTTGTCATTGATGGAGAAATGCAGGCAAATGTTGCATTTAATAAAGAAATTTTAAAAGATAATTACCCTTTTAGTGAATTGGTAGATAAGGATGTAAACGTTTTGATATTTCCAAATCTTGCAGCAGGAAATGTTACCTATAATCTTTTGCAGGAAGTAGGCGGTTCGGAAGCAATTGGCCCGATTTTATTAGGGCTTAATAAACCAGTACATATTCTTCAATTGGGAAGCCATGTAAGAAGTATTTACAATATGGTTTTAATTGCTGTCGTAGATGCGCAATTAAAATGTAAAAGAAATGCAGAAGAAGAAGTAGAAGTAAAAAGATGGCGTAGATTAAAAAGATCTGACAGCAAATAATATTTTTAAAGATGAAAATTTTTTCAACAATTGGCGCCTACCTTTTAATGATGAAAGGTATGTTTACCAAACCGGAAAATTTCAAAATGTATTGGAAAGAACTGATGCATCAGTCAGTGGAAATAGGAATGGGTTCATTAGGGATTGTGGCAGTAATTTCCATTTTTATGGGTGCGGTTAGTGCTGTTCAAACAGCCTATCAGTTGACAAGCCCTATGCTCCCGAAAGAAACAATTGCACAGATCGTTCGTGATACCGTTATCCTCGAATTCGCTCCCACGCTTGTTTGTATCGTTCTTGCAGGAGTTGTGGGAAGCAAGATTGCCGGAGAACTGGGAAACATGAGAGTAAGTGAACAAATCGATGCCCTTGAGATTATGGGTATCAATACCAAATCTTATTTGGTAGCTCCTAAAATTTTGGGAGCGCTGATTACTATTCCTTTATTAGTTATCCTTTCAATGGTACTTGGAATTTATGGAGGTCGGTTGGCTGGAACTCTTGGTGGCATTCTTTCCGGTGAAACTTACGATCGTGGTTTACTAATGAATTTTGTTCCAAAAAATGTATGGTTTGCTCTTGTAAAAGCGTATACTTTTGCTTTCATCATTAGTAGTATTTCTTCTTTTTATGGATATAATGTTAAGGGTGGCGCATTGGAAATTGGAAGAGCAAGTACAACAGCAGTAATCACAAGTTGTATCCTGATTTTATTTGCAGATTACCTTCTTGCATTTTTCATTTTACAATAATTTATTAATGCAATCCCTTTTAAAAGATGAAATTAAAATGATGTAACTGAAATTATTATGATTGAACTTAAAAATGTTTCCAAAGCTTTTGGTGATAAAGAGATCCTGAAAAATATCAGTGCAGAAATGCAAACAGGCATAACCAATTTGATTATTGGAACAAGTGGAAGTGGAAAAACCGTACTGCAAAAATGCATGGTCGGACTTTTTGAGGTTGACTCAGGTGACATTGTTTTTGATGGAAAAGATCTGACAACAATGACTGAGGAAGAACGCAAGGAACTGCGTCAGCAAATCGGAATGCTTTTCCAGGGATCCGCACTTTTCGATAGTATGACGGTTGAAGAAAATGTAAAATTTCCACTTGATATGTTTACCAAATGGAACAATCAAAAGAAATTAGAGCGTGTAAATGATGTATTGGAAAGGGTAGAATTAAAAGGAACTAACAAAAAATTTCCTTCCGAGATCAGTGGTGGAATGAAAAAAAGAGTTGGAATTGCCAGGGCAATTGTTTTAAAACCGAAATATTTATTTTGTGATGAACCTAACTCCGGCCTTGATCCGCAAACTTCAATGGTGATTGATAAACTGATTCACGATATTACAAAAGAAAATAACATGACCACTGTGATCAATACACATGACATGAACAGCGTAATGGAAATCGGCGAAAACATCTTGTATTTGTACCATGGTGTAAAAGAATGGTCGGGCACCAACAAAGACATTATTTTTAATAAAAATCAGAAATTGAATGAATTTATTTTTGCATCTGAATTTTTGAAAGATGCAAAAGATATGCGCATGCTGGAAGAAAAAGGAATAATAGATAATGACAGAAATATGGAAGATATTATGCGTGATGGAGGCGCAAATCTTGTAATTGGTGATGAAGACAAAAATGAATTAGAGGGAAAATAGAAAGTTATGAAAATCTTCTTTTAACCAGTTGATCAAACTGCTTTACAACCGGGTCTGTATCCAGCCAACCAATTTTTACTTTTAATTCTCTTCTTATCCAAAATTCCGCTTCCGCATAGATGGAAAAATTCTGAATCGTCTTGATGCTTCGTTCATACATCGCTTCATCTCCACGGAATAATTCATTTATAAAAAGAAATCGGTCATTAACACCAATTGCTTTTCTCAAATCTTTTATGGGGGAAGAAGTAAGTGATTGTGAAAGTTCTATTTTAGATTCCTTCAAACGATCATTAAGAGATTCAGGGTATTCAAAAGTAAGTTCATCAGAGGCTTTTTTAGCATCCGCATCCTGGTGAGCGAGTGTAGGCACATCTTCTAATGGGTCATATAAAAAAGAAGGACGCTGATGGGAACTTTTTGAATTAATTGCTGCTGCATTTTTCTTTATCTGTTCTAATTCTTCCTCAATATCCTTTTCATTTACCTGCAAAACTTCCACTACTTTTTCTTCCTGTGTTGAATTGGATTTCCCTTCTGCAATTTCAACAATATTAAACGAAACCGGCATCACAACAGAAATCTTATTACTTGATAAATCCGGTTGTTTTTCTATTTTATTAATTAATTCGGACTGTAAAAGTTGCACGGTTTGTAACATTTCTCTGGCCGATGAATTTTCATCAATTTGCTTTTGCAGCTTTTTTAGAAGTGTTGACACTCTGTCCATATCAAAAAAGAATCGTTTTTTAAATCAAGAATAAAATCTTTGTTTTTGATTTAACGAAAAATCATTTTAACCTTGCAAGGTGGCTAAGTTACTAATTGAAATCAAAATTAAATACAAAAAATGTTTATAGAACCAAATTTCAGGGGAGAAAGGCGCGGGTGGATTGAGGTGATTTGTGGAAGCATGTTTAGCGGCAAAACTGAAGAGTTGATCCGTCGTTTGAAAAGGGTTGAAATTGCACATTTAAAAGCTGAAATTTTTAAACCAGCATTTGATACAAGATATGATGAACAAAAAATTGTGAGTCACGATGAAAATAAAATCATGTCAACGCCTATAGACAATTCTCAAACTATTTTATTGCTTGCGCAAGATGTTGATGTTGTTGGTATTGATGAAGCACAATTTTTTGATGACCAGATCACCTCTGTTTGTGAAACCCTTGCACTAAAAGGAATGAGAGTAATCGTTGCAGGTCTTGACATGGATTACAAGGGCAACCCTTTTGGTCAAATGCCCAATTTACTGGCGGTTGCAGATTATATCACTAAGCTGCATGCCATCTGTGTTGTTTGTGGAAATATTGCAAATGTGAGTTATAGAAAAATAAATTCCGGCGGACAGGTCTTGCTTGGAGAAAAAGATATTTATGAACCGAGATGTAGAGTTTGTGCAGCTTTAGGCGCAGAAGTCGGTTGAATAATTTAATTGTTCTTTCGTTTTTAAATTATTTAATTTAGTCCATCTTACAGCACAAGTGAAAATATATTTTTCTTTTATTTGCAATTTAAAATTCCTTCTTGTCAAAAATAATCACTCTCCTAAAAAAAGACTTTCTGTTGGAGCTACGCCAACAGCATACATTCTATGGAATTTTGCTTTATGTTGCAAGCACCATTTTTGTTTTGTACCTGGCAATGGGAAGCCCTGAAAGTACCGTTTATAATGGCTTATTTTGGATGATCCAATTATTTGTTTGTATTAATGCCGTTGCGAAAAGTTTTATGCAGGAAAGCAGAGGGCGCATGTTATATTTTTATACTGTTACAAGCCCTATCCAGTTTATCATTGCAAAATTAATTTACAGTACTGTCATCATGCTTTTGATGGTTTTGCTAAGTCTTTTTTTATTCACTTTCCTTCTTGGCAATCCGATACTGAAGCCGTATTTATTTATTGGAATTGCATGTCTTGGAGGATTAAGCCTTAGTCTCGTATTTACATTGATGTCTGCCATTGCAGCCAAAGCTCACCAGAACGCAGCAATCATGGCGATTCTTGGTTTCCCATTAATTATTCCGCAATTATTATTATTGATTCGTTTATCTAAAGCTGCATTTGGAGAGGTTTTCAGGGAAGGTGCTGTCTTGCAAATTTTTCTTTTATTAACAGGGCTCGATTTGCTTGTGATTGTTTTATCAATCGTTTTGTTTCCCTTTTTATGGAAAGATTAATGACTAATTCTATTTCTATAAAAAAAAATCCCCGGCTAACTTTTCAGTCTCCGGGGCAATAAACATCTATAGTACAAACACAACAAGAATTTTGATTAAAAGTTTATGTTTCAGAAACTGTAAACTTTCAAACTTTAACCTCAATTTTTAGTCAGGTTTTTTCCCATCTAAAAATGTATTAATGGTGCTGATCTCTGCTTTATTATTTTCATCAGATTTAACAGTATAATTGCTGTAAAAACTTTCAACGTTGGCAATGGAATTATGCAATTCCATATTGCGGCGGAGGTATGCCGGAACAGACTCAAACTCATTGTTAGGATCCGCAGCGTTCACGTTAAAGGAAAGATTCCTCAACTTCGCAATACGATCCATAGCCCGGCGCTTTAGTTCTTCTGCTTCGTCCACCATCGGCGGTTCCTCAACAGTCGACATCATGATGGGCATCGTTTGGTGTACTTTCTTTTCCTGATTTTCCTCCACCGCATCATTGGAGTTTTTCACCACCAATTGCATTTCTTCCACAGGTTCGTCGTCCTGTATGGAAATCAAAGGGGCGAGTTTGTCAATAGTTTCGGATTTAGGTTGTGACTTCTCCTCTGCATAAATCTGCGTCGGTTTAGCCAAATAACCGCCTGACGTCGTGGCGGTGCTAGCCTCTTTATTATCAACTTCTGTTTCTTTCTTTTGTTCTGAAAATTCAGCCTTATTTTCCTGAATAAAATTAGTTTTCTCTGTGGGATTGTAATCCGAAGATAATTCGAAACGAACAATATTTTCAGACGAGTTATCAACAGTAATTTTCTCATCAGGCTGTGGGAATTTTACTATTTCAGGCTGTGGTGTTTCTACGATTTTTGGAGCCATTTTCTGTGCTTCCTCATTCTCAAACTGAAAGGAAACGACATCTTTTTCCTGCAAACTTTTTAATCCTTTTTCTTCAACCACTATTTCCTCTTTAATCAGCTCATTTTTATTAACAAGCGATTCATTTTTTTCATCAAACAAGAAAAGCGGCTGGCTTACTTTCTTTTTTTCCTCCTGCAAAACCACTACAACTTTCTCATTCTCTTTCTTTCCTTCCGTTACTGGTTCTTCTTTTTTATCAAAAGGTTCTTTATGTTCAAAGCCAGTAGCGATCAATGTTATACCGATTTTCTTTCCGAGTGAATGATCATAACCCAATCCAAGAATCACATCAGAATCTTCTCCGGCCTGGCTCAATAAATGAGTTTGAATTGTTTCTACTTCATCCATTGTAAATTCCGCTTCACCTTCTGCTGAATTGATATTAATCAAAATCCATTTTGCCCCGCGAATATCATTGTCGTTTAATAAAGGTGAATTTAAAGCCATCTCGATTGCCTTTTGCGCACGGTTATCACCTTCACATTCTGCGCTTCCTAAAATAGCAACACCACCTTTTTTCATAACTGTACATACATCTGCAAAATCGACATTGATCTGGCCGGTGCTGTTGATCACATCAGTGATACATTTTGCTGCTGTGGCCAAAACATTATCCGCTTTTGCAAATGCCGCTTTCATCGTAAGGTTACCAAATTGATGGCGCAATTTATCATTGCTAATTACCAAAAGAGTATCAACATGATCTTTCAATTTGTTGATTCCTTCAGTAGCCTGGGCAATTCTTTTTTTACCTTCATAAGCAAACGGTGTAGTGACAATACCAACAGTAAGGATGCCAAGATCTTTGCAGATTTTCGCAATGATTGGCGCGCCTCCTGTTCCTGTTCCTCCACCCATGCCAGCTGTAATGAAAGCCATTTTCGTATTTACCTCTAAAATCTTTTTTATTTCTTCAAGGCTTTCTTCTGTTGCCTCACGGCCGATCTCAGGATTCGCTCCTGCGCCCAACCCTTGTGTTAAATGTGGCCCTAACTGTACCTTGTTAGGCACCTTGCTGGTAGTAATTGCTTGTGCATCTGTATTACAAATGATAAAGTTTACGCCTTCAATATTTTGACTAAACATGTGGTTAACAGCATTGCTGCCACCGCCGCCTATTCCAATAACTTTCAGGATAGACGATTGTTCTTTAGGCAGATCAAATTGAATCATAGTAAGGTTTCTCCTTTCCCCCTAAGGGTTTTTAATTTTTTGGTTAGTAATTATTTCTTTAATTTTTAGGGAAAATCAAAGAAGTTTTTGTAGGTGTTTTTCTAATAACTGTTGGGAGTTTTTATAATTCTGAATCTCCTTCATCTTTAAACATTTCGATCAATCCAATTTTGCAGGAGTCCAAAAAACTTTTTAATGTTTTTCTTGGTTTCACAACATTCATTCTTTCTTCAGAAGGTTCACTTTCTATTTCAACTTCGCAAGGTTGTTTGAGTCCTTCAGGGATCGGAATTTTAGCAAATTCATTTTCAAATTGCTTGCGTTTATTTTCATAATCGTTATATCCTTTTAGAATTAGACCAAGGCAAGTTGCATACATGGGTTTTGCCAATTCCTCAATATGACCTGAAGCAAGATGTTCATTCGGATAACCGATGCGTGCATTTAAACCAGTAACATATTCTGTCAACTGAATGAGATGTTTCAGCTGTGAGCCGCCACCAGTAAGAACTACACCGCCATTCAACATCCTGTTATCAAGGCCAACCTGTTTTAAATGATAAGTTACAAAGTCCATTATTTCACTCATGCGCGCCTGGATAATTGCCGCAAGATTTTTTACACTTATCTCTTTAGCAGCCATTCCACGAAGGCCGGGAATGGTAATAAAAGTGTTTGATTTTGCTTCGTCAGCAAGAGCGCTTCCAAACTGAACCTTCATTTGTTCAGCCTGTGTTTTTAAAACTCCCAATCCGGTTTTAATATCATTGGTAATGTTTTCACCACCGAAAGGAATAACCGCTGTATGTTTCAAAATACCTTCATAAAAAACGGCGAGATCGGTCGTTCCGCCACCAATATCAACAATGGCAACGCCGGCTTCCAGGTCATGTTCACACATTACTGCGGCCGCAGAGGCAAGAGGTTGAAGTACCAGATCTTTTATAATTAATCCTGCTTTTTCAACACTTCGGTTAATATTCCTGATAGCGTTTTTATCACCAGTTATGATATGAAAGTTCGCACCGACTTTTACGCCGCTATACCCAATCGGATCGGGAATATTTTGAAAATTATCAACTGTAAATTCCTGCGGAATTACATCGATAATCTGATCGCCGGCAGGAATATAAGTCTTGTATTGATCATTCACTAACTGGTTAATTTCAGATTGCATTATTTCTTCTTCTGTATTCTGTCTTACAATGTCACCGCGGGTTTGCAAGCTTTTAATATGATGTCCTGCAATGCCGACATACACTTCTGAAATAGGAAGGTTAGGATTGCTGGCATAGCAATTTTCCAATGCGGTTTGTATGGCTTTAATCGTTTGGTCAATGTTCAACACCATGCCGTGTTGCACACCGTTGCTGTTAGCGCGTCCAAAGCCAAGAATTTCGAGTTTGCCGAATTCATTTTTTCTTCCGGCAATAGCGGCGATTTTGGTTGTACCAATATCGAGGCCTACGATAATGGGTTGTTCGTTGTTCATGTTTGTTATTTGTTTTTGTTCATTCATTTTATTTCTTTTAAAAAATAATAATTGATGAATGATTGTTGTTGTACTATGTGTTTTTTAATTGCTCTTGTTTACTTTTTTTTTAAATTTTAATAATCGCTTTTTGGAGGCATCACTGCCTTCGGAACCCTTGCTTCTTTTTTTTGTGTTTCAGTTTCTTTTTTCGCAACTGTTTTTTTTACCGGTGCTTTTTTAGCGTGGGTAGGATTTGGTTTTTCATTTGATGATGGATGCCTGATTACTGATTTTCTCTCCTCCGAGAGTTGTTTTTTAAAGAAAGGTTTTTCATGATCATGGACGGGGGTTACAGAACCAACTTTGGATTCAGAGATGGTCTTTTCATTGGTTGCATTTTCATTCACTTCCTGGGGTACAATATTTAAAACGGGCGAACTATTTATTTTATCATTATTATTTTCAGGTGGAGTTGGCAATTGAATGCGTGTTGAATCATTTGCATTTTTTTGAGCTTCTGCTATGATGCCTTTCATGATTTGTAATGAACGCAAAGAATCTGATTTGATTTCTGCAGCATCCCTGTTAACCCCTATTACCTGGTTCCTGAATTGAATATCCAATACAGAATATTTATTCCATCCAATTGTTGTTTGCACTTGTTTATAAAATGCCAGCAGCTTATTAAATTTCTCTTCATAGTTGCTAATATCTCCAAACCGGATTAACTGGTTGCCAAGTTTTGGAATAAATTCAAATTTACCTTCCGGAGTGATATCTACCTGGTCAATTTGTGCCATCCAAAAAGGATGGGTACCAATATATTCACCCAAAATTTTGATTTGGTCCAATAAAACACTATCGGTTTTTTTCAATACTCTCACATCAGTTGGGAAACTGGTAAACACCGGAAGTCTTGCCGAAAATTTACTGCTCAAAGGAAGCCTTCTCAAAGAACTGTCAATATAAAATGATGCACCTGAAAGAGTAAAGATCCTGGCAATTGGTTCACGTTCTGTGATTTTTACCTGCAACACATTATTGTTGTCGAAAAATAATTCTGCTTTTTTTATCCATTCCTCTTTTTGAAGATTCTCTTCCATTTTGCTAAGATCAAGAGAACCAATACTTGCCTTTTGCAATTTTTTACCATTTACCTTTTCAAGAATATTCAGCACATCTTTTTTGTCAATAAAATAATTGTTTTGGACTCCGGATATATTTATTTCAACACCTGAAATGCCGGCACTATTTTTCTTACTCATAGCAGAAACAAGTAACACAACAGTTCCTGTCAGCAGTAATGTCCATACTGCGATCACGAGAACTTTTCTAAATGTGTATTTATTGTTTGACATCGCTTTTGCTATTCAATAAAATTTCCTTTATCGGTTGTATTAATTTATCTATATCTCCAGCTCCTGCAGTAATCAACACTTCGCCAAAACTGCTTTCATGAACACTCGTCAAATAATCTCCTTCAATATATTTTAGTAACCCTTCTTTTGTAATGACTGTTGCATTTTCATTTTTCATTTCTTTTAAAATCAATTCACTTGTTACTCCTTCAACCGGCAATTCTCTTGCAGGATAAATTGGAAGAAGTAAAATCCTGTCAGCGATATCAAGGCTTTCAGCAAATTCCTTTGCAAAATCTTTCGTCCTGGAAAATAGATGTGGCTGAAAAATAACAGTGCATTTTCGAAAGCTGAATAAGCTTTTTGCGCCACGTATCAGGGCGTTTAATTCAGCCGGATGATGGGCATAATCATCAATAAAAACAACATTGTTATTATTATTCACTGCTTCTCTCGGCGAAATAATATATTCAAATCGTCTTTTAACCCCTTTAAAGGTTCCAATTGCATTTACAATTTTCAAAGGATTAATATCCAAATAAGCAGCGATGGCGATTGATGCTACAGCATTTTCGACATTATACATACCGCCCATATTCAGCTTTACTTTATTGAACTGCCAATCTTTTGCTATCACATCAAATTCATAACCACCATCACGCATAGTAACATTCGAAGCATACACATCAGCCATATCATTCTGAAGACTATAACGGAAATGCATAGACGCAGAAAATTCTTTTTCCGGCAAACCATATCTTGTCAATAAAAGGCCAGCCGGTTTTAATTTGTTTGCAAATTCTACAAAGGCATCCTCCATATTCTCTTTTGTTCCATATATATCAAGATGATCTGCATCCATTGCGGTAATAACTGCGATGTCAGGAGAAAGCTTTAAAAAACTTCTATCATATTCATCGGCTTCCACAACACAAACATTATTATCACTGCTCCAGAAGTTAGTATGATAATTCACTGAAATTCCACCCAGGAAAGCATTACATCCAAAACCCGAATGACGCAAAATGTGAGCAACCATTGTACTTATCGTTGTTTTTCCATGAGTACCGGCAACACAAATATTAAAAGAGTCTTTAGTGATTTGCTGGAGTACATCGCTCCGTTTTACCAATTCATAATTATTGTCTTTATAATAATTAAATTCATTTTGATCATTTGGAATAGCAGGCGTATAAACAACCAGGTCGGCATTCTTATCAATCAGCTGCACGTTATCGTCATAATGTATTGATATTCCTTCTGTCTCCATCTGCCTTGTTAGCGCTGTTGCGGTTTTATCGTAACCACTTACAACTTTATTTTTACTTAAGAAAAATCTTGCAAGCGCACTCATACCAATGCCCCCAATGCCAATAAAATAAACCCTCGATATAGTTGTATAATCTTTCATTGGAAATTCTTAATCTTCATTTTTACTTTTTAATTCTACCTGATTTTAATTTTTTTCAGAATCTCATCTGCAATGATTTCATCCGCTTTTGTGTTCGCTAATTTTGAAATATTGATTGCTAATTCTTTCATTAATTCTTCATTATTTATCAAAGTCAAAAGCATTGGAATTAAGTTGATCCTTACTTCTGAATCCCGTACAATTAAAGCCGCATCTTTATTTACCAAAGTCATTGCATTTGCTGTTTGATGATCTTCTGCGGCATAAGGGAAAGGAACAAAAATTGCAGGTTTACCAACCACACATAATTCTGCTACTGTCATCGCTCCCGATCTTGCTATTACTACATCTGCAGCTGTATAAGCATATTCGATTTTATCAATAAATGCGTTTGTCCAGATGTTCATTCTTTCTTCTTCGATCTTCGCTGCATTTGCTGCATAACTTTTGCCAGTTTGCCAGATCAACTGCAGATTATTTTTTTTGAAAAAATCGATATTTGCTTCGATGGTTTCATTAATACTTTTTGCTCCAAGGCTTCCTCCCATAACAAAAACCGTTTTGCAATCAGTTTTTAGTCCGAAAAATGCTAAAGCTTCTTTTTTAGAAAGTTTTTCAGAGAAAACATTTCGAACGGGATTTCCAGTTACGATTAGTTTTTCTGACGGAAAATATTTTTCCATTCCTTCAACTGATGCAAATATTTTAGCCGCCCTTTTTCCTAACATTAAATTGCTTTTGCCCGGAAAAGAATTTGCTTCATGAATAAATGTTGGAATATTACTGTTTTGCGCAGATCTTAAAACAGGGAAGGTTGAATAGCCACCAACTCCAATCACCGCATCAGGTTTAAAAGAATTCAAAATTTTTCTAACCTGGAAAAAACTTTTTATCAATTTTACCGGCAAGGCAATATTTTTAATCAAAGAACTCCTGTTATAACCCGCAATATCAATTCCTACAATCTCGTAACCCGCTTCAGGGATTTTTTCCATTTCCATTTTCCCTTTTGCTCCGACAAATAAAATTTCTATTGCAGGCAGGCGGTTTTTCAATGCATTAGCAATTGCCAATGCAGGAAAAATGTGTCCACCAGTACCACCGCCAGCAATAATAATTTTCATGCTTTATTTATTTATCTTTCATAATCACAAAATGTCCTTTCTCTTCTATCATTCCTCATCATTTTCTTCATCCATTGACTCTTCTGTTTGTTGACTTGCTAATTGAATATTTTTACCTTCTGCATCCTCCACATTTCTTGCGACACTTAAAATAATCCCGATAGAAAAACAGGTAAATAAAAGACTACTTCCTCCCATGCTTACCAATGGCAAAGTAACACCGGTAGTAGGAAAGAGATTTACATTTACTGCCATATTCACCAGTGCCTGGATGACCAATGTAAAGCTTAAGGCCACAGCTAAAAATGCTCCGAACGCGTATGGACATCTTTGAAAAAGCTTTATACTTCGAAATAAAAAAAGTAGATAGATCAACAAAATAATTGCTCCTCCTGCCAATCCATATTCCTCAATGATGATTGCATAAATAAAATCACTGTATGGATGCGGGAGGAAATTCCGCTGTTCGCTTTTTCC
>Ga0164242_10000946_pt1 | contig 34518 bp, 27 predicted proteins | sample OricomgcompostMG_FD_108783 | JGI IMG/M metagenome (GOLD analysis project Ga0164242, IMG submission 108783) | Miracle-Growth compost microbial communities from Emeryville, California, USA - Original compost - Miracle growth compost (MG) ... | reverse complement strand
TAAAGGCCAAAATGAGCCTAATTGTAGAGTAGTTGATATAAATTGAAACTTTGGCATGGATAGAACGAAATCACTGCAAGGGCTGGAAAAGGTAAAAAAATGGGATTTAATTGTCATTGGTGGCGGGGCAACGGGCTTAGGGGTAGCGGTAGATGCAGCGTCGCGCGGATACAGAACCTTATTACTGGAGCAAGCGGATTTTGCAAAAGGTACATCCAGTCGCAGTACCAAATTAGTTCATGGCGGCGTGAGATACCTGGAGCAGGGAAACGTGAGGCTGGTTAGAGAGGCCTTGTTCGAAAGAGGGCACATCCTTCGTAATGCTCCTCATCTTGCTAAACGGCTAGCCTTTATTATTCCGGTATACAGCCTTTGGGAAAGCCTTAAATATACAATTGGTTTAAAACTATATGATTTAATGGCAGGCGGTCAGCGAATAGGGAAATCGGTTTTTTTGAGAAAAGACAAGGTTATTGAAACACTGCCGGGAGTAAAAACGGCCAAACTCAAAGGTGGCGTTTTATATTTTGATGGGCAGTTCGATGACGCGCGTATGGCTATCAATCTAGCTCAGACGTGTGAGGACCATGGAGGCACCGTATTGAATTATTGCTTGGTAACCGCTCTTTTGAAAGACGAAGCAGGAAAGGTTTCTGGAGTCCAATTCATTGATCAGGAATCTGGATCCCGTTATCAGCTCCAAGCTTCGGTAGTAGTAAATGCTACAGGAGTATTCGTCGATGAGATTCACCGTATGGATTCCGGAAAGGAGCAAAGAACGATTCAGCCCAGCCAAGGAATTCATTTGGTATTGCCGCCCGACTTTCTAGAGACCACCTTGTGCGCATTGATGATTCCTCGGACCGACGATGGAAGAGTGCTGTTCCTTGTGCCATGGCATGATCACCTGCTGATGGGTACCACAGATACGCCAATTGATGAGCATACACTGGAGCCACGGGCATTAGAAGAAGAAATAAGTTTTATCCTGCGCAATGCAGGTAAGTATTTGAAAAAGGCTCCAGGTCGTTCAGATGTCTTGAGCATTTTTGCGGGTCTCCGGCCACTAGCGCTGCCCGATTCCTCTAAGGGTGGGAAAGCGACCAAAGATATTTCCCGGAATCACAGTCTGCAGGTCAGCTCCTCTGGACTTATTACCATCACAGGAGGGAAATGGACCACATACCGAAGGATGGCAAAAGATACCGTTGATCGAGCTATTGTTGTTGGAGGCTTGACGCCAGCTGACTGTGTTACGGCAGATATGAAAATACACGGGTGGTCTATTAGCAAAGAAGTCACAGAAAGATGGACTATGTATGGGAGTGATGCCGCTGAGATACGGGCCATGTTGATGAATCATCCTGATTGGTCCGAACAAATAGACGATCAGTGGGATATTACCCGGGCCGAGGTATTATGGTCGGTTAAAATGGAAATGGCGCGTACTGTGGAGGATATATTAAGCCGAAGATTTCGCATACTCTTCCTGGATGCAAGGGCTGCGATCAGGATGGCGCCCAAAGTGGCCCGGATTCTGAGCGAAGAGCTAAGCCAGAATGAACAGTGGGAGCAGCATCAGGTCGCCAGCTTTACAGAACTTGCTACTGAATATTTGCTGACAGAAGAAGGGACTTTTAAAGATTTTTCGGATAAGAATGTTAATGGAAAGACAACATCGAATTAACCTTTGAGTTAGATACACCACTCAATTTCGTGTTCATCAATAATAGGTACTTATGCGATTATTTAGACTTCATTTGACTATCTCGACGCGTCTTCTTTTTCTGGTAATAGTCGGTTTGTTTGAAGGGTGTGCCACTTCGCATAAAGCCGCCTTTATACCTAAGGAAATATCGTTTTATCAGGTAGGACATCGAGGTACACGTGGATTAATGCCTGAAAATACGATCCCGGCCTTTGAAAAAGGGATAGCGGTTGGAGCCAATACGATCGAGTTCGATGTTCATATTACCAAGGATAACAAAGTGGTTGTTTATCACGACGATTCTTTTACGCCAGCCTACACCACGCTTGCGGATGGATCGGATATTCCAGCTGCAGATCGTAAAAAGTATACTTTTTATCAAATGAACTATGCCGATATCCGGCAGTTCATCATTGGGAAGAAATATTATCCCGCTTTTCCGCATCAGCATTTAGTCGCTACCTATGCACCCCTGCTTAGCGAGATGATCGATTCGGTGGAGCATTTTACAACCCAGCATCATTATCCCGGGGCCATTTACTTGCTGGAAATTAAGTCCAGCCCCCAGACAGACGGCTTCGATCAGCCCTTACCCGAGTCTTTTATGAAAATCTTAATGGGTGAGATGAAGCCCTATCTTAAACAGCTGAAAGGCCGCCTGATTATTCAATCTTTTGATATGCGGCCACTGAAGATCTTGCACAAGGACTATCCCAGCATCCCGCTGGGTTATCTCACGGGAGATAAAAGCGTAAGCGTTCAGCAGAATATTGATCAACTTGGTTTTTATCCCGCATTCTATAATCCGCAATTTAATCTGGTAACGCCAGAGTTACTTAAAGTCTGTCATAAGCATGGAATGAAAGTGCTTCCCTGGACAGTGGAAGACGTAAAAGACATGCAAAGGCTTAAAGACATGGGGGTGGATGGTATCATCACGGACTATCCGGACCGCTTTGAAGCACTGGATTGACAGATACTCATATTGGTAATACGCATTAACCACTATTTTAAACAAATAAAAATTAAACTATGAAAGCCCTCCACATGAAAAAAGGCAAAAAAGGAACAGCGCGTTGGCTGATGCTTGCCTTTCTTTTGACTGGGGTCCTTGCTTGGCGCGCTGATGCGCAGCAAGCCCAGATTTCAGGTACCGTGATAGCCTCCCAGAGCGGCATCCCGTTACCCGGTGTGACTGTTCAACTAGCGGGGACCTCCACCGGAACAACTACCGATAATGAAGGGAATTTTGAGCTTCAGGCTTCTCCGGGCGGAACATTGGTATTCTCATTTCTTGGCTACTTAACCAAAAAAGTCAAACTAACGCAAGCACCACACATCACGGTGAAGCTTGCAGAAGATGTGAAGACGTTGAACTCGGTGGTCGTTGTAGGATATGGCACCCAGAAAAAAGTAAACCTCACAGGAGCCATCAGTACGTTAGATATGACTACTAAAGCGAACGAGCCAATCACGAATGCGGCGAACGCATTGCACGGCGTACCAGGCGTTTTTGTGAACCTCGGAAATAGCCAGCCTGGAGTGGATCGTGGAACGATCCGGATTAGGGGTATCGGGACGCTCAATAACAACAACCCATTGGTATTGGTAGATGGGGTAGAGTATGACATGAATGAACTGAACCCCAATGACATTGCTTCGATTACGGTTTTAAAAGACGCCTCGGCTGCTATATATGGATCCAGGGCCGCCAATGGTGTAATCCTGGTCACCACAAAAAAAGGGCAGGGGAAGTCAAAGGTTAATTACAGTTATTATTACGGTATTCAAAAGCCTACCTTTCTGCCCGACGCCATCTGGGATCCGATCGCTTACCTGAACCTGATGAATCAGGCGGCGGCCAATGAGGGCAAAGCGCCTTATTTTACCACAGATGAGATTAATGAATACAAGGCAGGCATGAAAACCGATCCGTTGACCTATCCCGCCAATAACTGGTTCGACATCGCGCTGAAGAATGGAATGATCCAGAAACATGACCTGAGCTTTTCGGGGAGTTCCGATAAATATCAGTATCGTTTGTCTCTGGGATATTTAAACCGAGACGGAATTATGTTCGGCCCCGGTAATACCGAAAAGAAATATTCCCTGGGCCTGAACTCTTCTTTACAGGTGAGTAAAAGGTTAAGAGTAGGCCTCACCCTGGATGGCTATTACCGTTCTTACACGGAACCGGGATACACGACTGCCAGTTTCTGGCAATATCTGATGCGTGCCCTTCCGGTGGAAAACGATACGCTGGCTGATGGCAATTACGGATATTCTTATTTGCGCGTTCCAGGCAGAAATAATTGGGAACAGCCTCGCATGATTGCCTATGAAGGTTCGTACAAGAAATATGTGCAACGCTTCGTGGCTTCCGTGTTCGCTAATTATCAACTTCCCTGGGATATTGCCTATGACATCAAGTTTGGCGTTGATAAATATGATGGGGAATTAAAGACATTTGTCCCCCAGATGGTAAAGGAACAAGCCAAAACAGGGACAATGTACAATTGGAATAGCCCTTCTACTGCCCCCCGGGCGGCAAATACGGATTACAATGACCTGAACCTGCATTTTTACAACACGCTGACCTGGAATCATACTTTTGCTCAGGCGCACCATCTGAATGTTATGGCAGGTGCGAGTTATGATAGCTATTCCTCAGGTACCTTTATGGCGGAGATGACTGGATACCTGGATGGCACCCTGACGGCAATTGATGCAGGAACGATCTTCGAAGCCATGAGCGGAAATGATACCAAGGATGCGCTCGAATCTTATTTTGGGCGAGTCAATTACGATTACAAAGGTAAATATCTCCTGGAAGGCATACTCCGGTTTGACGGTTCTGCCCGCTTTGCGCCCGGCCGTCGCTGGGGATCCTATCCCGGGCTTTCGGCAGGATGGCGTATCGATAAAGAACCTTTTTTCCATGGTGGTAATGCCATCAGCTTGTTAAAGTTGCGAGCTTCTTATGGGAGACTGGGCAACCAACAGGTCCCTTTATTTAGCTACCTACCTGCTTTTTCGCTGGGACAAGATTATAGTTTCGGCGGCGCTGGAGGAGTACTCTCTTCGGGGGCGGCTAATCTGGCCTATTCCGATGCTTCTATCACGTGGGAAACGACTACTGACTATGATCTCGGGGTAGATCTGGATTTGCTCAATAATAAAATCAGCTTAACGGCAGATGTTTATCGCAAGCGTACTACAGGAATCCTGCACGAGGTAAATCTTCCCGCGCAAGTCGGCAACTTGGATGGTCCCCAGGAAAATGTGGGCGCCATGAATAACGACGGCTTTGAACTGACGGCACAATACCGGGGTAATATCAGTGCCTTTGACTACAACGTTTATGGCAATGTGTCCTATAATAAGAATCTCGTGACCGATTTAAAAGGTCAAACCTTGTATAGCTTTAATACGAACTTGTCCACTATTACCAAGAAAGGATTGCCTTATGAGGCCATGTATCTATATCAGGCGATCGGTATTTTCCAGAGTGATGAAGAAGTCGCAAACAGCCCCAAGCAATCAGGCGACACTAAAGCCGGGTGGATCAAATACAAGGATGTGAACGGAGACGGTAAGATTGACGGCGATGACAGAGTGCCCATGAAAGAATCTTCCGTTATTCCCAAATATACCTATGGTTTCGGGCTGGATCTTTCATACAAAGGAATCTCGCTCAATGCATTCTTTCAAGGTGTTGCCGGCATCAAAGAAATGCCCGGCGGCAATTATGGATATCCACTGAATAACGGGGCTGGCGCTACCTGGGAATGGGTAACCGATTCCTGGACCCCGGATCGTCCCAATGCAAAATTGCCTGCCATTGTCGAAGCCAACTTTGGCTCGAAGGAAAATTATCTGCCTTCGACCTTCTGGCTGAAAAACGGTTCCTACCTAAGGTTAAAGAGCATTCAGCTGAGTTATGCCTTGCCGGAGCAGTGGCTGAAAACGGTTAAGATCCAGCATGTGAGCGTGTTTATCAATGCCGAGAACTGGATAACTTTCACCAAGTATCGCGAGTTTGATCCGGAGTCTACGGTGAACGTAAGTTCCTTGTATCACTATCCGATGCTCAAGACGGTTAGCGGTGGCGTAAATGTAACCTTTTAAAATCCGCGCGCCTGCATCTTAAATGAATTAAAACTTATTCAGATGAAAAAGATACTCTTGATGATCATAGTGGCCGGCATGGCTCTGACAGGCTGCAATACCAGTTTGTTGAATACGACGCCTAACGACCGGTACGTATCCACAAATTTCTGGAGCTCCACTGCGGCGGCCACCGCCGCATTGACAGGGGCCTATCAGGAACTCAAGACCGCCGGCCTTTACGGCGGAATTGCCACACCCTTGTGGGAGGAGACAGCCTCTCCAAATGCTTACGATTATGACAATACTGATTCTTGGAACACTATTGCGGAGGGTTTACAATCTGCTGCTACCGGGAAAATCATTCCCTCCCGGTGGGGAGCGTGCTATGGAGGCATCGGCCGGGTAAACACCTTTCTGGAGAATGTGGACCGTGTGCCCGACATGGATGAGGATCTCAAAGCGCGAATGAAAGGGGAAGCCCACTTTCTCAGAGCGCTCTATTATTTCAACCTGGAGAACTATTGGGGTGACGTACCACTGATTACCGAACAGCCAGATCCTCAAACGCAGGACAGCCTTCCGCGGGCTCCCCGTTCTGAAGTCGTGGACCTGATCTTAAAGGATCTGGACACCGCTGAGGCGATTTTGCCCTTATCTTACAGTGCAGGCGATATCGGCAGGGCTACGAAAGGTGCCACGCTTGCCCTACGAGCCAAAGTACTGTTATTTGAGGCAAGCCCACTTTTGAATCCCTCGAACGATAAAAACAAATGGAAGGCCGCAGCTGATGCCGCCAATGCAGTCATAACGCTGGCTCCCAGCGCTGGCTATGGCCTCTATCCCGATTACCGCAGTTTGTTTCTTCCCGAGAATGAGAACAATAAGGAGGTCATCTTCGATGTCCAATTCATCTATCCACAAGAAGGGAACTCCTTTGACTTAATAGACAGACAATATAATACCAATGCTCCGCTTTTAGGACTGGCGGAAGCCTATGAAATGAAAGCTACGGGACTCCCCATTACGAATTCTGCTTCTGGTTACGATGAAAACAATCCCTATAAGGGCCGGGATCCGCGCCTCTATGCAACCATTGTTTACCCGGGAGATACTTATATGGGGAGCGTCGTAGACACCAAGCGTTTCGCCATCACCGGATACGGTCTGGAAAAATACAGCGTTTATACGGAGGCAGTTGCTTCCGAAGATGTGGCAGACCTGAAGGAAGGGCAGTCGTATACCAATTATATTGTCCTGCGATACGCAGATGTTTTACTCATGTATGCAGAAGCGGAAAATGAATATGCCGGTCCTGATCTCAGCGTTTATAAAGCCGTGAATGCCGTTAGAGAGCGCGCAGGGATGCCGGATCTGTCGCCCGCGCTTTCTCAGTCGGCGATGCGCGACGCCATCCGGCATGAACGAAGGGTGGAATTTGCCGGAGAGGGCTATTACTATAACGATATCCGCAGATGGAAGACCGCCGAAACGGTCATGAACGCTACTATTTATAAATGGGACCATACGGCGATCGAAACACGTAAGTTCGATCCCAAGAAAGATTATTGGTGGCCTATTCCACAGGCACAACTGGATTTGAATCCTAACCTGAAACAAAATGATGGTTATTGATGCAATTGAAAAGATCTGGGATAATAATCTTTTCCGCTATTGGTTTTATCCATAGAATAAATGCATGATGAATCGCCTCGTATCACTTATTGCTTTGGCCACTATGCTATTTCCCGTCCGGTCTGATGCAAAAGACTGCCTTGCGCCACTCGCCAGCGGGAAAGATACTACGGGGAATAAGGCAAAGATAACGTCTTGTCAGCGCTGTATCGTTATAACGGACCAGGCAGAACCGGCCATCGATATTATCGATTTAAGTCAGAACGGAAAGATTCTATGGACTTGGAACCCTGGCCAGTGCAATATTGATTCGGATAAAGTAAAGTGGTTTTCCAATCCAGACGATGCAAAGCCCGTTTATGGTGGCCGGTTTTTATTGATTAATGCATCGGGCGGTGGTGTGGCTTTGGTAAGAATTTCAGACAAAAGAGCGGTTTTCTATGCACATGCCGGCGTTAATCCACACTCTTCAGCGCTTCTTCCTGATGGTAATATCGTCACTGCTTCTAGCACAGACAATAGACTGGTGATATTCCATGTGGACACATCGCAAGCTCCTGATCATGGATACCGTCGCATTGTAAGAATGCCGTTTGCACATAATGTGGTATGGGACAAGGCTAGAAAAGTTTTGTGGTCTGCCGGGGAGGGGAAATTGTATAAACTTGGCTATAACGGGGATTGTATGCACCCGGATCTTGTGTTCTTGGATAGTCTGTCGCTTCCTGGATCCGAATCACATGATTTGTTTCCGGTCTATGAAAAGGATTCGCTTTTTCTAACCAATCCAGATAATGCTTATTATTTTAATGTGAAGACGAAGCGTCTTTCTCCCCTAACATGCTATGAGCATAAAAACATTAAGAGCCTGTCATCGGGACCAGCGGGATGGCCTATTTTGGTAATGATTCCGAAAGAGCGTTGGTGGTCAGATGAAGTGAGAAATGCAGAAGGCGATATTCTTTTCACACAGAAAGATATGAGGATATACAAGGTGCGATGGTTTTTACCTGATCCTTTTAGCTATTCTGAAGCGGATCATTTTAAACAATGTGCTCCCTGATTCAGGAATCAGTCATTTAACCTAGGATAATATGAGTTCAAAAATAGGCCTCTGGCTTACTGGGCGTAGAAATGAGTATTAGTAAACTTAGTGCTATAGTACAGGTGCGCTGCCTTTCAAAGGCAAATGATTTCGTAAGAGATCGCGGTCAGGAATTTGTCTGGATGAGGGGATCCAGTAAGTTTTGGCTCGCCGGATTAGCAGCGCTCCGCATTGCGGCGGTTTCCGGGCCTGAAAGATTCGTTCTTTCAGGCCAGAGCCGTTGATTCGCAAAGCTGATATAAGTTCATATATTTAGAATGGTAAATTAATTCTATATTCATTAAATTTTATGAGGATATGGCTATTTTAAAAGGCGGTGGGATGGTGGTAATAGTGATCTACTTGTTCTTTGGTTCGGCAGCAGCACAAGTTTTTCATCCTATTTCCGGATGGCCCGATTCAGTTAACAATAGGATTGAGAATTTCTTGAACAATACCAAGGTTATCACAGAGAGAAAGGTGGCTGTGTTTGACTGTGATGGTACATTATTTGGCCAAAGTCCTTATTATTTGGCCGACGAAGCGATTTATGCCTATGCAAAGCGTCATTATGAAGGGAAATCGGATTCCCGCTCCATAAATAAAATGAAAATCATTAATAATATGTTGCATGGTAGCAATACGGGAATGGCCTATGTAAAAGAACGTATTGATTTTTTGTCCGGTATGACAACTGAAGAAGTTCAGCGCATGGGAGAGGATTGCTTTAAACAAAAATACCGGAATAAATTTTATCCACAGATGCGGGAGTTGCTTGCGGATTTGAAGGCTTATGGATTCGAGATATGGGTATTGAGTGCTTCCCCCGAACTATTGTATCAGGGGTTTGTGCATGAGGAGACCGGTATACCGGTGGATCGTATCCTTGGCGTAAAGTCAGTGATTAGAAATGATACCGTAACTAATACGCTGGTTTTTCCGGTTCCCCAGGACGGCGGGAAGGCAGAGGCGCTTCAAACCTTTATCAAAGCACAGCCTCTTTTTGCAGGAGGCAATAGCAGGGGCGATATGGAAATGATGAATCAGTCGGCCGGTCTTAAACTAATCGTTAATCCTGATAGCCAGCAAGTAGAGAAGGGCTTGGAGGCAGGGGAAATGGAAGGAAAGACAGTCTACGGTTACTGGTCGGACCATCGTGCGGTCATGGTTCATTGTAAAGATGTTCCAGAAGGTAAAATTAACTATATCACAGGCCAATGGGGGATTAAGCGCAATAAGAGCAATCCGGATAAATAATAATTTGACCGTACGCATATAAATTTAGTATTTGAACGTATAAGTTTTTAACTTTCGCGATATATGGACACACGTAGAGATTTTCTGAAAAAGGCTATACTGATGTCGGGAGCCACAGGTCTTTCCGGCGTCATGCCACCTTCCATCCAAAAGGCGCTGGCCATTGAGCCGGATCCCGGAAGTACTTATCTTGATGCGGAACATGTGGTCTTCCTCATGCAGGAAAACCGTTCTTTTGATCATTGCTTCGGTTCGTTGAGTGGCGTTCGTGGATTCAATGATCCCCGTGCAATCACGCTTCCTAACAAGAATCTGGTTTGGTTGCAGACCAATAAAGAAGGGGAGACCTACGTTCCATTCCGTTTTGATATCCGGGATACTAAGATAACATGGATGGGCTCTATCCCGCATTCGCGTCCAAGTCAAGTGGATGCTGATAATCAAGGGAAATACGATAAATGGCTGGATGCAAAGAAGTCGGGAAATGAAAAATTTGCTTCCATGCCGATTACGATGGGCCATTATACGAGGGAAGATCTGGAATTTAACTACTCGATGGCTGATGCTTTTACGATCTGCGATCAGAATTTTTCGTCTGGTATGACCTGTACATGGCCCAATCGGCTGTATTTTTGGTCCGGCACGATACGCGGACAGAAGAATGGTGAAGCCAAAGCGTATATCCGCAATGATATCCCTTATGGAGAAGCGCATTGGAAAACCTATCCCGAGAGACTGGAGGAGAATGGCATCTCCTGGAAGATATATCAAAATGATCTCAGTGCTGGAGGCGGTCTTACAGGTGATCAGCGAGCATGGCTCTCGAATTTTGGATGTAATCCTTTGGAATTTTTATCTCAGTTTAATGTAAGGTTTTATCCTAGGTACGTTGCTACGCTCGAAAGACGTTCATCTTTGCTTCCCGAAGCCATTGCGGCACTGGAGAAAAAGAAAAGCGGAATGTCTTCCTCAGACAAAGGATACGAAAAGCTCACTCGTGAGATTGAGGTTAAGAAAAAAGTGCTTCAAGACACCAATGAGCAACTGAAAAAATGGAGTAAAGAGAATTTTGAGAAGCTAACACCCTACCAAAAAAATATTTATAATAAGGCATTTTCTACTAATGCAGGCGATGCAGATTACTTAGAGTTGACGACACTTGCTTATCAGGAAAATGGGCAAGACCGGAAACTGCCTATCCCCAAAGGAGATATTTTGTACGAATTTCGAAAAGATGTAGAGTCCGGCAATCTACCGAGTGTCTCATGGCTTGTGCCTTCTCAAAATTTTTCTGATCACCCCAGCGCGCCGTGGTACGGAGCGCTCCTCACTTCTGAGATCCTTGATATCCTTACTAAGAATCCTGAAGTCTGGAAGAAGACGATCTTCATACTGACTTATGATGAAAATGACGGATATTTTGACCACATTCCTCCCTTTGTTGCTCCCGATCCCCAAAACCCTAAAACGGGCAAATGTTCTTCGGGCGTGAATGTGACGGGAACAGAATATATTCGAAAGGAACAGGAGATAGCAGAAGGCGTACCTAAAAGGAATGCCAGGTCAGGACCCATAGGCCTTGGCTTCCGGGTGCCTATGATTATTGCCTCCCCTTGGAGCAAAGGAGGGAAAGTATGCTCTGAAGTTTTTGATCATACCTCAAGCCTTAAGTTCTTGGAGCATTTCCTGAGAAGAAAATTCGGGAAGGAAGTTATAGAAGAGAACCTAACTGAGTGGAGGAGGACAGTCACTGGGGATTTGCAATCGGTGTTCAGTGATCCAAAAGAGCAAAAAGAGCGGAAAGTGGATTTTCTTCAGAAGAATTCCTTTATTGAAAAGATTTACAACGCTAAATTTAAGAAAGTTCCGTCCTTCAAAATGTTAACACGGGATGAAATTGAGCAGATCAATCGTGATCCCATGGGTGCTGCTTTAATGTCTCATCAAGAGCCCGGCGTGCGTCCTGCCCGGCCAATACCTTATGAATTGTATGCGGAAGGGAAATTGAGTGCTGATAAAAAAAGTTTTGAACTGACCATGGAAGCGGGGGATAAGGTTTTTGGGAAGCAGGCAGTGGGATCGCCGTTTAATGTATATGCGCCGAATGCTTATGTTACCATGGAGACCGAAGGAACCGACCATCCCGTTTTTGAACCGGTGAGGGCATGGCACTATGCCGTTAAAGCAGGTGACAGATTATCCGATGACTATTCATTGTCTCATTTTGACGCCGGCAAATATCACTTGTGCGTATATGGGCCCAATGGATTTTTTAGAGAGTTTGTTGGTAACAGTGAAGACCCTGAAATGGAGCTTTCATGCGAATATGAAAACGCTAGGCTACTAAACGGTAAATTATCTGGCAACATAGCACTTAGGGTTAAAAACAAAGGTCATGCTGCTCTCCTTGACATAAGCATTAAAGATCATGCGTATGGAAATGAGACGGTGACCAGAAAAATTTCCGCTGATTCGGAGACAGTGGTCATCTTAAACTTAAAGAAAAGCGCTGGCTGGTACGACTTTTCGGTGATTTTGAATGGAGCTTCTGAGTATAGCAGGCGCTATGCAGGGCATGTGGAGACTGGCAAGGAAAGTGTAACGGATCCGCATATGGGGAAAATTAGTAAATTATAAAAGCTTCTCATATGAAGAAAAATATCGCATTATTAACCTTATTTAGTTTGACAGGACTGGTATCATGCAGTGTATCTCACCATTTTGATGCGCAAGCGCACCGTGGCGGGCGAGGCCTTATGCCTGAAAATACGATTGCTTCGGAAAAAAACGCGATCGACTACAATTGTACTATGGAGATGGATCTTCAGATGTCAAAGGATAAGAAAATCGTAGTTTCCCATGATGCTTATTTTAATGCATTATTCTGTCTGACGCCGGAAGGAGATACTATGACTAAAAAGGACGGGTACAGCAGGTTGATTTACAATATGCCTTATGACAGCGTTAAACGTTATGAAACGGGCCTAAAGCCGTATGCTGAGTTTCCCAGACAAAAAAAGATCGAGGCACATAAGCCATTGCTTAGTGTTTTGATTGACTCCGTGGAAGCATATGGAAAAAGGAAACATCATGTCAATCATTATAATATTGAAATTAAGTCCAGTCCGAGTGCTGATGGTAAAACTTATCCAAGTTTGGCAGAATATGTGGATTCGGTCATGGCCGTCATTGAGAGAAAAGGCATTGCATCACGTACGATGATACAATCTTTCGATGTGCGCGCACTCAAGATGGTCCACCAAAAGTATCCCACAGTAGAAATTTCTTATTTAGTAGGGAGTAAGGAAAAAAAGACAGCGAGCGAATACATTGCGGATCTCGGATTTAAGCCTCAAATATTTAGTCCCGAGTTTTCGCTCTTGACGCCGGAGTTGGTAAAGGCGTTCCATAAAATTCACGTTAGTGTCATCCCATGGACACCCGATACAGTTGAGGAAATGCAAAAGCTAAAGGATATGGGAGTAGACGGTATGATTACTGATTATCCTGATTTCTATGCACAGTTAAACTAAGATTGAATATTGAAGATATATTATTTTCAAACCTCGCTCATTATTAGCGAGGTTTTTTTTTAAGCATGAAGCTTATGCCGGGGATGATGATGACCGGAAATTACGATGCGACAATGACTTTGACCCCTTTTTCCTCCAGTTGATGTATAATTTTTGAAGACACCCCGCTGTCAGTGACAATATATTGTACCTGATCAAAATCGCAAACCTTTCCGAGGCCTCTTCTGCCAAACTTAGTGCTGTCAGCGAGTATCGCTACAATTTGGGCGGAATCAATCATTTTTTTATTAAGACTCGCTTCGGCCAGGTTGGTAATGGATAATCCAAATTCCAGGTCAATGCCGTCTATACCCAAAAAGAGTATCCCACAAGAAATATCTTCCAGAATACGTTCTGCATGGGCGCCTGCTACCGAAGAAGAGTTAGGTCTGATGAGTCCTCCCAACTGCAACACTTCGACGTTGGGTCGGTTAGACAACTCCAGCGTAACTTTTACCGCGGGCGTAATGACAGTTAAGCGTTTAGGAGGATGAAGCGCTCTTGCTAAGGCAAAGACGGTGGTTCCAGACCCTATGATAATCGAATCGTTTTCTCCTATGATAGAAACCGCTGCTTTAGCAATTTGCTCTTTTTCTTTTTCGTGGATGAACTCCTTCTCATTTATAGGGCGTTCAATGGTATATGGGTTATTGATAGACCCCCCTCCCCGTGTCCTGAACAATAGGTTTTTGTCTTCTAAAATTTTTAGATCCTTCCGGATAGTGACGCCAGAGACCCCGGTGAGATCTGCTAATTCGTCAATAGTTACCCGACCATTCTCCTGTAACCTTTTCAGGATAAGTTCGTGTCGGTCGGTGCTGTTCTTCATAGGATTTTTAGGCATAATCCAGATTTATGATAAAAATTAATCCAAGAACAGAATAGTTTATATTCTAAAGCTATTGTCAAATGATTATCCGGACAAAAGTAGTTAAATGTTTTAAAGATTTTCTTGGCTGATAGGAGAATTAATTGAAGTCAGTCACATAACTTGCAATGAAATTGCTGCAATCTTTTGATTGGATAGTTATTACAGATAGCTATTTTAATAATGTAAATTTTTAATCCCCTCTTTCATCTTTTTATATTTGTTTATAATTATTTATTTCGCTTTTACAAGGAATAAGAGTTGCTGTAGTAGGGGAAGGTCCATCCGGAAAGTGTAACGTTATTTAGGCAAACTTCTGGCCTGCATCGGCTGCGGATCTCCCGCATAAACTAAAGGGTGAATAGAATGATATGATAATCAAATTTCCTTCAACGGATTGGTTGGGATACTTACTTTTTCTATGAATTAATAAGTGCTCAACTTGACAACTGCCTGCGGGGCGTGCTTGAATGTCACAAAACCAATATACATATTTTAATTTTTAGGAATAAAGCGTTTGATGGTTAAAAACAAGCGGTGGCCACAAAATGCAGTTCGAATGATAAACCAAAATCCTTATACTTCTCTTTAAAATCCTCTTTAAAATCTTTTTCATAGAGCATAAATATTTTTATTTTTATTTAAAATAATTTAATTAATTTTACTTTTGTTAAATTAAATAGCCTTCCTTTCTTTAGCCTCTAAAAAGAAGAAGGATTTCTATTAATTGCGCTTGAATTGGAAAATAGGGATGAAGGTGCAGTTTTCTGCTGATTACCGAACTGGCATGGATGCAGTTATTCAATGATTTGTATGGATGATTATTAGTATTTTAAATATTATAAATTTTATGAAATTTAAAAAAGCCGTTTCGATTTTCTTTGCTCTTTTCATCTTGGCGATTTGCCAAGCGGAAGCGCAGACGATTCACACACTTAAGTTCACAAACGTATCTGATACCAAAAGCTATTTTCACTATACGGGTGATCATTTTATCATTATCAGTGGTCATCGGGGAGGAGCGACAGCGCATTTTCCTGAAAATTGTATCGCGACCTTTGATCATACTTTGAGCCATACGCCGGCTATGTTTGAGATTGACCCGCATCTCACTAAAGATAGCGGGATTGTCCTATTACATGACCCTCAATTGGATAGGGTGACTACCGGTCAAGGGAAATTGAATGCTCATACACTGGCGGAAGTGCGAAGCCTTTATCTCAAGGATGCTGACGGGCATGCGACTTCTTATCATCTTAATACACTTGAGGAAGCTATTCATTGGTCTAAAGGGAAGACCATAATTAATCTGGATGTGAAGGATGTTCCTCTTGTTATGAAGGCTGAATTGGTAAAAAAGGAGCATGCCTTCAATTATGTAATGTTTACGATTCATAATGCTAAGGAAGCGAAGTTTTTTTATGATTTCGATCACCAAAGCCTTTTCTCAGCCTGGATATTAACGGAAAGTGCATTTGAGGACTACAAGGCTGCTCACATTCCCTGGTCTAACTTTCTTATTGCTTACATCGGTCCGAAATTCACTCCAGAAAATAAGGTACTGATGGAGAAGCTTCATAAATTAGGCGTAATGGTAATGATTGGCGCGGCTCCCAGCTATGATAAGTTGGCTGATGCAAGCCAGCGTGCTGAAGCTTATCGCCAGATTATCAATGACGGCGCCGATATTATCGAATCAGACAGACCTATCGAGGTAGGAGAGGCTGTGAAGCAGCTTTATCCCGCCAAAAGTGCTAAATACAAGTATTGGGGTAAACTGAAATTAAAAAATTAAGGAAAGCCATATGAGCATCTATCAGAATGACCAACAATCCCATCCCGAAACCTTACTTGATAAGGTGGGTATTCCTCGGAGCCTTGCATGGGGATATTTGGGGATTCTCATCTTTATGATGGGTGATGGACTGGAACAGGGCTGGCTTAGCCCCTATTTGATTCAACACGGCATGACCATTCAACAGTCCGCCTCGTTGTTCACCGTTTATGGTATAACGATTGCTGTGTCGTCTTGGTTTTCTGGCGTTTTGTCGGAAGGATTCGGCATTAAAAAAACGATGTTTCTGGGACTGATACTTTATCTACTGGGCAGTGTTGGTTTTGTGGGCTATGGTATCAGTACACTCGATTTTCCGGTCATGCTGTTCACCTATGCGCTTCGTGGTTTCGGATATCCGCTGTTTGCATATTCTTTTCTGGTCTGGATTACTTACCGGAGCCCACGTAATAAACTTGGGCGAGCGATGGGATGGTTCTGGTTTGTTTTTACGGGAGGTCTAAACGTTCTGGGTGCCTATTATTCCAGTTGGGCGATCCATCATTTAGGCTATATTAACACGCTTTGGAGCGCATTGATTTGGGTGCTTTTAGGAGCTCTCTTTGCGCTGATTCTCAACAAGGATAAATTTCACTCTCAAAAGGGAGATTTTAGTACAAAGGCACGAGAGTTATTAAAAGGGCTTACGATTGTTCGAGAGGAGCCTAAAGTCCTTTTGGGGGGCATTGTACGTATCATTAATACAACCGCACAGTTTGCTTTTCCGGTTTTTCTGCCCATTTATATGGAAAACTATGGCTTGTCGACTTCGGCGTGGCTTCAAATCTGGGGTACAATTTTCACCAGTAACATTATATTTAACCTCATATTCGGTTTTGTTGGGGATAATATCGGATGGCGCAATACCGTGATGTGGTTTGGAGGAGTTGGCTGCGGTATTTCAACTCTGCTGTTTTATTATGCGCCCCAATTTGTCGGCAATAATTTCTGGCTTATTTTAATCCCGGGTATTTTGTGGGGTGCGCTTTTGGCAGGCTACGTTCCGCTTTCAGCATTAGTGCCTTCCCTGGTAAACAAGGATAAAGGAGCTGCTTTATCTATCCTGAATCTCGGTGCAGGGCTTCCCGTTTTTGTCGGACCTGCGATCGTGGGTGTTTTCATAGGTTTGATAGGAAATGCGGGCGTCATCTGGATTCTTGCAATCTTATATTTTATTAGTGCTATTCTGACCCGATTCATTACGCTTCCCGATAATGCGAAGACGGCGCATCATATTAAAGTGGAAACGGAACCGTTTTAATTGTAATAATATTCCGTGATTATTTTTGTTATTTTTCAATATTTAAATACCCCAATTTAATGAAAATTTTAATTACTGCTCCCTATAATGAGGTAGCGAGAAGTTTTGTGGAAAGAGAAATAGGAACCGTAATCTACCATCCATGGAAGTCTAACGGAAGGGCATATTCTGAAGATGAACTGGTTGTCTTATTAGAAAAAACTGGGGCAGACGCACTAATTACAGAGCATGATCAAGTATCAGGAAAAGTAATTGCCACCTTTCCAAGCCTTAAATTTATCGGTGTTTGCAGAGGGACGCCGTCAAACGTAGATCTTGAAACGGCATCCCATAATGGAATTCCTGTGTTTTTCACTCCCGCACGGAATGCCCAGGCTGTTGCTGAAATGTTCATTGCTAATGTGATAACTTTTTTCCGTAATATTTTGGCCGCCCGTCGTTGGCTAATGGAGGAGAAATGGGAAAGTGGCGCTCATGACTCATATCTTCAGTTTAAAGGCAGGGAAATGGCGGGTAAGACAATCGGGATGGTCGGATTTGGTGCCATTGGACAGCGCATTGCCCGAATGGTCAGGGATTTTCCTTGTAACATCAAGTTTTACGATCCCTACATTCAAACTTCCAACGCGACATGGGAAAAAACAACCCTGGAAGAAGTCTTTAGCACCAGTGATATTGTTTCAGTCCATCTCCCGGCAAATGAGAAAACGCAGGGTATGATTGATCGGCGGTTATTGGAAATGATGAAGCCGGACGCATTGTTTGTCAATACTTCCCGGGCTATGGTCGTTAAAAGGAGTGATCTTCTTGAAGTACTGGAATCTGGAAAGATACAAGGCGCAATTCTCGACGTATTCGATCACGAGCCACCGGATGAAACAGATTATAAAATTATTCATTTGCCGAACGTAATGGCAACGCCACATATCGCTGGTGCTACCTATGAAGTTGAAGATCATCACGCCGATATTATGAATGAAAATCTCCTTAATTGGTTTTCCAAAAATATGAAGGAAAAAAGCTTTATGGCGAACCGGGGTGCTTTCGCAATGGAGAATTAAAATCCTTAACATGAATACCAACCAAGTATATTTGATCATTGACATTGGGACGGGCAACGTACGGGTCTCGTCTGTATCCGCTTCGGGAAAGATACTTTCTATCAAAAGAGATAATGTTCACTATGAACGGGATAATCTGTATCCAGAGGCACTTTATTTTGATCCAGACCAATTGTGGTCCCAGATTGTGGAATTGACGTCTGAGGTCTTCGAGGAGATTGGCGATGTTAGCATCCGGGCTATTACGGCCAGTAGCCAGCGGGAAGGAGTGGTTTTATTAGACAGGGAAGGCAAATCCCTGATTGGGTTGCCAAACCATGATCACAGAGGAAGAGAATGGGAGAAAGTAATCCCGGACAAGCATCGTGTTTATCAGTTGACGGGAAGATATCCCACTTCGTTGTTTTCGGCCCTTAAGATACTTGCGCTGAAAGCACGTCATGAGGATATGGCTGGTCGGATTTCTTCCGTGATGAGCATTAGTGACTGGGCGCAATATCGTCTGACGGGGATTGCGGGGTATGAGCACTCTCAGGCATCAGAGACCATCTTATACGATGTACAGAAGGGCGAATGGTCTGAAGAATTGTGTAACCTGTTTGGAATTAGTCCGGGAGCACTTCCGGCCCTTCTTGTGTCGGGAACTATTCAGGGGTCTATCCTTCCAGAGTATGAGCGTCTTTGGGGCCTTTCCCCGGGAGTTCCTGTAGTCGTGGGTGGGGCCGATACCCAGCTGGCTATTAAGAGTACTTGTCCGGCGGTGGATGACATCGTGATCGTCTCGGGTACGACAACTCCTGTGATTAAGGTTATCAGAGACTATCAGTTGGACAAGCAAGAGCGGACCTGGACCAATAGGCACGTGGAAAAGGATCAGTTTATTCTTGAAACCAATTGTGGTGTCACAGGGTTAAATTATCAGCGCCTCAAGGAGCTATTTTATCCTCATGAAACTTACGAAACTATTGAGACGGAGTTAGATCAGTTAAAACAGCCGGTTTGTATAGCTTCTTTAGGCTCATTGGTAGCAAGTGAAAAGTCCGCGTATACAACCGGGGGGTTCGTATTTAACGTACCCGTGTCTCATGAGCTTGCGCGAGCTGATTTTGTACAGGCGGTTCTTTGGGAAATAGCCTGCGCTATTAAGGAGAATTTTGACAGTCTTATAGATCTGGGAGGTTACGACAAGGATTATGTATGGGCTTGTGGCGGGGGTTTTCAGAGTCGGCATCTTCGACAGTTCGTGGCCGGTCTCATTGACAGAAGGGTGAGAATCAGGAGCGGATATCAGCAAGCTTCGGTGACCGGCGGAGCGCTTCTTTGTGCCCAGGCACTTAACGATCAAACTGGAACGGATGAGGCGATTGAAACAGTGGAACCTCAATTTCAAGAGTTATATCAACAATGGTATGGAAACTGGCGGCAAGTAAGAAAGGGATTCGGTAAGATGATAAGCTGAGTCTGACAAAATATTACATATTGGAGAATATCATGTGAACATGAACGTATTTATATGAAACGGCCATTTTTTTTAGGAATCGACATTGGCACACAGGGTGCACGGGTGGCTTTAATGGATGCGGCGGGTGATATCATTGGAAGCGAGGAGGAGAAATTTCCTTTAAATGATAAAGCGCGTGAAGAGCAATCGCCACAGGGGTGGTGGGATGCGTGCCTGGCTTCACTGAAAAAGATGCTAGTCGGAAGTGGCGGATTAATTCAGCCAGACAGCATTCGGGCTGTGGCGGTGACCTCCACATCAGGAACCGTGATCCCTTTGGATGTTAACTATCGGCCCTTGCATGACGCTATTATGTATAGTGATAAACGCTCCGATAAAGAGGCGGAAAAGTGCAAGGCGGCGGCGCTAAAGTATCACCCCAATGGCTATACAAATTTCAATACTTCCAGTGGATTGAGTAAAATGGTCTGGTTTGTTGAGCATTTTCCTGATAAAGCAAAGAAAGTTGCGAGGTGGATCCATGCTGCCGATTACATTACAGGAAGACTGTCAGGGATTTGGGATATAACAGATTATACAAATGCACTTAAATCAGGCTTTGATCTGGTCACATTCACATGGCCTGCTTATATTTATGAAGTGCTGCCATTACGGGAGGAATGGTTGCAGCAAGTTGTGCCTTCGGGTTCTCCGATCGGGATGATGAAACCCGAGTTGGTGAGGTCGCTGGGGCTCGAAGGAGAAATTCATGTCGTCGCCGGTATTACAGATGGTTGTGCTTCGCAGATTGCCTCGGGTGCAATCGGGGTAGGAGAATGGAATACCACTATTGGCACGACACTAGTAATCAAGGGGGTAACGCGCGAGGAGATCCGGGATCCCCTTGGAAGACTATATTCTCATCGTCATCCGGATGCTGGAGGTAATGAAGAGACGGGATGGATGCCGGGAGGTGCCAGTAATACCGGAGGAGATTGGATAGCCGGTGCTTTTAGCGATAAACTGGAGTCGCTCAATCAAGAGGCGCTTCAGCTAATACCTACCGGGCGATTGTCGTGGCCGCTGCTTCAACAAGGTGAACGTTTTCCCTTTATGGCTCCACAGGCGCGAGGTTTTGAGCCATTTGGTTTGTCGCTTGCTGAGCATTATACCGCTAATATGGAAGGAGTAGCCTATATAGAGCGAATGGCTTATGATTTAGTTCGTAACTTATCCGGCGAAAAGATAACGGGCGTTTATACGGCTGGAGGAGGCGCTAACAGTGAACCGTGGCTTATCATTCGCAGTAATGTTTTAAATTTACCATTGTATAAGATGAAACATGTTGCTGGAGCCGTTGGAGCGGCTATTCTGGCAGCCTCAAAGACGCATTTCGGATCTGTTGGTGATGCAGTCAGGGCACTCACCCAAATAGATAAAATTATAAGACCGGATGGGGATATGGCAAGACGGTATGATTCGCATTATCATCGATTTGTATCCATCCTACATGAGAAGGGTTATTTGCCTGATTGACTATTTTTGTTGAATCTCAAAAAAAGAGACGCTCAGTATGTTACATGTCTACTTACTCCGGCATGGGGAAACCGCATGGAATGCTGACGGGAATCGATATTGCGGCCGGACGGATCTTCCCCTTACGGAGAAAGGCGTTCTGCAGGCTCGTACAGTGGGATCCCGGTTGGCAGGAATTTCGTTTGATGCCATATACAGTTCGCCTTTGAGACGAGCGGTCGATACCGCCCTGCTGGCGGGGCGCGGAATGGAGGTGAAGAAAGCCCCTCAATTAATAGAAGTGGATTTTGGGAGTTGGGAAGGTAAGACCAAAGAAGCGTTCATCTCCGAAAACGAAGATTTGTGGAATCGGTGGAATGAAACACCGGAGACTTCACGGGCCGGCGGTACGGGCGAGACAGCCATGGAAGTGGTGCTACGCGCTGATGATTTTTACCAGCGAATTTTACAATTGCACGACTCCGGTAATATTCTGGTTGTCGGGCATAATGGGATTAACCGTCTTTATTTATCCTATAAACTGGGCATGCCGCTCCGCAATTACCGAAAATTCTTCTTGGATAATGCGGCTGTCACTTGGTTTACATTAGATACCGATGGTCAAATGGTCCTGAAATGTCTCAATGGAACGTTGTAAATTCGAATCTATAAAAGCGCTTTAAAAGATGAAAAGACCCCCGGGATATTTATTTCCATTTGTATTGTTCCTCCTAACCATTCCTTTCGGGCCTGCCAGAGCCCAACAACCGGTCTCTTACAAATGGTGGAATCCCTCTACCACTACCTTTCCGGTGCTTGAAGGGCAGGGGTGGCCTAAGGAAGTTGAGACTTATTATGACCGTTTTCCGGCGCGAGCAAAAAAAACGGTTCGCCCCGTCGTATGGCATTTATCTCAAGATGCAGCTGGATTAGTGTTACGGTTCCGGACTAATGCCCCTGAAATCACGGTCCGATATACCGTGAGTGGCGCACTCTCGATGCCACATATGTCTTCCACAGGGGTTAGCGGACTCGACTTGTATGCCTTGAATAAGAATGGTGGCTGGGAATGGGATGGAGGTTACTATCATTTCGGAGATACGATCTCTTATCATTTTACAGGACTGAAACACGATTATGAAAGGGAATACCATTTATATTTGCCATTGTATAATCATGTAAAATGGATGGAGATCGGTGTGCCGGATTCCAGTACTATGACTCCACTTCCGGTGCGTCCCGATAAGCCAATTGTGATATATGGGACGTCCATTGCCCAAGGAGCCTGTGCCTCCCGCCCGGGTATGGCATGGACCTCCATTCTGGGAAGACGCCTTCATGATCCGGTTATCAATCTCGCGTTTTCCGGGAATGGCAGATTGGAAGAATCGGTTGTCAGTTTGGTCTCGGAATTAGATCCCAAAATATTTGTGGTAGATTGTCTGCCGAACATGAGTGGTTTTGCGGATGATACCATAGGTGCAAGGTTGGTTAAGACCGTCAGGACATTACGTAATTTGCATCCAGATGTGCCGGTATTGATCGTTGAACACGCAGACGCTTCCATAGGTTCTCTTGATACAAGACGGGTAATGACTTTCGACAGGGTGAACCACGTAGGCGACTCTGCCTTTACCAGCATGAAGGCTGAAGGAATGCAGGATATCTATTTGTTAACCTCTCAGGAGATCGGATTGGATATGGAGAGTACGGTGGAAGGTTTGCATCCCAATGATTACGGCATGGAACTGTACGCAGCGGCTTATGAGAAAAAGATTCGGCAGATCTTGCACGAACCAATCGGACTTTCTTCTACTGAAAAGCCCTGTATACAATATAGGAGTAAAGTTTATGACTGGGAGGCGCGGCACCGGGAGGAACTGGAATTGAATCAGAAGCATCCTCCGAAGATCGTTTTTCTCGGAAACTCCATTACGCACTACTGGGGAGGTCAGCCGGTGTGTGCTAAGATTCATCGAGGACAAGATTCCTGGGAGAAATATTTTAAACCGCCAGGGGTCCAGAATTTTGGCTTTTCGTGGGACCGTATTGAAAATGTGTTGTGGCGTATTTATCATGGAGAATTGGATGGCTATCAGGCCAGGCAAATAATGATGATGATTGGAACCAATAATCTGGCTTTCAATACCGATCAGCAAATCATAGATGGCATTCGATTGCTTATCCGCGGTATCAAACAGAGGCAGTCGACTGCCAAAATTCTTATTATCGGCATCTATCCGCGCCGCGCCGAGGAGGATCGCGTACGGAGGCTGAATGAGGCATTGGTAAGGCTTTGTGGAAGCGAGAATGTAGGCTTTGCAAATCCGGGAGTTAAACTTACGGATACTTTGGGTAAAACCAATGAATCCTTGTTTGTAGACGGCTTGCATCCCAATGAAAAAGGATACCAGATACTGGCCAAGGCTTTACAGCCATACCTTGTCTCCGGGCATCAGTAATAACAGGTAGAGACATTGAGTTTGAAAGATATTCTTTCTTTCAAGAAAATGATAATTTGCAACCTCAATTTAGGACTCAAGGTAAGATTTTAAGAAGTCAATGAAGTTGCCTTTGCCACTATAGTGGTGTACGCCATTAATCTTCGATATTCTTAAAAGCAGTTGGCCTTTACTAAAATATTGTCTTAGCGTAGTGGCTAACTTCTCAAAAGTGGCTCTTCTTTCTATGGCTTCTGGAGAATTTTCCGGCTGATAAAAGTACTCTGTCTTATCCAGCAACTTTTCGAGGAATAAATCTTTATTTGCCTTTAATAGTTGTTCAGCATAGTCGGGTAAAATTGAATAAGGAGTATAATAGTTGATCGAATTAATCATCCTTATATAATTTTCCTCCTCATTCAGAAGTTTGAAAATAAAGAGACTGGCAAGTTTTTCCTGACTTACATGATTTTTTGCATACTGTATTGCTTGATTTTTCCATTTTCTTCTTTCCACATCATTAGGCATATGAGTAATAATAAAATGAAAATCATCGAGATCAAAGCTGTATCTGAAAAGTTTTTTCATGACCTCCGTAAGGGACTGGTCGTCTCCATCCAGGGAATGAATTCTTTTGAGTAGCTGTAAATAAGGTATATTAAACTGTTCTTTGAAATTACCGCTAATCTGATCTTCACAGTATATGGCTGCCCGCCCAAGCTCACCGGCTTCAATGAGTTGATTAATAAGGCGGATGTTGTAATCATTATCGAATTGAAGTGGCTCGAATAATTTGCTGTTTTCTTTAAATAATTTGCTTTCAACGGAGATTTTGAATAGTACTTCGACGACTGCTTGCCTTGGAAGGGATTGCTTTGAAAACGTGTTGTCAAACCACCTTATCAGTCTTTGGGCCAGACCTTTTCTCCGTTCAGGGGAACTGATTTCAATGAGGTCGTTTAGGAAGTAAAGATATCGGGTCGTAAGATAATAGTCAGCTTTGCCCATTCGTTGGATGAAGTAATCCGTGACGGTTGCCCAGGTCTGCTCCAGCTGAATATCATGGATAGAGGCCCCGAGTCTCTGCAGTAATTCCGATAGGTATTTGTCAAGCCTGGAACTGCCTGTTCTCAGCCGGTTGCATATTTCCTGACAGGTACTTAGAAGTGCCTCGATATTTTGGATTCGTTTTAAGTCGCCGATATTGACAAAGCAATCCTTGAGAATAGGTTCGTGCACTTCCTTCCAAAGTGCCGCAATCTTTTTGGCTTCATTTACCTCTACTTTCGCTCTTTTCCCAGCAATGCTGGTTACGACATTCAGGGTTAATTCCCGGATGCTTTCGGGAGTAAAATCCTGTTGATCCGGCGCAAACTGTTGATAAAAGGCTAAGGCCAGATCCTTATTTTTCTTGAGTAATTCCTTAAGCCAGTCTTTCAATCTGTGATCTTCTGTTTGATCGATCAGGATATCCAGTGGACTTGCTTTCTTCTTGCGGCCTCCCGGGCGAGGGACAGCTTTGTCCTTATTTGACAAAAAGAGCAAAAGTGCTGTTATATGCCTACAAATCACTTCGCCGCTTATGCAGTCACAGTGATGTTCCATTATCTCCTGCGCTTTGTTTAAAGCCAGGGAAACATCAAAACTTTTATCAGATTCGTCTGCATAGGCTTGAAAATATCCCTTTTTAATTTCGTCACATTCTCTAATCTTGATTTTGGCTGCTTTTTTAATCAGCGTACCAGGCAACACTTTTCGATAATTTTGTAAGGTCAAATGCATAATGGAATAATCGGAAATATAAATAGGTTAGTGAACGACAAAAATAATGATATCATTTACAATTGAAAACAAGGGTTTGGCAAGTGCTTCACTGACCGACCTTACTGGACGAATATAAAGAGAGTATACTGCATTATGCTGTCGTTTTTTCAAGATAGCAGCTTCTTTTATTGGTAGACAGGATTGTTGACGAGCCCTGTAAAAACGATTACTCCTGTTGTTTTCTCCGCAATCGCATAAAAAAAAGGACGATCGACATCCATGACGGGAGTGGGATGTAAAGGCATGGAGGTAACGGTAAATCCTATCGAGGTAGCAGCGGCTGCTTCAGTCCCTTTTTCATTTACCTCGATATAAGCCTTATGCAGTGCTTTGGAAATATACAAATTTGCTTCAGAAGGATACATACTGGTAAAATCAGCTTGTTTGGTAAAGGCTTCTCCCATACCCATGACGGAGAGCATGGGTTTGAGGTCCGAGATTTGATAAGCATACTTCCATCTGGGCAGCAGAAGCCTTACTTTAGAGGAGTCCATGGATCTCAGCAGGGAGAAAAAGCTGTCTGCACGTAGCGTTTTAAGCCAGTCTTCCACGTTGATTTTAGCGGAAGGTAAAGCGATATACATGCTGAAGGCTCCATTTCCGTAGGGCAACTCAATGAGTTGCAGGGAGTCGGTCCCTAGATAATTGTATTTGGCTTCTTTTGACATAAAGGGGACTTTGACATCTCCGTGACCGGGACTATGGAATGTGCGGGCGGAGGTCGCGCTAGAATCAAACGCATTTGTCCATTTCCCTTTAAAGTAGACTGCATTGACGAGGTACATGACATCGGCCGGGTCAATACGCTGAAGAATGGTTTTTATTTTTTCATGTGTATTGCGCGAGACCCAATCGTTGACTTCCTCTACAGTGGACGCGTCAAAGGAAGCTCCTGTAACCTGCGCCTGATAATAATTTTTACCCATAGTCAAAAACCCGGGCAGCGGTTGTAGGTTACCCTGTCGATACCAGATGGAATTGGCGATATCAAGGTTTACGGAAACATCCTCTTTAGGAAGCCCTGTAACGAGTGCCTTACTGGTAGTGTTTAAAAGTTTCGTGGAAAGGTTCCCCAAGCCGAGTGCGGTAGATATGCCTTGTTGTGTTTTTCCCCTGGCACCATTGTATGCCAAGCTTAGATCCAGGTAGATACTAAGGGGAGAGATTAATTTGTTATCTTGGGCAGGATCAACAGAAAGCAATTGATTAAGCAAATGAAACGCAAAATCATTTTGCGCAGCGACGATCTTTTCGCCATCTTGGGGAAGTTTGGCTTTTTCAAGCCCTGGGAGATTACCATGCTTTTTCCCACACCCGGCGGCAGTCAAGATCAGCAGTACTGCGGTTTTCAGGTAAGGTGATAACAACATATATTAGATTTTAGTCATTATTGAGACAAAAATTATACCTCAAACGCTGCATATGTACTTTTCGACCATCAGAATGGCTTGTATAAAATGACCAACCCTACGCTGGTGGGATTTATTCAAAGGGAGACAACGCTTTCTTCGCGCTCCTTCTTAGGATGACTATCACTGGTATTGCGGTTTTGCCATACCCACAAATTGACCTATATTTATGTTATGAACATGCGATAATCAAACGTGATGATTCCATTGATTCGAGAGCAATATAATCGGGCATTCACTCTTGAAAAATACGATGCTTTCCTGAGAGAAATCAATGGGGCGCATCCAGGAAATTTAGGGTTTAGGATTGCTGAAACTCCCGTCTTTATCCCCGCAGCTTTCAAACATCGCCTCATTCAGGCGGGAAAGGAGGTTTTAGGTATTCTTAATGACCCTGACTTCCCCAAAAAGACGCGGGCGGCCATTCCTTCTGGACTTTTAGTGCCAGGTGAGACAGATCGTCCGGAATTTATCGTGGTAGATTTTGCTGTATGCACGGATGAAAACGGAGCGTATGTGCCCAGATTAATAGAATTACAGGGATTTCCTTCAATTAATGCATTTCAGCCTCTCTTGGCTACAAGCTATCGAAATTATTTCTCCATACCAGATGGCTTCTCGCCTTACCTGAGCGGATATGATGAGAATTCCTATTGGGATTTACTGAAGGAGTTAATTGTCGGAGGTCATGATCCCCGGGAGGTTATTCTTTTGGAAATAGAACCTGAAAATCAGAAAACGCGTCTTGATTTTTACTTAACCCAGGATAAACTAGGAGTAGAACCGTTATGCCTCACCGAATTGGAAAAAGACGGGAAGAAGCTGTTTTACCGCAAAGGAAAGGAAAAGATACGCGTCCGCCGGATATACAACAGACTGATATTCGACGATCTAAAGTCAAGGAAAAGGAAAGTCCGGAGGCCCGTCGATATTACACACCGTTTTAATGTAGAATGGGTGTCACATCCCAATTGGTTTTACCGGGTGAGTAAATATTTGTTACCGCTGTTGGACTCTTCCTGCGTACCACCGGCTTATTTTCTCAATAAGCTGGAAGTGGTGCCTGCCGATCTTGAGCACTATGTGTTGAAGCCCTTATTCTCTTTTGCCGGACAAGGAGTCATGCTGAATGTTCGCAAAGAAAAACTGGATAAGGTTAAGGATCCTCAGAACTGGATTCTTCAGAGAAAGGTGAATTACGCTCCGGTTATCCGAACCCCTGATGACCCGGCCAAATGCGAAATCCGGCTTATGTATTACTGGAAGAAAGGAGATAAAGAGCCCATATTGGCGCTAAACCTTTGCCGTCTTAGCAAAACTCACCTGTCAGGCATCCGATATAATGAAAAAAAAAGCTGGGTAGGCGTGGGTATCTGCTTCTTCGAGCAAGATTGAATGATAGCTGTTTGGGAATAGGCAGTTAAACTGTCTTATTGCTTATCACTATATAACTCTTGCCAGCGCATCATGCCTCCCTGAAGGTTTTTTACGTTCTCGAATCCCATATTCTCCAGCATCATGGCAGCCTGGCCACTGCGATTTCCGCTGCGGCAGTACAGGACGATCTCCTCTTCTTTCAGAGGTTCGAGCTCATCCACATCCAAAACCTGGAAGCGCCCTAATGGAATTAGCGTTCCACCAATATTGAAAGCTTCATGTTCGTGCGGTTCCCGCACGTCCACCAGGTTTACGGGTTCTCCCCGGTCGATACGCTGTTTTACTTCTTCTACCGTGATTATTTCCATTTGAAAAGGTTCAGTTTATTAAAGATATCCAAAAGGCAATATTGCCTTTTGCAAATTTAGGATATTTATAAATGCAAGGATATGTTTCGGAAAGAGGCCTGTTGTTAGATTTTGTTACCGATTCCAGAAAATTGCCTATGGTATCGCGGGTTGGGTGCTGTCAGGGAGGGCTGTCTGGGAAAGCCACATGTCAACCGATTCACCTGCTCTTATGTAATTCGGTTGTCCGCTGAGATCTGACTGAGCTGGATTTTGCCGGGTTACGTATGCATTCACCGTATCGGTTAAAGGCCCTTGAGTTAGTATCACTCCCGCATTTAAGGAGCTGGCACTAAGCAGGTCCAAGGCTTGCTGATAGGTAAGTCCTACAAGATTAGGAACGGGATTGGCAACATTGCCCAAGCCATCTCCAAGTACCAGAGTGATCTTGCTGCCTTCAGGGATCATTTCTCCCGGTTTAACGGTTTTGCCGAGATAGAGCTGGTCCAGGACGGCATCTTTGGCGATATCGGGCTTATATATCGTATCGCCCATTTGTAACCTTTGGCTTTTAAGGGTCATTTCGGCACTGCGAAAAGAATAATTAACCAGATTTGGCATTGCCGTTAGGGGGGGAGAGGTCTTATTTAAGGTCAGATAGATGGTGCGTTCGGTTTTTACCACGCTTCCGACCTCCGGCGTCTGACGGACAACAGCCAGCGGAGGCAGTGAATCGACAAAAGCAGAATCCTGAACGATCACCTGGAAATGCATAGATTTCAATTCCTTTTCCGCAGAAGCCATCGCGCGACCCACCACGCCGGGAACCTTTAAGGTTTCCCCATGACGAGTCAAATAACTCAATGAAGAAAAGAACAGAATCCCTAGCACGATTAAGAGAATAACAATTGCTAAAAGATTTGTCCAGAATGATTTATGTGTGATCCATTTAAACACTTTATGTCTTATTTTATTCTCTGACATTCTCTGGAAATGCACAAAAGAGGATGTCTCGAGATGATAAATTATGCAAGGCAGCCCTCAATAAGCATGCCGTAAAAATCCTTTAAACTGATGCCAGCCGCCTGTACCTGTTGAGGCACAATGCTGTTCTCCGATTGTCCAGGCATGGTATTGATTTCCAGGAAATACAGATTTTCGGTACCTTCCTCCAAAATGAAATCAATGCGCACGATTCCCCGGCAGTTCAATGCGCAGTAAAGGCTTTTTGCCGTTTGGCTGATCATTTCGGCCTGCGCAATATCCAAGGTTGCAGGGGTTATCTCCCTGGACACTCCCGGCGAATACTTTGCTTCAAAATCGAAGAAATCCTTTCCTGAGATAATTTCAGTTAGTGGTAACGCTATAAGTTTGCTCCCTGTTTCCAGGACCCCGCAGGTGATTTCCCTGCCGGGTATATATTCTTCGATAAGAGCCTGTGAATCCTCCCTAAAGGCCCTTTCAATAGCCTGCCCCAGTTCTTCGGACGGGTTGTTTACCTTGGAGACGCCCAGGCTTGATCCTCCTTCAGCAGGTTTGACGAATACGGGGAAACGAAGCCTCTTGGCGATATCAGCTTCCTGGAAAGGTTTATCGCGGAATATATGCATAGATTTGGCAATATGAACCAGATTCAATGCTGCTACCACCTTGTTACAGTAGCTTTTATTAAAGGTAAGCGCCGAGGTAATCGCGCCGCAACTGGTATAGGGAATTCCCAGCATATCAAAATACCCCTGGAGTTTGCCATCCTCTCCCGGGGTCCCGTGAATTCCGATAAATACCACATCAAAAGTGACCTTTTCGCCTGAAAGGACTATAGAAAAGTCGTTTTTATCCACTGCAGTACGCTTTCCAGATGTGTCAGTATGATACCACCCCTCTTGGGTAATGGAAATTTTGATGACCCGGTATTTGTCTGGGTCCAGATGGCGCTCAATAATTGCAGCGCTTTGAATGGAAACAATATATTCCCCTGAATAACCACCCGCCACCAGGGCAATGTTCCTTTTCATACTGAGTCATTAAATGTGCTGAGCTACAAAGCGAAAATGCGCTTGGATAAAATAAAAGCCCAATCTTTGCAGATCGGGCTTCCATATCTGCTGCCAGATGATTAAATATGTAATTTATCTTTTTTAGCTAAAAGTTCATCCACGGTTTCTTCATACATTTCGTCCGGAACGCAGCAGTCTACGGGACAAACGGCGGCACATTGGGGCTCTTCATGGAAACCCTGGCATTCAGTACATTTATTGGGGGTTATATAGTAGATATCCGTACTGACAGGGGCCATTCGTTGGTCAACGTCCACCGTGGAACCGTCCATTAAAGTGAATTCTCCTTTTACGGTCGTGCCATCTGAAATAGCCCATTCTACTCCTCCTTCATATATCGCATTGTTGGGGCATTCCGGTTCGCAGGCTCCGCAGTTAATGCATTCGTCGGTGATCTTAATTGCCATGATTTGGTTCTATTTAGAAAACGATAAATAAATTTGCAAACAAAATTAGAACATCTTCTTTTAAAAGTCTAATTTTTCACACATGAATTTAATGCAGCAGCAGAGAATAGATCTGATGGTCCGGTTAGGGGAATATCTGGTTTCAGAGGACCTTGGGCTCCAGCGGGTAAAAGAACTGGCCTGTCACCGGAATGGGTGGTTTATCCCGCCCTTCGTTGATTTTGCCTTGGAAAATATTGCTTCTTCCTACCTGGATAGGGGAAAACTGACCAGCTGGCTTGCGGATTACCAGCCTGAACAGGAGCCAGGGCGCACGGTGGGAATAGTGATGGCCGGCAATATCCCCGCCGTAGGCTTTCATGACTTGATGTGCGGTTTTTTAAGCGGCCATTCATTACGCGTAAAACTTTCGTCCAAGGATGATGTGCTGATGCGTCATTTTATAGACAAACTGATAAGCTGGGAGAGCGCTTTGGGAGAGGAGATACGGATTGAAGACATGCTCCGGGGCTGTGATGCATATATTGCTACGGGTTCAAACAACACTGCACGTTACTTCCACCAGTATTTTGCCAAATATCCCCATATTATCCGCCGGAACCGGACTTCTGTCGCTGTTTTGGACGGGAAAGAAGACGCTGGGGAGCTAAGCCGGCTTTCAGACGACATTTTGCTCTATTTTGGACTGGGATGTCGTAATATTACGAAGATTTACGTACCGGAAGGCTATGATTTCCTGCCATTGCTGGAAGCGTTGAAACGCTATAATTATTTGATGGAAGACCATCATTACAAAAACAATTTTGACTATAACCTGTCTATAGCGCTGCTAAATAGGGAAATCTATATGACCAATCAATTGGTAATTCTCCTGGAGCGCAAGGAAATCTTTTCCCGTATCGGGGTGCTGCATTATGAAATATACAGGAACCCGTCTGATTTGAAAGATGCGCTGGACCGGCAGGAAGATATTCAATGTATCGTAGGGCACGGGTGGCTGCCATTTGGTAAAGCCCAATCGCCAGCCCTGGGAGATTTTGCCGATGGAGTCGATACGATGCGCTTCCTTAAAGAAATAAAATAAGATCCATCGGCCGCCGGGATGCCCTGTGGCCGACCGGGGCTATGGCGCCGAAGCGCCGACTTTGTCCCAATATTGGAGGCGCTTCGGGCATTTTTTTGCTCCATAATAGGTAAATTCTTCCATGACAGGCATGGCGCGTGTCAGTGTATACTGCCGTCTTAGCAGCTGTGGAATGCCGCAAGGGGCCTGCCTTAACCTGAATTTAACTATTCGTTTAAATTATTGTTAAAGTAGCATGTCAGTTGACGCATTCCAACGGGTTAGGCGCTAACTTTGTAGACACAAGGCGGAATTAAAAATGATTATTTAATCTTACAAAATTTCCTCGCCATGAAAATAAAAAAACTGAAAAACATCGGGGTTATGGTTGCCGTGAGCGCCGTGACTGCTTTTGTATGTTTATTTGCTTATGGCCGTTTCTTTTCCGGCCATCAGGACGTTTATCTTACAGATAATCCTGTTCAAACCCATTATGCGCGCTTTGATAATACTGCCTCCTCAACAGGAGTGCCGGACAACTTTACAAACGCTGCGAATGTCGTAATCCCAGCTACAGTTCACATTAACACGAAGGTCCCTCCTAAAGAGGTCAGTGGAGGGCAAGCAACGGGGCCTTTTGGAGGCCTATTCGGAGGAGACCCTTTTTCCGGGGGAGGGCATTATTATACTCCCGGTAAGCTGGCTTCCGGTTCGGGTGTGCTTATTTCAAATGATGGCTATATTGTGACTAATAACCACGTGGTAGATGATGCCAATAAGATTGTGGTTACTTTAGACAATGACAAGCGTTATACCGCCAAGGTGGTAGGTACAGATCCCAATACGGATCTAGCGGTGTTGAAGATTGATGCTAAAGACCTCCCTTATATAGTGTTTGGTAACTCAGATAAGGTACAAATCGGACAATGGGTACTTGCCTGTGGTTATCCTTTAAACCTTCAAACCACTGTTACGGCAGGAATTATCAGTGCCAAATCACGTAATCTTGGCATTAATGACGAAGGTACTAACCCTATCGAGTCTTATTTGCAAACCGATGCAGCAGTAAATCCAGGAAATAGTGGCGGTCCCCTTGTCAATACCGAAGGTAAATTGGTAGGAATTAATTCAGCAATTGCTACGCAGACAGGAAGTTTTACAGGATATGCGTATGCTATTCCTTCAAATCTCGTCCGTAAAGTGGTAAATGATATATTGAAGTATGGTATGGTTCAACGAGCCTTCCTAGGTGTATACCTGCCGAATCATCGGCCAGGTGCCATGAATATTTCCTTCGATCCCAATAGCAATGCGATCCCCGGATTCCAGGTGATTGGCGTGGTTGATGGAGGGGCTGCCGCCGCAGCGGGTATCCAAAAAGGAGATGTTATTACGGAACTTGGAGGTACAAAAATCAATTCAGAGGCTGATCTTCTGGGCGCTATTGCAAGCCACCGCCCGGGAGACAAGGTCACGGTAACTTATATCAAGGACGGGAAGACCCATACGGCCAACTTGGTGTTAAAGAATAAAAACGGCACCACCGACATCGTCAAGGCCACTATAATTGATGAGTTAGGGGCTAATTTAACGCCTTTGCCCGCTAGTATTGCTAAACAAATTGGTATTGCGGGAGGTGTTGTAGTCTCTCGGATTGGAAGCGGGCTTATTAAGGAGCAAACCGACATGGAACCTAATTTTGTCATTGTCAAGGTGGGCAATTATCCTGTTAAAAATGTAGACGATTTGAAAGAAGCCCTTAAGAAGCAAGGTAATAATGTCATGTTGGCAGGATTTTACCCGGACCGCCAGGGAATGTATTATTATGCGCTCAATGATGTTAAATCGGGTATCGTAAACTAATTATAAGTAATATAAGTCCTGTTTCATCATGAAATTCCTTATTTAAGGACTCACACGGCCCCGCTAATTGCGGGGCTTTGCTTGTTTAATGGCTGGATTGTCAAGCGATACCAGCTCGCCGGAGTGACTCCTATTATGGAGGGGGAAGGAGAATTCTTTGGTAATTTCAGCTAAAGCACATACCATGCTGTTTTTTCTGAATTATACTTTTTATCTTTGCCCACCTATTTGGAAACATGATTACAAATTAAAATACGTATGCAACTTAAGGGACTGGTTAAGTTTTTCACTGTTGTGCTGATCCTGATTTCGCTGTATCAGTTGTCATTCACTTTCATAGTACACCGGGAGGAGAAGAAGATCGATGCCCAGGCTGCGAGTTGGGTG
>Ga0164242_10000945_pt1 | contig 34521 bp, 31 predicted proteins | sample OricomgcompostMG_FD_108783 | JGI IMG/M metagenome (GOLD analysis project Ga0164242, IMG submission 108783) | Miracle-Growth compost microbial communities from Emeryville, California, USA - Original compost - Miracle growth compost (MG) ... | reverse complement strand
TTCCTCCCCAGCCAATTTCTATAAAATCATGATATTGCGAATGAAAACGTGAGAACCCGGGTGGGTTCGTAGGCGTTTCGCGCTGCCTAACTGGGAATTAAAAGGGAATTTTGTAATGTTTTCCCGGTTGTTCATCCGGGTGTGACCTGCAATGCCGCGGTAACCCGCCAACAGTTGGCTTGGCTGACGTGAGGCAACGGGAATTATTAACAGGGAATTTCATAAGCGGAGACGGGAAAAACAGACTGATTACCGGGAGGGTATCTGGGCCTGTCGGGTATTAAAAGTTCTACTGGTTTCCGGTTGCTGGAACGAGGCCTTGCGGGCCTAAAAAGGCAGTGCCATTTTTCATAATGATTCAATAACTTGTCACTCACGTTGCGGATATATGTTGACGAGCGTTCAGGCGGCGTGCGTTTCTAGCCTCAGAAAAGGAGAAAGACCACATGATGAACCCTGTGGGTGGACTCCTGTCCGCCTCCCGGGTTCAACAAGAAGAACCCGAAGGAGATGGAGAACATGAACTCCCCCGACGTAAACAAACAAGTGATTCACCAGCAGGTGGATTCGCTTAACCTCTCCCCCACTAACCCGCGCAAGCACAGCAAGGCACAGATCCGGCAGATTGCCGACAGCATCGTGGCATTCGGCTTCACCAACCCGGTGTTGGTCGATGGGGCAAACACCATCCTTGCCGGCCATGGCCGCGTGGAGGCCGCCCGGCTGCTGAAGATGGCCGAGGTGCCGACCCTGCGGATTGAACACCTGACCGATGCGCAGAAGAAGGCCTACATCATCGCCGACAACCGGCTGGCCGAGAAGTCTGGCTGGGATGAGGAACTGCTGGCCCTTGAGTTGCAGGCCCTGATGACGATGACCGATAACAGCTTCGACCTCACGATTACCGGATTTGAGACACCTGAGATCGACCTGAAAGTGCAGGGCATTGATGAGCCGGACATGGATGGTGATGATGAACTGCCGCCCTTGCTCGTGAAGCCGGTCAGCCGTTTGGGTGACGTGTGGGTTATGGGGGGCCACCGGCTGGTATGCGGCAACGCGCTGGAATCGGCCACCTATGACAAGCTGATGCAGGGTGAGCAGGCCCAAATGGTCATCACTGACCCTCCGTATAATGTTCCCATTGCGGGTCATGTGTCCGGCAAGGGCAAGGTTGTGCATGAGGAGTTTGCGATGGCTAGCGGCGAGATGAGCGAGGAGGGTTTCCGCCAATTTCTCGCCACGGCCTGCGGGCAGATGGCTGGCCACAGTGCGGATGGTTCCATCCACATGATCTTCATGGACTGGCGGCATATCGACGACCTGCTGGGGGTGGGCAAGACCGCTGGTGGTGTGGGCAAAGACCAATGGGGGAATGGGCAGCCTTTACCGCTCCCGTCATGAACTGATCGCGGTGTTTAAAAACGGTCAGGCCACTCACATCAACAACGTGCAGCTTGGCAGGTACGGACGCTACCGCAGCAACGTGTGGAACTACCATGGCATCAGCACCATGCGTGCCGGGCGGGAGGATGAGCTGGCGATGCACCCGACCGTGAAGCCGGTGCGTATGCTGGCGGATGCGATGCAGGACTGCTCCCACCGGGGCGACGTGGTGCTGGACCCGTTTGGCGGGAGCGGGTCGACCCTCATCGCCGCTGAGCGTACCGGCCGCCTCGCCCGGCTGGTGGAGCTGGAGCCCCGGTATGTAGACGTCACCATCCCCCGCTGGCAGACGCTGACCGGCATGGCGGCCGTGAATGAAGAGGCCGGGCTTACGTTTGCCAAATGTAAGGCAGCTGCGGAGACCTCCCATGACTGATGATGAAAGCCGCAAGAAGCCGACGGGGGACTACTCCATCGGCTACTGCCGGCCGCCGGAAAGCGGCAGATTCCAGAAGGGGAAGACAGGCAACCCCGCGGGGCGGCCGAAAGGCTCCAATAAAGGCACGAACGGACTCAATCACCTTCTGAATTCAAAAATAACCGTGAGCGTAAACTGCGAAAAATCGCGGGTGACCTTTGGTGAAGCCATAGACAGGCGACTCGCCCAAAAAGCCGCGGAAGGCAATATGCAGGCGATACGCGAGATCAACCGCCTGCGGGAGCTGAACAAAACCCCTGACCAACAGAAGGCAGAAATCGAAGTGTTGAAAGAAAAAATTTCTTCTCTCCAGAAAGAATTGGCTAAGGTTCGTGAAGAGAAGAAGGGTGGAATCATGGTTCTTCCCATGGGGCCTCAGAACCGACTTGGCCAGATGATTCATTACACTACCAATCCGGAAAAGATCATTGCTTACATGCGCGATGATGCAAATACAGATGAGTTGAGAGATTACATCATCCGAGAATCGGGGGTTATGCGCAGCCCGGAAACCAATCCCTACCCGATGAGTGATGATCTTGAGGTGATGAACAGTTATATGGGTTACGAGTGATGGATGAGCCAACAGGCCGGCCTTGAAGGCCATTTCGGCGAGGTGGGGGCATCGAGGAGGCGGACGCGAGAGTTAGACGCCACCGTAGCTTCAAAAGGAGGTTCATCAAAAATTCATTTCTTGAACGCTTGAACAGCTATTCGGTTGATGCTGAAGCCAAGGCGCGCGATCCAAGAAGACATACGTTTTACAGGCATTAAGTATCTTAATATCTATTTTGGGATAATCTCGTAGTAATACATTAATTAGTCCTAATCTAGCCCGCTTTACTTGCCATACAGGTGATTTTTGAGTTTTTCTCCAAGAGGTTTTCTTCCACATCGGTCGTTCTAGATAGTCTCTGCTTTCCCATTCACCACTATAGCTTTTGACTTCGGCAATGACAAAGCCATCATGTGAGACGGCAAGAACATCAATTTCAGAGTATTCTTTCTTTTTAGGATCAAATAGATTGAATTGTCGATAAACCTTCCACCCCTTCCTCCGAAGTTCCTTAGCAATGAGGTATTCGGGCCAAAACGGCCCCAAGAGGTTATAGACTAGGTTTTCACACCATTTCATATGGCTTTAACATACTTATTTTTCAAAGGAAGTGAAGCAATAAAATCAGCGCGACTCTGCTTCGCTGCCACTTTTCAAGAAACACCAGAGCCCTGAACTTCCGAGGCTTTGCTGATAGTGCTGGGGATGGGCGCTCCCAAACTTCCTATGCAATGACAGAGTGCTCTTTCCAATCCTGAGAAAAACTCAGACATATTTAAAGCTTTTCTGCTTGATCTTGCAGGTGCAGCCATTGATCCTCAAGTTCTTCCTGCTGTCGCTGGAGTTTGCCGTAGTGGTGCTGCATCGTTTGCGCGTTTTCGGCATTCTCAAAAAAGTCATCCTCAGCCATTTGCTGGGAAAGCTTCTGCATTTGTCTATTGAGAGAGGAAAGCTCTTTTTCCAACGTTTCGATTTGCGCAAACAATTCAGGAAATCTCTTCTTTAACGCCTGCTGTCGTTTCTTCTCATTGCTTTTGGAAGGGCCGCCCTGTTTATCGCTACGTTTTTCCTTGCGACGCTGCTCAATGATATGAAACCGATAGGCTTCCAGATCGCCATCGAATGCTTGGCACTTTCCGTCATGCACCAGCCATAGCCTATCCGCGACACGCTCAACCATGCTGGGATCGTGGCTGACCAGGATGACTGCGCCGTTAAACTCATTCAAGGCCTGAACGAGGGCTTCTCGCGCGTCCATATCCAAATGGTTGGTCGGTTCGTCCAGCAACAGCAGGTGAGGCGTGTCGGAGGTTATCAATGCGAACAGCAGGCGTGCTTTTTCGCCCCCGCTCAAGTTGGAAATTTTACCGTCAGCCAGTGTCTTACTGAACCCGAACCTGCCCAGCCTGGCGCGAACCTCGGCTTCCTTAAAGCCGATGCGTCGCGCCATTTCCACATAAGGCGTGGACGACATATCCAACTCTTCGGTCTGATGTTGTGAGAAATAACCGATACGCAGTTTGCCGGCGATGCGTACATCTCCTTTCATGGGCTTCAGTTTACCTGCGATCATTTTGATGAGCGTTGATTTACCGTTACCGTTGGCGCCCAGCAACGCAATACGGTCATCCATATCGATATATTCATCTACCCCGCTTAGAATAGGGTGGCCTGGGTTGTATCCCACATCGGCCTTATCCAATGTGATGATAGGAGGTGCCAGCTCCTCAGGCTGAGGGAAGTGGAACTTTATGCCACGATCGGCAATGACAGCATCCACCACATCCATCTTTTCCAGGGCTTTGAGGCGACTCTGTGCTTGTTTGGCTTTACTGGCCTTACTGCGGAAGCGGTCAACGAATGCCTGCATGTGGGCGCGCTGGGCAGCCTGTTTCTCATGCAGTTTTTGCTGCGAGAGGAGCTTTTCGGCACGTTCACGCTCGAACGTATTATAGTTACCGGTGTAGAGGGTCAGAGCCTTATCATTCACGTGGAGAATATGGTCGGTGCAGGCATTCAGCAGTTCCCTGTCGTGCGAGATAATCATGACCGTATGCGGGTAGCTGGAAAGGTAGTTCTCCAGCCACATAATGGCCTCCAGGTCGAGGTGGTTGGTAGGCTCGTCCAGCAGGAGGAAATCGGGCTGGCGGAATAGCACTGCCGCCAGTGCCACCCGCATGCGCCAGCCTCCGCTGAAGGCTGAAATAGGTTGCTGAAGTTGTTCTTCCTTAAAACCTAACCCCGCAAGAACGGTGGCGGCGCGGGCAGGTGCGGCGTAAGCGTCGATATCGTTCAGCCTTTCGTAAATATCACCCAGTTTGTACGGATCTTCTTCGGTTTCCACCGCGTGGAGCAAGGCCGTACGCTCGGTATCGGCCGCTAGTACTATGTCCAGAAGTGGTGTTTCATCTTCCGGAATATCCTGCCGCACAATGCCCAGCGTCAGGCGTTCGCTGAGCGAAATCTTGCCATCATCGGCCTGAAGGTCGCCGGTGATCAGCTTGAACAGCGTGGATTTTCCGGCGCCGTTAGCGCCTACAACCCCAACTTTCCAGCCTGTTTGGATAGCAGCCGCTGCGTTATCCAAAATCAAACGGCCAGTGACACGGTAAGTAAGTTTTTGGATCGTAAGCATTGAGCAGCCACCTGTTTAGTTGATGGCGTTGCATAGCATGAAAACATTCCCGAGTTATTTCTTTTTAATGGTTGAGGAGGAGGCTGAACCGGCTAATGCGCAGTGCAGGCCGGTCATGTGTCTTAAGAAAGGGGCACATGGCCCCTTTCACTTCATGGTAAAACACTATTCGTTATCTTTGTCGCGAGAGCTGCTGCGGCCGCCGCCATGCGAGTGTTCGCCCCCCTTACGACCGGCTTCGGATGCCTTTTCGCGATCGTTTGCAAAATTGCCCGGGTTGCCGCTGGCTGATTTACTGTGTGAGCCACTGTGGCTGCCCGAGTCTTTGTCGTTGTCGCGCTTGGTGTTACTACCATGGTTGCCTTGCGATTGATGATTGGTAGGCATGATTATTGTCCTTCTTGATTAAACAGAAGGTCCCCCCTCGGTTCCTTCAAAGTAATCATCCCCCATTTGGTTTGTAAGTTCTATGCCGCTTAACGTCGTAAGCGGGCCTTTTTTATAAAGGCCAGCCTCATATAGACGGCGGCTGAGTTACTGCCGCAGCGCCTGGCGAAGAGGAATTCCCGCCGCCATCCGGCTTAAAAGTAAAAGAGAGGACTAAGACGCCCCTTGTATTAGGTGTATAATCAAGCGGCCGTGGCGCGCTCATTCACCCCTTTACGCGTCGCAATGGTGTTAAGCTTTGCGTCGGCGGCCTTTTCCTCATTGAGCGTGGTCGTGAGTAAATTCACAACATCATTATGTCCCAGCTGTTCTGCCCAAGCTATGAGCGTGCCATACCGGGAGATTTCATAATGTTCCACTGCTTGCGCATTTGCGATAATGGCAGCATCCAGCACGACCTTGTCTTCAATTTCACTGGCCGTGGAATCAGCCTCCTCGATCAGACCATCAATAGCCGGACAATCTGTGCCAGACGGTTCTTCGCCCAATTTTTCAAATACACTGTCCAGCCGTTGAATTTGATTTTCAGTTTCTTGCAGGTGCGTTTGCAAACCATTTTTCAGGTCATGGTTGGTTGCCTTCTCAATCATTTTCGGCAGTGCTTTGGTAATTTGTTTTTCTGCATAATAGATATCTTTCAATTGATGAAGAAACATATCTTCCATGCTTTGAATATCTTTAGAGAACAATCCCATTTTTCTTTTCCTTCATTGCTGTGATGCAAGATCCGACTCCCTCGGCACCTTACTGCGTTTGTACCGCTTCACTACATTAAGGCTTCGGCTATAAATCTTCTGTCATAACTGTCGCGCTATATATAACCAAAACCAACCAGTTTTAACTTTCTGCAATATGGTAAGAAACACGGTTTTGCCGAATTGTGGATAACCTACCGTTCTAGGCCAACTTTTTTCGACTTGAGAGAGAAGGCTCCCAGCCAAAGATACTGCGGCCGCCATAGGCGTGGGAGTTTTGGCGCTCGTGCGCGATGATGGATTGCACCGAGGGGCCGGTGGCCGTGCTTTCCAGCAGGCGGGATTGCTTATCGAGACGGCGGAGGGCGGCGAGTTCTTCCTCGCGGCCCAACTTGGCCTTCTGTACCGCTGATTTGAAGATTTTAATGGTTTCATCGTAGACCTTGGTGGGAACCGGAAACGGATGCCTGTCCTTTCCACCATGGGCGAGCGAGAAGCGCGCTGGATCGGTGAAGCGGCAGGGCGCGCCGTGTACTACCTCGGCCGCCATGGCGAGTGCGCGCACTGTGCGGGCTCCTACCCCCGGCGTAAGCAGCAGTTGGGAAAAATCGACGGGGCCGCGTTGGGCAGCGGCGGCCAGTGCGGCGTGCAAGCGGCGGGTAACGATGTTCTCGGGTCGGACATCGTGGTGGGCCGGCATGATGAGGTGCGGAAGCATGGCTTGTGCCGGCGGTTCTTCCAAGATCGCGAGAATGTCTTCCGGCTTCAGGGTGGTGAGAAGATTCAACTGCTTTTCACGCGAGGGCGCGGCGCGGGGATCGGTGAGATTGATGATATTACCTTGGCTTCTGCCTTCAATGGCAGTGTGAGGTGCATCGGTGAAATCCTTAAGTCCTGCGGAAAGCCAGTGATAGCGTCGAGCCTGACGGCTGGCGCCATTCATGCCCTGCTGCACCACTGTCCATTTGCCGTCCGCCGCGACGATAAATCCGTGGAGATAAAGATCGAAGCCGTCTTGTACAGCGGCGCTATCCACCTTGGCGACAAGGCGACTGGCGGTGGCAAGATGGGCGCCATTGATGCCGGTGCGTTCGGCGACGGCCAACAGTTCTCCTGGCGTATTGCGAGAGTGCTTGCCACGACCACCGCAAACATAAAGGCCAAGCTCGTCCTGCATGGGGGCGAGGCCGCGCTTGAGCGCGCCGATAACACTGGTGGTAATGCCGGAAGAATGCCAATCCATACCCATTACCGCGCCGAAAGACTGGAACCAGAACGGGTTAGCGAGACGGGCAAGGAATTCATCGCGGCCATAGTGATGGACGATGGCTTCGGTCATCAATGCACCAAGCGTGGCCATGCGCGTGGCCAGCCACTTGGGCACGCTGCCGTAGTGGAGGGGGAGGTCGGCGTGACCGCTGCGGCGGTTCATGGTTTGGCTTGTTCCTTATTGCTTTTGATTATCGTTCATCAATCATTTTAATGCAAGTTAAAAGGCCAATTGCGGCGGCCTTTCCCAACAGCTCTTTAACACCGTTCTCGGCTAACCTTTGCAAAAAGACTTCACCCGCCATATGAAACTCCGCTACGTTAACGACTCATCCCCAGGATATACCCGCCATCGCGCTGGAAAGGGCTTTACATACCGCGATACGCAGGGCCGGCGAATTACTGACCCGGCCGAACTTGACCGCATCCGGCGCATTGGTATTCCGCCCGCTTACCAGCAGGTGTGGATATGCCCTTATGCCAATGGGCATATCCAAGCCACGGCACGTGATGCCCGAGGCCGTAAGCAGTACTGCTATCATCCTGATTGGGCCCCCTTGCGGGACACAGATAAATACGCCCACCTGATTACCTTCGCGAAGAATCTGCCACGGATTCGCCGCCATGTGCGCAGCCACATGCGTCAGCCGGGCCTTGCGCGTGAAAAGGTAATCGCCAGCACCATCAACCTGCTGGATCATACGCTTATCCGCGTGGGCAACGAAAGCTATGCCCGCACTAACCATAGTTACGGCCTGACGACCTTGCGCAACCGCCATGTGCGTGTATCCGGGCAAGAATTGCGCTTCCAATTCACCGGCAAAAGCGGAAAGACATGGAAACTTCTGCTCACTGACCGGCGGTTGGCGCGCATCATCCGCGCCTGCCAGGATCTCCCCGGCCAACATCTACTGGAATACCGCGACGAAGAGGGGAAAATCCGCGCCGTCACTTCGCAGGATATCAATACCTATTTGAAAACGTTGACGGGCGAAGATATTACCGCCAAGGATTTTCGCACATGGGCCGGAACCGTGCTTGCCATGGAGAGCCTTATGCAGGCTGAAGCTCCCTCTTCCATCACCGCCGCCAAGCGTACCCTCTCCCAAACGATCAAAGAGGTTGCGGCACGGCTTGGCAACACTCCGGCCATCTGCCGCAAGTGTTATATCCATCCTGCCGTTATGAACGCATACCAAGCCGGAAGGCTTACTGATCTGCAAAGTGCGGGTGCAAAGCCTTCCGGCCTGCGCCGACAAGAACGCCTTGTTCTTGCCCTTCTGGAAAGGGAATCTGGTTAGCGGCGACGTGCCTTTTTCTCTCCAGGAATAGGCGTGGGTTCGCTGAGGATATCACGCACATAAAGTTGCTTAACGGCAACGAAAGCCAATACTGCCATGGGCGTTGCGAGCAGGATGCCGGCGGGGCCGAACAGGACTTCTGCCACCAGCATGGCAAACAAGGTGACGACGGGCGGAAGGTTAACGGCTTTTTTCTGTACCAAAGGCGTAATGAGATGCCCTTCCAGCTGCTGAACCATAACGTATAAGGCAATGACGGAAAGAACCATACCACCACCGTGGGGCACCGCGATGAGAATGGCCGGTATGGCACTGACGAGAGGGCCGATGACGGGAACAAACTCTGCCAGCCCCATGACCAGGCCAAGAACCAGAGGCAAGGGCATTCCAATAAGTATAAGACCCAGCGTGGTCAAGATGCCTACGCTGAGCATGGATACCAACTGGCCGAGCAGCCACAGGCGTAATGCGGTTATGGCTTCTGCTCCGGCCACGGCGAGGCGATTCCGTATGGGCTGAGGCCAAAGCTGCAGGGCACCGTGCCAGTAAAGCTCCGGCTCCATTGCCATGTAAATGGAGGATATGAACAGCAGGAAAATGTTAATAACAGCATTGATGGCATGCGTGGTATAGCCGGCTACGTTTTTCAGACCATCGCCCTGCCCCAGCACTGTCCAGCCATGGGCAAGAATTTGGCTGAGGTGAGGAATACCAAGATTTGAGGCAAGATTATCCAAAAGCCGTGGAAGCGTATGAACCAACACAGCCGCCTGCAGCCACACCTGCGTGCCGAGAACAGCTGCAAATACGGCGAACAACGCAACAATAAGCAACACCGTCAGCGTGAGTGCCCATCCCGAGGATAAACGCACATACCTCTGGATGATCCCGGAAAGGCTGCGCAGAATGGTGGCGGCTATTACCACTCCCAACACCATAAGGATGACACCCTTGAGCTTCCACACCAGAAGCATGGCCACGACGAGACCTGCCGTCCAGAACAGGATGCGGAGCGGCCCGGCCTGCGACATGCGCATCTCTCCCTTTACTCCACAGTGTAGGTGAACGGACCTTCAAAAAACCATAGGTTTATTAATTCAGACAGTCAGCTCGCCACCAGTGACACCATAAACCATGCCGGTGACGTAGCTTGATTCCTGCGAAGCCAGCAATACATAAATATGAGCCAGCTCGGCAGGTTGGGCAGGCCTGCCCAAGGGCGTTTTTTCGCCGAATTTTTCCACCGCCTCAGACGGCATGGTGGAGGGAATCAATGGCGTCCACACCGGACCCGGCGCCACCGCATTGACCCGGATTCCCTGCGGTGCGAGCAGGTGTGCCAATCCCTTGGTGAAATTGGCAATGGCCCCCTTGGTGGTGGCATACGGCAGCAAGATGGGCGTGGGTTGGTAGGCATTGATGGAGGCAGTGTTGATGATGCAAGCCCCGGGCTGCATAATCTTGACCGCCGCCTTGCACAACCAGAAGGGTGCATAGATGTTGGTACGGAAGGCGCGGTCGAACTCTTCGGTGGGAATATCTTCAAGCTTCTTGTAGCTCATCTGGAACGCGGCATTATTGACCAAGATATCCAGATGACCAAATTCCTCCATGGCGCGCCTGACGAGCATCTGACAATGCTCCTCATTGGTGATATCTCCCGCCACGAGTATGCAACGCCGCCCGGCTTCCTCAACCAATTTCTGAATTTCGGCAGCATCCTCGTCTTCATTGAGATACGCAATGAGCAGGTCAGCCCCTTCCCTTGCGAAGGCCAAGGCAACGGCACGCCCAATGCCACTATCGCCGCCGGTTACCAAGGCGGTGCGGTCGGCAAGGCGGCCAGAGCCGACGTAACTGTCGCGGCCGAAATCAGGCTTGCGAGTCATCTCTCCTTCCAGCGCCGGAGGTTGCTGGTGCGGCTCATTGAATGGTGGTTGCGGGTACAAGGTACGCGGATTTTTGAGCGGTTTTGTGTCTCTGATGGCCATGATGTGTTTCCTCCCTGTATCGGCGAGGGTAGGCCCATACGTGCGTGAATGAAAAGCGTGGCAGCACCTTCACTATCAGTTACGCATTGAACGTTTATGCCTCCTTCACGCATTTTTATGGAGGGAGCGTGGAATAGTTCAATGGCTTTGCAAACTTATCGTGAGAAGCGCGATTTCAACCGCACGCCGGAACCGCGCGGCACAAAGGTGCGGCCCCATAAAGAACGCATGTTCGTGGTACAAAAACACGCGGCGCGAAGGCTGCATTATGATTTCCGGCTGGAGCTGGATGGGGTTTTGAAATCGTGGGCGGTACCCAAGGGGCCATCGCTTAACCCTGCCGACAAGCGGCTGGCGGTGGAGGTAGAGGACCACCCGCTAGCGTATGGCGATTTTGAGGGAACCATTCCCGCCGGGCAATATGGCGGCGGCAATGTGATCGTGTGGGACACAGGCACTTGGCATATAGAAGGCGATGCGGAAAAGGCTTACCGCAAAGGGCGGCTGACCTTTGAGTTGGAGGGGAAAAAACTGCATGGGCGATGGTCGCTGGTGCGCTCCCGCATGGACGGCAGCAAGCAGAATTGGCTGCTGATTAAGGGGCGCGACGCTTTTGCAGATGAGGATGCCGATATTGTGGCGGATGAGCCGGAAAGCGTGCTTTCCGGTGTGACAGTGGAACATATCGGCAAGGCAAGTCCGCGTGTGTGGCATAGCAAGAGACAGAACGAAAAGAAGTCTTTGGCGAAGCGTAGCGGCCAGAAAAAGACCCTGCCCTCGTTCAAGCCTCCGCTATTGCCGGAGTTGGTGGATGAGTCTCCCACCGGGAAGGAATGGCTGTATGAACCTAAATACGATGGCTATCGGACCCTGGTTTACAAGGACGGCGGGGATGTGCGCTGCATGACGCGTCAAGGGCTGGATTGGAGCGAACGATACGAGGCGATTGTGGAGGCTGTGCGCGCCTTGCCGCAGGACACGCTGGTGCTGGATGGTGAGGTTGTGGCGCTGGATGCGGATGGACATAGCAACTTTGCGTTGTTGCAGGAGGCGTTGAAGGACGGTAGTAATCATCTGATATTCATGGGATTTGACGTGCTGTTTGCGGAGGGGGAGGATTTGCGGGGTGAGACGCTGGAGGCACGAAAGCGGCGCCTGCTGGAGATTTTTGAGGGGTTGCCGGAGGATGGCGTACTGCGGATAGTGCCAAAAGTTGCTGGAAATAAAGATATTTTAGAACAGGCTTGCAAGCTGGGGCTGGAGGGGATTGTAAGCAAGAAGCGCGGCAGCGTTTATGTGCACGGGCGCAGCGGCGTGTGGGTGAAAAGCAAGTGCCGGATGAGCGAGACGTTCACGATTGTTGGTTATACATCAAGTGGTTCTAGGGACTTAAGGGCGTTGTTGCTGGCCGATAAAGAGGGCAAGGATTTGCGTTATGTGGGCAAGACCGGCACCGGCTTCAACCAGAAAAATACCGCGGCGTTGCTAGGGAAATTAAGGGAAATGACGGTGGAAAAAGCGGCAGTTGCGGTGCCCAAAGCGGCAACGCGCGGCAATAATGTGAAGTGGGTGAAGCCGGGCCTGCTGGCCGAGGTGGAATACCGCACGCGCACTGCCGGTGGTAACTTGCGTCAGGCGGCGTTCAAGGGTTTACGCCCCGACAAGGCGGATAATCCGAAGCTTGCCAAGGCCATGACCGCCGGGAAGCCGGATACGATGCGCAAGGCCGCCAAGCGCCCGGCCGGGAAGGGCAAGCTTGCCATCAGCGAGGAGGATCTGGCGAAGGTGGTGATTACCCACCCGGAGCGCCACCTGTTCGGCGACGAGGGCGTGACCAAGCTGGACGTGGCGGTGTATTACGCGCAGGTGGCGGAGGCAATGCTGCCGCACATCCTGGGCCGCCCGCTCTCGCTGATACGCTGCACGTCGGATAACCCCGAAAGCTGCTTTTACCAGCGCCATGCGATGCCGGGCATTTTGACCGGGATGGACACCGTGGAGGTGAAAACCCTGAAGCATACCCACCCGGCCTATATGTATTTTACCGAGCCCAAGGAGATACTGGAGCTGGGGCAGGCCGGCGTGGTGGAGGTACACCCGTGGAATTGCCACGTGGAGACCCTTGAGCACCCCGACGTGGTGATACTCGACCTTGACCCCGACGAGACCCTGCCGTGGAAAACCGTGGTGGTGGCGGCGCAGATGGTGAAGGAATGGCTGGAGGAGCGCGGCTTCACGCCATTGGTGAAAACCACCGGCGGCAAGGGCATCCACGTGGTGCTGCCGCTGGAGCCGGTATTCGGCTGGGACGAGGTGAAGGGCTTCGCCAAGGGGGTGAGCGAGAGCTTCGCCAAGGAGGATTCCAAGCACTTCAGCGCCCAGCCGGGCAAGGCCAAGCGCAAGGGCAAGATTTTCATCGACTACCTGCGCAACGGGCGCACGGCCACGGCGGTGGCGCCGTATTCGCTGCGCGCGCGGCCGGGCGGCACGGTATCCTTGCCGTTAAGCTGGCAGGAATTGGCCAAGGTGAAGACCCCCAAGGATTACACCTTTGAAACGGTGCCCAAGATTGTGAAGGCGCGCAAGGACCCGTGGGCCGGGTACGCGAAGGCGGCCAAGCCGAACACCAAGGCGCTGCGCGCGTTGCTGAAGAAAAGGAGCTGAACCATGGCCGACCGCCCGTTCTGGAGAGGCATGCTGAAGCTTTCGCTGGTGAACTGCCCCATCCGCATCTACACCGCGACCAATGCCGCGGCGCACCTGCGCTTCCACTTCCTGCACGAGGACACGCACAACCGCATCCGCATGATTCCGCACGACCCGGAGCGCGGCGAAGTGAGCCGCGACGAACTGGTGAAGGGTTACGAATACGAAAAAGGCAAGTACGTGGTGGTGACCGACGAGGACTTTGCCAAGGCGCGGGTGGAGGCCACGCACAGCATCAACCTGCAGAGCTTCATCCCCGCAACCGAAATCGACTGCCTGCACAAGGCCGCCCCGTATTACGTGGTGCCGGAGAAAGGCAAGGACGCGCTGGAAAGCTATGTGGTGATACGCGAGGCGATGCGCGCGGAAAAGTGCGTGGGCATCGGCCACCTGGTGCTTTCAGGCCGGGAGCGGCTGGTGGGCGTGGGCCCTTCCGGCAAGGGCTTTGTGCTGAACACGCTGCGCACCGCCGAGGAGCTGCGCGACGAGGAGGATTATTTCCGCGACATCGGCAACGCCAAGCCGGAGAAGGAGATGGTGGACATCGCCCGGCAAATCATCTCGGGCAAGAGCGGGCATTTCGACCCCGAAAAGTTCACCGACCATTACGAGGAGGCGATGCTGGAAATCATCGACGCCAAGGTGAAGGGCCGCGAGGCGGTGATGCCGGAGGAGCCGCGCACGGGCAAGGTCATCAACCTGGCCGACGCGTTGCGCAAGAGCCTGGCGCAGGAGAAGAAAGGCAAGGACAGCGGCAAGACCGCCCGCAAGGCGAAGCCCGCGCCGCGCAAGAAGGCCTCGTGACCCCATGGCGCGGGGGCGGCTGTTCATCGGCACCAGCGGCTGGGTTTACAAGGAGTGGGCCGAACGGTTTTATCCACCCGATGTTAAGCAACGCGACTGGCTGCCGTATTTTGCCGCGCGTTACCCGTGCGTGGAAATCAACAGCACCTTCTACCGCCTGCCTGCCGCCAAGACGGTGGCGCGGTGGGCGGAGGCAGTGCCCAAGGAGTTCCGCTACGCATGCAAGATGTGGCGCATGGTCTCGCATTACAAAAAACTGCATCATGTCGATGATGCAGTGGAAACCTTCATAGGCTTGATAAAACCGTTACGCCCGCACGCGGGCATGGTGCTGCTGCAACTGCCGCCGAGCCTGAAAGCCGATGCGGCCCGGCTGGAGGATTTTTTGAAGCTTTACAAAAAAACCGCGCGGGGCTGGCCGCTGGCGGTGGAGTTCCGCCACGCAAGCTGGTACGACGGCGCGATTACCACGCTGCTGGACAAACACAAGGCCAGCCGGGTGGTGCACGACATGCCCGGCTCGGCCTGCGACGAGCCGAACTCCAAGGCCCCGTTCGTGTATGTGCGCTACCACGGCGCGGGGGAGAAATACGGCGGCAACTATCCGGCACCGCGGTTGCGGCGCGATGCCAAGCGCCTGCGCGCATGGCTGGATGGCGGGCGCGACGTGTATGTGTTCTTCAACAACGACAAGGGCGGCCATGCGCTGGACAATGCCGCGACCCTGCGCGAGGCCACGGACAAGATCAGGGCGCCTCGAAAGACATAAAAACCGGGGGATATCCCCCGGTTTTTGTGACAACACTTCACTTTTAGAAGTTGTTGCCGGTCAGGACCGTCACCGTGGTGGTTCCCGTTGTTCTGAACGGGTGAGCAAAGTTGTTCACGGTGTTGTTCTTCACCTTGGCGTTGTGGCTATCGTTGAGCAGGATGCCATCGCCCGTGGCAGGGTTGTGCCCGGTGATGTCGTTGCCCTGGATGACCAGATTGTCGTCGGTATCGCCATTGATGCCGTTGATCGAGTCATCAATGACGTTATTCTTCACCACGACGTTGTCACTGTTCGCGACCTTCACCGCTGTCTTGTGACGGTGGATATCGTTACCGCTAACCTTGGCATTATCGTCGTTATCCAGGCTTATACCGTAGCCGGTGTAGGTGTTGTCGTCCTGCAGGGAGTTCCCTGTAACCTCGGCGTTGGTGGAGTTCTTGATCGTCATCGCCTGGTTGGTCTGGAACTGGTTGCCCTTGACCTTCAGCGCGAAGCTGTTATCGGCCAGGATACCGGTGCTGGTACTGTTGATGACGTTGTCCTGGATCCGGGCGTTCGGCGCATTGGTGACGCGGACCGCCGCGGTACCCACGCCGGTTGTGCCCAGGGTGTTGTGGTGCACAAAGGCGTTAGCGCCCGTGATGGCGACACCCGTGCTGCCGGTACCGACCACGGCCACGGTGTTGTGGTCTACCTCGGCACCGTCACCAGCGATGTTCACGCCGACCTTCTTGCCGGCCAGCGAACCGCCGGTCACGGTAAAGCCGGAGAGCGAGTCGTTATCTCCCGCAAGGTTGACGTAGCCGTTGATGGTGGCCGGGCTGGACGGGTCGATGTGGATGTTGTTCTTACCCACCGTCACGTTCTCGTTGAACGTGCCGCCCGGCGCCGCGGTGATCTTGGAGCCGGAATCGGCCGAGACATCGACACCCTGCTGGATGCTGGCGCCATCGGCCACGTTCACCTTGTTGGCATCACCCGTGAGCGTGCCCTTGGCCTTGGACGGTATCTTGACGTTGAGGTTCACCGTCAGCTTGCCGTCGAGGTCGCGGTCGCCCAGGTTCAGCGCGTTCACCGGTTGCGGAACGGGCGCAGGGCCTTCGGTCGCATCGGAGTTCACGTTGATGGTCTTCTTGGCTTCCACGTTGACCGTGCCACCCTGGTTGCGGGCGTGGTCGATGGAGTAGGCTTCGGCCGCGTTGACGTTGAACTCGTTACCGCCGATGAACGACACCGTGCCCGCCTGGCTGTGGTAAGCCTTGGTGGAGGCCGTGCCGCCCAGCGTGATGTTCTTATCACCGGTGAAGGCAATGGTGCCACCGTTGCCGCTGGTGAGGCCGCCTTCAGCCTTGGCATCGCCGGTGAAGCTCATGTTCTTATGCGCATAGCCGTCGATGCTGCCGCCGTCGGAATTACCGACGCCGGATGTATCCATGCTACCGCCAGCGTTGACGTTGTCGGCTTCCAGCGTGATTTTGCCCGGTTGGCCGGAGGCGCTGCGCGCCTGCGCCACGCCGCTCATGTTGACCACGCTATCGATGGCCTGCTTGGCCGCCAATGCGCTGAGCTGGATGGAGCCTCTGTCGGCATAGATGTTGCCGGTGTTATCGACCTGGGCGCTGTTGCCCTTCGGGCCGTCGTGGCTGTAGCCACTGGGCAGGGCGAAGTTGACCAGTTTGTCGCCTGCGAGATCGAGCGTGAACACGTCACCGCCGCCCAAGGCCACCTTGCCTTGGTTAGCCGTGATGGTGCCGCCGTTCTTCACCGTGGGCGCGACCATGGCCACATACCCGCCATTGGGCGTGGTGATGTTGCCGTTGTTGACGACCTGCGCATTCGGCTTGCCGGCGTAGTGGAAGACATAGTTGCCACCCAGGAAGTCGGCATCGTCGATATCAGCCGTGGTGGCCGCAAGGGCACCCACGTTGACGTTGGCGTTCTGGCCGAAGAACATGCCGTTCTTGTTGACCAGCATCAATTGCCCATTGGCGTTGAGGTTACCCAGGATCTGGGACGGGTTGCTGTCGCCGATGCGGTTCAGCGTGGCCGAAGAGACCGCCGGCTGGTTGAAGGTGGTCGTCTCGTTGGGCGCGATGTTGAACGAGCTCCAGTTGATGATCGCCTTGTCGGTGGCCTGGTTGACCGTGGTGGTGAGCGCGGCGTTGCTGATGGTTGCCGTACCGGCGGCCACAGCTCCTCCCGTGGGGTTGGCAAAGGCCGCGCTTGCGATGGCAACGCTGCCGCCCATGGCAACCGCTGCCACGCGCAGGATTGTGGTAGTGGTAGCCGGACGCATCCGTACCACCGGCTTGTAGATTGTTTTCATGTCGAGTTCCCCCTCTATAAACCTCCTGGCATTTAATCCAGCGCTGTCTGGCACTGGAGGGGAAAGCGATTAAAACCGTGAGTGATCTTAGCTTCTGTTTACAATATTCCAAGCATACGCACTGGAACAGCGGTAGATTAACAGTGAAATTTGCGGGCCAATGTGACGTGCGTCACATTCATACTCTTTTTTTAAAGATAGTGTTCATTCAACCGGTTAAAATCACTCCATAAAAAAGGGATAAGGGAATTGGGAATCCGGGTTCTCCTTCGGTATCCGCTTGCGATGGGCCTGGCGCTTAGCGTTGGAGAGGTTTTACCGGCACAGGCACAGGTGCCCAACCTGCCTTCCACAGTCCAGCCCGGGCGTGCGGTGCAACAGGTGGAGCACCTGCAGCCCGGCCAGGCCGCGCAGCCGGTGGACTATACCGCCCTGACGCTGGAGGCGCCGCCGAACGCGGGCAAGCTGTTCTTTGTCTTGCGACATGTCATTTTCGAGGGGAACACCGTTTACCCCGAACACGTGCTGAACAGGTTCTTCGCCCCTTCGATGGGCAAGATGATAAGCTTGTTGAAGGTGTATGAACTGGCCCAGCAGATCACCATGAAATACCGCGCCGACGGCTACATGCTGGCGCGCGTGATCGTGCCCCCGCAGGTCATCGAGAACGGCACCCTGAGGTTGCGGATTCTGGAAGGGTTCGTGGACAAGGTGGAAGTTATGCCCTCGCGCCGTGGCGAACGCCTGCCGCACGGCAGCCTTATCGTGGACATGGGCGAGCCGATTGCGCACGCGCGCCCCCTTACCCGCACCGTATTGGAGCGCAACCTGCTGCTGATGAACACCTTGCCGGGCGTGCAGGCCCGCGCCGTGCTGAAGCCTTCGGAGCACGCCCCGGGCGGCACCGACGTGGTCGTGCTGACCTCGCGCAAGCGCGTGAGCGGCTACATGGAGGCCGATAACCGCGGCAGCCGCTACCTCGGCCCGGGACAGGCCTCGGCAGGGTTTACCGTGAACGGCGTGACCGGTATCAACGACGCCCTGAGCCTGCAGGTGAACGGCACGGCCCAGCCCTCGGAAATGCGCGCCGTGGCCGCAAGCTACCGCCGCGTGCTGAACGCCCACGGCCTGACCCTGAACGTGAACGCCCTGCAGCAGCATACACGCCCGGGCTTCCTGCTGGAGCCCTTCGAGGTGAAGGGCAAGGACAAAAGCGTGAGCGCCGGTCTTTCGTACCCGGTCGTCCTCCGGCGCGAGCGGAGCGACAGCGTGTATGGCAACCTGACTATCCGCGACGTGGATTCCTCGTCGTTGGGCACGACCTTGACCAAAGACCATATAAGGGTGCTGCGTGCAGGGTACAGTTCGCAGGGGCGCGACAGCCTGCTGGGGCAGGACTGGCCCGCCGCGAACGCGGTGACCTTGGAAGCAAGCCAAGGCCTTGATGCGTTCGGCGCCAGCGGGCGCAACTCCGTCACCAGCCGTTCAGGCGCATCGCCCACCTTTAACAAGGTGAACGTGACGGTGAGCCGCGAGCAATCGCTGAAACGCGGCGCCTGGTCGGTTTACGGCGAGGCCAGCGGGCAGTACGCCACCAAGCGGCTGCTGACCCCCGAACAGTTCGGCGTGGGCGGCGAGACCATCGGCAGCGCGTACGATTCCTCGGAAATATTGGGCGACAGCGGTTTCGCCGTGCGCGGCGAGTTGCGCTACCTGGTCATTCCGCCGCACAACGCCATGGGCGTGCACGACATCCAGCCCTACGCCTTCTACGATTACGGCAAGGTTTACATCCGCCGCGCCTCGCCCGGGCAGAAACCGCATCCCAGCCTCGCCTCGACCGGCGTGGGCGCGCGCATGGATATCGGCGACGGGTTCAAGTTCTCGATAGAAGCCGCGCAGCCGCTGAGCCGCGAGGTGGCCGCCCTGAACAGCAAGCACCTGCGCATTTTCGTCAAGCTCACGAAGACATTCTAGAGTTGACAATCCTCACCTGCCGCTCCTTCTGGTGCCGGCAGAAATTGGTATCGTTGAACCGCGTGCACATGCCGGCAACATGCAGGTCGCAGGCCTTGCACAGATTTTGAAGGCTATCCATGGACACCTGGTTCTGGTGGACGTGGATACCCCCGGAGCCGAGTTCGTGCAGGCAGCGCGAGAACGTTTCTCGCGAAAGGCCGAGGAACTGGGCGATCTCGCCTTTGGTGATGGGAAGACTGAAAAACCTTACAGGCTGCTTGTGGATGGCCAGCATGATGCGCAGCAGCATCTTTTCCACCCGCACGCCCGCCGGGTTGGCCGCCAGCTGCTCCACTAGGTAGCCCATGTTCTGCATATTGCGGCCCATCAGGGCCATAAGGTTGGCACCGAGCCTTGGGTTCTGCTGGATGCCGTGGCGCATGACGTTCATAGGGATGCCTACGGCCTGGGTGAAGGTTTTGCTGGTGGCGCCGGTGCTGGAGGGAGACGCATCGTGGTAAAGCATGTCCTCGAACACAAGGTCGGAAGGGCCGTGCAGGCCTATCGTGACTTCCTTGCCGGATTCGGTCAGCCGGTAAAGCGTGACCCACCCCTGCAGAAGGATGAACATATAGCCGGGCTTGTCGTTCGGCTCCAGGAGGTGACTATGGGGACGGAACAGGAAGTTATGGGCATGCGCCACAACGGCCGTGACAGCCTGAGGCTCCATGCCCCGGAACAGGGCATGTTTTACAACCGTGACAAACAACGGCAGGGGTATAACCACGCGCGGTCTCCCTTATTCTTTTGCCGCAAGAAAATCCGCTAAATTATACCTTTAAATTGCCGGCGTGGCGTAAGTTTTCTTCGTCGGAAGGAGGTTTCGGGAAAAACCCATACTAGTTTTTTCGTTTGCCGAGGGCGACATGCACGCCTTCCTTTTCCAGCAACTGCTGCTTGAAGGCGATGCCATCGAGGCCATAACCGCCGATGCCGCCCGCGGCGACGATGCGGTGGCAGGGAATGATTGGCGTGAGGTGGCATTCCCGGCAGGCGCGTCCCACGGCGCGGGCGCGGCCGGGGAGGTCGATACGGTCGGCGATCTGGCCGTAGGTGGCGACCTTGCCTGGCGGCACCGTGAGGATTTCCTCACAGATTTGGCGCTGCAATTCGGTACCCACCATCAGCAGCGGCAAAGTGGCGTAGTTACGCGGTATTTTGTGCGGCCGGAAGGTGGCGGCGGGCCATTGGTGCTGCCAACGTTCGATGATATCGGCAGGATTGCGGCCGTGCAGGAAGCTAGTACGGCAGAGGTGGCCGTCTTCCGTGATGCCGGCGAGGAGGTCTCCCAGCGGATGCCTGGCCTTGCCCCAGAGGACAAGGTGCGGCGGGTGGGGTTGGGCGATGATGGGCATGGCGCGGCCTTCAATATTGGCGGAGGAGACAGGATTGCGGCATAAAGGCCGCTCGCGACCCTGCTTGGTTAAAAAACCTTGGCGGAGGAGACAGGATTCGAACCTGCGATGAGTTGCCCCATACACGCTTTCCAAGCGTGCGCCTTCAACCACTCGGCCACTCCTCCGCTGAACCGCTTTATAGGCGGTGTTCTTACAAAGAGCAACCCGCTTTTATGTATGCTTGCCACAGGACATGGCCGAAGTGACGGCACCCCACTTGATGCCCCTATTCCACTGCGTTAGTTTGGCTTGCGAACTAGACAGGTGCCGATGAAAAACATTCTCCCCCTCATAGGCTTGGCGCTGGCCGGTGCCTGCCTTGCCGTGCCCGCTTTTGCCAACGGCGTGATCCATCCCGGCGGCTTTCCCACTCCCATCGGCCCGATCGCCAATGAAATCACAGGTTTGTACAACATCATCTTCGTGATTATCGCAGTTATTTTCGTGATTGTGACAGTGCCTATTACCTATATTTTGTGGCGGTATCGGCGCACCAAGGTGGCCAAGCCCGCCACCTTCAGCCATCACATGGGGTTTGAAATTTTGTGGACGGTGATTCCGGCGCTGATTTGCATTTTCATCGCGCTGGCGAGTTACAAGGCCATGCTGAACATACGCACCATGCCCAAGGACGCCCTGAACGTGGAAGTGGTGGCGTACCAGTTCGGCTGGGACTTCTACTACCCCGACTACAGCAGCAACGGGGTGCATGTGGCCGCGCCCGAACCCACCCAGAACGACCCGGAAGTGAGCCTGCCCGGCCTGCCGCGGCAAACCAAGACGCTGGTGGTGCCGATTAACCGCCCGGTGGTTCTGCACGTGACGTCGCAGGATGTTATCCATGCCTTCTGGATGCCGCATTTGGGCGTGAAAATCGACGCGATTCCGGGACGCATCAACTACGCGTGGTTTGAGGCGACGCAACCCGGGGATTGGCTGGGACAGTGCGCTGAGCTTTGCGGGCAGGCGCATGCGGAGATGTTCTTCAGGGTGAAGGCGGTGACGCCGCAGGAGTTTGAAAGTTTTATTGAAAAACAACGTGTTGCGGCGGGATTGCCGGGGCCGATGGTGAGCGAAACGGCGGTGGTGAGCGGCACTGAAGCGGTAAGCGAAACCGCGGCAGTTGGGGTGCAGGGCGCAGGGATAAGCGGCAGTACCGCGGCAATTAGTGCGGCGGCGAGCGGCACGGCGCCGGTCGCCCCCTAATTTTCTCCTTTAAAAACAGTGGCGCGTGAGCGCGAGGGCGGCAACGGCCGCGGTATCGGCGCGCAAAATGGCGGGGCCGAGGCTGGTGGCGTGCAGCTGCGGGTGGGTTTGCAGCAGGGCGACCTCCGCCGGGCTGAAACCGCCTTCCGGCCCGACCAGCGCGCAGGCATAGGCGGACGGGGGCTTGGCGGTGGGTGTGGTGTGCCGCTCCAGCCTTTCATAGGCCCAGAGACAGGGTTCGGCGAGGGTGTGCAGGAAGTCTTCCAGCGGCGTGGGGCTTTCCAGTTGCGGCAGGGTGGTGCGCTCGGACTGTTCGGCGGCTTCGGCCATGATGGCGGTGGCGCGCTCATGGTTGAGTTTGCCGACCTGTGCGAAAGCGGTGCGCAGCGGGACGATACGGGTGGCGCCCATTTCCGTGGCCTGCCTGAGTACCGTTTCCCACGCGTCGCGCTTGAGCAGGGCGATGGCGAGGGTGAGCGGCGGCAAGGGCGCGGGTTCGGGCAGCAGCTCTTCCACCGTGGCGGCGCGGGCCTTGGCGTCGGCCAGCGTGGCGCGGGCCAGCGTACCCTGCGGGTTGAAGAGAAGGAGTTCATCGCCCGCCGCCATGCGCAGCACGTGGCGCAGGCGGTGCTGCAGCGGCGCGGGCAGCGCCAGCGTAGCGCCCGCGGCGAGCGGCATCTCAACGAAGAAGCGTTTCATATTGCTGTGTTACAGGATTGCGGCCCTTGCCACAAGAGAGGGCCTGATAGCCAGGCTCTTTTGGAACAGAGCTTCCGTTTAATTATCCGGCACAAGGCGGGCGCAGGTGACTTGATAGCCGGTAACGTAACCGCCAGGGCTGTAGCCGCCGCCATAACCTTCGCCACCGCTGCCCATCGTCGGCGGAACATAGACGGTGACGGTGTTGCAGCCGGTGGCCGAGTCGTATCCTTTAGCCTGGCAAAAGCCATCGTTGCTGCCGCTGCACGCGGCAACACTATAGGTTTTGGTTTGCAGCTTGGCCGGCCATGCGCTGACGCAGGCGGTACCGTTCCATATCTTGTACTGCTTGCCGCAATCGGCGACGGCATCCATCTTGGTGTTGATGGCGTCGGTTTTGGAGCTGATGGCGTCCACCGTCTGGGCAATCAATTTGTTCTGCGCGGCGAGCGCGTCGATGGAAGACTTGAGCGCGGCCCAGTTGGTCTGAGCATCGTAGGATTGGCCGGCGGAGCGCTCTTGCGCGTGGGCGGCAGCGGCGAGCATCAGGGCTGCGATGATGAGAGGAAGAGTTTTCATGCCGGGTCTTTTCCTTAGATTCATGGCCTTAAATTAACGGCCGCCGGAGCCGCCGCCGGGACAGCCGGAGCCGCCCATGCCGCTGGAACAGGGCGTCATCGGGTCACCGCCGGTGACGGTTGTCGTTTGCATAATCTGGTTGAATTTGCCATCCACACATTGCGCCAGTGTGGTGATGGTTTCAGTATATGGATTATAACTACCCGACCGGAAACTATAGACGACCGGTGTGCAGTAGACCAACTGACTGTTTTTTGCTACCGGACAGGTGATGGCAACGGTCTTCTTCTTCCCATTACCGGGATTTCTATATGAATAATCGCCAAGCTTTTGGGAATCGCAGCCAGGGCCAAGCGCCGATACGCAGCCGTCGGCATCGGCAGCCGGGTCGGAAGGCACGAAGATCATCTTCTTGTCGTTGCAGGCCTTCATCTTGTCCACGGTTTGCGCAAGCATCTTGTTCTGGTTGATGACGGCTTCGATTCTGCCGTTGAGCGCGCTCCAGTTGGTCTGGGCGTCGTAGGATTGACCGGCGGAGCGCTCTTGCGCGTGGGCGGGCGCCATTGCCAGCAGCAGGGCCGCGGCCATGAGCGGGAGCGCGGTTCTCATCAACGTCCTCCGTTGCTGTTACCTGTCCCATTGGAGCCAGAGCCGGCATAGGGGTGATAGGTGCAATCCTGGTCGCCCCCACCGCTACACCCGCCTGTAAAGACTACCCCGCCGCCGGATGACGGTGGCGGAGGGGCGGGCGGCGCGGGCGGGGCGCCCCTGGCCGTGCCCAAGGGGCAGCAAATCATGCCGTTCCATTCCCCGGAGTCGCTACGGCGGCTTTTCCCGGCGACCATGACGCTGCCGGCGGGGCAGTATAAATTCGTGTTACTGTGAACCCAGTTGATATCGGTGCAGGCGGTGTAGTCGATGCCGGGCGTGGTGTTGACGCAGCCGCCGGCATCGGCCTTCGCATCGGCGGGCGCGTAAACCATCTTCTTGGCATTGCACGCGTTCATCTTGTCGATGGTGGTGGCGAGCAGCTTGTTCTGGTTGATGACGGCATCGATTTTGCCGCTGAGTGCCGACCAGTTGGTTTGCGCATCGTAGGTTTGGCCGGCGGAGCGCTCCTGCGCGTGGGCGGCGGTGGCAACCAGCAGGGCCGTGGCAATAAGGGGGAGTGTTTTCATGTGAGATTGCCCTTCCTAATGGAGCTTGGCGCAGGAGGCGTAAACCCAGCCGCGCTGGATCGGCTTGTCGTTCTTCCCGCAGGCCTGGTTTTTGATGCTGATGGAGCAGCCGTTCCCGTAGGGCTGGATAAGTGAACCTTCGCCGTTTTCCTCCTGGTCTCCGGGCGTGCCGGAACAGGCGATGACCTGGGTGCCGGACGGGCAGGTAACAACCCTGCTGACGGTACCAAAATGCTGGCACACGTCGGCGCTGACGAAGGTGACATCGAGTTTTGGCGTGGGCACGGCGCAGCCGTCGGCATCGGCACCTGCGGCATCTGGCGCATAAATCATTTTCTTGTCGTTGCAGGCCTTCATTTTGGTGAAGTCCTTGTTGATATTGTCAACGGTCTGGGCGATGAGCTTGTTCTGATTGATGGCGGCCTCGATTTTACCGTTGAGCGCGCTCCAGTTGGTTTGCGCGTCGTAGGTTTGACCGGCGGAGCGCTCCTGCGCGTGGGCGGGCAAGGCGGCTGCCAACGGCAACGCCGCAGCCATGAGGTAGAGGGTCCTTTTCATGTTCTGATTATGGCGGCTGGCGAAAGATTTTCCTAACAACCTCTTCCCGCACAGGCATTTATCCGCCAAGCGGTGTGGCGGAACGACACGCTTAAACTGTCGTGGGGGTTAGTCGGTGTGGGCGGTTTCCGCCTCGCCCATGGCCTGCAGGCGCGGGCCGAGCTGCAGCACCACCGCGCGGCCGAGCTGGTGCCCCTGCTGCAGCGCCAGTTGCGGGCTGCCCCCACCGGTGAAGACGTGCAGGAACCCCGCGGCGAAGGCATCGCCCGCGCCGGTGAGGTCGGTGGGTTTGGGAATGGGCTGGGTGGGGCTGTCCACCACCGTGGCGCCGTCGGCCGCGTAGTAGGCCGCGCCTTCGCCGCTGCGCGTGAGCACGTGCTCCACCTGGTTGATGCGCACGGCGGCGTGGGCGTCGGCGCTGGCGACCAGCACGTCCCACTCCGCGGCGTTGCCGATGATGAGCGGTTTGTAGGCCTGCGCGAGGTCGACCAGCATGGCCGAGGCGCCCTGCACCGCGCGCGGCGAGGCCAGCGACAGCACCAGACGCGTGCCTGCGCGGGCGGCGACCTTGGCCGCGTATTCCGCCGCCGCCGGGTGGGAGCCGGCGAGGTAGGCTTCTATAAGAAGGTAATCGGATTGCTCGATGAAGTTATCGTCGACCCATGAATCATCCGGACTGGGCGGCGGCGGCACGCTTTGCACCATGGTGCGCGCGCCGTCGGGCGTGACCAGGGTGAAGACGTCGGTGGTGCGCACGCCTTCACGCGGCGGCGTGATGGTGACGCCCGCGCCGACCATGTCTTCCGCGAAAAAGCGCCCTGCGGGGTCGGTTCCCATGAGGCCCAAAAACGCCACCTTGCTGCCCAGCCGCGCCAGCGTGTAGGCGGTGTTGGCGGCCGCGCCGCCGCCGCGGAACTGCTCCACCGTGACGCTGCCGCTGAGCTCCACCATCTGGCTGTGGCTGACGGCGTTGCTATCGCCCTTGCGCAGGCTGAACCTGGCGAGCAGCGCGTCGTCGACGTGGGCGATGGCATCCACCACGGCGTTGCCCATGATGGCGAAGTTGTAGGTGCGGTCGCTGGTCATGGCGGCATTGTGGCGATATGCGCCGGTATTGGCAAGATTTTACCGCTCAGGCTGCGCTTAACATAAGGTGGGGTGGATGTGTGCGCGATGCCCTTTACGCGGCGCAATGGAGCGGCATGGGGAGGTGATAAACCCTGACTTCATACCGGGCGGAGAAAACGCAACGGCGGAGGTTTGGCGCGGCCACAGCCGGGAGAGGAGGGATTTTGCGGAAACCCGTTTAGCCAACGCTACCGCCGCCACCAGGAGCCCATTGTGATGTTGCGATACGTTGGCGTGAGCCAGCTTAAATGTGCGTATGGGCCGCTGCGGAGCGGGTTCGTATAAAAAATTTTTCCGGTTCGATAAAAGGTCTGCCTGGCGGCAGCGGGGAATTGCGGCGGGCTTATGCCCTTGTTAAGGCCCGTGGGATGGGCGGGTAAACGGCGGGTATTTCTTTCAAAGTACAGGGAAAACGGGTTGTTCTTGTTTCGAGATCTATGTCTCAGCCGGCATGATGCAGGCCATGGAAACGGCTGGCAAGGGCCCCTGCCCGCATTGCCAGCGCCCCTGTGCCGATTGGGGCACGCAGGGCACAGGTGAATTTTCGTGGAACGTGATTAATGATTGTGCAAGTGCGGGCCTCTTTTCCATACACGGTGGATACAAAGATGGCACCGGGAAGGGTGTGGATGGTTTTGGGGATTGACCCCTAAACCCCCTGTAAGTAAGCGAAGACACACTTTTTTGGGTCATGGACCATGCGGAAAGGTGGAAATTGGTGCTTTTGGGTATCAGGTACCCTTACAAGGTGTGAAACCTGTCGGTGTGAATATATGCTTACCGACTGTGCACAAAATTAGTTCAACCGCGGCATTGGCACGCCGCGCAGGGCAGGCTAGGGTGCGTTATGAGCCTTGCTGCAGCCGCGACACCATCCGGCACCCCAAAACCCCCTGTGCGCCCCGGCCTGACGGTGCTGCAGGTGCTGCCTGCCCTGAATGATGGCGGGGTGGAGAAAAGCGCCGTGGAAATGGCTGTAGCCTTGAAAAACGCCGGAGGCAGGCCGCTGGTGGCGAGCGCCGGGGGCAAGCGGGTGAAAAATCTTCAACTGCATGATATTGTTCATATAGATGTGCCGTTAGACCGGAAGAACCCCGCGGCGGTGCTGTGGTGCGCCTTCCGGCTGGTGGGGATAATCAGAAAAGAGGGAGTGGATTTGGTGCATGCACGGAGCCGCGCGCCCGCCTGGGCGGCATGGTTGGCGTGCCGGCTTACGGGGGTGGCGTTCGTCGCCACGTTCCATGGCACCTATGGGCTGAAAGGGGGATGGTTGAAGCGTTTGTACAACAGCGTGATGCTGAGGGGCCCTTATGTGATTGCCAACAGCCGGTTTATTGCGGCGCATATTGTTGAAAACTATGGATATGACCCGGCACATATTGTGGTGGCAAGCCGCGGCATTGACCCGGCGGTGTGGGATACGGCGCGATTTGACGCGAAAGACATCCAGCGCGTGCGGGCGGAGTGGGACGTGCCCAAAAGTGTGCCGGTGGTGATGATGGTGGGGCGCATCACCCGCTGGAAGGGGCATATCCTGCTGCTGCACGCGATGGCGGAATTGAAGGACATGGACTGGCGGCTGGTGCTGGTGGGCGCGGCCGGGGCGCGCGAGCAGGACTATGCGGAGGATTTGAAGCGGCTGGCGGACTCGCTTGGGATTGGCGACCGTGTGGTGTGGGCGGGCAGCCGCGACGACGTGCCCCTGCTGCTGGCGGCGGCAGATGTGGCGGTGAGTGCCTCGGTGCGGCCGGAAGCCTTCGGCCGCGCGGCGATTGAAGCAATGGCCATGGGCAAGCCGGTGGTGGCCACCGCCCTGGGCGGCAGCCTTGAGACGATTATAGATGGCGAGACCGGCTGGCTGGTGCGGCCCGCTTCCGCCCCCGACACCGCCCAAGAACATGCAGGTTTTGGGTTATTTACGCCACAGGCGGTGGCCGAGAAACTGCGGGGTGCCTTGCGCAAGCCGAAGGTTTTGGTCAGCATGGCCGCAAAGGCCCGCAAGCGTGTGCTGGACAACTATACCGTTGACCTGTGCTGCCAGCGGGAAATGGAAGCCTACCGGCTGGTTCTGGCGCAGAAACGCGGCTGATTCCACCAACCTCATGGCGACCGCCGGCCCAAAAAGAACAGGAAGACCTTATGAACCGTTGCATGATCGTGGTGGATGTTCAGAACTATTACCGGCCGGGGCCGGGCATGGTGGCGCAGATCAACCAGTTGGCCGCCACCATGCCCACCGCCGCCACCCTTTACAGCCACGACGAGGACGAAGTGCCGCTGGTGAAGTTCGGCCGCACGCCGCCGCAGGACGCCAACGTGCTGGTGAGCGCGATGGCGGTGTTCCCCAAGTACGGCTACGGCCTGCCGGTGCAGGCGGTGGAATGGCTGCAGAAGCAAAGCTGCGACGAGGTGCTGGTGGCCGGAGGGCACACCGACGCCAACCTGCTTTCCGTGGGGTTCAGCCTGTTCAACGCCGGACTGAAGCCCGTGGTGCTGCCGGTGCTGTGCTTCGGCAACGACTGGTACATGCACACCGTGACCACCGGCATATGGGAGCGCGAGATTGGCAAGGTTTACAACAGTGCGGCCGAGCTGCAGTTCGGCACCCGCTAGAATTTCCAGCGTGAAGGCGTGTGGCGCGCTGGCGCTGGTGCTGGCGTTGAGCGGCTGCGGCTGGATGGGCGACGATGCCCGTTATGCCATGGCGCAGGACTGGCAGGACTTCAAAACCTATGATTACCTTGGCACGGCGCGCACCATGAGCGGATTGCGCGAGGCCTTTCCCAGCGCGGCGGAGCGCGAGCAGGCCGCCAACGCCAAGATTTGCCTGAACGGCAACGGCAGCAACCGCGTGATGACCCAGACCGGGGTGGAGGACCAGGTGGATTACCGCCGCTGCGCGCTTGGCCCCTACGCCACCAACGTGGGCCAGCGGATGGGGCGGCGGCCGGATTTCGACCCGCGGCCGGAATAAGCGGATTATCGGTTATCGGATGTTCGGGTTATCGGGCTGACTTGGGGGTGGTTTTTTGCGGCGGCCGAATGGATGGCCACGTCCGCGCGGCGTCAAGTTCGTGGCTCCTGCAGCGACTGTGGGCCGTGCTCCTCGCCATGACGGTTTAAAGGTGTGGGGGCCGCTTCGCATTTTCGCAGCGTACCAGAGCTGGCCTGGGTAGGGGATTGGGGCGGCAGGCATTTCATAGCGGGGTGGCAAAGAACAAGGCCGCCTTAAAGGCGGCCTTGCTGTTCGCAGAAAGATTTAGATTATCCGAGAAACCCCGCGGCGATGCGCTTGGCCCACGCGATTTGCTGCGTGGTGGCCTTGTTGCGGCGCATGGCCTTGGCGATTTTATCGACACGGGCGGCATCGCTGCGCTTGATGCGCGTGCTTTTTTGCATACGCGTGGCGGCGGTGGCGAGTTCGGTTGCGGTACACATGCGTGGCGTCCTCCTTAAGGCAGGTTGATACGCAGTACAGAGAGTGGAGTTTCGGGGTGAAGGGGGAAACGGACAGGTCTCGGGTGCTGGTAACAACGGATACTGGCTTACGCCAGCAGGTTCAGCAGCAGGGACGTGTTCGTGTTCACGGGATTATCTTATGGCCAAGGCCGTTTTCATGCAAATGTTTTTACGCTGCGCGTCGTCGCGGCGCGCTACCGGGCCGCGCGCTTCGCCCCGCTCCGGCGGCAGGACGGCTATGCCCCCTGCACCCCCCGTATAGTACGAGGGGGAGGGAGGGTTCTCGCTACTCCTTCGGAGTTGAACTTCGTTTCCTCCCTCAGACCCCCCTCCCTCCGCTTTTCATAGAAAGGCCATGGTGTTTGGTTGGGCCCTGCGGCATGGCTCCGGCACCGGGTGGCTTCGATTGGGGGCTGCGGCGTTGGCCGCAGGCATTTCATAGCGGGAGTAGCGGAATAGCTATACCGCAGCGAGCTGGGCGGCCAAGGCCGTGGTGGCGGCAACGCGGGCGGCTTCCATGGCGTCGTTGCCGCCGTGGCCGCAGAGCGGCACCACGACGAGGTTGCTGTTTGGCAAGGCGGCGTGGAGGGCTATCGCCGTTTCCGGCGGGCAGACCATATCCAGCGCGCCCTGCAGGATGTGGATGGGCAGGTGGGCGATGCGCTCCACGTTGGCCATGAGCTGGTTGGATTCCAGAAAACAGCCGTTCATGAAATAGTGCGCCTCCAAGGTGGCGTGCTCCAGCAGGGTGGGCGTGGTGGCAAGGAACTCCTCGATTTCCGCGCGGTTGGGCGCGGGTTCGGAGCAGACGGCCTCGTAGCGGCTCCACAGCACGGCGATGCGCTGGGCGAAATCCGCATTGGTGCCGGCCAGCGCCTGATACAGCGTGGCGAGGATATCCTGCGGGGCGGGATTGCCGAGTTGCGCCACCACGGCGCGATATTCCACCGGGTGGAAGCGTGGCGCGCCCGCGGGGTGGGTCATCCACGCCAGTTCATACTCGGTACCGAGGAAAATGCCGCCCAGCACCATGCCGAGCACCTGCTGCGGGTGGGTTTGCGCATAGGCCAGCGCCAAGGTGCTGCCCCAGCTGGTGCCGTAGACCGCGATTTTGCCCAAGCCGAGCTGGGTGCGAATGGTTTCGATATCATCCACCAGGTGCTGGGTGGTGTTGGCGGCCAGCCGGGCCTCGAAGGTGGAGCGGCCGCAGCCGCGCTGGTCGAAGCAGACGATGCGGTAGACTTCCGGGTCGAAGCGTTGGCGGTGCTTATCCTTGCAGCCGCCGCCGGGGCCGCCGTGGAGCACCACCACCGGCAGGCCTTCGGGGTTGCCGGATTGCTCCACATACAGCGTATGGCCGCCGCCGACAGCGATGGCATGGGTTTGGAAGGGAGTGATTTCCGGGAAAAGCCCGGCGGGCGCTTGTGACATGGGGCGCAGTTTACCGCATCCGTCTTGGCAGGCAAGTGTGTATGCGCTAGGTTGGGCGGCATTCCCGCACTTAAACACACCTATAAGGAGTTACACACCATGGTTCGCATCACCCTTCCCGACGGTTCGGTCAAGGCGTTCGACGCGACTATCACCGGGGCGGAGCTTGCGGCGAGCATCGGCGCCGGGCTGGCAAAAGCCGCGGTGGCGGTGAGTGTGGACGGCATCGCGCAGGATTTGAGCGAGCCGATTGACCACGACGCGGCGGTGACGATTGCCACCGCCAAGGACGTGCTGGGGCTGGACACGCTGCGGCATACGCTGGCGGCACAGGTGCTGGCCAAGGCGGTGAAGGAGCTTTATCCGGCTGCCAAGCTGGCGATCGGGCCGACGATTGACAGCGGTTGTTATTACGACATCGAGTTCCCCTCCCCCATCAGCAGCGAGGAATTGCCGAAGATTGAAAGCCGGATGCGTGAAATCATCAAGCGCGGCAACGCGGTGGTGCGTGAATTGTGGAATCCCGCCGATTTGAAGGCGCATTACGCCAAGACCGGCGACACCTATAAAGAGCTTCTGATTGACGGCGCGGTGGCCAAGGGTGAGTTGATTGACGGCAAGGTGAGCGCCTACCGTCAGGTGGGCAGCGGCAAGGACGGCGGCGACGATTTTGTGGACTTATGCCGCGGGCCGCATGTGCCGAGTTTGGATAAAATCACGCTGGCGTTCACCCTGAGCAACCTTGCCGGGGCCTACTGGCAGGGCGACAGCCAGAACCAGCAGCTGACCCGGATTTACTGCCGCGCGTTTGCCAACCAGAAGGAGCTGGACGCCTACAATACCATGATGGAAGAGGCGGAAAAGCGCGACCACCGCAAGCTGGGCAAGGAGCTGGAGCTGTTCCACCTTCAGGAAGAGGCCCATGGGCAGCCGTTCTGGCATCCGCGCGGGTGGAGCATGTTCATCGAGCTGGAGCATTACATCCGCCAGAACCTGCGCCGCTATGGCTACCGCGAAGTGAACACCCCCAAGCTGGTGCAGAAGAAGCTTTACGACCAGAGCGGGCACTGGGCCAACTACCGCGAGGATTTGTTCCTTGTGTGCGAGGACGTGAACGATTTGGTGAGCGGCGACGTGGTGAAGGAAAAGGTGGCCGCCGAGTTGCTGGGCAAGAGCGCGGGCGGCCAAGGGCTTGACATCCACGCGTTGAAGCCGATGAACTGCCCGTGCCACATCCAGATTTTCAACCAGGGCATCAAGAGCTACCGCGATTTGCCGCTGCGCATGAGCGAGTTCGGCATGTGCATGCGCAACGAGGCCAAGGGCGCGCTGCACGGGCTGCTGCGCGTGACAAGCCTGACGCAGGACGACGCGCACATCTTCTGCACCCCCGAGCAGATGGAAGGCGAGATTATCGCCATCTGCAAGCTGATTGACGAGGTGTACGAGCCGCTGGGCTTCAAGGACTACAGCGTGCGCCTGGCCACCCGTCCGGAAAAGCGCGTGGGCGACGACAGCCTGTGGGACGCCGCCGAGAAGGCGCTGGCCGACGCGTGCGCGAAAATCGGCATTCCGCTGGAGCTTGCCCCCGGCGACGGCGCGTTTTACGGGCCTAAACTGGAGTATCACCTGCGCGATGCCATCGGCCGCACGTGGCAGTGCGGCACGGTGCAGGTGGACTTCAACCTGCCGATACGCATGAACGCCCTGTACACCAACGAAGCCGGCGAGCGCGTGCCGTGCGTGATGATCCACCGCGCAATCTTAGGCACGCTGGAGCGGTTCATCGGGATTCTCATCGAGCAGTACGAAGGGAAATTCCCGGTGTGGCTGGCACCGGAACAGGCGGTGGTGATCCCGATTACCGACGCGCAGAACGATTATGCCGATAAGGTGCGCGCCGAGCTGATGGGCGTGCCGGTAGCCAATGCCACCCAAGGGTTGCGCGTGGAAGTGGACGCGAGCAGCGAGCGCATGCAGAAGAAGATATTGCTGGCCCAGCAGCGCAAGGTTCCCTACATGCTGGTGGTGGGCAAGAAGGAGGCCGAGGACGGCACGGTCTCGGTACGGTTGCGCGACGGCACCGACCTTGGCGCAAGGGCGGTGGGCTGGGTGGCCGAGCGCATGAAGGCCGAAACCGAAGGCCGCAAGGACAGCGCGGTTGAAGCCAAGGCGGCATAAACCTTTCCACGGATAAAAAAGCGCGGCGGTTTGGGCCGGGGCCGCGCATGTCAGCTTGAAATTGGCTGCAAACATGATAAGAATGGCATCACATACTGATGAAAAAAGGAGCATGACACATCGGACGCTTTCGCGGAACGCCTGACCGGAACCGGCAATATGAACACCGCATCAACCAAGACATCCGCGTGCCGAGCGTGCGCGTAATCGGCCCCGAAGGCGAAAACTTCGGCGTGATGGCCAGCCGCGACGCCTACCTGCGCGCCCAGCAGCTGGGGCTGGATTTGGTGGAGATTTCCCCCAACGCGGCGCCTCCCGTGTGCAAGATATTGGATTACGGCAAGTTCCGCTTCCAGGAAGCCAAGAAAAAGGCCGAGGCGCGCAAGCACCAGACCGTGGTGGAAGTGAAGGAAATGGTGTTCCGCCCCGGTACCGAGGAGCATGACTACCAGATTAAACTGCGCAAGATCCGCGAGTTCCTCGCCGACGGCAACAAGGCGAAGATCAACCTGCGCTTCCGCGGCCGCGAGACCACCCACCAGGAACTGGGCACGGCGATGCTGGACAAGATTGTGGCGGATACCGCCGATGTGGCCAAGGTGGACTTCCGCAGCGGGCTGGAAGGGCGCTTCATGACCCTGGTGCTGAGCCCTGAGAAGAAGGGCAAGAAGGCCGCGGCGGCTCAGGCCGAGGCCCAGCCCGGCGACGCCTAGGCCAACCGTTTGCAAAGCGGCCCCCGCGTGGGGCCGCTTTGTTTGTCCCATAATGGGCGCGGCAGGGATGCCGCACCCCCTGCCCGCGTTTGGCGACAAGGGATTGAATGCGTGCAAAGCGATACCCATATTGAAAGCATGAACCCCTTCATGAGGCCTTTCCTCTATTGCGCGTTATTGACCGTGGCGCTTGCGCCCGTGGCGGTGTGGGCCGATTTCCAAGCCACCAGCCCGACCACAACCACCGAAACCACCACCACGACCAACGTGGACGGCAGCCAGGACGTCAAGCAGGTAACCCACAACCCCGACGGCAGCAGCGTGACGGTGGAGACCGTGACATACCTTGACGGTACCCGCACCAGCACAACCACCACCGTGCATGCGGACGGCACCCAGACCGTGGAAACCACCACGGTGAACCCGCCGCCCACGAACCCCGACGACAGGGATTACGGCAACTCCGGCGGCAACGGCGGCAATTCCGCCAACGGCGGGTTCGGCCAGACGTTGGCCAATGCCGCGACACAGGCGCTGATGCAGAACATGATGCGCGGCGGCGGATTCAACCCGCAGCAGGTGATGGGGAATATGGTGAACGGCCTGA
>Ga0164242_10000944_pt1 | contig 34533 bp, 36 predicted proteins | sample OricomgcompostMG_FD_108783 | JGI IMG/M metagenome (GOLD analysis project Ga0164242, IMG submission 108783) | Miracle-Growth compost microbial communities from Emeryville, California, USA - Original compost - Miracle growth compost (MG) ... | reverse complement strand
GGGGGTAAAATCGAACAATCCGATCACTTCACGGGCACTGCAAACCAGACGGTGCGCATTGTCCAGTCGCCTGGACCACGCCGCTCTCCGGAACAGACCGTGATAGTCAGCACCGAAGGTCCACTCGTGTCGAGCACCCGATTTCCCGGGTAGCGTGCCAAACGGACTTCGTCGCGCTCAACAACCCGGTATTGCAGGCTGGCTGAGGCTCCCTTGACAGTGAGAGTGTCGCCAACTTGCAGTCCCTGATACAGTAGATTGCCAAGTGCCTCCTGGCCTGGCGGATAGGTATGCGCGGTAAAATTCACCGCACCTTTCAGCGAGCCAGGCTTAGCACCGTCTCTGTCCCAGGCAAACACCTGGGGAGCAAGCCCCTCGGGGTCAGGCAGCGAAAAACCGTTGTTGCCCACCTTGATCCGCGCCAGCACCTGCACCGGCCGGTTTCCAATCCCCTGAATAACAACAGAGGTTGGAGTAAACGGCTTGATAGAGGTAGAAGCTTGCGGCAAAGGCCGCAACGTCTCACCAGGGAGTACGAGGGTCTCGGACGGCACGTTGTTACCGATCACCGGATCTGGCAATGGTGGTACCGGACGAAAATCTTCGTAGATCCAGGCCAATCCCCATCCTACTATCAAATAAAGTGCGAACACGAGCAGTACCCACCGAGACAAGGAGGATACGGGGCGCAATCGATGCTTTGCCACAACTCCTCCTAAAAAGTGTCGAATTGTTCATGTACAGATAGAGTATCGGACTCCATCTACCAACTATATTATACAACAATTATTTTCATAACGCAATGAAAAGGCCCGGCCTCCACTACACTGGATGTGTAGGGAGACCGGGCGTACTTTCACCCGAGAGTTCAGACTATTCGCATAGTCTAAACTCATCCGACTTCGACCTTGATCAGCTGGTCATCCTCCGACGCGGTGCAAAGAACGCCACCGCCAGGAATACTCCTCCCAGCAGCACCATTACCTTACCCATCATCCCCGACAGGCTGAACTGGCTCGACGAATCGAAGCCAGGCGGCGGCCATACCCCACCACCAGTGCTCGGAGGCACAAAGGTAGGCGTAGTCGTCGTGGGATGAGGCGTTGCCGGATGCGTATGCGTTGTCGGAGTAGGCGTAGGCGTCACCGTTGACGGCGGCGAACTCGGACTGGGTGTCGGAGTTGTCGTCGGCGTCGGTGTCGTCGTGGGAGTCGGTGTCGGTGTTGTGACCGCACACTTCACTCCAGAATCAGCCGGCAGGCTGAACACCTTAGGCGCAGTTGTATTATCCGCCCAGATCAAGTTGAGCAGCGCAAGTGTCGCGGTACGGACGGTACCGTTGGCACTCTGCGTCCAGGTAATCAGGTTGGTGTCGGCCGGCAAGGCATCCTTCCAAGTGACATTGTTCGTCACACCTGCAGGGTTGCAGTCATCCACGGTTGCCTGAGTGGGTACTACTACCCTGGTCGGAGGCGTTGAACACTTGTCGACCGTGATGGTCTTGGAATCAACCTTGTCACCATTGACATACAGCTCGACAGTGTGCTGACCCGGCGTGACGTCATAGGTGCCTGCCGATTTGTCAGTCCCGTCCAGCTTGAAGATCACCGTTGCGCCACTGGGCTTCACACCCTGAGCGCTGAAAGTGATCTTCTCACAGTCGTTCGAGGCTACCACAACCACACCTTCCGGCGTAGGTGGCGGTGTCGAACACTTTGTAACGGTGACGGTGTCCTCGTCGACCTTCACCCCATTGACGTACGTCGTCACGACGTGCGTACCCGGAGTTGCATCGTAGGTACCCGGCTGAACGTCGTTGCCGTCCAGCTTGACCACGACAGTCGCACCGGCCGGCTTGACGCCTGTCGGTGTGCCAACCGTGATCTTTTCACAGGATGGGCTCGAGGAATTGTTCGATCCCTCGGGCGTGGGTGGCGGCGCTGAACACGGGCCATGGGACAGATTGAACTGCCCGCTCCAGCTTCCGTAGATAGACGCCGTTGCCGATACCACCGTACTGTCGAGGTTTGACGTGGTCTGGTAGTGTGCCGTTCCTCCCGTAAACTTGTCGAGAGGAAGATCGGCTGAGTTGCCGTTGGCCCAGGTGACATGAATCGATGCCGGGGCATCTGCCTCACTGTCGACCTGAGTGATGACAAAGTGCCACTCCGAAGAGTCGCACCCATGGCTCGTCAGAGCCTTAGCCGAAATCGACTGCATGCCTCCCGACGCAGTCGCGCTACCATTCCCAACCCCAAGTGTGAAACCCAGAGTCAAGAGCAGTGCTCCCATCAGTGCGAGCAACGCTCGCAGCTTGGTTGACATTGTTCCTCCTAGTCAAAATCGCGTTGTGAAAGTACATCATAGCCCGCGAACGGGGCTATGATAGCACACCCGAACACACGACCATGGCCACCTGCGAATGCAAGCGGACCGTCCACCTTGGACAGTCTTATAATTATATCATACTTGACATGAAAAGCAAATATTACCTTGTAGCCTGCAAGAGGTAAAACCGTTCACGGTTTCCTTTCGTGCCTGCGACTTCACTGTCTTTTTTGTCCTGGATGACAAAGTACTGCTTCGTCCACGTTTCAAACTCTTTCAAGATTTGTCGGCGGACTGAATCATTTTTTATCACGCCTTTGTTTACCTGCTCTCTGCCGGCTTCAAACTGTGGCTTGAGCATAGCGACGATCTGAGTATTTTTACTTGAAATCTTCGCGATATGCGGCAAGATTTCACGCAGCGAAATAAAACTCACATCCATCACGACAATATCTGGCGTCTCACTCGGGACAAAATCACGGATATCGGTCTTCTCGTGCAGTTCGATCCGTTCATGGCCATGCAAGTTCGGATGCAGCTGGTCGGTACCGACATCGACGGCAAAGACTTTTTTGGCACCATGTTGCAGTGCATAGTCAGTGAAACCACCAGTCGAAGAACCGACATCGAGAACGATTTTATCTGTAAAATCAATCCCTAGTACATCAGCTACACTGGCGAGCTTTAGTCCAGCACGTGACACATAACGTTGCTTATCTACTACAAAGACCTTGTCATTTGGACCAACAAAATGGCCAGGCTTTAAAACAACCTGGCCATTTACTTTTACATCGCCAAGACGGATCATCGACTCCGCCTGAGAGCGAGTCGGCGCGAGCTTGCGGGCAACCAACAGTGCATCGAGCCGGTGGCGCATCTACTTTTTCCGTTCGCGGTATTCACCGGTTGTCGTATCAACAGACACGATATCGCCCGTTTTGATAAACGCTGGCACGCGGATCTCGAGGCCAGTCTCAAGCGTCGCGTCTTTGGTGACCGCATTCGTCGTGTCGCCTTTTACGACCTCCTCAGTGTAGGTAACTTCAAGGTAAAGATTCTTCGGAAGCTCGACATTGATAACCCGTTCACCGAAAAATTGCAGACTGAGCGTATCGCCCTCTTTCAGGTAACTCTTGGCGCTATCAACGATATCGCTCGGCAGTTCAAACTGCTCAAAGCTCTCCGGGTCCATGAAAAATAAATTGTCACCATCGTTGTAAAGATATTGAACAGTTTTATTGTTCACCTCTGCTGGCTCGATCTTGTCTTGGCCCTTAAACGTCTTTGGGATCACACTGCCATCGAGCAGATTTTTCAGACGGACATTGACGATAGAACCTCCGCGTCCCATGACCTTCTGGCCATACTCGACAACACGGTATGGCTTCCCGTCAATCTGACAGACAGTTCCCTTTTTAAGGTCTGTTGGCTGATACATGGACTATCCCTGGATAACAAATGGTAGTAATGCAAGGTGGCGTGCGCGTTTGATCGCAACGGCGAGCTGGCGCTGCTGCTTTACACTCAGGCCAGTCTTTGAAATCGGCTCAATCTGGCCGTAGGCGTTGATATAACGCTGCAATGTCTTCACATCGCGGTAGTCAAAATAGGTAACTACATCTTTTTTAAATCTCATAGGATTCTCCTTTTTAAGTTAAATAACGATTGTTTTATGAATGTACAGTGCAAGGCGAAGCCGAGGATTGGAGCGAAGCTGTATTCTTACATACAGCGAGCGAAACCCGGAAGCTCCAACGCCGCAATGTGCGTTCAGAAAATGATCGATTAGAATGGAATTTCTGAAAGATCAATTGGTTTGTCGTCGATGTCCTCTGGAGTGACATCGTTTGAAGGCTTGCTCGCCGCACTACTTGAGCGTGGAGCTGGTGCGCCTTGGCTATCGCCGCCGCTAGGACCATCGAGGAACGTGACGTCTGTCGCTGTTACTTCGACGCGTGAGCGCTTTTGACCGCTCTCTTTGTCGTCCCAACTGTCCTGACGCAAGCGTCCTTGGACGAGTACACGGCGGCCTTTTGAAAGGTACTGCATCACGAGATCACCGAGCTTTTCCCACGCGGTGATATTGAAGAAATCCGCCTGGTCGTCCTGAGTCTGACGATCTACAGCGATCGAGAAACTGACGATTGTCTTGCCGGTTGTTGTGGTGCGCTGCTCTGGATCGCGCGTCAGGCGTCCCATCAGGATTACTTGGTTGATACTACGAGCCATACCCCTCTCCTATTCCTCTGAAGAATCGTCTTCAGATGTCTTCTTCTTTGATGCTTCGCGCTTTTGAAGTTCCTTCTCGTCTACCTTAACGAGTAGGTAACGCAGTGCATAATCAGCGATATTCAGTGCATTTGAGATCTTTAGCGGAGCGTCGGCTGGAAGCTCGACGTCAAACGCCACGTAGACCGCAAAGTCCTCTTTTTTGATCGTGTAGGCAAGCTTTTTCTTGCCCCAGTTGTCCTCTTTGACAACTTTACCACCATTATCAGTCACGAGCGACTTGATAGTAGCAGTAGTCTTGTCGATCTCGGTCTCGAGATCGGGGTGTACTAGTACTGTCAGTTCGTACTGTTGCATAGACATTCCTCCTCTTGGAATCCCCCTGCCGGGGAATGCTTACCCTGTTTCAGATAAGCTTAGGTTTATAACAAGAGTAATTATAGCAAAAACCCCATGACTTGAAAAGCCTGCGCTTTATTGATAAATAATACTAATCTATCGTATAGTTATTTTAGGTAAGGCATAGGTCTTATCTGGAAGTGCAAGGTTTCTTCGTCTTTTCCGTTTCGTAGGAACTATGTTCCACACTACTTTCCTGAAAGGAAGTGATGAAAATGTCCAGGTATTTCCATGGCCCAAGCTGTAAATGCCGACAGTGTGATCACAACTACAGAGGAGGTTGCAGTAGCCAAGACTCTCAGGATGGCGGATACGCCCGCTGGGAAGGACAGGATGTCTACTGGGATGCTGAAGCTGGTGGAATCATCAATATCTTCCCAGGAGGCATGCCTCCACGTGATCACCGCACGCACGACCACGATCACATCAAGATCAGAGGCGCAAGCGTCACAACGCTTCGTGGCGTGACCATCATCACCGGTGGTCAAGTAGCCTACAAGAGGATCAATGGCGTGGAGTTGATCAAGTAGGTAGCTTGGGCTCGACGCAGTTTTGGCGGTTTCTGTAAAAAACCGCCTCTTTCAATTAGAATAAAAAAGGATCATTACGTAAACGAGGAAGATACGTGTCTACTATGAATCCTGATAAGGAAATAATAACTTCGAACAAAGCAAACGATATTGAAACTTTTTACGAGATACGCGTGTTGCCTCATTTTCATCTTGGTAAAGACACTATTCGTTGGCAGGGTCATAGCGAGCTTGACATTGACTCTTCCGTTCATTACTTCGCTCAGAGCAGCTATGAGTACATCCTTGCCTTTCAGGATCATGGAGAAATAAGGCATAGCCAAATCGAGGGAAATGCGATAGCACCGTATCAAACCGCCGTATTACAGCGACCAAAGAATGGGGACCTGCCTTACGTAGAAATACGAAGACACGACAACAAATATATTCCAGATATAACTGGCTACTTCATGCTTTTTCGTGTTGAGACATAAGCTTCCCAGTTGAAAAACGTTGTTTTTACAAGTTAGCCTATTAAGTAATAGATTCTAGTAACTTTCATCACTCGGGGAAAGATCGTCGAGGCTCGAGATCAGTACTTCGCGTGGCCGCGAGCCATCAGCGGGCCCGATCACGCCCTGCTCTTCCATCTCTTCGATGATACGAGCTGCTCTGGCGTAGCCGACACGCAGACGGCGCTGCAGCAGGCTTGTCGAAGCTTTGCCGCTATCGACGACGACACGGAGCGCGTCCTGATACATATCATCACCGCCCTCATGGTCAAAGTCCATCACCACTCCACCCTTGCCGTTGAGCTGGACTGGCTGCGAGATAATCTCATCGTTGTACTGCGGTGCCGACTGCATACGCAAGTGATCGGTGATCTTGAGCACTTCTTCATCCATCACCCAGGCGCCTTGGATACGCTTTGGCTTGCCCATTTCGGCAGTCTTCATCAGCATGTCACCTTGGCCGAGCAACTTCTCGGCTCCGATTGCATCGAGAATCGTACGACTGTCCACCTGGGAAGCCACCGTAAAGGCGATACGCGCTGGTACATTGGCCTTGATCAGGCCAGTAATAACATCGACACTCGGACGCTGCGTCGCCAGCACCAAGTGGATACCGACCGCACGGGCTTTTTGCGCCAGACGTACGATCAACGCTTCGACATCGCGCGCTGCTACCATCATCAGATCAGCTAACTCGTCAATCACCACGACGACATATGGCATAGCCCCGCCTTCGACTTGTTGTTTGTGGCCGTCTTCGTCCTCAACAGCAATCTTGGTTGCGCCAGACGCTACCTTTTTGTTGTAGCTCGCGATATCGCGTACTTTTTCTTCGGCGAGCAACTTGTAACGGCGCTCCATCTCGTTGACCGCCCATTTCAGTGCCGAGATTGTCTTTTCCGGCTCGGTAATCACCGGCGTGAGAAGATGTGGAATATCCTCATACGGCGCCATCTCGACTTGCTTTGGATCGACCAGGATCAGCTTCATCTCTGATGGTGAATTGCGATACAAGAGGCTCGTCAGCAGCGTATTGATCATGACCGACTTACCAGAGCCAGTCTGTCCAGCGATCAGGAGGTGCGGCATTTTGTTGAGCTTGCCGACGACTGCTTCGCCGGAAATATCTTTTCCGATCGCAAAGCTGAGTGGTTCGTGAGCATTCATCCACTCTTTTGACTCCAAAATACCCCTTAGACGCACATCGGCTGCCTTGCGGTTTGGCACCTCAATACCGACTGCCCGTTGACCAGGGATCGGTGCTTCGATACGCAGGCTCTGCGCCGCTAGATTGAGTGCCAGGTTTGTCTCGAGTGCTGAAATACGCGTTAGTTTCACGCCAGCAGGCGGCTTGAGCGTATACTGTGTCACTTTTGGACCAATATTTGCCCCCTCCATCTCGACATTGATGTTAAATTCGCCCAAAGTATCCTGGATCACCTGCGCATTGTGCTGCACGTCGCCGGCATCGGCCGGACTTTGCTTTTTCTCAAGCAAATCAAGGCTTGGCGCTTTCCAGTTTGGATCAGTTGCTGCCACCAATGCCGCTTGTTCTTCGGCTGCTTTATCTTGCATCACGCTGCCCTTTAGGCTCGACAGCCGTGCAGCTTTTTTACTTTCATTTGGATCGAGCGTTGGCACGCCGGCATTGAGCTTCAGCTCGCCAACCGTTTGGGATTTTGGCCCGTCAGCCGCCTGGGCGTCTTTCATAATCTTGCTGTTTTTTGCCTGCTCTTCGCTGACATTGTTGTTTAACGCCCGCAGCCACTCGACAATCGCCTTTGGCGTCAGGCGGAGCACAAAAAGGAGCGTGATCAAGATGAGCAGGACGTAGACAAAGGCCGCTACCCCGCTATCAACCATCGCGAGCATCGCAGAATTCAGCGTATCACCGACAAAGCCGCCGTGGCTCTTTGCAAGATCGTCTTTCATGAGGCCAAACAGACCCGACAGTTCGACAATAAGGAGAACTGAGGCGGGCTTTATGACAAATGGCAAGCGGTTTTCTTCAGACCGAAACGTTTCAACTGCCACATAGACGAAAAGTACAGGCAAAATATACATTGCCCAGCCGACTGTCGCAAGCGATGCGGTCTGAACCCACTCCAGCACCGGACCACCGACACCAAACCACGCGACGACTAGGAGAAGTGCAAATGCAACCAAAACGACCGCACCAACTTGATTCCAGAATCCTTCCGGTAGCGTGTGCTGCGGCGCTGCGGCTTTGCGAGTGCTCTTGCGTTTACGAGTAGTTTTTCTTTTTGCCATAACTGTTTTGATTGTACCCCTATTGATACTTGCTGTCGATATCTTACAGTCCAATTGTAGCATAAATTACTACAAAATGCAAGCCTGCCCCCTCGAATAGCATACGAGACGCAAACCGATCTTTAGCGGGAGGAACGAGTTTTTGGATTCACTCCAAAAACGAAGTGGAGGGCAGAGCCCCCCCTTTTTTTACTAGTACCCGCGGTTTTCGACCCGCGCTCGCGGTTCGACGACTTCGGTATCAGGTACCTGTGGCGGCTGGAACTTCTTTGGTGGAAGCTTTGGCATCGCACCCTGCTTTTGTCCATTTTGCGGACGTGGCTGTTGTCCCGAGCGATTACCATTATTTTGCTGCGGTTTCTGGCTCTGGCCACCAATCTCATTGATCACTGGAATCACGATCGGCGTACGACGCGTCTGGTCGTAGAGAATATGCGTAATTTCATCTTTTAGCTCTTTCTTGAGCTGGTCGAGATCAGCCTTCTTGCCACCGAAACTACGAGAAACTTTCTGCTTGAGATACTGGCGGATCAGACCCATCAGCTCTTCACTATCGCGAAGGTAGATGAAGCCGCGGGAAATGATATCGGGGCTCGTGAGCAGTCGACCTGTGCCGCGCTGAACCGTCAGCACGACGACAAACATACCTTCATTTGCCATATGGATACGGTCTTTGAGGACGACCTCTGACACGACCGCACCAGAATCGTCGTACATGATACCGCCCACTGGGATACGGCCGGCTTTTTTAGCGCCTTCACTGGTAATCTCGACGATATCACCGCTATCACAGACAAAGATATTGTCGTGCGGAATACCGGCTTCCTTTTCAGCCAGCTCTGCGTTGTGCACGAGCATGTGGAATTCACCATGAATCGGTAGATAGTAGGTCGGGTTGAGCGCGTTGATGAGCTTGACGTGATCGTCATAGTAGCCGTGCCCAGAAAGGTGGAGTGGGCCGATGCCCGTCAGGTGCGTCTTGCCGTTCTGGATGACGTCCGAGCCTTCACGCATCAGGCCGTCGACGGTACGGACGACGTATTTTTCGTTACCTGGAATCGGGTTCGAACTAAAGACGACGACATCGGAGTTTTTGATCTTGATAAATTTGTGCGCACCAGATGCCATGCGGTTGAGCACCGCGTTGAACTCGCCCTGGGAGCCAGTACAGACGATCGTGACTTTGCTATCCGGCATCTTGACGATGTCTTCCATCTTTACCACGACGTCTTTTGGCACTTTGATCGTGCCAGTGCGTAGTGCGACTTCCATGTTTTGGATCATGCTATAGCCAGCAAACGCGACTTTGCGGCCGTGAAGCTTTGCTTCGTCGAGAATTACTTGCATACGGTGGAGCTGCGACGAGAAACAACTGATAATCAAGCGTGAATTCGGATACTTCTCCATCACCTGGCCCATACTCTTTTGGATATCAAACTCACCGTGCGTGTGTGTGCCATCACTCTCACAGTTGGTCGATTCGTTCATCAGCAGCAAGATACCTTCTTTGGTAGAAATCTCAGTTAGGCGCTCAAGGTCGAATTTCTTGCCATCGACTGGATTTTCTTCAAAACGCCAGTCACCGGTGTCGACCAGGACGCCCAGCGGCGTACGTACGACGACTGCGGTCGCATCAGGGATCGAGTGGTTGACGCGAACTAGCTCGATGCTGAATGAGTCGCCTAGTTGGACGCGCTCGTGTGCTTCTGGATTGAGCTCATAATACTCTGGCTCGTAGCCGCTTCGGCTTTCTTCCATCGTACGCTTGAGCATGCCGAGCGTAAACTTCGATGCATAGACTGGTGCAGGAACCTTGTGAATCAGGTGGCGGAACGCCCCGATATGATCAAGGTGCCCGTGCGTAAAGACCACGCCGCGGACCTTATGCTTGTTTTCCTCAAGCCAGGTAATATCCGGCGTAATGTAATTAATTCCTGGATAATCACCACCTGGGAACAAGAATCCCATGTCGATAACGACGATGTCGTTGTCATACTCGATCGCCATCATGTTTTTACCGATACCCATTTCACCGAGGCCACCGATTGGGATGACGCGGAGTTTCGGACCGTTGGTCTGCTTTTGGCGCTTCTGATCGGCCAGGCTGAATTGCTTGCCGCCGTAGCCGTTGTAGACCGATTTGTTTACCGGCACATTGATGATGTGCTGGGAGGCACGCAGATTGACGTCTTCTGAGGTACGGCGCTGCGCGCGAAACACTTCACCGCGACGGGTTTGCGTATTGTTTAGTACTGTATTGTTGGACTTTTTCTTCTGTCCGTTGTTTGGCCGCTTTGACATGTCGTCACCTTGCGGCGTAGCGAGTCTTCGTTGACCCATAAATTGTTTTTCTCCTTTTTAGTTATCAAAAAATAATTTCGAATTAGATTGATTAGGCGTGAGGTTTCCCTCTTGTTCAGTAGCTCCATTATAGCAAACTCTGCCTATTTTTGCAAGTTTGCTAGCTCAGCGGCAGCCAAAAAGTCGTCGATTAACACCTGTCGCATACTGCCGTTATAGAGCGCTGCTGCCGGATGATACAGCGGAATGACCAGGAATTCGTTGTCATGGTATTTTACCTTGCGCGCCCGTCCATGATCACGCGAGATATGAAGATCGGGGATAAACACCGCACCAGAGTGCCGGCCGAGCGTGATAATCACTTTCGGTTGGATAATTTCAAGTTGGCGCATCAGATACGGCCAAAATTCACGCTTTTCTTCGGGAGACGGATCTCGGTTATTTGGCGGACGGTATTTTACGATGTTGGTGATATAGACATCGTCACGATTGAGATTGGCCGCGGCTAGCATTTCGTTTAAAAACTTGCCGCTCGCGCCAACAAATGGCTTGCCCTGTTCGTCTTCTTGCTTTCCTGGTGCCTCACCGATAAACACGATATCAGCATCAGAATTGCCGTCACCTATCACGAGCTGCGTCGCGCCTTCGGCAAGTTCCGAGCAGACCTTTTTCTCGATGATTTCTGCTGCAACATCATCGAGTAACTCCTGTTTGATCATATATCCAAGTATAGCAAAAGGGCCTCATCGAGAAAGGCCCTTTTAAATTTGAATATGAAGGCCGCAACCTACTTCGAAACTTTAGCCTCAAGGAAATTCCCAAGATCATTTGCGGAATCTTTTGGATCAACAGCATTGACATGCTTTTCGAGATTTGACTGGAAATCTGTCTCCGCATTAGAAATGTTATCAACGACCTTATACATCTGATCACGCAAAGATGCATATCTGCTGTACTGGCTACCGTATGGATCTTTGATAGCTGCAAGTTTTGCAACAATTGCACTAAGGCTTGTATACTCATCTTTCAACTTGCTCATAAATTGCTCAACATCAGGATCTGGCGTATTACTGACCTTATCCAGTGCCGCAACGCAATCATCGATGGCTGCTTTGATTTGCTTCATATTGCTCGTAGAATTATTATGCGCCCCGTCGCACTTCGTTGAAGCTCCTCGTGCGTCTTTCAATGAAGTAAGAAATTTGTCAACAAACTGTGTATACGACTCCATCTTTTTATTGAATGCATCGTATTTCTTTTTACCGTCACCGACTTTGACCGCCTTGAGCTTTCCGAGCTGGTCATTCTCTGTCTTAAGGTCGCCGATCGCCTTTTTGGCTGCATCAACGTCATTATCGAAACTTGTATCCGTGCCACTGGAAAAATCGTATTCGAGCGAAGAGACTTTCGATCCAAGCGTATAGTTTTTGTCTGCTACCTCATTGTACTGATCTAATGCGGCAAGGTAGTCTTTTTTCGAGACGGTCATCATTGCGATAGCGGCCACGACAATGATAATTAGCACCACCAACCCGACGCCACCCGCTATCAAGCCGATGAGCAATCCCTTGCCCGGTCTGCCACTTGATGGCATTGATGCAGATCCGCCAATTGGTGTTACGGGAGGAACGACTGGTTGAGGTGGCTGAAATGGCTGTGGTGCGGGTTGCATAGGCTCGACCGGCTGTTGTACTGTTGGCGCTGGCTGCTGCTCAATAGGAGGTTGAGGATATACAGGTGCTGGTGGTTGGACCGACGGTTCTTGGGGTGGCGCTGGAGGTGTTGATGGGTCTAGATTTTGAGGGTCCATTGAGAATACTTCCTATTTTATAGTTGTCTTTGGCATCATTATATCACTTATGCCTAGCCCCATGTTCACTCTTGTCTATCACTCTACTCCGCGTCTTTGAGACTTAAGCTCAATCGCCCACGCTCATCGATACCGGTCAGTTTCACTTTCACTTCCTGGCCTTCGTGCAGTACGTCGGTTACCTTTTCCACGCGCTGGTCAGAGAGCTGTGAGATATGTACCATGCCGTCGATACCTGGCATGATATTTATGAAAGCGCCGAAATCTTTGATCGAGACGACTTTACCGAGGTACGTTTTGCCAACTTCTGGCTCTTCGGTCAGGCTCTTGATCCAGTCAATCGCTTTCTGGATATACTCGCCGTCCGGACTTGCGACTGTAATCAAACCGTCTTCCTTGATGTCAATCTGCGCGCCAGTTTCAGCGGTAATTTTGTTGATCACTTCACCGCCCTTGCCGATCACTGCACCGATCTTGTCTGGATTGATCTTGATTTTCTCGATACGCGGTGCGTACGGGCTAAGGCTTGGCTTTGGAGCCGCCAGCGTGGTCATCATATGGTCGAGGATGAATTTACGGCCGGACTTGCTGGTGCGAATCGCTTGCGCGAGTACTTCGACTGGCAATCCATGAAGCTTCATATCCATCTGTACGGCTGTGATACCCTTTTCAGTACCCGTCACCTTAAAGTCCATATCACCAGCAAAATCCTCTGCATCGGCGATATCAGACAGAACATATGGCGTATCGCCGTCCATCATCAGACCCATCGCGATACCAGAAACTGGGCGCTTCAGTGGCACACCGGCATCCATCAGTGCCAAGCATGAGCTACAAGTCGCCGCCATACTGGTCGAACCGTTCTGGCTCATGATCTCCGTCACGCTGCGGATCGCGTACGGAAACTCTTCTTCAGTCGGAAGCACTGGAATAAGTGCGCGTTCTGCCAGATATCCATGACCGATCTCGCGGCGGCCAGGTGATCCAAGCCGGCGTACTTCACCGACCGTATAACCAGGCGCGTTGTAGTGATGCATATAGCGGCGCTCACCGTCGGTGACTTCCATGGTATCGACAATTTGTGCAAAACTGAGCGGCGCAAGCGTCACGATGTTCATACCCTGCGTCACACCGCGGGTAAAGATACTCGAGCCGTGCGCTCGTGGCAGGATGCCTACTTCGCTACTCAGTGGTCGGATCTCATCGAGCTTACGGCCGTCTGGACGAGTTTGCAACTCGACGATACCACGGCGTACGTCTTTGTGCAGCGCCATGGTAAATGCCTCGTCGTATTCATCGCGCTTTTCTGCGTATTCTTCACCGACTTTTTCGGCCATTTCTTCGTGGAACTTCCAGCGAAGTTCGTTGATCATTTCATTGCGCTCTGGATATGCCTTGTGGAGCTTTTCACCCAGCTTTTCGTGCGTCCATTCGTCCACTTCAGCTTGGATTTCTTCGTTTGGTAGGACTAGTTCGTACTCGATTGCTTCCTTGGCAACCTTCTCTGCAAGCTCTTTCTGCAGAGCGATCGCTGGCTGCATCGCTTTGTATGCCCAGGCCATTGCCTCGATGACGATTTCTTCATCGACTTCGTTCGCACCAGCCTCAACCATCACGACGCCGTCGTCTTTGCCGGCAACCACGAGGTCGAGATCTGACTTCTCGCGCTCTTCAGGAGTCAGGAAAGCCTTGAACTCGCCATTCACGCGGCCGACACGGAGTCCTGCGATTGGACCGTCAAACGGCGCTCCGCTGATCGATAGCGCGCTGCTGGCTGCGATCATTGCGACCATATCAGGGCGAAAAGCAGGGTCCATCGAGAGTACGCTCGCGACGACTTGTACCTCAGCACGGAATCCCTTTGGAAATAGCGGACGAATCGGACGGTCGATAATACGACCGATCAAAATTGCCTCGTCACTTGGGCGACCCTCACGCTTGATAAAGCGGCTGCCGCTGATCTTGCCAGCTGCATACATTTTTTCTTCATAGTCGACACTTAGCGGGAAATAGTCGAGCTGAATTGGCCGGCTACCGATCTGCGTCGTACCAAGTATGACTGTATCACCGTATGTTACGAGCACGCTTGCCGTCGTACGAAAACCGACACGGTTCACTTCCAGCGTCAGAGTTTTCCCTAAAAACTCAGTCGAAACAGAGGTAATCTCCTTACCATTAGGGTTTATTGTAGACATAACTGTCTCCTTTCATATAGCGGAGAGTAACAGGGGTAAAAGTTCGATCTCAAACTTTTGTCTCTATCACCTTCCGCAGTTAGTTCTTCTCTATTATACTAAAACCTCCGCTATTTGCGGAGGCCTAGTTTTGCGACAACAGCTTTGTAACTTTCAAAGTCTTTACGCTCGAGATATTTCAAAAGGCGCTTTCGCTTCCCAACCATCTGGATAAGTCCGCGACGAGCCATGTGGTCGTGCTTGTTAGCCTTGAGATGCTCTGTCACCTCTTTGATACGAGCCGTCAAAACAGATACCTGCGCCTGTGGGCTACCGACATCGTTCTTTGAGACCTGAGTCAAAGCAATTGCCTGTGATTTGTTCTCTTTAGTAATCATCAAGAGTGTATTGTACTAGAAAATGACCCAGATTGCAACTACCGGAACAAGGTGCTCCATGCGCGCGCTATCGGCTCTGCACCCTCGCTATCACCGAATAATATACGAGAGTGAAGGTACTCGTCGTTTACCTTCATGATCCGACCCAGCAACCGGAACGCTATATGGGCACCTCGGACTACTAGTTCGCCCTCTGGCGAGTAGAGTGCTGCATCTGTCGGATAAACAACCTTTGGCAAGGCATTGTACGCCGTTCGAAGAGCCGTCATAAACTCTGGCTCGATAGCGTACGCCCGAAGCAGCGCGGGATTCGCTCCATAAATATCCTGATTTTTTGAAAATCTTTTAACATTCGGCTCTACGCTCAACCAGACCTTAAAATTGTTCACCTGATAATATCTGCCATCGATAGTCACGCCTTCACTGCTAAGTGCACCGAGAAATTGCTCATCGGTAAATCTCGGTAGCGGCTCGATAGAACTATCCTCCAACTCGTTTGGCCAGTCAAATTCATTCACAAATTCTCGAAACGCCTCCGAGTTTCTCAGCTCCGGTGCAAGTTCTGACATCTCAAGAGGCCCAGATCTCATTGCCAGTGCCTGTAATTGCTCATCGTGGGCTGCTGTATTCAACACCTGGTAAGCCTCAGCGAGATGGTTCGATTCGCTCGGCAGTTCATGATTTGTCATGTTTCTATTATACCATACTTATGGTTATTAATCAATATATCTATCTCCGATACGCGTACGCCGCAGCGCTAGACAATACCCCCCTACACCCAGCGATGCTCCAATATCTTCCGCGAGACTGCGGATATAGGTGCCACTCGACACGTGCGTGCGGATTTTTACTTCTGGATAGGTGTAATCTAGCAGTTCAAGAGAGTAAATCGTCACCTGACGTGATGGAATCTCAACGTCCTTACCAGCATGCGCTAATTTGTACGCGCGCTGGCCATTTACCTTGATAGCGCTGAACTTCGGCGGGATTTGGGTGATCTGGCCGATGAATTTTTTCAGTGTTTCTTCAACTTCTTCACGGCTTGGCTGACGATCTGACAGCTCTGTCAATTCGCCTTCTGGATCGCCTGTCGTACTCGTCTGCCCCAGCCGGATCGTGGCTTCGTATACTTTGTCAAGTTTTAAAAATTCATCGGCTTTTTTCGTGGCATCACCAAGCAAAATGATGAGCAGCCCCGTCGCAAATGGATCAAGGGTGCCCGCATGTCCGACTTTGAGCTGTCGTTTCGTCGGCTTTTCACCTTGCACTACGTACGCTGCCTTGATCTGCCCGCGGATCTTCGCCACCACATCAAAACTCGTCCAGCCGACTGGCTTGTCGACGAGTAAAATATCGTCTTTTGCTTTAGAAAGGTCAAACTGCATAATATCTAGTATACTTGAGCTATGAAAAAGATTATCTTCGGTATCTTCGCCCATCCAGATGACGAAGCCTTTGGCCCAAGCGGGACGCTGCTCATGGAGACAAAAACTGGAGCAGAACTGCATCTCATCACCCTCACCCTTGGAGACGCGGGTACGAACCCAGATAATCATGAGAACCTCGGTGAAGTCCGCGAGCAGGAATGGCGTAAAGGCGGCGAGTTGATAGGCGCGGCTTCTATGCATTCTCTCGGCTTCAAAGATGGCTGCCTGTGTAACCAGTCGATGATCGAAGCTGGTGAAAAGGTCGTTCAGCTCGTAAAAAGCATTGTCGGTGAGCGAGAAAACCTCGAAATTGAATTCATGACGATCGATCTGAACGGTATCTCTGGTCATATCGACCACATCGTCGCTGCTAGAGCTGCCTCGTGGGCATTTTACACGTTAAAAAACCAGGGTCTGCCGATGTCCCGCATCCGTTTTGCCTGCCTGCCACGGGACGTATTACCCGAAAGCAATGTGAACTGGCTCTACATGGAACCAGGCCACACCCCTGAAGAAATCGACGAAATAATCGACGCTAGGCAGTATAGAGACGAGATAATCGAAATCATGCGCTGTCACCACTCACAGCGAGGTGACGGTGAAACTCACATACAACAACGTGGTGATAGTATTGGCCTTAATTATTTCGTGGTAAAGCAGTAGGATCGTCTTGTGGTGGTACAACAGGAGCAACCGGACTTGGTGATGGTATCACCTGTGGTGGGTTAGATAGCTGGTCGCTCTGCCCTGAAGGTTGCTCATGTGTAACAGGAGAAGTAACCTGTGCCGTGGCAATAGGAGCAGCTGCAATTTTTGAATTACCAATCGTCACTTCTCCGCCTAAGAGTTGTGGCTGAGGAATACTCGATAGCCCACCCTCTGGAGACCCAGCCTGCTCCCATTTGAGATGCCATAAAAAGAGAAGTGCCACAGACATTTGTTCAAGATACATACCAAGTGTCCAGACGATTCCACTGTAAATAATGACCGCTATCCATACATACACTGGGAGATGTGTCCCAGATTGATCAATATAGCTAATAATTGATAACGGTATGCCCATACAGACCACCGCAATACCTGTTAACCCATAGTTTGCCAGAAACTCCACTGGATGCTTGATAATAATCCCGATACCTCGCTTTGTACCTTTCCATGGGCCAAGTCCCTGCCAAGCAATAGCTGGCAGAATCGAAAATACAGTCATACGAATCAACTTCTCGACCATATCAAGCCCTAGACGAAACCAGCTAAACGGTGTGGCCATGTCGCTGATTGATTTCGCGGTATTCTCTAGAGACGCAGCCTGACTTTTCCGCCTCGACTTTGCACTTAAGGCTTGTAAAATTAGAAGAATAAACCATATAACTGCCCACACGAATGCAATCGGCAGAACCTTCAGGGAATCTTTGGCAATGAACTCGAGCCATGCTTTCATCAATCGTGGCTTTTCACCGGCCTCAATCTGCTGCATAACCTCAAGCAATACCAAACATGCGGCGCTAATACTGTAGGCAACGACGAAAATTAATAAGAAGATCAACCATAGTGGTATATCACCGACGTACTGTAGACCAACAGCTATCGCAGCAAGCACAATCCACACCAATATTAGCGGCGCTAATAAAATTGGATACCGTTTTATGGCAGCAATACTGAGAGTAAACAGTTTCCATCCTTGGGTTAGTGATGCAGTAAATCCCATATTCCTCCTGTCGTCGAGTATTCTTATCTATTATCCAGGGATCTGAAACTGATTTGGATCATTTGGCTTTGAAGATACTGGATCAATAAAGGCACTCGGATCAGAGGCAGGGTCTTGGAGAGGCCCAAGTGGCGATGGCTGTGCGGAGTCGACAGGAGCCGTCGGTACTGTTGAAGGTTGGTCAAACGTCAGTGGCGGTGGTGGTGGCGGAAGCGGAGCCGAGAAATCAGGCAACGGCGGCAATGCTGGCGGCACCCCTGTTTCTACTGGACCAGCCTCAGGCGCTGCGTCGTCGTGAGGTACTTCACCGAGCGGTTGCGCACCAACACTTGCCGTAGGCTGGTTTGCTGGATTAAATGGCGTCGCTTCGTATGCCGCATGGACGTCAGCTAGAGCTTGATCGTGCGGCTGGCGCGTCTGTGCGTCAAGATCTGCCAATGTCTGTTGAGGCGGCTGTGGCAGAGGCTGCTCAGGAGGTAGATTGACTGTTTCTGGCGACTCAATCATCGGCGCGCCTGGTAAATCATCAGTAGGATCCTCGGTCATTGACGCATTGAGTGGTGACTGAGCAATTACGGGACTATCAGTCGATGAAATCGCACCGCCATGATGAAGGATGGTCTTGTTCCGGTCCGCTTCTTCCTCGCGGTGCTTGTCTTCTGCCGCCTGTTCAGCTGTCGCGTTGAGTGTACCGCCAAGCGACGGCTCAAGCGCATCACCCGATGCCGCTTGATCTACCTCAGCACTGGCTGCTTCTAGATCTTTCTGGAGATCCGCCACTGAAGGACTTGCGCTGGCAGTAGCTGCCGGAGCTGCTCCCTGGAGCTGATCTGCTAGTACTTCTTCGGCCTTGGTCGCAGCGGCTGATTGCTCTTGTTCGGCTGTCTCTTTCGCTACTTCATCGAGGGCACCTTCCTTCTCGTGCGAGATAGCGAGACTGCCATCATCTTTTGATTCAGCTGACTTCTTTGAAGCTTTTTTGTTGACTTTGCTTGATTCGCCTTCCGAAAGATCGGTTGTTCCGTCTGAGTTTTCGATATCGGCCGTATCCTTTTTATCAGGGCCAATCTCGTGCGCTTCCTCAAGCTTTGCAGCGATCAATTGCTGGTTTGCTCCAGCTGCCATCAATTGTGCAGCCATAGTCATGACCTTCGGACTCGTCTTGTTGTTGCTAAATCGATCGGTTGAGGCCACGATACCGGTCAAAAATGCCGTCGATGTCTGCTCATCAAGCACCGGTTTGTCACCCTTTAGTGCTTCTGACAGGCTCACGAGCATTTCAGAGATACTGCTGGCTGACGGCTCGTACCAGTCGATACTGCCTAGTTCGCTGTGTTCGTCCCCGCAACTAACCGTGGCAACCGTCGCGTCATGGAGGATCCGGCCGTGTGCTTCGAGGGCTTTATCGAGATGCTCTTTGTTCTTTACCCCTAGAGCAACGACTGTCTCAACGTTATAATCACCTTGGCTAAACTCAAGATCGTCCTCACTGATCGTCGTACGGTACGGTGTAATGAAAATTTTTACGACATCACCATCGACCTTGTAGCGCAAATGGTCGGCTTTTTCCTTGTCGAGCGCGATGATAAAGTCGCGCAGCGAATCTACGGTATTCTCAAACGTCTTGCCAGGTTCGAGAAAGTCAATCGCTGGTGGAATATCACCGCTTACGACCGCTGTCGCGTGCTTGCCCAGGGTATTGAGCATGATCGTCAGGCCTAGCGCCGCCGATAGTTCGTCCACCGAGGGACTTTGGCTAACGGTTACTAAGATATTAGAAGACTGCTTGATCTTCTCAACAATCTGTTGCTTGGCGCCTTGTCCGTTGTTGCCGTCGTTCATGCCTGCATTCCTGCTGTTTATTTTTATGAGTTTGCTGAAATTGTAGCATAAACGTTTTTAGTTCGTCAACTTTATTCTATCGGGATTTCTCCCTTTCGTATAAATGGGTTATTTATCTGGCTGGACACATATAGATGTACCGCTCTCGTCCTCTGAGAGCTCCCGCCCCTCGTTGCACGTCTGTACCTGCGTGGCAGGAATCGTCTCACTTGATGAGCCACGGCACTTTCCATTATCTGTTTTGTCATAGCCGCTCGGGCAAGCCTTTTTGACAGTTGCCTTGGCTGTTTTGACGCTGCCACCGACCGTACGGGTACATGTATCGCCAACGTTAGCATACCCTGTGGGACACGCATAGTAGCTAGAAACTTTCTTCGTTGTTGTCTTTTTGCATGTACTACCTGAGAGTTTGTATCCAGACGAGCAAATCTTTTTAGCAGATGCCGTGATAACCGCGGTCACGAGCTTTTTGCATAGCGTACCGGTTCCGCTACCAGATTTGGTATAGCCAGCCGCACACTTGAGCGTCGGTCCAATCGTCCGGATACACTTCGTGCCACTCAAGGAATATCCGCTGGTGGTACATTTATACACTGTCTTTGTGCCTGCCTTCACCGTGCGGGTACATTTTGTACTACTCACTTTTTTATATCCCGAAGGGCATTTGCCTTTTATCGGCTTTACGCTGCGGCTGCAGGTCTTTTTGGAAGATGCGAGCTTGTATTTGCTCGGACACGTTTTGATCGTCGACTTGCTGGCTGTAATGGTACGTGTACACTTCGCTGTCACACTCGTACCGTAGCGCGTGTAGCCGCTCGGACAGCTGGCAATAGCAGGTGTGTACTGCGTGGAAGTCCTGCGGCACTTTGTGCCCGAAAGCGCATAGCCGCTCGGACACGTATAAGAAGTTGAGGCAGCCTTGGTGCTCGTATGACTGCAATTATTTCCTGAACGGCTATAGCCAGACGGGCAAGCGTAACTAAGTGTTGCAGCGACCGTCTCCGTTTTGTAGTCACCTGAGGCTTTCTGGCACGTCGTCTTTGCACCCGAATTGTACTTTGTATACCCACTCGGACAGCTATAGGTTGTCTCGGCATCGATCACATCTGCTTTGATGCAAGTTGTTTCATTGTCAGGCGCTTGCGTGTATCCGTCACTACACTGCCACGTGGTTTTCGGTTGCGTTGTGGACGCAGTATCGTCGACAGTGCTTGTCTGCTGCGTAGCGAGTTTATCTTTGTGACCGCCAAGAGCCGTAAAGGCTGCAACGCCGCCGCCTACCAGCAGGCCGAGGACAACAAGTAGCGCAACGATTCGCGTGCTGTACCAGATGATGAGGCGGCGCTTATAGGTGGGATCATTGCCGCTGATCTGTGGCGCCACAAAGGGTTGCTGATCGTAGTCAGGCGTCGTATGAGGATCGTGTGGAGATGGAGTCTGTGGTGGCATGTATTTCGTCGTAAAAATTGACTTTTTTATCTGTTATACTTTAGCAATATCGCTCTTATTTGTCAAGGAGTTATGCAGAGGTGACCTGCATGCTTTACTTTTTGCAGGTTTTTCGCTATAATTTACCCTTGATTGCAATAGAAACTTTAAGAGGTAAAGGAACAATCCACTTTTATGCCAATCATCAAATCTGCTATCAAACGCGTCAAGCAAGCAAACGTACGACGTGATCGTAACGTCGCTACCAAACGTGCCATCAAGGCTGCTGTAAAAGCCTTTGAGGCCAAGCCATCACACGAGACTCTATCAAAGGCTCACTCGGAATTCGACAAAGCTTTGAAGAAAAATCTGCTTCCTAAAAATACCGTCGCCCGTCGCAAGAGCGCGTTGGCTGCCAAAGCAAAGACTGCCGGCGTAAAACTCGCAGCTGCAAAGAAAGCTGCAGCGGCTCCAGTGAAGAAAACTGCTACAAAGCCTGCAGCGAAGAAGCCAACCGCTGCTAAAAAACCTGCCACAAAAAAAGCTCCAGCAAAGAAACCCGCGGCTAAAAAATAGCCCTTACGGCTGCGTTATTTTCAGCAGCATTGTTTCGACCAGTACCCACGGTTCGGTACTGGTCGATTTCATTTGCATATCTGTCCGAGCTGCAAGCGCGAGGAGTTCCTTTGCGCGCGAGACACCGAGTCGTTTCGCATGCGAATGAAGTCGGGACAGCACAAATGGCGCTGCACCGATATCCCTTGCTACTTCGCCAGATTGCTTGTCGGTAAAAGCGAGCACGGTCAGCTGCATGATCTGCGAACTGAGCAAACCAAATGTCTGGTACGGATCGGTGGTCAGTTTTAGGGTCTCGAGCATCTGCTTGAGGCTCTGCTGATCGCCCCGAAGCGCTGTCTCGAGCAGCTGGAAGACATTCTCTTCGGAATGCGCCTCGACAGTCTCATGAATACTCTCAACCGTCACGTCGTCGACGAGCGCTAGTTTTTCAAGCGCCCTGAATATTCGCCACTGGTCAACGCCAGTCTTTGCGACGAGTGCCGTAGCGGTCTTCTGTGTCAGCTTTACATCTTGACGCTTTGCCTCCACGAGTGTCCACTCGATCGCCTTCACGCGGTCTTTTGACGTCCACAGTGGAAATTCTTTTACTTCTGCCTGCTTCATGAGGGCTTTATAAGTACGACTACGTTTGTCGGGCTTGGTCTCGACAAATACAACTGTCACTCCGTCGGTTATTCGTTCGAGCCACTCTGGCAATGCGTCCCACAGAGCCTTATTTTCCGAAAGCCGGCGAAGAATTACTACCTTTGATGCGTCGAACAGCGTCTGCCCCATAAAAAGATCAGGCAGATCACGCACCTGCAGAGCTTCGGCGGCTGGTTTTTCTACAGCACCCTCAAACGTAGCCGACAACCGCTTCAATTCGCGTTCAGCTTCAAAGGTATTTTCACCAACCAAAAAATAAATCATTGTGTCTCTATTCTACCTGACACGCCGGACAAATGTGCGTACCACGTCCAGCGACACGGATCTTTTCGATCAAGACGCCTGGGTGACGCGGGCATTCCTGACCTTCACGGCGAAATACACGGGCGAAGTCCATATAGCTTCCCCGCTTGCCCTCGGCATTCACGTAGTTTTTATTGGTGCTGCCACCTTTTTCGATCGCAAGATTCATGACGTACTTTATCTCTTTTAAAAGCTTGGCAAGCTGCTTATCAGAGACATCTTTTACCCTGGTAGCTGGGTGAATTTTCGCGCCCCACAGGCTCTCATCTGCGTAAATATTTCCTACTCCAGCCAGCACCGTCTGATCCAAAATCGCTGCTTTGACCGTCGTGCCGTTTCGGTGGCGGATACGAGAAACGAATTGGTCAGCCGTGAATACATCTTCCAGCGGCTCCGGCCCGACTTTTTTGAAAAAATCGAGGTTCACAACTTCGGCCGTCGGCATAAGCCGCATCCAGCCGAATTTGCGCTGATCGTTAAAGAACAACTTGGAATCATCGGTAAACTCGATCATCACCCGCGTACTCCGATCGGGTAATTCCCCGATCAAACTGTCATTTGGATGGCCAGCGCCGAAGCGATCGGGGGCCTCGGACAAATTATCAGGAACATCTGCAGCCCTGTCAGATCCTGATGCGTGCTCAAGAGATGTCAGGCGCGAAGCCGTTCCTGATGATTTCGTCTGAGGGTCCCGATCCACCCATACCAACTGTCCTGTCATCTTTAAATGAATCACCAACGTATATTTTGACGACAGCTCAATGAGTAAAACTTTTGCTCGGCGCCGCACTTGTATAACTTTGGCACCGACGAGAAACTGCGTCACATCAGCGGGAGCATTTGGAAAACTCTTTGGCGAATCAAACTCTTTCGCACTACGCACCGTACGCCCAACAATCAGCCGCGCCAGGCCGCGTCGGACTGTCTCGACTTCAGGCAGTTCAGGCATGATCCTGTTCTAGTAGCATCTCTAGATCGTCTATCGTTTGTTGATTCGTCTGATACAATATCGACCGCATACCAGCTGCATCAGCACCAGAGCAATTATCCTCAATATCATCAATCATAATGCATTCTTCTGGCTGGCAGCCAAGCCTCTGCGCCATAACCTTAAATATCTCCGGATGCGGTTTGATAAGCCCTACCTCCGACGACAGCACGACTGCATCGAATAATTCCTGACGCTGCTCCGATGAAAAAAATTGATCCATCGCACCGATGCCAATATTACTCAGCATACCTAGTTTGTACTGCCCTCTTAAACTTTGGCTAAAATCGAGCAGTTGTTGATTGCAAACATTGACGCCCTGAATATTTTTTGCGACGTACTCATCATCAAGACCCGTTACCTCACTGACTTGTTGTTTCCATTCCTCTTGCGTGATCAGCCCATAGTCAGAAAGCTTGTTAAGTTCGACAAGCTTCGGACGAAGCGCCTGGTATCCTGGCACGTGCTTTTCATAAAAATCGTGAGACGTATCAACATATAGCACCCCAAAGCAGTCAAAGATAATCGCACGTATCATACGAATATTGTACTACGAAACGTATCTTTAGAAATGGAGCTGTTCGATATCGACCGAAGAATGATTAAACGGAATGAGATTGTTCGAGCCTGGTACTTGCGCGAAAAACAGATTGTTCAACTGCGATACACTGGCATCAAGTGTTCCCTTCGAGCCGCTACACGTCGATGCCCAGAGATGCTTTGCCGGCTTCTCATCCACCAAAGCCGCATATTCATACACATAGCCCGTCGCACAGATACCGCGAAGATCGTTTTTCGCATCGTCTGACGGCATCGTCCCCTTCATCATGTTTGCTTTATCAAGTGCATAGACAAACTGTTCGTAGGCTTGCTCGTTGTTATCGAGATTTTTTGATTTCTTTACATCGTCGAGATAGCCGCTATAGACATCCATAGTACGCTTGCTTGGCGAGACTGCAATCTCATACGAATAGAAATCTTCCTGCGCAACGATCGGGCCGCGAACTGTCAAGCTAACACTGTGGTTTTCACCCGTATTTAGAAGAGCGGTACGGCCTGTATCCTGCTTTGGCGTGTCGTCTGTTTTTTGCGTACCACTAAAAATCGCTCGGCTAATCGATACGATCGCTACGATAATAATCACGATGACAACAAACGAGATAAAAAGTGGGAAAAATCTAGAACCGCTACTTCTCTGCATGAGGTAACTGTATCATTTTTGGCCATTTACGGCAATGACATGGCGTAGTAACTCACCGAGGCGCTTCGTATTCTGAAATTGAAAGTCCACGATGTCCCCTACGTCTTCTGGCCGAACACACAGGATCGTCACTGGCACATTTTCGCGATTACGGTGGTTCATTACCGTGACAAAATCATCTTGATCGGCTCTCAAAAGCTGTTCATTAGTGATGCGCTTTTCCTTTACGAGATCTTCCAGGCGATAGCGAAACGCACTCGGCGTTTTTACGTCGATGTTAGCGTACTTTCCAGAAGCCGGATCACGGATCACCATATCGATACCGAAGGCATCTTCGGTGCGTGAAGTCATCTCTGCCTCCAAGCCCTCGTGCTTTGCCCCGAGATAGACGGCAATTTCCCGTGCCAACCCGCGCACGATCGCATCGTATTGGTCGCGCAGAAACATCGGCGTGTTTTGCACTTGGCAGAAATTCGTCATGACACGCCACATCCGATCACTAAAGCCTACCAATACTTGATGCGGCTCAGCAAGTACCGTTGATACGAACGTATCGTTAAAATCAATCAATTCATACAGGCGTTTCTCGCGGTCGTGATAGCCGTGCGGATGTGCATCCATCTGCGCCTGTGCCAAGGCCGCACGAGGCGACTGCAAAACAAGCAGCTTCTCCAGTAGCGCAGCCTGCTCGTGCTCTGGCGTATGTTCGAGTTGTTGTTTTAACTTTTCGATCGTCGGATTTAAATGTTCTACGCCGCTCGGTTGCCACGCCGATGAATATTTCCGATGGTGCCGTCTCGGCCGCCAGTGATGCCACCGCCTGCTCACAGACTAATCTCTCTTTTTACAAATGTCTCGTCGTTGAGCCACGTTTGCTCTGCCGTAAAACGATACCGCGCCCGGCCAGAATCATCATCATGATCCCACAGTTTTTCACCATGGCCCTTAGCATAAAAGCCTATCTGCGCGTCTTCCTGCTTTTGGAAAATCGTAATCGCCATTGTCGGATTTTTCTCAAGTGCCTTAGAGTGTTCAGTATCTGGCATTGAGTCCCATTCGAACTCTCTGCTTTCCCAGCGCTGGATCTTTACTGGCACCACCCACGGCGTACCATCACCGAGCGTCACTGCCACTACCATATGCTGCTGATTTTCTAGAAAGTGTTTCGTTTTTTCCGTATCGTTCATCCTTCACCCTTTTCGTTTAGCCATTGCAGCAAAATAAGTGCTATCCTTTCCTCCTGCATCGAACCATCAAGCACCATCTTGCGTGCCTCATCATAGGCAAGCCAATTGTCAGCCTCAATCTTCTCGCCGACTTCCAGTTCCTGGCCTTCGATACTAAGCTGCCAGTCGGTGGTCTCAAAAACGTATAAATCCCACTCGACCGTTGCACCGAGAATAGATTTTTTGTACAACTCCAAATTCGCTATTTCCACGCCAGCTTCTTGCTGCGCTTCTTCGATGGACTTCGTCTTGGCAGCATCGATAATATCGTCTCCACTTGTCCTGAAAGCTTCAAACTCGTCGAGCGAATCAAATACTTTTCCACCCGGCAGTCGATAATCCCATTCACCCAGCTCGCGGCGATACTCTTTCGTCAGCAGAATCTTACCTGCTGCTTTATCGTGAATAATCAGTCGCACACCCGGCGCTCGGCGCGCAACTTCAAATACTCGACCGTCCTCTTGCTCTAGATGGACAAGTTCAAATAGTTTTCCTTTGGCGAAGATACCTTCCTTCGATTGTGGATTTCTTTCCATTATACTTCTCCCCAATTCTTGCCTGTACTTACATCTACTTTCAGCTTGATCGGCAGTTCCGGCGCGATTGATTCCATTGTTTCCTTCAAAATATCACCGATCTTGTCTGCATTTCCTTTCGGGCATTCGACCAAGATACTGTCGTGGATCTGGAGCACTTGCACGCCAAGATCTCCCATCTTTTCATCAACTGCGATCATCGCCAGCTTCATGAGATCGGCTTCGGTACCCTGAATCGGCATATTCACTGCCGCACGTTTACCTGCCTCACGCACCATGAAATTCGACGAATTGACGTCTGGTGTCGGACGCCGGCGACCATGGAAAGTTTCGACGTAGCCTTCTGTCTTTGCCTTCTCAAGTGTCGCATCGATATAGGCGCGGATCGGTTTACGCAGTTCAAAGTACGCATCGATAAATTTCTTGGCATCGATAAAGCTCATACCCGTCGCAGCGGAAAGTCCATGTGGACTCATGCCGTAGAGAATGCCAAAGTTGATCACTTTGGCATCACGGCGTTGATTTTTCGTGACCTGATCGAGCGGGATACCATAGACATCACTCGCAGTCTTAGCATGGATATCCATATCGGCGTTAAAATCTTTGATCAGATCTTTGTCGTCGGCAAGCACTGCCGCAAGCCGCAGCTCAAACTGTGAATAGTCGGCACTGACAAATACGTGTCCATCTGCCGGCACAAACGCCTCGCGGATCTTCTTGCCGATCTCACTACGCACTGGGATATTCTGCAGATTGGGATTCACGCTGCTGAGGCGCCCTGTTGGCGCAACGTCTTGGTTAAATGTCGTGTGCAATTTTGAGTTCTCATCAACCTGCTCGGGCAATGTGTCGACATAAGTATTCTTTAGCTTAGCGAGCTCGCGCGTCTGCTCGATCAGCTCGATGATCGGACTCTGGCCGCGCAACTTATCGAGCTCTTTTTGACCGGTACTATACCCGGTTTTCCCTTTTTTAATGCCTAGAGTCGGTAGCTGCAATTTCGTAAATAAGACTTCTGATAGTTGCGTTGGACTGGCGATATTAAACTCATAGCCAACCAGTGAGTACATTCCTTGTTCGAGCTTGGCGTGCTTTTCACCTAGCTCCTGGCTCATCTTTTTTAACAATGTTGTATTGAGTGTAATTCCCTCGTGTTCCATCTTGAACAGATGATAAATCAATGGAAAATCAAAGCGACGAGCAATGTCGGCTACTTTTGGTTTTTCTTCAAATGCCTTTTGTTGCCAGCCGTAAATCTGCCATGTTGCGGCTACTTCCTCGAGCGGACTCACTAGATCCCCACCGATTAAACCGGCAAGAGACCGGTCGCGCCGCAGCGGTTCGAGCAAAAATGCCGCCTGACGCACGTCGTGCACCTCGTTGAATCGTACTTCCACGCCCAGGCGCGCCAGATCATGATAGAGCTGCTTCACGTCGTAGCTAATGATCGTGCCAAACTCCAGCGCCCGCCAAAAACTTGCGTCGACCTCTACCGCTTTTTTGTGTGTCACTTCGTTGTTTCGTAGCGATAACCATACCTCATCTTCCGCAAGCTGCAACACAAATGGCCCGTCGATCTCTATCGTCTTTGGCCACGCAACTTCACGCAAATTCACCTCATCTGACTCATGAAAATAAAGACTCGTATCGGCAATCTCTTGCATGTGCTTCGGCAGTCTTTTGATTAGTGAGTGGAACTCAAACTCCTTTAATCTCGCCGCCACAGCTGGAAGATCGGTATTGTTGACATCAGCCTCTTTCCAGTCGAGTTCGATCGGCGCATCGCACCAAATCTTGGCGAGCTCACGACTCATAAAAGCGTTTTCCTTACTCTCCTCGAGCTTGATTTTTTGTGCGCCTTTTAGCTCATCCAGATGCTCATAGATACCATCGAGTGTCCCATACTGCCCGAGCAATACCTGCGCTGCTTTTGGCCCGATACCGCGCACGCCTGGAATATTGTCGCTGGAATCGCCGACCAGCGCCTTGTAGTCAACAAACTGGTCAAGTTTCACGCCATACTTGGCTTCAAATTCAGATTCACTAAAGCGCATCATATCACTGCCCTTTTTGTTGATATAGACGCAGGTATGCGGTGAGAGTAGCTGCATCATATCGTAGTCACCACTGATAATACATGTCTCGACGTCTTTTTTCGCCGCCTCAACTGAAATCGTCCCGATGATGTCATCGGCTTCATAGTCATCCATCTCAAGCACCGGCCAGCCAAAACTTTCCAGTAGTTCATGCAGCAACGGAATTTGTGCAAAAAAATCATCGGGTGGCCGCGTACGCCCAGCCTTATAGTCAGGAAAAATCTCTTTTCGCTTGCGCGTCGATGTCTTCGACTTGTCCCACGCCACTGCCACATAATCTGGTTCGAGTTTCTTTATAACCTCGATCGCGATTGATGCAAACCCATACACACCACCCGTCGGTGTACCGTCGCTCAGACTAAGTCCAGGCATCGCATAATACCCGCGGTAGAATACGCTCATTCCATCGATCAAGACCAGGCGCTTCGTCATAGTCCTAGTATAACTGATTGCGCCGATACACCCTATCAAGTACGTACCCCATATGCCCGAGTACCTGGCTCCGGTATTGCTGATATCTTGCAGGGTCACCATCATCACCCGCCTCGCGCGTGATAAGCGCGCGCAATGTTACATCTGTCAACGTTGTTCGAAGCACTTCTTTGACGTAGCCCCACCCTTTTACGAAAGTCTTGTCGACTAGCTCATCCCCATCATGCGGCAACATTTCCGTCATTATGGCTAACCGCCGCTCTAAATCTACTTTAATATCTTTGATTAGACGCACCTGCAAGTCTTTTGGAGCATTTGATTTTCCCTGTCCAAAGAGCAAGAGAAGTGACTGCGCCATACCGGATGATATATGGTCGTCGTGAAATAATCGCTTGATCGTGTCGTCAAGATCGACAAACTCATCGACAGAAGAGTACTCCATAGTCCGTCTATTCTGCGCGATTATAGCCTCTTCTTCTAAGGTCAACTTGGTGCGAAAATGGCGTGCACCCTCGCCCGCCACACCGAGAGCATACTCTCGCACACCCATCTTTGACGCCATCGGATTAGCCTGTACGCGTTGATTGAGTTCATCAAGCGGCACACCCTGCAAAAAATCCAATACAAATGCTACCCGCGCCATACACTCTGACAGTTCAACATCGGACTCATGATTTTCGGCACGTTCATCTACATAGAAGCCTATGATAGCATCGGCAAACATTGAGAGATCTACCTCGTCACGCTTTGGCGCATGTGTTCGAGACAGATTCCTACTCGCAACTGCTCGAGTATAGAAATAATTCAAGCGCTCCTCGTCGTATTGCAGCGGCATGTATTCGTTCGCCATCGTTTCCATATATTGATATCATCTCAAGCGTCTTTGTTCGGTGCAAGCATAGACACGTTGATCTGGTATACTAAGGGAGAATGAGTGATAAAAAACATGTAAAGATCGTCGCATTTGTCGGCCTGGCTGGCAGTGGCAAAAGTTCGGCCGTTGATTATCTGACCGAAAAAGGCTTTCCAAAAATCTACTTCGGCGGCATCATCTATAAAGCAATGGCTGAGGCTGGTATCGAAGTCACCTGGGAGAGTCAGAAAAAGTTCCGCGAAGAAATCCGCGAAAAAGAAGGCAAAGACTTTGTCGTCAAACGCGCCATCAAAGAAGCTCGGGATCTCATCGACGCTGGCCAGCACAAAATCATCCTTGACGGGCTCTACACATGGAGCGAGTACAAAATCCTGAAACACGAATTTCCCGGGGATGAAATGACTGTCGTCGCTATCGTGACGCCAAAACACTTGCGTAAATCACGCATGGCCAACCGCCCTGAGCGGCCAATGACCTCTAAGGAAGTCGACCAACGTGACTGGGCAGAGATCGAAAACCTCGAAAAAGGTGGACCGATCGCGATCGCCGACTATTTCATCTCGAATGACAAAGACCTAGACTGGCTGCATTCACAGCTTGATAGCATTCTGGCTAACTACGGATTCTGAGTTAACATTACGCCTATTACGACTGGATCGCTTGCGTATCACTAATCACTAGCATGAGCTGCCCACCTACCCAGCGGATCTTTCCACAGTTCAAAGTGCCGTCATCAATGCTCTTATCAACTTGCTGGACTGTCGCCTGATCGACATTCGCCACAAATAAATTTGCTCCTGTCGTTTCATAATTACAGCCACTCGTACGAGTATCGTTGTCATTATCATAGTACCAATTAGCATCTGTCTGACCTGAGAGGAGCGGGGTTTTCTGCAAGTAATTTTTTATATTAGTAGTAGAGATTAAATCAGCAATGGTAGGATTATTACCATAAACAGGCCACGCCGAAAGACCATCCTGAACCGCCCACAAATGGAATGCCTTTTCTACTTGCGTCACGCCATCAGCGAGCGCCGAAGCCTTTGCGCGCTGCTGAATGCCGTTATACGCCACGATAGTAATAGCTGCCAAAATTGCAATAATAACGATGACGATGAGGAGTTCGACGATAGTGAAGCCTGATGCCCTTTTATTCATTGTCTTATAGTGTACCCTCTGTGGGATTGCAAGTCAAAATAACGCGAAGCACGAGACACTCGTCGAGCTTTAGCGGACGGGAAGGCTTTTACGGATTCATTCCGAGAAAGATTAGGAAGGCAGAGTCTTCCCCTATTTCAAATATTCGTGCAGTTTCTTGGCGTCTTTATGCTTGCGAAGCTTGGCGAGCGCTTTTGCTTCGATCTGGCGGATACGTTCACGAGTGACGGCAAATTCCTGCCCTACTTCCTCGAGCGTATGGCTCTTGCCGCCATCGAGGCCGAATCGCATTTTAACGATCTTCTGTTCACGGTCAGAAAGCGACGAAAGTACCGACTGGACTTGCTCTTTGAGTAGCTGGCTCGTCGCTGACTCTTCAGGGGTTGCCGAGTCTTCATCTTCAATAAATTCACCGAGCGTACTGTCTTCCTCTTCGCCATCACGGCCGACACCAGCGTCGAGCGATTGGATATCCTGTTTAATCTTGATGACGTATTCGACTTTTTCCGGCTCCATCTCGAGCTCATGAGCCAGTTCTTCGATGGTTGGTTCGCGATTGAGATCTTGGGTCATGCGGCGCTGCGTACGAAGCAACTTGTTGATCGTCTCGACCATATGGACAGGAATACGAATCGTACGGGCCTGGTCGGCAATCGCGCGGGTAATCGCCTGGCGAATCCACCAGGTAGCATAGGTTGAGAATTTAAAGCCTTTGTCTGGATCGAACTTTTCAACAGCACGCAAAAGGCCGGTATTTCCCTCTTGGATAAGATCGAGAAAATCAAGACCGCGTCCCGAATAGCGTTTCGCGATTGAAACGACGAGGCGCATGTTTGCCTCGGCCATCTTGTCTTTTGGCCGGCTCAGTTTGCGAGCTTTTGTCTCAAGCTTTTGACGCTCGCTCGCACTCAACTTTTCATCGTCACTCAACCTTGCCTGCACTTCGGCAAGTTCGTCACGATTTGCAACGATTTCCTGAGCAAGCGAAAGCTCTTCTTCGGCATTGAGCAGTGATATCTTACCGATTTCACGAAGATACAATCGCACTGAGTCATCACTGACATCATCAAAATACTGATTCGAGTTTAGCGTATCTTCGTCTGCATCGACTTCTTCTTCATCGTCAAGCTCGGTTGCATCTGGCTCATCTACAAGATCAAGTGTTGAAATTTCTTCTTCGTCACCATGTGTTGTTTGCTCATCTTTACCCACGGCCCATCTCCTTTATTCGTTTACTCAACTCCTCGCGCAACAAGGTAATTTGTGACTCATCGCCACTTTTCTCTGCCACGCGAAGTTCTTCTAATAGATCATTGGTTTTTCGTTTTTGCTGTTGTTTCATAACTTGGCGGAGCAGTTGGGCGGCTTCGAGCTGGATATCAGCGTCGTGCCACGAACCATATCGTGTCTCGGCCTTCAATTCTACTATTTTGACATAGGTTTCAATCTGTTGCAACTCTTTCGGAAAATGGGTGAAGGCTTTTTTGTGCGACGCAAGATAAGAAGCTAGGTGTTTTTGCTCTTCACCGCTAAACATAGTCGGATCAAACTCATCGAGTAAAGTGCGTAGCGCAGGATATACCAACAGCAAGCCAAGTACCGTATCTTCTGTGGTATTAAAGGTTGCCACTTCTGTTTCGGTTGGTTTTACTTCACGAAGTTTCGCACTAGCGGTCGTATTTTTCGTGTCGTCACGTTTTCGTAGTACCGCATCAAGCGAGGTATCTGTCTCGGCCGCGATTTTTTTCATATAGTGTTCGCGCTCCACAGGATCATCAAGTGCATTGACGACCCGCAGCGCTTCAGTCGTAAAGCGGCGCTTGCCCGCAGCACTCGCCATATCTTCACGATTCATATACTGGCGAAATACCCAGTCGACTACCGGCTCCGAGTTTGCAATCGCTTTCCTCCATAGCCCGGCATCTCGTTGGATCAACTCGTCAGGATCTTTTGCGCCATCAGGCAAGTTGACGATCGAAAGCTCTACGCCGACTCGCTGTGCGATTGGGATTGCCCGCTCGGTCGCTGCAAGGCCTGCCGCGTCCGCGTCGAATGCTAACTTTACGTCAGGATTGAGCCGAACGAGCGCCTTCAGGTGCCACTCGGTCATCGCCGTGCCGGCAGTCGCGACGACATTTTTCACCCCAGCCTGGTGCGAACTGACGACATCAAGATTGCCTTCGACAATCACTCCTGCGTCGCCTTTACGGATTGCTTCTTTTGCCTGGGACAGTCCGAAGACATGGCGTGACTTGTCATAGAGAAGTGTCTGCGGGGTGTTGAGATACTTCGGCGCATTCGGCTCGTCAGCAATAATACGTCCGGTAAATCCAATCACCTGCCCTGACGCATCCATCAACGGTACCGTCATGCGGCCGCGGAAGATATCACCGCCAAAGCGATTGGTCAGGCCAGCATCAGCGATCTCTTTTTGGGTAAACCCGCGTTTTTTGAGTGCTTGCACTAGCCCGTCACTATTCGCGGGCGCATAGCCGATACGAAACTCCTGCACGATCTCTTTCGACAGTCCGCGCGTCTTAAACACATATTCAAGCGCATGTTGGTTGCGTACCAGACTTTGCTGGAAATAGCGTGCAGCCAGCTCATTTGCCTCAAGTAGCCGCTTCTTTCGCTTAGCGATTTCACCGGATTGCTTCGTATCGTACTGGCTCAGATCAACACCGGCTTTACGTGCTAGATGCTCCAATGCCGCGCGAAAATCCATTCCCTCCACCTCCATGACAAAGCTAAAGATATCACCTCCCCGACCCGAGCTGAAGTCATGCCAAATATGCTTGTCGGGGCTCACGACAAAGCTCGGTGTCCGCTCGCTCGTAAACGGGCTCAGGCCCTTGAAGTTACGCCCTGCTCGTTTTAACTGGACATATTCGCCGACCACATCTTCAATGTTGAGTCGGCCCCTGACTTCCTCCTTAGCATCCTGCATGACTCTAGTATACCCCTTTGGCACTCTGGACGCGAAGCATGAGCCGAAAGGTGGTGAAAATACGGTATCGAATTCACTTCGAAATAGAATGGGAGGACAGCATCCTCCCTGCTATAATAAAGCTAATGTATCCGAATCAACAGTTACCAACCCCGAACCAAACGCCGCCGCCAGCGACCTATCTTGATCAAATCGCCGCTCCACAAACGGCAAAT
>Ga0164242_10000943_pt1 | contig 34534 bp, 36 predicted proteins | sample OricomgcompostMG_FD_108783 | JGI IMG/M metagenome (GOLD analysis project Ga0164242, IMG submission 108783) | Miracle-Growth compost microbial communities from Emeryville, California, USA - Original compost - Miracle growth compost (MG) ... | reverse complement strand
GCGCGGCGGCGGCACCAGGATGTCGATCACGCGGTCCTCGGCCGCGTCTTCGGCGCGGGCGCGCACCTTGCGCATTTCGGCTTCGCGCGTCTGCTTGATGCCGATGTCGACCAGATCGCGGATGATGGTGTCGACGTCGCGGCCGACGTAGCCGACCTCGGTGAACTTGGTGGCTTCGATCTTGATGAACGGCGCATCGGCCAGCTTGGCCAGGCGCCGCGCGATTTCGGTCTTGCCGACGCCGGTCGGGCCGATCATCAGGATGTTCTTCGGCGTGATCTCGTGGCGCAGCGGCTCCGGTACCTGCTGGCGGCGCCAGCGGTTGCGCAGCGCGATGGCGACCGCGCGCTTGGCCTTGGCCTGGCCGACCACGTGCTTGTCGAGTTCGGAAACGATTTCTTTGGGCGTCATGTTCATGATGTGGGTACCGCCGGGCGGTATCGGGCAGGCTTAATCCAGGGTTTCGATGATATGCGAAAGGTTGGTGTAGATGCAGAGCTCGCCGGCGATCGTGAGCGCCTTCTTCACGATGTCGGCCGGCGGCAGTTCGGTGTTTTCCTGCAGTGCCTTGGCGGCCGACTGGGCGTAGACGCCGCCGGAGCCGATCGCGCCGATGCCGTCGTTGGGCTCGAGCACGTCGCCGTTGCCGGTGATGACCAGCGTGGTGTCGCGGTCGGCGACCAGCAGCATCGCCTCCAGCCGCCGCAGCATGCGGTCGGTGCGCCAGTCCTTCGCCAATTCGACCGAGGCGCGCATCAGGTTGCCCTGGTGTTTTTCCAGCTTGGCTTCGAAGAGTTCGAGCAGCGTGAAGGCGTCGGCGGTGCCGCCGGCGAAACCGACCAGCACCTTGCCGTTGTAGATCTTGCGCACCTTGCGGGCGGTGCCCTTCATGACGATGTTGCCCAGCGTGACCTGACCATCGCCGCCCAGCGCGACCTGGTTCCCGCGTCGCACCGACACGATGGTGGTGCCGTGAAATTGTTCCATTGCGTGTCCCTGAAGAAATGCCGGAATGGCGTATTTTCAGGGAAATGGGGATGGAAGGGGAGATTGCAAGAAGAAGGCCGGCGGCCTTACGCCTTGCGCTGCACGATGCGCAGCATGTCCAGGACGCCCATGACGCCGCACAGGGCGACGATGAAGTGGTTGGGATGATGAAGCTCGATCCGCTTGCCGGCGGCGGACAGGGGCGCCAGCCCGTTGAACAGTTGTCCGGCCGCGCTGAAATCCATGCGGGTCAGGCCGGAGCAATCCAGCACCACGTGCTCGTGCGCCTGCGCGTAGGTCGTGATCTGCTGCAGCAGGGGCGCGACCGTGCCGTCCACCACCGTCGGCATCGGGAAGCGGCCTTCGTCGGTTCCATCCGACGCCGATTCCTCGCTGGTCGTCGTGACCTTGTCCTGCGGCGGCACGAAGGCGGGCGGCGAAACTTCGAAGGTCACGCAATAGTCGATGCTGCGCTCCTCGAATTCCGCCTCGCGGTTCTGCAGCCGCAGCAGTTCGAGCAGCAGCAGCCACGGCGCGTCGGTCTCGTCGCGGCGGCCGACGGCCAGGATGGACTGAATCTTCTCGGTGAGGTCGGCGGCGCCGGCCAGCACCAGCGTGTGGCCGGATTTCTGCAGTTTGGTCAGCACGTTCAGCAGCAGGCCGCAGCCGATCGGGTCGACTTCGCTGACGCGTCCGAATTCAAGCTTCAGCGAAGGGCTGATGTCCGCCACGTTGCGCACGCGTTCCAGCTGCTTGACGATGCCCGCGTCGAGCTTGCCGGAGAACGGAATGGTTGGCGTGGTGCCTGGGCGTGGCGTGCCGGCGTCCTTGGCCGGCATGCCGGCATCGCCTTCCACCCAGCCGGGTGGAGACATTTCGAATTTGTGCGCGTACTGGATCGACAGATGCTCGAAAGCGGCACGCTGGCCGGTGATCTGGTACAGATCGAACAGCATGCCCCATACGGCCGGCGGCGCTTCTTCCTCGACGGCGTGCTGCAGGATCGGTTCGACCAGCTTGACCTGGCCGTTGGCGAACAGGATGGCGGCTTCTTCCACGACGGGCGGCGCCTCCGAGCTGGACAGCGCGACCGGCCGCAGGACCGTGTCTTCGCCGAGAAGGAAGGCCGTGCTTTCTCCCATTTCGGGCAGCGGCTGCGAGAGTTGTTCGAGCGGGACGGTATTGCCGTCCTTGCCGGGAGCGGCGGCAGTGTTCGGCGCCAGCGTATCGGGAGCACGGCGCGTGTTCGTATCGGCGAACTGGCTGATGGGACCGGGCATGGTGTTGCCGCTGAACGGCAGTGGCTTGACGAATTCGGAAGACATTTCCGATTCGATCTCGTCGATCTTCATCGCCGTCGCCGCGCGCGCGGCCTTGCGCTGCATCTGCGACCGGTCGGGCGGCGCTTTCGTATCGGGGCCGGATGCCGTTTCGCTGCGTTTCTTTTGCGCAGGCCGCGCGGCCGGCTTGCGAGCCGGCGGGGTTTCCTTTTTACCGAACAGCGAAAAGATTCCCACGGTGATCCTGATGCCAAATGCGGCCATCGTCATCGGAATCGATGGCCGGAGTTGTATGACGTGCCGAAGTCCAATGCGGCGGGAGGCTTCGACCGATGCTGCGGACAGCGTTTAAAGGTAACACAAAGCGATGCCGCAGCGTAAGCCGGCGTGGCCGGACGGCGAGATGGTGTGGTGAAAGTCATCGGAAAAGCGGGCGACAATGTCGCGCCGTCATGTGCGGTCCGGTGATGCACCATAAAAAAGCGCGCGACCTCGCAGTCGCGCGCCCGGCTTGCCTGTCCTTGCCGGCAAGCCGATCTCAGTCGCCGTACAGCTTTTGCTTCAATTCCCGGCGTTGCTGCGCTTCCAGTGACAGCGTCGCGGTGGGACGCGCGAGCAGGCGCGGGATGCCGATCGGCTCGCCGGTTTCCTCGCACCAGCCGTAGTCGCCGGTATCGATGGAGGCGATGGACTGCTGCACCTTTTTCAGCAGTTTGCGTTCGCGGTCGCGCGTGCGCAGTTCCAGCGCGTGCTCTTCCTCGATGGTGGCGCGGTCGGCGGGATCGGGCACCAGCACCGTTTCCCGCAGATGTTCGGTCGTTTCGTCGGCGTTCTTCAGCAGTTCCTTTTCGAGCTGCTGCAGCCGGTGCTTGAAGAAGGCGAGCTGGGCGGGATTCATGTAATCCTTGTCGCTCATCTTCAGGATTTCCTCTTCGGACAACAGAGATACGCCGTCGTTGTCGGTCGTCGGGGTGGTGGGGGAGGTCTTCGTTGCCACTTCGCTTGCTTTCGAAACTACGGGTTGTTGACTCTTGCCGGTCGACCCCGAGACGGCCACTTTCCTGCTGGCGGCCGGGGTGGGCGGCGACGCTTTTTTCGATGCCGCGGTCACCGGCGCGGCGGTACGGGTGGTGATCGCGGTTTTCCTTGCCGCCGTCTTGGCGGGTTGCTTTGCCTTGACGGCGGATGACGCAGGCGGCTTCGCCGTCTTCGCCGCTCCGGCTCGGGTGGCGCCGGGCGCTTTCGTCTTTGCCGGCGTCTTGCCTGATTCTACCGCACTCTTTGCAGCCGATTTCCGGGCGGCCGGTATGGCGGTCGATTTTCTTGCCGGTGCCCGCGTGGCGTCCAGTTCTTTGACTGTGTTTTTTGCAAAAGTTTTGCTAGGCGTGACAGCCACGGCTTGTACGGATTTGCCAAGGGCAGGTTTCGTGCGGGAGGCCGTTGTCTTGGGCGTGTTCTTTTTTGTGCTTCTGGCTGATTTTGCGACGGTTGCGTTCATGGTCCCCTGTCCCTTAACGAACTTGCCAACACCTCGATCCTGTCATCCTCCACGCGCGATTCACGACGCTTCGCATCGTCGAGGTCCGCTGCCTCTCAAGTTCAAACCGGCATAGTTTATACCAAACATTGTTGCAGACCGCGAAGAAAAGTTTCTTTCGGGAGATTCTGTCCGATAAACACGATTTTGCTGCCGCGTGTCTCTTTTTCGTCCCATTTGCCGCCGATATCGGTGCCGAGGATCTGGTGTACGCCCTGGAAAATGACCTTGCGGTCGGCGCCTTCCATCCACAGCACACCCTTGTAGCGCAGCATCTGCGGGCCGTAGACCTGCACCAGGCCGCCGAGGAATTCGTCCAGCTTCTGCGTGTTGAACGGCCGATCGCTCTTGAAGACGAAGGCGGCAATATCGTCGCTGTGGCGGCCGTGATGGTGATCGTGATGCTCGTGGTGATGGTCGTGCCCGCAGTGCTCGTCATGCACATGGTCGTCTTCCTCGGCGGCGAGAAAGTCCGGGTCGAGGTCGAGCTTGTCGTTCAGGTTGAAGCCGCGCAGGTCCATGACTTCGGCGATCGGCACGCGGCCGAAATCCGAGGTGACGATAGGCGCGCGCGGATTGATGCGCCGCAGTCGTTCGACCAGCGCCTGCAGCGCGCCGGCGTCCACCAGGTCGGTCTTCGACAGCAGCAGCTTGTCGGCGAAGCCGACCTGCCGCTGCGCCTCTTCGTGGCGGTCTAACTGGCCCATCGCGTGGCGGGCATCGACCACGGTCACTACCGCGTCGACCAGGTAATGCATGCCGACTTCCTCGTCGATGAAAAAGGTCTGCGTGACCGGGCCGGGATTGGCCAGGCCGGTGGTTTCGACGACGACGTGGTCGAAATCCAGCTCGCCCCGGTTGCGGCGCTGCGCCAGCGTGTTGAGCGCCGCGATCAGGTCGCCGCGCACGGTGCAGCAGATGCAGCCGTTGTTCATCTCGACGATTTGCTCCTTGCTGTCCTGGACCAGGATCTCGTTGTCGATGCTTTCCTGGCCGAACTCGTTTTCGATCACGGCGATCCTGTAGCCGTGCGGTTCCTGCAGGATGCGGTTGAGCAGCGTGGTCTTGCCGGCGCCGAGGAAGCCGGTGAGGATGGTGGCGGGAATCAGGGACATGTCGGATCAGCGTGGTTGGATCGGTGGATACTCGACAGGCTCAATGCGCGCAGTCGGCGCACCAGCCCTTGATGGTGAGTTCGATGTCGTGGCTCTGGAAGCCCTTGCCGAGCGTCGCTTCCAGCGCGGCTCGCAGTTCCGCCTGCAGCGCGGCGTCCGGCGAGGCGTCGACCTGGTCGATGCAGAACACGCGCGCGCAGCGCGTGCACTTGAAATGACCGTGCTGGTGCTGCGGCTGCACCTTGTCGCCGTCGGCGCGATGCTCGAGCGCGGCGTTGTAGCGGAACACGCGGTCGTCGCCGGCGATCTTGTGCGCCAGGCCGGCGTCGGTCAGGGAGTCGAGCGTGCGGTACAGCGTCACGCGGTCCATGTCGGCCAGCGTGTCCTGCACGTCCTGGTGCGTATAGGCGTAGGGCGCGCCGAGCAGCGCGGCGAGCACCTTGACGCGCGCCTCGGTGACGCGGATCCGGCTGTCGCGCAATTGCGCTTCGGCAACCGTCTCGAAATGCGCGCCGGCCTTGTCCGCATGCCGGGCCGCAGCCGTGTTTTTTTTCATGGGAGACCTGCCTGGTTGGGAGTCGATCGATTATGCCGCAGTTGCAATCCTGTTGCAAAACATGCGGGCGAATGCGCGGAATGCAAGCTCAGCGCGGCGCGGTTTTCTTGCGTGCGCGCGGATGCGCGGCGTCGTACACCTGCGACAGCCGCTGGAAGTCGAGCGAGGTATACACCTGCGTCGCCGAGATGGAGGCGTGTCCCAGCATCTCCTGCACCGCGCGCAGATCGCCCGAGGATTGCAGCACGTGCGAGGCGAACGAGTGGCGCAGCACGTGCGGATGCACGTCGACCGGCAGGCCGACCGCCCGCGCATGCGCTTTCAGCCGCAGCTGCGCCACGCGTGGCGACATGCGCGTGCCGCGTTCGGTCAGGAACAGCGGATGCGGGTCGGCCTTCAGCAGGCTGCCGCGCACGGCCAGCCAGTCGCGCAGCGCCGCGACCGCATGCCGGCCGACCGGCACGCTGCGCAGCTTGCCGCCCTTGCCGGTGACGGTGACTTCCTGCGCGTCGAGGTCCAGCCAGCCGGCCGAAACGTATTGCGGTTCCTTGGCGTAGCGCACGTCCAGCCCGGCCAGTTCCGACACCCGCAGACCGCTGGAATACAGCAGCTCGAACATCGCGCGATTGCATCGCTGCATGGCCGAGTCGGCGCCGCCCGGACGCTCGGCCGACACCAGCCGCACCGCGTCGTCGGCCGACAGCGCCTTCGGCAGCGGCTTGTCGCGCCGGGGCGCTTTGACGCCGTCCGCCGGATTGGCCGCGATCAGGCCTTGCGCGGCCAGCCAGCGGAAAAAGCCGCGCCACGCCGACAGCCTGCGCGCGATCGAACGTGGGTTCAGGCCGCGCGCATGCAGCTGTGCGGCGAAGCGGCGGACGTGGAACTGCGTGACGGCAAGCGGCGCCACGCCGGCCTCCTGCGCCAGCGCCGCCAGTTCGCACAGATCGCGGCGGTAGCCGTCGACGGTGAGCGGGGACAGGTGGCGCTGCCCAAGCAGGCTGTCCAGGTAGGCATCGATATGGGACGGGCCGGATGCCTGGGCAGCGGGGCAGGCATCGGCAGGCATGATGCCTAGTCCAGCAGGCAGGACAGCGCGGCGCTTGCCGTGCGGCCGATGTTGTCCAGGAAGTCGGTCGCCATGTCGGCCGCGAAGCGGTTGGCGTCCGGCGAGCCGAGCACCAGCAGGCCGAAGGCGTCCGGCGCGTCGTCCAGGCGCAGCGGCAGCAGCGCCACCGATTGCACCGCGGGCGCGTCTTCCAGCCACGACGCTGCCTCGAAATCGTTGTTGGCGCCGCAGAACGGCGTCGTCAGGCTGTTGGAGAACAGCCGCGAATCCTCCGACACCGGCGCCGCGAACCAGGTGTGCGCGTACTGCTGCCCGAGGCCCCACAGCCGCAACGTGACGTGCGGCACGCCGAAGATGTCGCGCAGGCCGGTGGTCAGCGCATGCGGCAGGTCGACGTCGTTGCGCGCCGTCAGCAGCGCGTGCGTCCAGGCCTGGAACTTGTGCGTGATGGCGTCGTTCTCCTGGCCGATGCGCATCAGTTCGGCGATGCGCAGTTCCATGATCTTCAGCTTTTCGCGCATCACGTCCATCTGGCGTTCCTGCAGCGACAGCGTGCGGCCGCCGAGCGGGCTGGACAGCCGGACCTGGGTCAGCACTTCCGCATGTTCCTCGAAGAAATGCGGATTGTTCAGCAGGTAGTCGGCGACGGCATGGGAATCGAGGGAAGAAGTCATGTCGAATCGTTCGCTTGAAAATGGTATCGGTGATGCGCCGTGATTGTAACCGCCAAAGCAGGCGGCGAGACAGGCAAACCGCCTGCGTTTGCGCCTAGATGTCGATCTCGCCGTCGAACACGGTGACTGCCGGGCCGCTCAGCATGACATGGGAGGCGTCGCCGTCCCATGCGATCGACAGCTCGCCGCCGCGCGTGTCGACCTGGACGGGCGAGGCCAGCAGGCCGCGCCGGATGCCGGCCACCACTGCCGCGCAGGCGCCGGTGCCGCAGGCGAGCGTCTCGCCGGCGCCGCGTTCGTAGACGCGCAGGCGGATGTGGTGCGGATCGAGCACCTGCATGAAGCCGGCGTTGACACGGCGCGGGAAGCGCCGGTGCCGCTCGATCAGCAGCCCGTGCGTCTCGACTGGAGCGCGGTCGACGTCCGGCACCACCTGCACGGCGTGCGGATTGCCCATCGAGACGACCGAAATCCATGTCGTTTCGCCTTTCACGTCCAGCGGCCACAGCGTGTCCTGCTGCTCCACCTTGCCGAGCAGGGCGGTGGTATCGAACGGCACGTCTTCGGGCGTCAGGATCGGCGCGCCCATGTCGACCGTGATCCGGCCGTCGGCTTCCAGCCGCGGCTCGATCACGCCGGACAGCGTCTCGACGCGGATGGCCGATTTGTCGGTGAGGTTCTTCTCGGTGACGAAGCGCACGAAGGCGCGCGCGCCGTTGCCGCACTGCTCGACTTCACCGCCGTCGGCGTTGTAGATGCGGTAACGGAAGTCCACGCCGTCGCCCTGCGCCTTTTCGACCACCAGCATCTGGTCGGCGCCGATGCCGAAGCGGCGGTCCGCCAGTTGCTTCCATTGCGCGGGCGTCAGATCGACCGACTGATGGATGGCGTCGATGACGATGAAATCGTTGCCGGCGCCGTGCATTTTCGTGAACTTCAGTTTCATGCCTCGATTATAGCGAGGGCGGCGCGCCGTGCGCGGGCGGTCCCTGTTCGAGCTGCTTCCTGTCGTAGAAGCCGGGCGCGCCGGCGGGGCGCGTCTTGAAGCGCTTGTGGGTCCAGAAATATTCCGCCGGCGCCTCGGCCGCGCGCGCCTCGATGAAGGCGTTCATGCGCCGGGTGGCCTCGACGATGTCGTCGTCCGGATAGTCTTCCCACGCCGGGTAGAAGCGCACGATCCAGCCGCGATAGCCGGGCAGATAGGTCGCGATCACCGGGATCACGTGCGCGCCGGTCGCGGCGGCGATGCGGGCCGGCGCCGTCAGCGTGGCGGCGGGGATGCCGAAGAAGGGCACGAAGGCGGCGTCCTTCGCGCCGAAATCCATGTCCGGCAGCATGAAGAAGGGCAGTCCTTCGCGCATCGCGCGGATGATCGGCTTGACGCCTTCGCTGCGCGAGAACAGCTTGACCGGGCGGAAGCGCGAGCGGCCCTTGCGCAGCACTTCGTCGAACACGTCGTTGAGTTGCTTGCTGTAGATCGAGCACAGCGAGGATTCCAGCATGACCGCCACGCCGGCCACGTCGAGGCTGACGAAATGCGGGCACAGCAGGATGGTCGGCTTGGCTGCGATCTCGTCCAGCGGCACGCGCGGCTCGACGCGGATCAGCCGGCGCAATCGGGCTTCGGACGCCCACCACAGGATGCCGCGCTCCAGCACGCTGCGCGCATAGTTGCGGAAATGCTGGCGTGCGACGCGGTGGCGCTGCGATTCGGGCCATTGCGGAAAGCACAGGTGCAGGTTGATCAGCGTGATGTTGCGCCGCTTCTTCTTGTACAGGAACAACAGGTCGCCGATCAGTGCGCCGAGACGGCCGAGCAGCGGCAGCGGCAGCCAGTGCAGCAGCCACATCAGCAGGATCAGCAGCCGCATCATCCGTTTGCTCCCGCGCCGGGCGCGGCCACGCCGGCGGGCTTCTTGTAATGGTCGTAGCTCCACAGGTACTGCGACGGCCGCCGCGCGACCAGCGCTTCCATCGCGCCGTTGATGGCGCGCGCCTGCTGCGCGGCATCCAGGTTTTGCGCCAATGTGAAGGAAGACAGGTGCAGCACGTAGCCGCGGCCGCGCGGCAGGCGCTCGGCGAACGCCAGCACGATGGCCGCCCGCGTGGTCTGTGCGAGCTTGCCGGGCAGCGTCATCGTGTAGGCTGGTTTGCCGAAGAAATCGGCCCACACGCCTTCGCCGTTGCGCGGCACCTGGTCCGGCAGCAGGCCGATCGCGCCGTTGTGCCTGAGCACCTTGAACAGGCTGCGCACGCCGCCCAGGTTGGCCGGCGCCAGCGCGAGATTGTGGCGCGCGCGCGCGCCTTCGATCAGCGGCTGCAGCGCGGCGTGCCGGGGCGGGCGGTACAGCACGGTCACCGGCATGCGCGCGGCGGCGATCTGCGCCGACACTTCGAAACAGCCCAGGTGCGGCGTCAGGAACAGAATGCCGTGGCCGGCGGCCAGCGCCTCGTCGATGACGCGCCAGTTCTCGATGCGCACCTTGTCCAGCACGCGCTGCGGCGACGCGCACCAGATGAAGGGCAGTTCCAGCGCGCTCTTGCCGGCCTCGCCGACCGCAGCGCGCAGGTGGGCACCGAAGCCGGCCTGGGCGAGGTTGGCCTGCAGGCGGCGGCGGTAGCGCGGGGAAGAGAGGTAGACGATCCAGCCGAGCGCGACGCCGATCGCATGCAGAACCGGCAGCGGCAGGAAAGACAGGATGCGGAAAAGAGGGACGAGCATGCGGATACGGCGTAGCCGTGGTGCGGGGTTTTGCCGATTTTTCTCAAGACGCGTAAAATACCATACAGTTTTTCCCGCCGAGTTAATCAGACAACTTGCGAGGCGGTCTACAAATTTCGCTAAAGCGTCGCAGGCTCGCCGGGTTGGCCGCGACACATGACCAACTTTCAATCAGGGAGCCCTGCACGTGGCAAACGACTATCTGTTTACTTCCGAATCCGTTTCCGAAGGCCATCCGGACAAGGTGGCCGATCAAATCTCCGACGCCATCCTCGACGCCATCTTCGAACAGGATCCGAAGGCGCGCGTCGCCGCCGAGACGCTGTGCAACACCGGTCTCGTCGTGCTGGCCGGTGAAATTACCACGCACGCCAACGTCGACTACATCAATGTAGCGCGCGACACCATCAAGCGCATCGGCTATGACAACGCCGACTACGGCATCGACTACAAGAGCTGCGCCGTGCTGGTGGCCTACGACAAGCAGTCGCCGGACATCGCGCAGGGCGTGGACGAGGGCAAGGGCCTCGACCTCGACCAGGGCGCGGGCGACCAGGGCCTGATGTTCGGCTACGCCTGCGACGAGACGCCCGAGCTGATGCCGGCCGCGATCCACTACGCGCACCGCATCGTCGAGCGTCAGTCCGAACTGCGCAAGGACGGCCGCCTGCCGTGGCTGCGCCCGGACGCCAAATCGCAGGTCACGCTGCGCTATGTCGACGGCCGCCCGGTCTCGATCGACACCATCGTGCTGTCGACGCAGCACGCGCCCGACATCGAGCACAAGGACATCACCGAGGCGGTGATCGAGGAAATCATCAAGCCGGTGGTGCCGGCCGCCTGGCTGCAGGACACGCGCTTCCTGGTCAACCCGACCGGACGCTTCGTGATCGGCGGCCCGCAGGGCGATTGCGGCCTGACCGGCCGCAAGATCATCGTCGATACCTACGGCGGCGCGGCGCCGCATGGCGGCGGCGCATTCTCCGGCAAGGATCCGTCCAAGGTCGACCGCTCGGCCGCCTACGCCGGCCGCTACGTGGCCAAGAACATCGTCGCCGCCGGCCTGGCCGAACGCGCGCAGATCCAGGTGTCGTATGCGATCGGCGTAGCGAGGCCGACCTCGGTGATGGTCACCACCTTCGGTACCGGCAAGATCAGCGACGAGAAGCTGGCGCAGATCGTCACTGAAGTGTTCGACCTGCGGCCGAAAGGCATCGTGCAGATGCTGGACCTGCTGCGTCCGATCTACCGCAAGACTGCCGCCTACGGCCATTTCGGCCGCGAGGAGCCGGAGTTCTCGTGGGAGCGTACCGACAAGGTGGCGGCCCTGCGCGCGGCGGCGGCCCTGTGATGGCCGCCCGCATGAACCGCGCGCCGCGGCGCCTTGCCTCATGGCTGCGCAGGACGTTGCCCGGGGCCCTGTTGCTGCCGGCGGCACTGGTTCATGCGGCTGCTCCCGCTGTCACCGTTGCGGCCGCCCCGCCGGACTGGTGCCGCGCGTTTTCCGCCCGCCTGCCGCACTTGACCATGGCGACGTGCAGGGCCAGCGCATTGCAGCCCACCGGCGCGACCTCCGTCGACGGCTTTCCGATCCTGATGCGCCAGGTCCCGGCGGCGCGCAAGGGACAGGACAGGCCGGTGCGCGTGCTGCTGCTGGGCGGCATTCACGGCGACGAGTTGACCGCTTCGGCCATCGTGTTCCAGTGGATGCAATGGCTGCAGCGGCCGATCGCGCAGCAGTTCGAATGGCGCATCGTGCCGGTGTTGAATCCCGACGGCATGCTGGCGCGCGTGCCGCAGCGCATGAACGCGCACGGCGTCGATCTGAACCGCAATTTCCCGACACCCGGCTGGGACAAGGAAGCGCCGCGCTACTGGCACATCCGCACCCACAGCGATCCGCGCCGCTATCCCGGCCCGGCGCCGCTGTCGGAACCGGAGACGCGCTGGGTGTACGACGAAATCGCGCGCTTCCGGCCGGACGTTATCGTCTCGGTGCACGCGCCGTTCGGCGTGCTCGACTTCGACGGTCCGGTGCATCCGCCGCGCCGCTTCGGCTATTTGTATTTCGATCCGGTCGGCGTCTATCCCGGTTCGCTCGGCAACTACAGCGGCGTGCACGAGGATGTGCCGGTGATCACGCTCGAACTGCCGAATGCGCGCGCCATGCCGACGCCGGCGGAAGTGCAGCACATCTGGGCCGACATGCTGATCTGGATCAGGAGTCATGTGAAGCCGCGTGCCGACGCCGGGCGGGTCGTGCCGGTGGCCCTGCCCGCCGCGCCGCCGGCACGGCATTGACCCTTTCTTCCGGGGAGCGGCGATGGCGATCGCGCCCCTTTTCGATATAAAATGGCTGCCCGCATCAAGGAGCGTTGCGACAGGTTCCGCCTGCCAGGCTTGATGCACGGCACACCCCAACCGCGCTCACGTTTTCTTTTTTTCTACGAAAGGAGGGCGTGATGAACGCCGCAGTACTCAATTCCCATTCCAAGGATTACGTCGTCGCCGATCTGTCGCTGGCCGATTGGGGCAACAAGGAAATCCGCATTGCCGAAACCGAAATGCCGGGCCTGATGGCGATCCGCGAAGAATTCGCCGCGTCGCAGCCGCTGCAGGGCGCGCGCATCACCGGCTCGCTGCACATGACGATTCAGACCGCCGTGTTGATCCAGACGCTGGAAGCGCTGGGCGCGAAGGTGCGCTGGGCGTCGTGCAACATCTACTCGACGCAGGACCACGCTGCTGCCGCGATCGCCGCCAGCGGCACGCCGGTGTTCGCGGTCAAGGGCGAGAACCTCGATCAATACTGGGAATACACGCACCGCATCTTCGAATGGCCGGATGGCGGCTATTCGAACATGATCCTGGACGACGGCGGCGACGCCACGCTGCTGCTGCACCTCGGCACGCGTGCCGAGAAAGATATCAGCGTGCTGAACAATCCGGATTCCGAAGAAGCCGTCTGCCTGTTCAACTCGATCAAGAAGCATCTCGCCGACGATCCGGCCTGGTACTCGAAGCGCCTGAAGGAAATCAAGGGCGTGACCGAGGAGACCACCACCGGCGTGCATCGCCTCTATCAAATGCACAAGGAAGGCAAGCTGGCCTTTCCGGCGATCAACGTCAACGACTCCGTCACCAAGTCCAAGTTCGACAACCTGTACGGCTGCCGCGAATCGCTGGTCGACGGCATCAAGCGCGCGACCGACGTGATGGTAGCCGGCAAGATCGCCATCGTGGCCGGCTACGGCGACGTCGGCAAGGGATCGGCGCAGGCGCTGCGCGCGCTGTCGGCGCAGGTCTGGGTCACCGAGATCGATCCGATCTGCGCGTTGCAGGCGGCAATGGAAGGCTACCGCGTCGTGACGATGGACTACGCGGCCGAGCACGGCGACATCTTCGTCACCTGCACCGGCAACTATCACGTCATCACGCACGAGCACATGAAGCGCATGAAGGACCAGGCCATCGTGTGCAACATCGGCCACTTCGACAACGAGATCGAGGTCGCCGCGTTGCGTCAGTACACCTGGGAAAACATCAAGCCGCAGGTCGATCACATCATCTTCCCCGACGGCAAGCGCATCATCCTGCTGGCCGAAGGCCGCCTGGTGAACCTCGGCTGCGCCACCGGCCATCCGTCCTACGTGATGAGTTCCTCGTTCGCCAACCAGACGATCGCGCAGATCGAGCTGTACACGAACACGAAGCATTATCCGGTCGGCGTCTACACGCTGCCCAAGCACCTGGACGAAAAGGTCGCGCGCCTGCAGCTGAAGAAGCTCAACGCGCAGCTCACCGCGCTGACCGACGAGCAGGCCGCCTACATCGGCGTGAAGAAGGAAGGTCCGTACAAGCCGGAACACTACCGCTACTGATCCGGCGCGGCGCCTGGCATCACGCGCCGCGTTGCCGCTGCGCCTGTCGGGGTCGAGCGGCCGCGGCGACAGGGTTTGGTTCGATTTTCACATCACCGAAAAGGAGAATCGTATGCGCCTGCTTGTTACGTGGATCATCAATGCCGTCGCGCTGCTTGCGCTGCCCTATCTGATGTCGTCGGTCCAGGTCGACAGCCTCGGCGCCGCGCTGGTCGCCGCGCTCGTGCTCGGCCTGGTCAACACGCTGATCCGGCCGCTGCTCGTGCTGCTGACCCTGCCGGTGACGCTGCTGACGCTGGGGCTGTTCATCCTCGTCATCAATGGCCTGCTGTTCTGGGCCACGGCGAGCCTGGTGGGCGGCTTCCACGTCGGCGGTTTCTGGTCGGCGGTGGGCGGCGCGATCCTGTACAGCGTCATTTCCTGGCTGCTGTCCTCGCTTCTACTGAACGACAAATCGACATGACTCAACACAATTGCAGCATCGAGTTCTTTCCGCCGAAGACGGAAGCCGGCGTGGAGAAGCTGCGCGCGACCTGCGCCAGGCTCGCCGAGCTGAAGCCGCAGTTCTTTTCGGTGACCTTCGGCGCCGGCGGCTCGACGCAGCAGGGCACGCTGGACACGGTGCTGCGCATCCGCGCCGCGGGCCACGAGGCGGCGCCGCACATTTCCTGCCTCGGCAGTTCGCGCGCCACGCTGCGCGCCATTCTCGACACCTACCGCGCCAACGGCATCCGGCGCCTGGTCGCGTTGCGCGGCGACCTGCCGAGCGGCTACGGCGACTTTTCCTCCAGCGAATTCCATTACGCGAACGAGCTGGTGGAATTCATCCGCGCCGAGACCGGCGACTGGTTCCACATCGAGGTCGCCGCCTATCCAGAGACGCATCCGCAGGCGAAGTCGCCGCAGGACGACGTCAACAGCTTCGTGCGCAAGGTGCGGGCCGGCGCGGACTCGGCGATCACGCAGTATTTCTACAACACCGACGCCTATTTCCGCTTCGTCGACGAGGTGCGCCGCGCCGGCTGCGACGTGCCGATCGTGGCGGGCATCATGCCGATCACCAATTATGCGCAGCTGGTGCGCTTCTCCGACATGTGCGGCGCCGAGATTCCGCGCTGGATACGCTTGAAGCTGGCCAGCTTCGGCGACGACGTCGAATCCATCCGCGCCTTCGGCCTGGATGTCGTCACCGCGCTGTGCGAACGCCTGCTGGCCGGCGGCGCGCCGGGGCTGCATTTCTACACGCTGAACCAGCCGTCGGCGACGCATGCGATATGGAGCCGGTTGAATCTGTCGGCGCGATAGGCGGGTGGCGCGTTGACAGAAAGGCACCGCGACGCGGGCCTTTTTTCACGCGCCGATCAGTTCCGCGCCGTTCGTGACGATCCGGTCCAGCGCGACGTCGTAGGGGTCGACCTCGAAGCGCGTTTCGGCGATGTCGTAGGCCACGCCCAGCGTGTAGGGTCTTGGCGCATGGGCCAGCGTGCGGTCGTAGAAACCGCCGCCGTAGCCGAGCCGGAAGCGCGCGCGGTCGAAGCCGACGCAGGGAATGATCAGCGCGTGCGGTTGCAGCACGCCGCTGCCGGCGGCCGGCACGCCGGCGCCGAAGCGGTCGGTGACGACCAGTTCGCCGGGCGTCCACGCCAGGAACTGCAGGGGCCGACCTGCCTCGGCCGCGCTCGGCAGCGCCAGCCGCACGCCGCGTGCGGCCAGTTCCTCGTACAAGGAATGCAGGTCCGGCTCACCGCGCATCGGCCAGTAGACGCCGATCGACGGCGCGCGCGCGCCACGCCACCAGTCCAGAATCTTTGCCGCGATCGCGCTGTCCAAGGACGCACGTTGCGCTGCGGGAATGGCGTTGCGGGCGGCGAGCAGCGCGCGGCGTATTTCAGTCTTGTTTTGCATGGTCGCGGCACCGGTTTCGAGGGGATCGCGTGCTATTCTTGGCGGCATCGGTCATCGCGTTTGCCGCCTGTTGTTCGGCTCGGCAAACAGTATAAGCAAGGGTCTGTTCAATTCATGTTTTTTCGTACATTTTTTGCGCGCGCGCTGTGCATCGCCGCAGGCGCGGCATTCTTCTTTCCGCTTGCGCATGCCCAGGGAAAAACGCCCGCCTTCACCGACCAGGACGCCGCCTTCCTGGCGTTGCGCGATGCGGCGCGGCGCAGCGACGCGGCTGCCGCCGACGGGCTCGCGACCGTGCTGCGCGACTATCCCATTCCGTCCTATGTCGAATACTTCCGCCTCAAGGCGGGATTGAAGGACGCCGCGCCGCAGGACGTCGACGCCTTCCTGTCGCGCTATCCCGGCACGGCGATCGCCGACCGCATGCGCGACGACTGGCTGCTCGAACTGGGCAGGCGGCGCGATTGGGCGGATTTCGACATCCAGTATCCGCAGTTCCAGCTGGACGACGACACGCAGGTGAAGTGCTATGCGCTGATGTCTAAGGCGGTGAAGGGCGCGCACGTCGCGCCCGAGGCACGCGTGCTGCTGGGCAGTCCGCGTGCGTTCGGCGACGGCTGCGTGGCGCTGACGGCGATGCTGACCGGTGACGGACAGTTCGACAGCAACGACGTCTGGCGCGAAGTGCGGCTGGCCGAGGAAGCCGGATCGGTCGATTATGCGATCCGTTTCGCGGCCGTGATCGACGTGCCGCAGAAGGCGATCGTCGCAGCGATGGAGCATCCGGAAAAGGTCGTCAAGCACGGCGTCGGCTTCCGCCGCTTCCGCCATGAAATCTACGTGATGGCGCTGGGCCGGCTGGCGCGCACCGACTGGGACCAGGCCGCCGCCCTGCTGTCGCACCACACCCTGCTGCTGAGCAAGGGGCAGGAAGGCTTCGGCTGGTCGCAGATCGCGCTGCAGGCGTCGAAGAACGGCGCGCCGGAGGCGCTCGCCTATTGGCGCAAGGCCGGCGATGTCCCGCTGTCGGCCGACGGCTACCAGTGGCGCGTGCGCGCCGCGCTGCGCGCCGGCGACTGGGCGCAGGTCAAGAGCAGCATCGAGGCGATGCCGCAGTCCTTGCAGGAGGACGAAACCTGGATCTACTGGATGGCGCGCGCGCTGCGCGAGACGGGCCAGGCGCAGCAGGCGGAGGCACGTTTCCGCCAGATTGCCTCGGAACCGGACTTCTACGGCCAGCTGGCGACCGAGGAGCTGGGTGGCCAGGTCACGATTCCGCCGCGCGCCGCGCCGCCGAGCGCGGAAGAAGTGTTGTCGATGGCGCGCAACGACGGCTTCCAGCGCGCGCTGAAGTTCTTCGACCTCGATATGCGCCCGGAAGGCTATCGCGAATGGAACTGGCAGCTGCGCGGCATGAACGACAGGCAGTTGCTGGCTGCCGCCGAGTTCGCCCGCCAGCAGGGCGTGCTGGACCGCATGGTCAACACCTCGGACCACACCAGGAACGAGTTCGACTATACGCAGCGCTTCCCGTCACCGCACCGCGAGACGATGCAGGCGGTGACGCGCCGCACCGGGCTGGAGATGGCCTGGGTGTACGGGCTGATCCGCCAGGAATCGCGCTTCGTGCACGACGCGCGCTCCTATGTCGGCGCCTCCGGCCTGATGCAACTGATGCCGGGCACCGCGCGCTACGTCGCGCGGAAGATCGGCCTGGCGGATTTCTCGCCGTCGCAGGTCAACGACGTGGAGACCAACCTGCTGCTCGGCACCAGCTACCTCGGCATGGCGCTGGAGAAGCTGGACGATTCCGAGGTGCTGGCGACGGCCGCCTACAATGCCGGCCCGCGGCGCGCGGTGGCATGGCGCGCGACGCTCGACAAGCCGATGGAGGGCGCGCTCTTCGCCGAACTGATTCCGTTCTCGGAGACGCGCGACTACGTCAAGAAGGTGATGTCGAACGCCACCTACTACGCGGCGCTGTTCGAGGACAAGCCGCAGTCGCTGAAGGCGCGGCTCGGCATGATCCGGCCCGAGGCTCCAGAGCCGGTCGATTTGCCGTGACGGGACCGCTGCCGCATGATAAGTTCTGCGGCAGGAATCCATGACAGGACGCCAGCAGCAGACATGCAAGCCACCGAACTTGACCCCAAACTGTCGCAAACGCTGGAAGAGGCGCAGAGCAGCGGCCTGAAGCTGGTGATCGGCAACAAGAATTATTCGTCCTGGTCGATGCGTGCCTGGGTCGCGATGACTGCGTTCAACATCCCGTTCCAGGAAGTGCGCATCCTGCTCGACCGCCCGGACACCGCCACGCAGATCGCGCATTACTCGGCGGCCGGCCGCGTGCCCGTCCTGCTGGCCGGCGACGCCGTGATCTGGGATTCGCTGGCGATTTGCGAGTACTTGGCCGAACAGTTCCCGGAAAAGCGGATGTGGCCGGACGACGTCGCCGCGCGCGCGGAAGCCCGTTCGATCTGCGCCGAGATGCATTGCGGCTTCACCGGCGTGCGTTCGGCGATGTGGATGAACATCAAGGCGCGATTCCCGGGCCGGGGCCGCACGGTCGCCGCCCAGGCCGACATCGGCCGCATCAGCGAGATATGGGAAGACTGCCTGGCGACGGCCGGGCCGGACGGCTTCCTGTTCGGCGACTTCTCGATTGCCGATGCCTACTTCGCGCCGGTCGTGATGCGCTTTCTCACCTATGACGTCGCGCTCGGCCCGGCGCTCGACGCCTACGTGACGCGTGTGGCGGCCCATCCTGCGGTCGCGCAATGGACCAACGGCGCGCTGGCGGAAACCGAGGCCATTCCCAAGTACGATGTCTATCCCGACTGAACGCGCGCTGCCATGAAGACCTACGTCGTCGGCGGTGCCGTGCGCGACGCGCTGCTCGGCGTGCCGGTCCAGGACCGCGATCACGTCGTCGTCGGCGCCACGCCGGACGAGATGGTCGCTCAGGGCTACACGCCGGTCGGCAAGGACTTTCCGGTTTTCTTGCATCCGGTCACGCACGAGGAATATGCGCTGGCGCGCACCGAGCGCAAGACCGCGCCGGGCTACAAGGGTTTCGTGTTCCATACCGATCCGGACGTCACGCTGGAAGACGACCTGGTGCGCCGCGACCTGACCATCAACGCGATGGCGCAGGACGAGGCGGGCAACGTCATCGATCCGTTCGGCGGCCGGCGCGATCTCGCGCAGCATCTGTTCCGCCACGTGTCGCCGGCCTTCGCCGAGGACCCGGTGCGCATCCTGCGCCTGGCGCGCTTCGCCGCACGCTTTCCGCAATTCCGCGTGGCGGAAGAGACCGATGCGCTGATGCGCAGCATGGTCGAAGCCGGCGAGGTCGATGCGCTGGTGCCGGAGCGCGTGTGGCAGGAGCTGGCGCGCGGCCTGATGGAAGAATGTCCGTCGCGCATGTTCGCGGTGCTGCGGGCGTGCGGCGCGCTGCGGCGCATTCTGCCGGAACTCGATGCCTTGTGGGGCGTGCCGCAGCCGGCGCAGCATCATCCGGAAATCGACACCGGCGTGCACGTGATGATGGTGATCGACTACGCCGCGCGGCAGCAGGCGGGTCTGCCGGTTCGCTGCGCCGCGCTGTTCCACGATCTCGGCAAGGGCGTCACGCCCGCCGAAGAATGGCCGCGGCACCACGGCCACGAAATGCACAGCGCGCGCCTGGTGGAAGCGGTCTGCAAGCGGTTGCGCATCCCCAACGACTGCCGCGACTTGGCGCTGATGACGGCGCGCGAGCACGGCAACGTGGGGCGCGCGTTCGACATGCGCGCCCGTACCATCGTGATGCTGTTCGAACGCTGCGACGCCTTTCGCAAGCCGCAGCGTTTCGTCGACATGCTGACCGCGTCCGAGTGCGACCATCGCGGTCGCGCGGGTTTCGAGGAGCGGCCGTTTCCGCAGAAGGCCTATCTTGCATCGCTGCTGGCGACGGCGCGGACGGTGGACGGCGGCGAGGTGGCGGCCGCGGCGCGCCAACGCTATCCGGATCGGCCGGAACGCATCCCGGAAGCGATCCGCGACGCGCGCATCCATGCCATCGCGGAGCAGGTCGACGCGGCGCGGCGCGCACCGCGGCCATGATTGCGGTGGCGCGGCTTCAGGTCATCGGCGCATAGCGGCGATTGACCAACAGGTAGCTGCGCAGCTCGTCGCGCGTGATCACGCCATCCTTGTTGGCGTCGATCCTGTCGAAGTTGGCGACGATGTCCGACATGCCGGCTGCCGCGGCCTGTGATCGGGTGAGGACGGCATGCGTGTCGGCGTGCGGCGGCCTGACGTTTGCGCCGGCAGTGAGATGGACGGCCGCCAGGACGGCGGCGGCCGCGACGATGTTGGCGTGCATGTGGCTCCCCTTGAAGAACCGTCATTAAAAATCGCCGACGGCACCGCCACCACCGGCGTTACGATTCGTTACATCGCCGTTAGAACTTGGGAATGTGCAGGGTCTTGCTGATCATCAGGCTACCGGACAGGACGAACAGCAGCGACAGCGGATGCAGCAGCCAGGGGCCGACCGTCCATACGCCGCCGGCGAGCGATGCGCCGATGCGTTCCTGCCACGCGACCAGCGCCAGCACGCCGGTGATCACCACGCTGGTCGGAATCGGCGTGCCTTCGAAATAGGCAACCTTGTTGCTGCCGGCGGACAGCGTTTCGGCCGTGACGTTGTAGCGCGCGAGGCGGCTGACGCCGCAGCAGACGAAGTAGACCAGCGCGACGCAATCCCAGCCGCCCGTCAGGCCTGCCGCAAAGCCGAGCGCGGCGGGCGCGAGGCCGAACGACAGGACGTCGGCCAGCGAATCCAGTTCCCGTCCCAGCGGCGAATGCTGGTTGCGCCAGCGCGCGATGCGGCCGTCCAGCACGTCGAACACGAAGGCCGCTGGCGCCATCGCGGCCGCCATGAAGAAGTCGCGCGGCAGTTCGCTGCGCATGTACAGCATGGCCCAGAAGACCGCGCCTACGCCGCAGGCCGCATTGCCGAGCGTAAAGAAATCTGCCAGGTGGAAGCTGCGCAGCATCGAGAAATGTCGCGGAGGCGTGCCGGGAGAGCGCATCGTGATCCTTTGCCAGGCTGTCGGGATTGCTCGTCAGACCGGCGCCTGGGGCCGGCGTTCAGCATGGCGTTCGTCGCAATGCGTCGGTCCGTCGGAGCAAATTGCCGCGCACCTTGTCAAACGGTAAGCCGGTTAGCGCACAGAAGGTTTTCGGTCCGGCCATTATGTTTGATTCTTTGACAAGGAGGCTTCCATGCATCGTGTCCCCAGATCCCATTCGTCCCCTCGCTTCTTTACCCTTGCGCACGCCTTGTTCGGCATCCTGTTCAGCCTGCTGCTGGTTTCGGCAGCCCATGCGGCCGGCCAGAACGGCCTTCAGAAGGAATACCAGAAGGAGCGGGAGGCCTGCATGGACGGACGGACGGACGAGGCGAAAAACGTCTGCCTGAAGGAGGCCGCCGCCGCATACCAGGCGGCGCGGCAAGGCAATCTCACCGCGGACTCGCCCGACATCTATCGCAGGAACGCGCTGGCGCGCTGCCAGGTGCTGCCGCAGGATGACCGCGAGGATTGCGTGCGGCGCGTCGAAGGAGAGGGCAGCATGACGTCCGGCAGCGTGGCCGGCGGCGGCATCTTCAGCGAGACCAAGACCGTCGTGCCGGCCCCTGCGCCGCAGGCCGCTCCTTCGGCGCCGCCTCCGCCGCCCGAAGATGAAACGATGCCGGCATCACCGGCCGGCGGCCAGACCCGGTATTGAAGCGAAAAAGGCAAGCCCTGAGGCTTGCCTTTTTTAAATCGCAGGCCATATGCCGGCGTTCAGGCGGCGGATAATGCAAGAAAGCGTTCGTAGCCGCGCGCGCGCAGCGCGCAGGCCGGGCAGCTGCCGCAGCCGTGGCCCCAGGGATGGAGCGTGCCGCGTTCGCCGAGATAGCAGGTGTGCGTCTCGGTACGGATCAGTTCGACCAGCGGCTGCCCGCCGAGTTCGCGCGCTAGGCGCCACGTCTGCGCCTTGTCGAGCCACATCAGCGGCGTTTCCAGCTTGAAGCGCGTCGCCATGCCGAGATTGAGCGCCACCTGCAACGCCTTCATCGTGTCGTCGCGACAGTCCGGGTAGCCGGAAAAGTCGGTCTCGCACATGCCGCCGACGAGCACGTCGAGGCCGCGCCGGTAGGCGACCGTCGCCGCCACCGTCATGAACAGCAGGTTGCGGCCCGGCACGAAGGTGTTGGGCAGGCCGTTTTCGAGCATCGCGATTTCGGCGTCGCGCGTCAGTGCGGTGTCCGATATGGCGGACAGCAGCGACAGGTCGATCACATGGTCTTCGCCCAGCCGGGCGTCCCACTCGGACCGCAGTCCGCGCAACGCGCGCAGCACGGCCGGCCGCACCTGCAGTTCGACGGCATGGCGCTGTCCGTAGTCGAAGCCGATGGTTTCCACCCTGTCGTAGCGCGACAGCGCCCATGCCAGGCAGGTGGCGGAATCCTGCCCGCCGCTGAACAGCACGAGCGCGCCTTGTGCCGATTGCATGCTTGGTTCCTGTGGAATCTGTTGCGGCCGATTATACGGCGGCATCAGTGCGTTGCCGGCACGATGTTTTCGACCGTCTGTTCGATGTAGTCGCCGTCCGGTTCGGTGAAGCGGATGCGCACCGGATACCACTCGCGGGAAGGCGCGAGCCACAGGTCGACCTTCTGGCCGTGATCGTCCTTGACGATGCGGCTGAGCTGCAGCGCCTGCAGCGCGCCCAGCGGCGTGCTGATCTTTTCCTCGCGGCCGACTTTGAAGGTCCAGATATCGGCGTCCTTCGGTCCGGCGACGGTGAAGCTGACCGTGTCGCCGGGCTTGAATTGCCCGGCGCGCGCCATGGACGCGAGTTGCCAGGTGATGCTGTTGCGGTCCTGCTCGCTGTCCTTCAGCGGGGAGGATGCGGCGGATGCGCTGTAGGTGACTTTGCCGTGCTGGCGATCGAAGGTGGTGACGGTCTCTTCCTTGTGGAAGCGCTTCTCGGTCGCGCGCGACGGCGCTAGACCGAAGCTGTCGATGCTGCCCTCGCTTTGCGCGTCCAGGATCTTACCGAGCAGCATCGCATGTGTTTCGGTCCGCACTGAATAATGCTTGCCGTCGGTATGCCATTGGACGGTGGCGCTGCCGTCCAGCGGCAGTCCTTTCTGGTTCGCCTTGATCGCATAGTCGAGCTGCGCCGACGGCGGCGGATCGATCCTGGCATGCGCGGGTGCCTGCGCCGAGGCGGCAGCCTGCGCGGCGAGCAGGACGCCGCCCAGCAAAAGGGAAGATAGGGAACGGATAGTGGATCGCTGCATCGTTGAACGGGGAAAAGAGGTTGTGGAATCGGCCGAGGGACGAAAGGCCGGGAAGGCCGGCATGTCGCCGCGGCTCGACCCGCATGCCGACCGAACCGGTACTTGCCGCGCGTCTGCATGCGAGTGGTAGATCCCGCGGGCGCCGGGAAAATCCCGACCGTCGTCATGGCCGCTAGTGTACCCGGATTGCGGCGAAGCTTCCGGAGCCGGTCTTGTCGCATACAGGCCGATGGCGGAAGCGGCGCTGTAGTAAAGTCGCGCCTTGCATCGAACGATCGGAGGCAGGCATGCAATCGGCACCAAATGGCACGATGGCGCACGGGGCGGGTCGGAGATGATCTGGTTCGCTTCGTATTTTCTGGCCGGCGCGTTCGTCGGCGTATTCGCCGGCCTGCTGGGCATCGGCGGCGGCATGACGCTGGTGCCGGTGCTGGCGGCGCTTTTCGCCGCGCAGCATTTCTCGCCGGATCACGTGGTCCACCTGGCGCTCGGAACCTGCATGGCCGGCATCGTCTTCACTTCCACTTCCAGCGTGCGCGCACATCTGCGCTTCGACGGCGTCGATTTCGGCATCGTCCGGCGCATGGCGCCCGGCATGACGGTCGGCAGCCTGGCGGCGACGTTGGTGTCGGGATGGATACCGCAGCACCGGCTTGCCCTCGTCTTCGCCGTCATCGTGTTCTGCAGTGCCACGCAGATGCTGTTGAACCGGCGTCCCACGGCAGCCAGAAGCCTGCCATCGGCTTTCCCGCTGTTTTGCATCAGCCTGGCGATCGGGATCGTGGCCGGTCTGGTTTCGGCCGGCGGTGCCTTCATGACGATTCCGTTCATGCTGTGGTGCGGCGTGCCGATGACGAGGGCCATCGGCACCGGCGCCATGATGGGCATTCCGCTGGCGTTCGTCGGTACGATCGGTTACATCGTGTCGGGCTGGAACGTGGCGGGGCTGCCGCCCCATGCGGTGGGGTTCGTGTCGCTGCCGGCGCTGTCGGGCATCGTGTGCGGAAGCGTGCTGACGGCGCCGCTCGGCGCCCGCCTCGCGCATCGGTTGCCGGTGCCGGTGCTCAAGCGCATCTTCGCCTGCCTGCTGTACGTGCTGGCAGGCAAGATGCTGTGGACCTACTGGTAATGGGACATCCGCCGGTCAATGCCGGCCGGAGAATTTTTCGGCGAGCTGGTTCAGTTTTTCCGCACGCACGCGCTGGGCTTCTTCGGCGGCGCGCCGCGCAGCCTCTTCCTTTTGTTGCGTCTTGCGCTGCTCGGCGTTCTTGCGGAAGCGCTCCTTCAGCGTGGTGGCGGCGTGGCTGCGGTGCATCTCGGTGATTTCGTCGGCCGGCGTGCCATCGAGGTTGTAGCGGACGGTCGCCTTTTCCATGATGCGCAGATAGCGCGAGGAATGGGTATGGATGCCCAGCGCGGTACGCAGCAGCTTGCGGCTCACGTCCGGCGTCTGGGCGATGATCTGCTTGTCGATGCCGATGGCCAGCGGCTGGCATTCGCGGAAGACGGTGTATCTTTCCTGCAGGGTCTTGAGTAGGCTGCGGGCGTCTAGGGACGGCTGGAAAGTGGACTGAGCAACGGGCTCAGAAGCGGGCTGAGAAGCGGGCTGAGAAGCGGAGTCGGTGGTCATGGACGGCAGAGGAGAGGGTCGTTTGGCTGCGCAGGATAGCACGGCCCGGGGCCGTTCTGCGTTGACCATCGTTTGCCGCATCGGTTTCCGCCTGCCGCCCGCCGCATGCCTTTCCGCTGCGGCGAGCGGCGGTGCCGCAGCGGATGCCGCCGTCAGGCCGCGGCTGCGGTTTGCCGTCTGGCGAGGTAGTTGCCCACCACCACGACGCCGGCCGCGAGGACGAGGCCGGGAATGCTCAGATGGCCGCTGCCGAACAGGGTGAGCTCGTGATCCGGGATGTTGGTTTCGATCCACGGCGCGATGGAGGAATCGGCGAACAGCATTTCGCCGGCCAGGTAGCCGAGCAGGGCCGCGCCCAATGTGACGATGACCGGCAGCTTCTCCATCAGCTTCAGCACCAGCGTGCTGCCGAACACGATCAGCGGCACGCTGATGGCCAGGCCGATGACCAGCAGCACGAGATTGCCGTCGGCCGCGGCCGCCACGCCCAGCACGTTGTCCAGGCTCATGACGAGGTCGGCGATCAGGATCGTCTTGATGGCACCCCAGAGATTGCCGTGATCCTTGATGTGTTCCTCACCTTCCTCTTCGGCCAGCAGCTTCACGCCGATGTAGAACAGTGCGGCGGCGCCGATCAGCTTCAGGTACGGCAGCGTCAGCAGCTGCAATGCAAAGACCGTCAGCACGATGCGCAGCAGGATCGCGGCCGCGCTGCCATAAAGCACAGCCATCTTCTTTTGCCGAGGCGGCAGCGATTTCGCCGCCAGCGCGATGACGACCGCGTTGTCGCCGGACAGCACCATGTTGATCAGGATGATGTTGCCGAGCGCGGCCCAGAAGGCCGGTGAGCTGAGTAATTCCATGTCTTCCTCGTTTCTCGATACTGCGTGGCTGCAAGCGGACGAAAAGGCTGCGGTCGACTGCGGCGATTTTCGTGGTCGATCATCAGAAAAATCTGAATGATCTCTTTTCGCTGCCGTGGATCGTCGGTGCCTGTCATGCGACTGCGGAGCGGCATCGCCGTTTCGCCTCGCGCACACTTACGAGGCAGAAATAATGGTCAATTTTCATAGGTAAAGGCGACGGCCAAGCACAATTGCAGAGTATCGTCGCACAACTTATGACATCGTGATAAATATGTTAAGAAATAATGAAAGTTATTTAAAAGTCAATTCGTAAATTACTGTCATTTTTTCGATTATTTTCTACCATGAGACGGGCCTGCAAGATATTCGCAAATGCGCGACGAGCGCCAGGCCGAGCGTGCCAGCGCATGATCGGATCGACGAAGCGATGTGCGCAGGGAGAAACGGGAAACAGTGACAGTGCATGAAGCCGAGCAGGCCGGCAACGATCATGACGCAGAGGTTGCGCTCGATGCGCTTGTCCTTGCCGGCGCGATCGATCATCACGAAGCGTCCCGCCGCATCTGTCCCGACAGCCAGATGGACGGGATGACCTGCGAAATCCCTTTACAACTCCCTTTGCGCGACGCCGGGGAGCGGCCCGCGCAGCGCGGGCGAAATCGTCGCGCCGTGACGGAAGCAGATATCGGACGACATATCGGCCGGCAGGCTACGCATTCCATAGCGCATGCGGCCACGTTGTGCAGCTGCGTCGACCAGTAAGTCTTCGATGCCTTCGATCACGACGGCCGCCAGCGCGCCGAAGAAGAGGCAGACGGCGAGCGCGAAGAACGGGTAGGCGGCGGCGATGCGTGCAGGAGGGAACCGGAGGCTGCCTTAAACGGCGTCATCAGGCGCCACCAGGCGGTAGCCGATGCCCTGCACCGTGCGCAGCATTGCGAAAGAATGCGATTTGTCGAGCGCCTGGCGCAGCGCGTGGATGTGCGTGCGCAGCGCGTCGCTGTCGGGCGGATGGTCGCCCCAGACTTCCAGCTCCAGCGCCTCGCGCGTGACGACCTTCGGCGCCTCCTTCATCAGGCAGGTCAGGATCTTGAAGCCGGTCTTGGTCAGGTTGACCGGCACGCCGTTGCGCTTGACCTGATAGGTCGCGGTGTCGAACACCAGGTCGCCGATGCTGAGCTGCGTGGAAATCCGGCTCTTGCCGCGCGCGCGGCGCACCAGCGCCCGCAGGCGGATGTCGACCTCGACCAGCGAGAACGGCTTGACCATGTAGTCGTCGGCGCCGCTGTCGAAGCCGGCGACCTTGTCTTCCAACGTGTCGCGCGCGGTTACTATCAGGACCGGCGTGGTGTTCTGCAGTTCCTCGCGCAGCTTGCGGCACAGCGTCAATCCGTCCATGCCGGGCAGCTTGAGGTCGAGGACGATGGCGTCGTATTCATGCTGCGCGGCCAGCGCGAAGCCGGCGTAGCCGTTGGCCGCAGAATCGAGCACGTGTCCGCGCGGTTCCAGGAAGGCATACAGATTGGCAACGATGTCGGCGTTGTCTTCGATGATCAGGATGCGCATGATGAACGGCGACCGCGCGCCGTATCCCTCTTGTCGTTGTAAAGGTATGCGCCGTGCCGCGGGCGGAAGACGGGGAGCGAACGGCGTGGCCGTCATATCGTAGCACCGCGGCGGCATCCGGCCGGTTTCTGCCGGCTCGGCCGCGGGTTCCGCTTACAATCGCGGCATGGACGCCGTTCATCGACAGATCGATTTCTTCGCCGCATCGTCCGAGGTGGCGCGCCGCCTGATCGGCGCCACGCTGCTGGTCGACGGCGTCGGCGGCCGCATCGTGGAGACGGAAGCCTACGACCGCGAAGACCCGGCCTCGCACAGTTTCGCCGGGCCGACGCCGCGCAACGCGGTGATGTTCGGAGCGCCGGCGCACGTCTACGTCTACCGCTCCTACGGCATCCATTGGTGCGTGAACTTCGTCTGCCGCGAGGAAGGCCACGGCGCCGCAGTGCTGATCCGCGCGCTCGAACCGACGGCCGGCATCGACCTGATGCGCAAGCGGCGCGGGCTGGACGACGTCCGCCTGCTGTGCGCCGGGCCGGGACGATTGTGCCAGGCGCTGGGCGTGACGCGCGAACACAACGGCATGCGGCTGGATGCGCCGCCGTTCCAGTTACTGCCGGCGCCGGCCGGCGTCGAGATCGTGAGCGGGCCGCGCATCGGCATCAGCAAGGCGGTGGACGTGCAGTGGCGCTTCGGGCTGGCCGGCTCGCGCTTCGTCAGCCGTCCTTTCCGTTCGTCATCGCCATGACGGCGGAATTGCGGATCGCCTGTGCCGGATGGAGCCTGTCTGCGGCCGTGGCGGCCGATTTCCCGGTGGAGGGCAGCCATCTGCAGCGCTACGCGGCGGTGCTGAATGCGGTCGAGATCAATTCTTCCTTTTATCGGCCGCACCGGCCGGCGACCTATGCGCGCTGGCGCGACAGCGTGCCGGAGGATTTCTGTTTTGCAGTCAAGATACCGCGCAGCATCAGCCACGAGCGGCGCCTGCGCGACGCCGACGATCTGCTCGCGCCGTTCCTGGCGGAAGCGATGGAATTGCGGCACAAGCTCGGCTGCCTGCTGCTGCAATTGCCGCCTTCGCTGCGTTTCGATGCCGGCGTCGCCGCGACCTTCTTTTCGCAGCTGCGCGAACGGACGTCGGTGCCCGTGGCCTGCGAACCGCGCCACGCCAGCTGGTTTGCCGAAGCCGCCGCGGAACTCATGCGCCGCCATGCAGTCGCCTGCGTAAGGGCCGATCCGCCGCCGGTGCGCGATGCGGTGCCGGACGGGTACGACGGCATCGTCTATCTCCGCCTGCACGGTGCGCCGGACATCTACCGTTCGCGCTACGACGACGTCTTTCTCGACACGCTGGCCGCGCGTATCGGGCAGTACGCGGCGCACGCGCGGCAGGTGTGGTGCGTGTTCGACAATACCGCCGAGGGTCATGCCGTTCCGAACGCGCTGACGCTGATGCGGTTGCTTGAACGCCGACGCGTGCACGATGCGTCATGAAACGGACACATGGGCCGCGCACAATGCGCGCGGCTGCCTATCTGTTGGAAGCGGGAAATGTGTGGCCGCGGCGGTTTTCGGCGCCGCCGTGCGAGCCAAATCGTGGTCCAACTGTTGCTGGCGGCGCGGGTGGCGCTATTTGGCCAGGAATTTTCTTGGTAGAATCAAAGACTTAATTCATTTTTAAGGCAGATATGTTGTACCCGGAGTTATTCAAATCGCTGGAGCAGGTGCGCTGGAACATGGAAACCGACATTCCATGGGACCAGTTCGATGCTTCCAAGCTGAGCGACGAGCAGGCACAGACGATACGCATGAATGCGATCACCGAATGGTCGGCGCTGCCGGCCACGGAAATGTTCCTGCGCGACAATCGCGGCGACAGCGATTTCTGCGCGTTCATGTCGGTCTGGTTCTTCGAGGAGCAGAAGCATTCGCTGGTGCTGATGGAATACCTGCGCCGCTTCCGCCCTGAACTCGTGCCGACCGAGCAGGAACTGCACAACGTGCGTTTCGAATTCGATCCGGCGCCGCCGCTGGAAACGCTGATGATGCACTTCTGCGGCGAGATCCGCCTGAATCACTGGTACCGCTGCGCGGCCGAGTGGCATACCGAACCGGTCATCAAGCACATCTACAAGATCATCAGCCAGGACGAAGCGCGCCACGGCGGCGCCTATCTGCGCTACATGAAGAAGTCGCTGTCGGAAGTAGGCGACAGCGCGCGCGCCGCGTTCGCCAAGATCGGCGTGCTGATGGCGTCCGCACGCCGCACCGAGAAGCCGCTGCACCCGACCAATTTGCACGTCAACGAAGCGCTGTTCCCGAACGACACGGTGCAGTCGCGCCTGCCGGACCCGGAATGGCTGGAGCACTGGCTGGACAAGCAGATCCGCTTCGACAGCGAATGGGAAAAGAAAGTGATCGACCGCATCCTGCACAACCTGTCGCTGCTGTTCGACCGCACCTTCACGACGGTGCAGGAATTGAACCGCTATCGCAAGGAAATCACCGCCGGCATCGCACTGTCCGCGCAGAAGACGGCCTGACACGCTCCCTTGGATGTCGCCGACGAAAGCCGCCGTGTGCGGCTTTCGTTTTGTCGGCGGCCGGTTTTCCGGCCACGCGCGGCTAGCGTTCTTTCGCCGGCATCGCCATCGCCATCGCGCTTTCGACCGGCACGGCAGCGCGGACGGTCCCTGCATGCCGGAAGTGCAGGATCAACGGCAACGTCTGCCCTGCCTTCAGCGGCGCCTTCAGCCCCATCAGCATCAGGTGATAGCCCTTGCCGGGCTGCATCGCCAGCGTCGCGCCGGGCGCCAGCTCGATTGCGGCGACCTGGCGCATGCGCATGATGTTGCCCTGCATGGACATGACATGCATTTCCACTTCGCCGGCGGCTGGCGTTTCCACTGCGATCAGCGCATCGGGAGAAGTGGAACGGTTTTCCAGCGTCAGGTAGGCGCCGCCGGTCTTCTGCCCCGGCATGCTGGCGCGCGCGTAGGAGGGGCCTACCGAGATGGCGCCGTTGCTGGAGCCGTATGCCGGCATGCTCGCGCAGATGCAGAGGAGGGCGGCGGGAAGAAGCGAGAGTAAGCGCATGTCCGGTCCTTTCACGTTGGTGGAGGGCATCGACCGCAGGGCGCCGGCACCGTTTTACGCGCCGCCGGCAAAGCCATTTTGCCGCCAGGCTTCGTAGACGACAACTGCCACGGTGTTCGACAGGTTGAGGCTGCGATTGTCCGGCCGCATCGGCAGGCGGATGCGCTGCGATATGGCAAACGAATCGCGCAGGTCCGGCGCCAGGCCGCGTGTTTCGGCGCCGAACACGAACACGTCGCCGGGCCGGAAGGCGACGCTCGCGAAGGACGTCGAGCCGTACGTGGTCATCGCGAACATGCGGGCAGGGTCCAGCGGCCGGTCCGCGGGGAACGAGGCGAGGAAAGCCGGCCAGTCGCGATGCACCTTCATCGTGGCGTAGTCATGGTAGTCGAGGCCGGCGCGGCGCATCTTCGCGTCGTCGAGCGTGAAACCGAGCGGTTCGACCAGATGCAGTTGCGCGCCGGTGTTGGCGCACAGGCGGATCACATTGCCGGTGTTGGGCGGGATTTCCGGTTCGACCAGGACGACGTGGAACAAGCGTTTCTCCTTCTCGGGCAGGGGGCTAGCGGGGCGGCGTGCGCGCGAACACCAGGTTGGTGACGCGCGCGGCGCCGTGGCGTTTCAGCACGGCGGCGATCTCGTCGAGCGTGCGGCCGGTGGTCAATACGTCATCCACGACCGCCACATGCCGGCCGCGCACCAGCGCCTCGTCGCCCTCCGCGAGGACGAAGGCGCGGCGCACGTTGCGGCGGCGGGCATCGGTCGGCAGACGGGCTTGCATCGCGGTGTCGCGCGTGCGTTCGATCAGGGCCGGCGCAAGGGGCACGCCGATGGCGCGCGCGAGCGGCTTTGCGATTTCAAGCGCCTGGTTGAAGCCGCGCTCGGCTAGCCGCCGTTCGCCGAGCGGCACGACGGTCAGTAGGGCCGGCATGCCGCCGTCCTGCTGCCGCAGCATCGCGTCGCGCAGCATGTGGCCGAGCAGCGGCGCGAGGGCGAGCTGGCCGCCGAACTTCAACGCCAGCACCAGGTGGTCGGCCGGCGCCGCGTAATCGGTCGCCGTCACGGTGGCGTCGAAATGCGGCGGCGCGTGCAGGCAGGCGCCGCAGCGCTGTGGCGCGCCCGCTGCTCCGCCGGCCAGCGGCAGTCCGCATTGCAGGCAGCGCTGCGGCTGCCGGCCGAAGTGGCGCGCACGGCAGGCCTCGCACAGGTTGTCACGCCCGGCGGTGCCGCACAGCGCGCAGGATGACGGCAGGATGGCTGGCATTCGCGCGGCGTGGCGGCGGGTCCATTCGGCGAGTCGGTAAAGCATGGCGCGATAGGATGGGCATGCGTGTAAACTGCGCGCATTATCGCATTCCGATTCCTGCCGACGTGTCTTCCCCTTTTCCAGCCGATTCCCACCGCAGCGCGCCCATCGATCTGGCGCGCGTGCGCGCGCTGTTCGCGCAGCCGGCGCGCATCGCGGAATCGGCGTTTCTGCGCCGTGAGATCGCCGCGCGCATGCACGAGCGCCTGGCGCTGGTGCGCATCGCGCCGGAATGCGTGCTGGATGCCGGCTGCGGCGAAGGGGCCGACGGTCCGGCCTTGCAAAAGCGGTTTCCGGACGCGATGCTGCTCGGCCTGGACGCGTCGCCCGGCATGCTGCTTGCCGCCGGGCGGCATCAGGGCGCGGCGCAGTCGGCGGTGCGGCGGCTATTGCAGCCGTGGCTGGCGGCCGGGCCGGGCTGGGATGCCGGCGCCCGTCTGTTGTGCGGCAATTTTTCACAGCTGCCGCTGGCGGCCGAGGCGGTCGACGTGGTCTGGTCCAATCTTGCCTTGCACTGGCATCCGCAGCCGGACCAGGTGTTCCCCGAGTGGCGGCGCGTGCTGCGCACGGACGGCCTCTTGATGTTTTCGTGCTTCGGCCCCGACACCTTCAAGGAAGTGCGCGCCGCGTTCCTGCAGGCGGACGCGATGCCGCATGCCTTGCCGTTCGTCGACATGCATGACTTCGGCGACATGCTGGTCAACGCCGGCTTCTCCACGCCGGTGATGGACATGGAAGTGCTGACCGTGACCTATGCCTCGGTCGACAAGCTGATGGCCGATATGCGCGCCTGGGGCGGCAACCCGCTCGATACGCGACGGCGCGGCCTGCTCGGGCGCCACGCCTGGCAACGCGTGCGTCAGGCGCTGGAACGCAATCGCCGTCCGGACGGCACGCTGCCGCTGACCTTTGAAGTCGTGTATGGCCATGCCTTCCGTCCCGCCCCGCGCAGGACGGTCGACGGCGAGGCGATCGTCCGCTTCAGTCCGCCACGCAAATGAGGCGGGGCGGGCGCCCACGAGCGCGTCGCTCCGGGGTTCGCGGCCGTTCCGTCTTGATCACGTACGTGAATATCAATTATTTTTAATATTGATAACAGCGCGGATTCGGATTTATACTGCGATGGCCTTGCTGCGCCGGCCACACTGGCCGGCCGCATGGCCTCCTGGCTGAATCGCACCATGGGTTTTCACCGGCCTTGCGGCGCACGATGGCCCCGGCCCTTGAGGAAATCATGAAACATGCAAAGCGTCTTCATTCGCTGATGTTCGCTGCGTTGTTCATGGCGAGCCTGCCGTCCTGGGCGGTTGTCGACAGCGTCGGCGGCCCCGCGGTGCTCGAACTCAATTTTCAGCATCCCGTCACCGAAATCGCGCGAGAAATCTACACGCTGCACACCTGGATGATCGTGATCTGCCTAGCGATCTTCATCGGCGTGTTCGGCGTGATGTTCTATTCCATCCTGCGTCACCGCAAATCGCGCGGCCACGAAGCGGCCAAATTCCACGAGAGCGCGGCAGTCGAGATTGCCTGGACCGTGGTGCCCTTCCTGATCGTGATCGGCATGGCGCTGCCGGCTACGCGCACCGTGGTGTCGATGAAGGATACCTCCAATGCCGACCTCACCATCAAGGTCACCGGCATGCAGTGGAAGTGGGGCTACGATTATCTGGACGGCGAGGGGCAGGGCATCTCCTTCCTGTCCAACCTGTCGACGCCCTACGAGCAGGTGGTCGATTCCAATATCAAGAAGGACGACAACTACCTGATCGAGGTCGACAACCCGATGGTGGTGCCGGTCCACAAGAAAATTCGCCTGGTGATGACGGCCAACGACGTGATCCATTCGTGGGGCGTTCCGGCGTTCGGCGTGAAGCAGGACGCCATTCCCGGCTTCGTGCGCGATACCTGGTTCACGGCGGATCAGATCGGCACCTACCGTGGCCAGTGCGTCGAACTGTGCGGCAAGAACCACGCGTTCATGCCGATCGTGGTGAAGGTGGTCAGCGCCGAGGATTACACGAAATGGGTCGACGCCAGGAAGAAGGAGATGGCCGCCAACGCGGACAACCCGGCCCGGACCTGGACGCTGGACGAACTGATCCAGCGCGGCCAGAAGGTGTTTTCGTCCAACTGCGCCGCGTGCCACCAGGCCAACGGCAAGGGCGTGCCGGGCAGCTTCCCGGCGCTCGACGGTTCGCCCATCGTCAACGGGCCGAAGGCGCGCCAGATCGACATCGTCATGCACGGCAAGAACGTGATGCCGGCTTGGGGGCCGGTGCTGTCCGATACCGAGATCGCCGCGGTGATCACGTACACGCGCAACAGCTGGTCCAACAAGGCGGCGGAAAACATCGTGCAGCCGGCCGAGATCACGGCCGCGCGCAAGTAAATCGCATCAGGAGGCCGACATGAGTTCAACGGCAATCGACCACGTGCCCGACGCGCACGACCATGACGAGATGCATGTGCATCCGCACGGCTGGCGGCGCTGGGTCTATGCGACCAACCACAAGGACATCGGCACGCTCTACCTGTGGTTCTCGTTCACGATGCTGCTGATTGGCGGCTTCCTGGCGATGCTGATCCGCGCCGAACTGTTCCATCCGGGCCTGCAGCTGATGCGGCCGGAATTCTTCAACCAGCTTACCACCATGCACGGCATCATCATGGTGTTCGGCGCCATCATGCCGGCCTTCGTCGGCTACGCGAACTGGATGGTGCCGCTGCAGATCGGTGCGGCGGACATGGCGTTCGCGCGCATGAACAATTTCTCGTTCTGGCTGCTGCCGCCGGCCGCGCTGCTGCTGGTCTCGTCGTTCTTCGTGCCGGGTGGGGCGACGGCGGCCGGCTGGACGCTGTACGCGCCGCTGTCGATACAGATGGGGCCGGGCATGGACATGGCGATCTTCGCGCTGCACATCATGGGCGCATCGTCGATCATGGGCTCGATCAACATCATCGTCACCATCCTCAACATGCGCGCGCCCGGCATGACGCTGATGAAGATG
>Ga0164242_10000942_pt1 | contig 34541 bp, 31 predicted proteins | sample OricomgcompostMG_FD_108783 | JGI IMG/M metagenome (GOLD analysis project Ga0164242, IMG submission 108783) | Miracle-Growth compost microbial communities from Emeryville, California, USA - Original compost - Miracle growth compost (MG) ... | reverse complement strand
CGGCGGCCTCGTGCACAACGAGGACGGTCAGATCATCGACTTCCGCACCTTCCTGGTGCCGCGTGACAGCTACGAGATCGTCGATGTTTGGAACGTCGTCGGCCTGGCCGGCACCGGCTCCAATGACATCGTGGTCGAGGAGGTCTTCATCCCCGAGACGTGCACCCTCTCGATGGGGGAGACCGGCCGCTGCAAGGGCCCCGGGCAGGCGGTCAACACCGGTGACCTCTACAAGCTGCAGTTCCACTCGCTGTTCACCACCACGATCACCACGCCGATCATCGGGATGGCTCGTGGGGCCTATGCCGAGCACGTCCAGATGCAGCAGAGCCGGGTGCGTGCCTCGTACGGCGAGAAGGCCTCGCTCGACCCGTTCGCCGCGGTCAGGGTGGCCTCGGCGTCCTCGGAGATCGACGCCGCCTGGGCGCTGCTGATGGACAACATTCGCGAGCAGCAGGCCCACGTCGCCCGCGGGGAGAAGATCCCGATCACCCAACGGCTGAAGATCCGTCGCGACCAGGTCCTCGGCACTCAGCGCGCCATCGATGCGATCGACTCCCTCTTCGAGGCCTCCGGCGGGCGCGCGCTTGCCACCGGCACCCCACTGCAGCGGGCCTGGCGGGACGCGCACGCCGGTCGTGTGCACGCCGCCAACGACCCCGAGCGGGCCCTGCAGATGTACGGCGCCAGCGAGTTCGGGCACAACGTGGATCCGGGGATGTACTGATGGGGGCGTTGTCTCGGGAAGGATGCCGGCGTTCTGCCAAGGCACTGGACATCACGCTCAACTACTACGAGGCGGGCACGGCGGCCGGGGTCGGTGGCGGGCTGCCGCTGGTGATGCTGCACGGCGGCGGGCCGGGCGCTTCGGCATGGTCCAACTTCGGCCGCGCGCTGCCGCACTTCGCCACGTCGTTCCGGACGATCCTCATCGACCAGCCCGGGTTCGGACAGTCGGAGAAGCCGCCGGTGGTGGGCAACTACTACCGGTTCGCCGCCGACCACGTCGCGGCGCTGCTCGACGAGCTCGGGATCGAGCGGGTCCATCTGCTCGGGAACTCCCTCGGCGGCGGCACCGCGATGCGGTTCGCGCTGACCTACCCCGACCGGGTCGGCCGGCTGGTGCTGATGGGACCGGGCGGCCTCTCGCTCAACCTGTTTCACGCCGATCCGACCGAGGGCGTGCAGCGGTTGATGGACTTCTCCATGAATCCGTCCCGGGAGGCGCTGCGGGCCTTCATCTCGACGATGGTGGTGGACCAGTCCCTGGTCACCGACGAGCTGGTCGAGGAGCGGTTCGCCGATGCCACCGCCCCAGGCTCGCTGGAGGCGATGCGGTCGATGGGGATGTCGTTCTACGACCCCGAGAGTGCCGAGGACGGCATGCTCTGGCGCGAGGCCCATCGGCTCGGCAAGCACACGCTGCTCACCTGGGGTCGCGAGGACCGGGTCAATCCCCTCGATGGTGCGCTGGCGGCGCTCAAGCTGATCCCGAAGGCGCAGCTGCACGTCTTCCCGCGGTGCGGACATTGGGCCCAGATCGAGGCGGCGGAAGAGTTCGCCGCGATCACCACTGTCTTCCTGTCTCGACACGAGGAGCGTTCATGATCGAGGTGAAGTCGCTCGGCTACGTCCGGGTCTCCGCCACCGAACCCGAGGCGTGGCGCACGTTTGCCGGGAAGGTCCTCGGCTTGGCCGAGACGCGCGCCGCGGTCGAGGACCAGCTCGCCTTCCGCATGGACCAGGTCTGGGCGCGGCTGGTCGTCGTGCCCGGCGAGACCGACCGCCTCGCCTGCTCTGGCTGGGAGGTCGCCGACCCCCGAGCCCTGCAGGACGCCCGGGAGCACCTGACCAAGGCCGGCGTGCTCTTCGAGGAGGGCACCGCGGAAGAGCTCGGCGAGCGGCGGGTGCAGGAGCTGATCCGCTTCAGCGACCCCTGGGACAACGTGTTCGAGCTCTTCCACGGGATCGCCTACGAGCGCCGGCCGGTCGTCACGCCGTACGCCGCGCGCTTCGTCACCGGCGAGCAGGGCATGGGCCATCTGGTGCTACCGGTCAGCGATGACGTCGAGGCGTTGCGGTTCTACACCGACGTGCTCGGCTTCCGGCTGCGCGACTCGATGAGCATGCCCGGGGAATTCGTCGGGAAGGAGCCGGGCTCCAAGGTCTGGCTGCGGTTCCTCGGTGTCAACCCGCGTCACCACAGCCTCGCGTTCCTGCCGATGCCGAACCCCTCGCGGTGTGTCCACATCATGTTCGAGGTCGAGGAGCTCGACGACGTCGGCCGGGCGCTGGAGCGGGTGCGCAAGCACAAGGCGCCGCTCTCGGCGACGCTCGGTCGCCACATGAACGACGAGATGGTCTCCTTCTATGTGAGGTCGCCTGGCGGCTTCGACGTGGAGTTCGGCACCGATGGGCTGACCGTCGATGATGCGCGCTGGGTGGCCCGGGAGTCGACCGCCGTCTCCTACTGGGGACACGAGTTCGGTCAGAGCGGCTGAGGGCGGGCTGATTCAATGGTCCGCGTGGATATCCCCGACGGGGTCGCCCCCGATGCTGCGACAACCTGGCCGCCGCGTGAGCTGATCGACTCCTATCTCGGGAGCTTCGACTTCTCGGCCGTCGCGGCAGACGCGCACGTGGCGCCGGAGATGGCGCGTCAGTTCCGCGACGTACTCGGCCGATTCGCCTCGGGCGTCACCGTGGTGACCGCATCTACCGGCGGCGGCCCGACGGGGATGACCTGCCAGTCGTTCTCCTCGGTCTCACTGGAGCCGCCGCTGGTGATGTTCCTGCCGGCGAAGACATCGCGCGCCTGGCCGGTGATGCGGACAGCCGGGCACTTCACCGTCAACCTGCTCGCCTCGGACCAGGAGGCGCTGTCGAACCAGTTCGCAGCCAAGGGCGTGGACAAGTTCGCCGGAGTCGCCTGGGAGCCCGCGCCCTCGACGGGCGCTCCTCGGCTCGAAGGCGCGCTGGCCTGGATCGACTGCACCATCCATGCGGTGCACGAGGCAGGCGACCACTACGTCGTCCTCGGTCGGGTTCAGGAGCTGGTCGTCGGAGCGGCGACCCAGCCGCTGATCTTCTACCGGTCGGCCTATCACCGGCTGGCGGAGTAGCGCGCCACACTGTCGTCCAGGACGGTGCGGCGCAGCTCGTGCGCCTGGCCGAACAGCTGACCGAGCGCATGGGCCCGCTTGAACACGAGGTGGGCATCGTGCTCCCAGGTGATGGCGATGCCGCCGTGCAGCTGGACGGTCTCGGCGGCGACGCGCGCGACCGCCTCCTTGCAGTACGCCGCGGCCACGACCGGCTCGATCTCCGCGGCTGCTGCCGCGCGGGCCGCCGAACGGGTGGTCTCGGCCAGCACCAGCATGTCGGCCAGGCGGTGTTTCAGCGCCTGGAAGCTGCCGATCGGCCGGCCGAACTGCTCGCGCTGGTGGGCATAGGCGACCGTCATCTCCAGGCCACGTCGCGCACAGCCGGCGGCGAGGGCGCTGAGGCCGATCAGGGCGGCGTCGCGAGCCTTGGCCGGATCGCCGGAGACCTGCGTCGTTGTCGCGGTCGTGAGATCGACGGTGGCGAAGCGGAGCGTCGGGTCCATCGCCGACACGCCGGTGACGGTGGCGTCCTCGATCAGGACGGTGCCCTCGTCGGTGAGAGCGAGCAGGATGGTGGCGTCTGTGGCGTCGAGGACAGGTCCGGTACCTGCGGCGATCTCCACCACTGCGCAGAGCTCGCCGGAGGCGATCCGCTCGAGCAGTGCGGCGTCGTCGGTCGCCTGCGCGGCGATCAGGCTGCTCAGCGCGGGGACCGGCGCGAGCGCGCGGCCGAGCTCCTCCAGGACGAGTGCCGACTCCACCATGCTGGCGCCTGCCCCGCCGTACTCCTCCGGGATCGGCAGCGCCGCCACCCCGATCTGCTCGGCCAAGGTACGCCAGAGGTCGGCGTCGAACCCGTCAGCCGCACGGACGGCGGCGCTGCCGGCGCGCTTGTCGAGCAGGCCGCGGACCGCCTCGAGAAGGGCCGCCTGTTCGGGCGTCATGCGCGTCCTCCGACCAGGCTCTGCAGTATCCGCTGCCGGTGGAATGCGGGTGTGCCCCAGGCCGAGACCAGCGCGCGGATCCGCAGGATCCACAAGCCGAGGTCGAGCTCCTGGGTGTAGCCGACGGCGCCATGCAGCTGCAGCGCGGCCCGCGCCGCCTGCCAGCCGGCACCGGCGGTAAACGCCTTCGCTGCCGACACGTCCCGCGCTCCGGTCGTCGAGTCTGTCGAGACGCTCAGTGCAGCCCCGTAGATCAGCGGCCGGGCGAAGTCGAGCGCGATCCGTACGTCGGCCAGCCGATGCTTGACCGCTTGGAACGACCCGATCGGCCGGCCGAACTGCTGTCGCTGCTGCACGTAGGTGACCGTGTCGGCCAGCACCCGCTCGCCGGCCCCGAGGAGTTGGGCAGCACACGCCAGCGCCGCCACGTCGGCGTCGCCCATGAACCGTCCGTGGGTCGCGAAGACGCGACGAGTGGCGTCGACGGACTCCAATTGCGCACCAACATCGCCTTCGACCAGTTCTGCGACGTCGGCATCGAGCGCGAAGCCTGCGCCCGGCGCGGCCACGGTCAGCAGGTCGCCGGCTGTCACCCGCTCGGGGTAGGGCGACGACAGCGCGGCCACCTCGATCCAGGGCCCGACCGCGAGGTGGCGGCCGAGTGCCTCGTGTGCCACCACCAGGTCGACGAGCGACCCGCCCTCGGCCAGGAGCCCGTTGACGCCGAGATCGGTGAGCCGCTTCCAGATCCCGAGCCCGAGCGCGTGGTCGCCCTCGGTCCAGGCACGGGCGGCAGCGACGGTGTTCGAGGCGGCGAGCAGATCGTCGAGCGCGTTCTCGAAGTCGCGCTGGTCCTCGGTGAGCTGGAATCTCATCCGCGCACCTCCGTCGGCCGCGGCTCCTTGGGCAGCCCGAGGATTCGCTCGGCGACGATGGTGCGCTGGATCTCGTTGGTGCCGGCGTAGATCGGCCCGGCCAGGGAGAACAGGTGCCCGTCGGTCCAGCGTGAGACCAGCTCACCCTCCGCACCCAGCAGATCCAGCGCCGTCTCGTGCACGTCGACGTCGAGCTCGGACCAGAACACCTTGTTGACCGAGCCGGCCGCGCCGATGTCGCCACCCGCGGCCAGCGTGGTCACCGTGCCCCACGTGTAGAGCCGGTAGGCCTGGGCGCGGATCCAGGCGTCGGCTACCCGGTCGCCGGCTGCGGCCCCGCTCGAGGATGTCGAGGCGCCGCTGGCGTAGAGCTCGACCAGCCGGTCGGCCGCGGCGCAGAACCTTCCCGGGGAGCGCAGCGACAGCCCGCGCTCGTTGCCCGCCGTACTCATCGCGACCCGCCAGCCGTCGCCCACACCGCCGAGGACGTCCTCATCTGGCACGAAGACGTCGTCGAAGAAGACCTCGGCGAAGCCGGCCTCGCCGTCGAGCTGCGCGATCGGCCGCACCGTCACGCCCTCGGCGTCGAGCGGGAAGAGGAAGTAGGTGAGTCCGTGATGCCGCTCGGCCCGGGGATCGCTGCGGAACAACCCGAACCCCATCTGGGCGTACGCCGCGCGCGACGACCAGGTCTTCTGCCCGTTGAGCAGCCAACCGCGGCCGTTCCGCGATCCTGTCGAGACGCGTGTCGCTGTCGACCGCAGCGACGCCAGGTCGGACCCCGACCCTGGCTCGGACCAGCATTGCGCCCAGATCCGCTCACCTGTCGCCATCGGAGGCAGATAGCGGGCGCACTGCTCGGCCGTCCCGTGCTCGAAGAGCACCGGAGCGAGCAGGAAGATGCCGTTCTGGGAGACCCTGCCGGGAGCGCCGGCGCGGTAGTACTCCTCCTCGAAGAGCACCCACTCGACCAGCGAGGCCTCACGGCCGCCATACTGCTCCGGCCAGGAGACCACCGACCAGCGGTCGGCGGCGAGCTCGGCTTCCCAGGCGCGATGTGCCTCGAAGCCCTCGGCGGTATCCATCGATGGCAGCGACTCTGCCGGTACGTGCGCGGCCAGCCAGGCGCGGACCTCGTTCCGGAAGGCCCGCTCGGTCGCAGAGAGCTCCAGATCCATCACACGTCCGCCGAACCTGCCGAGGCGCTCTTGTTCTGGGCAGCCATCTTCTTCGCATCCAGCCCGCCGAGGGAGTCTTCGGACGTCTCGGCGTTGTGCGCGTGCGCGAAGTGGTGCAGCCCGAAGACCGAGTCCATGCCCGCCCGCATGCCCTGCAGGTCCTCGGCCTGGTTGACCGCTTTCTTGGTCAGCGCCAGCCCGAAGCGTGGCATCTTCGCGATGCGCTCGGCGATCCCTGCCACGGTCGGCTCGAGCGCGTCGCGGGTGACCACCTGGTTGACCATGCCGAGCCCCAGCGCCCGAGTGGCGGAGAACCGGTCGCCGGTGAAGAGGAGCTCCTTGGCGGCGCGCGGGTTCATCACCCAGGGGTGGGCGAAGTACTCGACGCCGGGGATGCCCATCCGCACCACCGGGTCGGAGAAGAACGCGTCCTCGGAGGCGACGATGAAGTCGCACGACCACGCCAGCATCAACCCGCCGGCGATGCAGGCGCCGTGCACCATCGCGATCATCGGCTTCGGGATCTCCCGCCAGCGCCGGCACATGCCGAGATAGACCTCGGACTCGCGGGCGAAGCGCTGGTCGCCGCCCTGCTTGTCGACGTGGTCCCACCAGATCACCGCCCTGCGCTCGAAGCTCTGGTCGACGTCGCGCCCCGGCGTTCCGATGTCGTGCCCGGCGCAGAAGTGATCGCCATTGCCCCTCAGCACGATCACCGCCACCTCGTCGTCGTCCACGGCGCGGCTGAAGGCGGCATCGAGCGCGTAGGTCATCGCGGAGTTCTGGGCGTTGCGGTACTCGGGCCGGTTCAACGTCACCCATGCGATCCGGTCTCTGACCTCGTAGGTGACAGGCGTCGTCGTGGCGCGGGCAGGATCAGCCATTGCGGCTCCTCAATTCGTTCTTCAGCACCTTGCCCGACGGGTTGCGCGGTAACGCCTCGACGACGACCACCGACCGCGGGACCTTGAAGTTGGCCAGTCGCTCCCTGGCGAAGGCGATCACCTCGGCCTCGCTCACGCGCGCCGAGTCTGTTGCGGTGACGACGAATGCTCGCCCGACCTCGCCCATCCGCTCGTCCGGTACGCCGACCACCGCCACGTCGCGGACGCCCGGCATCCGGGCCAGCGTCTGCTCCACCTCGGCGGGGTAGACGTTGAACCCGCCGCAGATGTACATGTCCTTGAGCCGGTCGGTGATCCGCAGATTGCCCGCTGCATCGAGCGTCCCGACGTCTCCGGTGTGCAGCCAGCCGTCGGCGTCGATCGCCGCCGCGGTCGCTTCGGGGTCGTCGAGGTAGCCGAGCATCACGAAATCGCCGCGCAGCAGCAGCTCGCCGGTGCCGTCCGCCGAGCTCGTCGAGGTGGCGATGCCGACCTCCATGCCCGGTACCGCCCGGCCGCAGGTGGTCGCCACGGTCTCGGCACTGTCACCCCCGCGGCACATCGTCGCGACGACAGCCTCGGTCATGCCGAAGGCCGTGACGACGGTGTCGATCCCCAACTCGTCGCGCATCCGTTCGATCAGCACCACGGGTACGACCGCGGCGCCGGTGACGGCCAGGCGCAGGCTCGAGAGGTCGGGGCGGCTCGTGGTGGCGAGCATCGACTGGTAGATCGTTGGTGCACCCGGAAGCACGGTGATCCGGTTGCGCTCGATCAGCTCCATCGTCGCGGTGACATCGAAGACAGCGACCGGATAGAGCGTCGCACCAGTCAGCAACCCGGTGACGATGCCGACCTTGTAGCCGAAGGAGTGGAAGAACGGGTTGACCACCAGATAGCGGTCGTCCTCGGTCAGCCCGCCGAGCTCGCCCCAGACACGGGCCACGCCGACGGTCTGCCGGTGGGCACTCAACACGCCCTTGGCGCGCCCGGTCGTGCCAGAAGTGAAGAGGATGTCGGCGACGTCGTCGGGAGAGACAGCGAGGGCACGGGTGCGGGTCGTGCCGTCCACGGCGCGCTGGATGGCGGGCAACGCGTCGATGTCGACGATCTCGCGCAGGTCCGGCAGGTGGGCGGCCTCGGTCAGCTCCTTGATCTGGCTGCGTCCCAGGAAGCCGTCGGCAACGACCGCGAGCGTGGAGCGGGTGCGGGCGACGATGTCCGCCGCCTCGTGCCCCGTGTAACGGCTGTTGATCGGCACCAGCGTCGCTCCGGCGTGATGAGCGGCGAGTGCGGCAACCACCCACGCGATGCTGTTCGGCGCCCAGAGGCAGACCCGGTCACCGGGAGAGACGCCGAGTGCGGCGTAGCCAGCAGCCGTGGCCTCCACCTCGGCGAGCAGATCGGCGAAGGAGAGCACGCGGTCGCCCTCGACGTACGCCGGCTTGGGGCCGAACCGCTCCGCGGCGGCGATCAACGCCGCCGGGATCGTGCCCACCCGCTGCTCCGTCACGCGCGTTCCTCTCTGCCGGAAGGTACCCAAGCAAGTGCTTGGTAGGCTACGGTAGCCGCATCCGATCCAGAAGGGAACCGCCGTGAGCCAGGCCCGTCATCGCAGCGAGCTCGACGCCCTGCGCGCCGAGATCAGGGCGTGGCTGGAGGAGCACCTCAGTGGTGAGTACGCCGACCTGCGCGGTGTCGGGGGGCCCGGCCGCGAGCACGAGCGCTTCGCCGAGCGGCTGGCTTGGAACCAGCACCTTGCCGACCATGGATGGACGTGTGTCGGCTGGCCGCCGGAGTACGGCGGCCGGGGGCTGTCACTCGAGGAGCAGGTGGTCTTCCACGAGGAGTACGCCCGTGCCGACGCGCCCGCGCGGGTCAACCACCTGGGCGAGGAACTGCTCGGTCCGACCCTCATCGCGCATGGGACCGACGAACAGCGTCGGCGCTTCCTGCCGGGAATCAGGGACGTCACCGAGATGTGGTGCCAGGGATACTCCGAGCCCGGCGCGGGCTCCGATCTGGCCTCGGTGGCGACGCGGGCGCGGCTCGACCCCTCGACCGGCTCGGGGAGCGGCGAATGGATCATCGACGGGCAGAAGATCTGGACCTCGCTCGCGCACGAGGCGGACTGGATCTTCGTGCTCTGTCGCACCGAGCCCGGCTCGGTCAGACACCGCGGGCTCAGCTTCCTGCTGGTGCCGATGGAGCAGCCCGGCGTCGAGGTGCGTCCGATCGAGCAGCTCACCGGCGGCTCGGAGTTCAACGAGGTCTTCTTCTCCGAGGCCCGCACCGACGCCACGATGGTGGTCGGCGAGCCCGGCGACGGTTGGCGGATCGCGACGACGCTGCTCGGCTTCGAACGCGGCGGGTCCACGCTGGGCCAGCAGGTCGGCTTCGCCCGCGAGCTCGAAGACCTGACGGCGCTGGCCCGCCGCAACGGCAGCATCGAGGATCCGGTGATCGCCGACCGACTCGCGTCCGCGTACGTCGACCTGCAGGTGATGCGCGCGAACGTCGTGCGTGGCCTTGCCGAGGAGCAGCCGCCATCGATCGGCAAGCTGGTCTGGGCGGGCTGGCACCGTCGCCTCGGCGAGCTCGCCATGGAGGTCTGTGCCACCGACGGCCTCACCGTGGAAGCGGAGCCATACGAGCTCGACCGCTGGCAGCGGCTCTACCTCTTCTCCCGCGCCGACACCATCTACGGCGGCAGCGACGAGATCCAGAAGAACATCCTGGCCGAGCGGGTGCTCGGCCTGCCGAAGGAGTCCCGCCCATGAGCGCTGTCCCCGACTACGTCCCCGCGCACGGCCTGCTCGAGGACAAGGTCGTCGTCGTCACTGCCGGGGCCGGCGCGGGGATCGGCGCCTCGGTCGTCCGCCGCGTCCTCGAAGAGGGGGCGCGCGGCGTCGTCATCGGCGACACCCACGAGCGCCGGCTGGCCGAAGCGCGGGAGACGCTGGCCGGAGAGTACGGCGCGGACCGCGTGCTGACGGTCGTCAGCGACGTGACGCAGCAGGAACAGGTCGACGCGCTGTTGGAAGCGGCCGACGGCTGGGGTGGCGTCGACATCATGATCAACAACGCCGGGCTCGGCGGCACCGCGAGCGTGCTGGAGATGACCGACGAGCAATGGTCCAGGGTGATCGACATCAGCCTTACCGGCACGTTCCGCTGCGTGCGTGCGGCCGGGCAGCGGATGCAGGCGGCCGGCCGTCCGGGCGTCATCGTCAACAATGCCTCGGTCATCGGCTGGCGGGCGCAGGAGGGTCAGGCCCACTACGCCGCCGCTAAGGCCGGAGTGATGGCACTGACCCGATCCGCGGCGATGGACCTGGCCGGGTACGGCATCCGGGTCAACGCCGTGGCACCGTCCCTGGCGATGCATCCGTTCCTGGCGAAGGTCACCTCGGACGATCTCCTGGCAGAGTTGACCAGTCGCGAGGCGTTCGGCCGCGCGGCCGAGCCATGGGAGGTGGCCAATGTGATGGTCTTCCTAGCCAGCGACTACTCGTCGTACCTGACCGGAGAGGTGATCAGTGTCAGCAGCCAGCACGCCTGAGGTCTCGACAGGCTCGACCAGCGGAGGGAGCTCGACCAGCGGAGGGAGCTCGACCAGCGGAGGGAGCTCGACCAGCGGAGGGCGCAGGGAAGAACTGCTGCGCATCGCGGCGGGTCTCTTCGCCGAGCGCGGCTTTCGCAACACCACGGTCCGCGACATCGCTGACGCTGCCGGGATCCTCTCCGGCAGCCTCTATCACCACTTCGATTCCAAGGAGTCGATGGTCGACGAGATCCTGTCGTCGTTCCAGGCCGAGCTCTTCGCCGGGTACGACGAGATCCTTGGCGGCAGTCTGGGCGCGCGCGCCAAGATAGAGGCCGCGGTGCGGCTCTCGTTCCAGGCCATCGACCAGCACCACGACGAGGTCGCGATCTTCCAGAACGAGGCCGACCAGCTCAGCCGACTGGAACGGTTCGCATACCTGGCCGAGCGGAACGAGCAGTCGCGTGACGTGTGGCTGACGCTGTTGCGCGGGGGTGTCGCTGCCGGCGTACTGCGCGAGAACCTCGACGTCGAGCTCGTCTACCGGTTCATCCGCGACACCGTCTGGGTGGCGGTGCGGTGGTATCGCCCCGGCGGTGAGCTCAGCCACGACCAAGTCGCCGACCAATATCTCACCATCCTGCTCGACGGGATCGCTGCCTAGGAGCCCACATGTCTGAAGCCTTCATCGTCGACGCCGTCCGCACGCCAGTCGGCAAGCGCGGCGGCGCCTTGGCCGGGGTCCACCCGGCTGATCTCGGGGCGGTCGTGCTCCGCGCACTCGTGCGTCGTACCGGGATCGATCCAGAGTTGGTAGACGACGTGATCATGGGTTGCTGCGACACCATCGGCGGCCAGGCGGGCGATGTCGCGCGCACCGCCTGGCTGGTGGCAGGCCTGCCGGACGCGGTGCCCGGCGTGACGATCGACCGCCAGTGCGGCTCCTCGCAGCAGGCGGTGCACTTCGCCGCACAGGGCGTCATGTCCGGCACCCAGGACCTGGTCGTGGCGGGCGGGCTGCAGAGCATGAGCCGGATCCCGATCTCGGCGGCCATGCTGGTAGGCGCCGAGTACGGCTTCACCACGCCCTTCGCCGAGTCGCCAGGCTGGGTTGCGCGCTACGGCGACCAGGAGGTGTCGCAGTTCCGGTCCGCGGAGATGATCGCGGAGAAGTGGGGAATCTCCCGGGAGCGGATGGAGGAGTTCGCGCTCGCCTCACACCAGCGGGCCCGGACGGCGATCGACGAGGGCCGCTTCGACAGCCAGATCGAGCCGGTCGCTGTATCCGCGGGCGAGGTGTTCGCCGTCGATCAGGGACCGCGCGACACCTCGCTGGAGAAGATGGCTGCCCTGGAGCCCCTCGGCCCGGGCGGGCGGATCACCGCCGCCGTCGCCTCGCAGATCTCGGACGCGGCTTCGGCGATGCTGATCGCCTCCGCGCCGGCGGTGGACCGCCTCGGTCTGACGCCGCGAGCGCGGATCCACCACCTGTCGGTACGGGCCGACGACCCGGTGTGGATGCTGACCGGCCCGATCGGTGCTACCCGGCATGCGCTCGCTCGCGCCGGGATGTCGGTCGACGACATCGACCTGTTCGAGTGCAATGAGGCGTTCGCCCCGGTCGTTCTCGCCTGGATGGACGAGCTCCAGGTCCCGCACGAGAAGGTCAATGTCAACGGCGGCGGCATCGCTCTCGGCCACCCGATCGGTGCCACCGGCACGCGGCTGATGACCACACTGCTGGCCGAGCTCGAGCGCACCGGAGGCCGCTATGGCCTGCAGACCATGTGTGAGGGTGGCGGGCAGGCGAACGTCACGATCATCGAGCGGTTGTGAGGTCGCGCGATTGAACGGTCGCCCACGTCCTGACCCGGTCACGGAGCCACTTGAACGCTCGTTCGGGGCGACATCGACCGAGTCTCTGACATGAACGACCGTTCAAATGTGCGTTGATGGCCGCTGGCTGCTGAGCGACTGTTCAATTCGCGGCGTAAGCCCTCCAGCCGCTAGGCGATCGTTCAGCGGCGGCCGGAGCTGAACGACGCAGCGCTGTGCGTGCCGGCGCCACCGGTGGCCTGAGCGGACCCGCCGGTGCGTCGCCGGGAGCGCTGCTGTCCGCCCGACTTCTGCTGAGTCTTCGCCTGGCCGGCACCGCCCTTGGAACCGGCCGACTTCGAGCCGGCGGGCTTGTTACCGCCGCTTTGCCCACGCTGTGCAGGGGCGTTGCCCTCCACCGCCTGACGCTTTCGTGCCCGGCTGCCCGGACGGCTCTTGCGCGTGCCGGCGCCTTCGCCCGCAGGTCGACGCTCCGGCTGGACCGGAGCCGCTGGCTCGTAGGCACCGGGCTTGGTCCGCTCACCGGGGGCGAGCTTGATCAGGATCGGGTGCGACAGCGACTCGACCCGGGTGGTGGTCGGCTTGATGCCGGCAGCCCTGGTCAGATCGCGTACGTCGCGGACCTGGTCGCTGGTCATCAGCGTGACGACAGTGCCCTCGTTGCCGGCGCGGGCGGTGCGACCAGAGCGGTGCAGGTAGGCCTTGTGCTCGGCCGGCGGGTCGGCGTGGACGACCAGCGATACGTCGTCGACGTGGATGCCGCGGGCGGCGATGTCGGTCGCGATCAGCGCGGTCGCCTCGCCGGCGTGGAACGCGTCGAGGTTGCGGACGCGCGCGTTCTGCGACAGGTTGCCGTGCAAGTCGACCGAGGGCACGCCGTTGCGGTTGAGCTGGCGCGCGAGTGCCTTCGCACCGTGCTTGGTGCGGGTGAAGATCACGGTGCGGCCCGGCGCACTGGCCAGGTCGGTCAGGATCGCGACCCGCTGGTCGCGCTCGACGTGCAGCACGTGGTGCGACATCGTCCCGACCGGCGACTGCGCGGAGTCTGCCTGGTGGGTTACCGGGTTCTTCAGGAACTGCTTCACCAGCGCGTCGACGGCCTTGTCGAGGGTGGCCGAGAAGAGCAGTCGTTGGCTACCGGCCGGGGTGGCCGCCAGCAGGCGGCGTACACCCGGGAGGAAGCCGAGGTCGGCCATGTGGTCGGCCTCGTCGAGGACGGTGATCTCGACGTCGGAGAGCGTGCAGTGCTTCTGCCCGATGAGGTCCTCGAGACGGCCGGGGCAGGCGATGACGATGTCGACGCCCTTGGCCAGCGCGTCCACCTGAGGCCGCTGGCCGACGCCACCGAAGACGGTGCGCGTCTTGAGCCCGGCCGCGCGGGCCAGAGGAGCGGCCGAGGCCTCGATCTGGGTCACCAGCTCCCTGGTCGGCGCCAGGATCAGCGCACGCGGTGCACCGGGTCGAGGCTTGCGCCGGTCGGCGGCGAGGCGGGCGATGAGGGGGAGTAGGAAGGCGTAGGTCTTGCCCGAGCCGGTGCGGCCCCGGCCGAGTACGTCGCGGCCGGCCAGGGAGTCGGGCAGCGTCGCCGCCTGGATCGGAGTGGGTTCGGTGATGCCCTGCTCGGCGAGGATGTCGGTCAGGGAGGTGGGCAGGCCGAGGCTTGCGAAGGTGGTCACGCGGTGGATGTCGCTCTCTGCAATGTCCCGCCGTCAGCCGGGATCCGAAGGTTTCGGGCGGCCACGCACGGAGCCATATCGGCTACGACGTGCGGACAACTCGCGGCGAGAACGGTAACGAGCTGATGTGGCCACGTTAGCCGATCGTGCCCAACGGACCAGCATCCACGATGTACGACGCCGCGTGTCGCAGCTGTGCCACCGCTTCAGTGACCATCCGGTCGATCAGCTTCTCGCAGCTCGGCAGGTCATCCAGCAGTCCGACCACCTGCCCCGAGGCTAGGACACCGGCGGACGTGTCGCCCTCGACCAGGCCGGAGCGCAGCATCGTCGGGGTGTTCGCCGCCAAGGCGAGCTGGGCTATCGAGCGCCCCTGGGCGTGCTTCATCGCCCGGCCGTCTGCGGCCAGCTCACGCCACGACATCCCCGACGCGCGCTTGAACTCCAGCGTCCGTCGCAGCGTCGGTAGCGCCCGGCTCGCCAGCGACGACTCGGCAACCTCCTTGACCAGTGCGGTGCGCAGCATCCGGTGCGGCATCCCGTCGACCTTGTCCGTGACGATGGTGCCGTCCAGGCCGGCGGCGAGATAGAGCGCCTTGACAGCGTCCGGCACCCGCGAGTCGGTGGTCAGGAGAAAACGCGTGCCCATGCCGACGCCCGCGGCGCCGTAGGAGAGCGCGGCGGCGAGGCCGCGGCCGTCGAAGAAGCCGCCGGCCGCTATCACCGGGATCGGCGTCCCGGCGCCGGCAAGCGCGTCGAGCACAGACGGCAGCAGCAGCGTGGTCGGGACTGAGCCGGTGTGACCGCCGCCCTCACCGCCTTGGATCATCACCGCGTCGGCGCCCCACGAGGCCACCTTGACCGCGTGCTTGGGCGCTCCGACGGAGGGGATCACCACGACCCCGTGCGCCTTGAGCATCGCGATCAGCTCGGGCTTCGGAGCCAGGGCGAAGGAGGCGACCTTCACACCGTGGTCAATCAGCAGCCGGCAGCGATCGGCAGCGTCGCCGGCATCGGCGCGGAGGTTGACGCCGAACGGCGCCGTGGTGCGGGAGGTCACCTCGATGATCGCCTTCTCCAGCTCGGCGAGTGACATGGTGGCCGAGGCGAGGATGCCGAGGCCGCCCGCGTTCGCCGTACCGCTGACCAGGCTGGGGCCCGCGACCCACCCCATCCCGGTCTGCACCACCGGATGGCGAACCCCGGCAAGCTCGGTCAGGGCCGTGCGGAGCTGCTGCTCGATCATGCCGACGGCACCTCCCGCTCGCGCAGCCCTCGCGGGTCCAAGACCTCCCGGATCAGCATCAGCTCGGTGGCAGTGGGCTCGCGCGTGCACGCCAGATCGTCCGGTACGGCGAGGGCGAAGCCGGTCGCTGCGACGACGTCATCGACCGAGACACCGGGGTGCACCGAGCGCAGCCGCAGCGTGCCGTCCGGGCCGCCGAAGTCGAGCACGGCCAGGTCGGTGACGACCCGGTGCAGATCGTGGAACCGGCTGGCGGCCGACCCTGCCTCGAGCGCCCGGGTCCGGCCCACGCCCGAGACGATGTCGACCTCCTCCACGAAGACCCGTGTGGAGTGCTTGGGCACCCAGTAGGAGGTGCGGTTGCTGACGGTGTTCCCGGGAGCGCCGCGCGAGCCGAGCAGCTGCCGCTTCGGCTGGGCGAAGGGACCTATCGCGGAGATGTTCTGGTTGCCATGGCGGTCGAGCTGGGTGGCGCCCATCATCACGTGCCGCGGTCCCCAGGCGACCACGTCGAACACCTTGCGGAACGGGATCCAGCCCTCGACCGGGGCCGCAGTGGAGCCGAGCGGCGGGGGAGAGGCGAGAAACAGCGACTCGCCGTCGGAGATCATCAGGTCCGGGTTGGTGGTCAGCTTGCACAGCCGGGCCCCGAGACTGGGCAGCAGGCCCATCGCTGCGGCGAAGATCTCGCCGTCCTCGGCCCAGCAGTCGGCGATCGCCGCGGCGACCACCTCGGAACGGGTTGCGTCACTCATCGGCCAGCTCCTTCACCGCAGCCTGGTAGGCGGCTTCGTCCCCAGAGAGGAACCGCCGCTCGAACCGGGCCCAGGCCTCGTCATCCTTCGCAGCGGCCGCGTAGGCCTTCTGGAAGCGCTCGTCGCGCTCGTAGTCGGGCACGCACGAGGTGAAGTGCGCTCCGCCGGGCGCCTCGACGACCCCGTCGACCATCATCCGGTTGAGCAGTAGGCGTTGCACAGGCGTGTCGACTGTCAGCCCGGCCGTGTCGACCACCTGCTCCACGCTGAGGTAGGTCTTCGCAGCCGCCATCGCGAACAGGTCGTCGAAGTAGGGATCCGGCCCAAGATAGGTCGCGTTGCCGTGGGCGTCGGCGCGGTTGAGGTGGAGTAGGGCGACATCGAGTTCGAGTGCGGGCATGGCCACGAGCTCCTCCGGCGTACCGCCCGGGCCCGGATAGGGACTCGTCACCGTCCGCAGCCAGGTGTTGTTGACCAGTACGTCGGACCCGAGGCCCGCTCTGGTCGGCAGGAAGGGGAGTCGCTGCGCGGCGGCTCGGAGCCCGGTCTGGAACATCCCCTCGTCCAGCTCGACGACCTCGGGGATGTGTGCGTCCGAGTCCGGCGCGGCCTGGCGCGCACGCTGGAAGTTCGGCTCCAGTGGGATCGAGTCGAGTGAGACGAAGGCGTAGACCAGCCTGCGGATCCGCCCGGCGCGGGCGAGCAGGCCGACGTCCGGGCCGCCCCAGCTCACGATGGTCAGGTCACGGAGGTCGGAGCGGAGGATCGCCCGGACGAAGGCCATTGGCTTTCGCCGTGAGCCCCACCCTCCGATCCCGATGGTCATGCCGTCCTCGAGCTGGCCGACCACCTCCTCGATACTCATCCGCTTGTCGCGAGGTCGCAGCGTCATGCGTTGCCCTTTCGTGCGTTCGCCGAGCCCGTCGAGGCGCTGGCCTTGCTCGTCCCGGCGAAGGCGTCGCGCAACTCGTCCGAGACGCCGCTGAGGTTGAGCTCGAAGGTGAAGCCCTGCTCGAAGCGATAGCTCTTGTTCACGTCGACCGGGTCGATCCCGTTGAGTGCCGCCTTGGCCGCGCGGACCACCCGGGTGTCCTTCTCGGCGACCTCGGCGGCCAGCTCCAGGGCTAGCTCGTCGAGCTGTTCGCGGGGCACGGTCGCGTAGACGGAGCCGTGGGTGATCAGGTCGGTGGCTTTGATGGTGCGGGCGGTGAAGTAGAGCGTGCGCATCAGGTGCTGGGGGACGAGACGGGCCATGTGGGTGGCAGCGCCGAGGGCGCCCTGCTTGACCTCGGGCACCCCGAAGTAGGCGTCGTCGCTGGCGACCACGATGTCGGCGTTCCCGACCAGGCCGACCCCGCCACCGAGGCAGAAGCCGTGCACTGCGGCAATGACCGGGATCGCGCATTCATAGACCGCTTTGAACGCCGCGTAGCAGCCGCGATTGGCGCCGACGAGAGCGTCGAACCCCCTGGTCGTCTGCATCTCCTTGATATCGACGCCGGCGTTGAAGCCCTTGCCCGCGGCGCGCAGCACGACCACCTTGGTGTGTGGATCGGCGCTGGCGTCATCGAGACACGCGGCTAGGTCAAACCACCCGGAGACCGTCAACGCGTTGACCGGCGGCTGGTCCACCGTGACCACGCGAACGCCGTCGTCGCGCAGGTCGGAAGTGATCGCGCCCTTCGAAGCCATAGACAGAACCTAGCGCTTGCTTGGTAACCTAGCAATCGCTTGGTTTGTAGATATGACAGGTGAACGGAGAGCGGACGAGTGGCACTTTCACTGGATCTCGTCGGCCGGGTCGCGCTCGTCACCGGCGGCACCAGGGGCGTCGGTCGCGGCATCGCCGAGGTGCTCGTCGAGGCTGGCGCCACGGTGGTCGTCTGCTCGCGCTCGGCGCTCCAGCCCGCCCCCGGGCCCACGCACACCGAGCCCGTCGAGGCGCTCATTCACCGCGTCTGCGATGTGCGCGACCCCGCGTCGGTCGAGGCATTGATCGATGGCATCGTGGCCGAGCACGGACGTCTCGACGTACTGGTCAACAACGCGGGTGGTGCGCCGAGTGCTGACGCGGCCACCGCCTCGCCGCGGTTCCACGAGAAGATCGTCGGCCTCAATCTGCTCAGTCCGCTGCTCGCCGCCCAGGCTGCCAACGCGGTAATGCAACGGCAGCCGGCGGGCGGTGCCATCGTCAACGTCTCCTCGATCTCCGCGCACCGGCCGGCACCGACGATCGCCGCGTACGGCGCGGCCAAGGCCGGACTCGATTCGCTCACCCGGTCCCTTGCCATGGAGTGGGGTCCGAAGGTGCGGGTCAACGCGATCGATGTCGGGCTCTGCCGGACCGAGCAGACCGATGACCACTACGGCGGTGACGACCGGGTCGCCGCCATCGAACAGACGATCCCGGCGGGTCGGATGGCCGACCCGATGGAGGTCGGCCGGGTGGCGGCCTTCCTGGCCAGCGACCTCGCGTCGTACGTCTCGGGCGCCCGGATCAGCTGCGACGGCGGCGGCGAGTCACCTGCGTACCTCCTGATCTGACCAGGCCTGACCTGGCCAGCCAGCACATCGACCAAGAAGGAGCACCATGACCGGACTGCTGCATGGCCGAGTCGCCATCGTCACCGGGGCCGGCCGCGGCATCGGCCGTGCGCACGCACTCGAGCTCGCCCGTCAGGGCGCCCGGGTGATCGTGAACGACTACGGCGTCTCGCTCGCCGGCGAGGGCACCGGTGAGACGCCTGCCGAGGAGGTGGTCGCGGAGATCAGGGCCGTCGGCGGCGAGGCGGAAGCGAACGGTGCCGACGTGGCCGACTTCGACCAGGCCGAGGCGATGGTGCGCCAGGCGATCGACACGTTCGGAGGCCTGGACATCCTGGTCAACAACGCGGGCTTCGTCCGCGACCGGATGCTGGTCAACACCACCGAGGAGGAGTGGGACGCTGTCATCCGGGTCCACCTCAAGGGGCACTTCGCGCCACTTCGCCACGCCGGTGCCTATTGGCGAAGTGAGGCGAAGGCCGGCCGGCAGCGCCTCGCGCGGGTGATCAACACTTCCAGCGGTGCAGGCCTGCAGGGCTCGATCGGTCAGGCCACCTATACCGCCGCCAAGGCAGGCATCGCGGGCCTGACCCTCGTCGCGGCAGCCGAGCTCGGTCGGTACGGCGTCACCGTCAATGCGATCGCGCCGGTCGCCCGGACCCGGATGACCGAGGGCGCCTTCGACGTCTCAGCGATGGCGCTGCCGGAGGACAACGCCCCGGTCGTCGCATGGCTGGCCTCGGAGGACGCCGGTGATGTGACCGGCCGCGTGGTCGAGATCGACGGCGGCAAGATCACCGTCGAGAGCGGGTGGGCGCACGGGCCTGCCCGCGACCTCGGTAGGCGGTGGGAGGCGGCCGAGGTCGGCCCAGCGCTGCGCGACCTGCTCGCTGCCGCGCCCGCGCCCGACCCGGTCTACGGCAGTTGAGGGATCCGCATCCGTCGGTCGAGGTCAACGGGGCCGGCCGATGGGGCGGGTCAGCGTCGAGCCTCGATGAGATGCCGGGTCGAGTGGGCGACGAACGGCTCGCCGGCACGTAGCTGCGAGTCCAGCGCCCTGAGCCTGTCGGCGTACGTCGTGACGGAGAAGTCGGGGACCCACCACACGCACTTGCGCAGCGTCCAGATGACCGCTCCGACGTCGTAGAACTCCATCCGGCACGTCGCGGTCCGCACCGACTGCACTGCCAGCCCGGCCTGCTCCGCTGCCTCGGCCTCCCGGTCGGGCCGGCGTCCCTCGCGTTCCGCGTGGAGGGGCCCGATGAAGAACTCGATGAGCTCGAAGGCCGATGCCGGCCCCACGTGCTGGGCGACATAGCGCCCGCCCGGCATCAGGACACGGGCGATCTCCGCCCAGGCGGGCCGCACCGGATGGCGGGAAGTGACCAACTCGAAGGATGCGTCCGGGAAGGGAAGCGACGCGCTGTCGGCCTCGATGACCTGGACTCCGCGCGGACCGAGGAGGGCGCGAGCCCGCTCGGCGTTAGGCGGCCAGCCCTCGCTGACGGCCATGCGTGGAGGGAGCCTCGGTGCCTCGGCGACGACCTCTCCGCCGCCGGTGTCGATGTCCAGTGCAGACCCGACGGCGGCGAGCCGCTCGGCCAGAAGCCGCGAGTAGCGCCACGGTGGGCGGTCCTCCGTCGCCCGGCCCTGCAGCCAGTCGAAGCCCCAGCCGGTCACGTCGGCGGTCACTGCTTCGGCGACCAGCTCGTCGTACGTCCTCACCAGCGCATCGTCACGTCCTCGCCACCCTCGGGGCAACTCAGATGAACCACGATCAGCGCACCCGCAGCTTCCGCATCCAGCGCAGCGACAGCTGCATCTGCTTGACGTAGGCCTCGTAGGTCTGGCCCTTCTGCGGCGCCATCACCTGCTTCTTGAGCACGGCGATGTTCTTCACGTCGGTGTACTTCAGCAGCCCCTGGTCGCCGTGGCGGGCGCCGACGCCGGAGTTCTTCAGCCCGCCGGACGGGGAGCCCTTGGAGGCGTAAGCGGTGGCCAGCCCGTCATTGATGTTGACGTTGCCGGACTCGATCAGCTCGGCGATCTCTGTCGCGCGCTGGATGTCGGCGCTCCACACCGAGGCGTTGAGGCCGTAGTCGGTGTCATTGGCGAGCGCGACCGCCTCGTCGACGGTGCGGTAGGGGTGCAGCGCGACGACCGGACCGAAGGTCTCGACGGAGCCGTGCAGCATCTCCTTGGTCACGCCTTCGAGCACCGTGGGCTCGAAGAACGTCGGTCCGATGTCGGGGCGAGCCTCGCCGCCGCAGAGCAGGGTCGCGCCCTTGGTGACCGCGTCCTCCACGTGGGACTGCACACGGGCCAGGTGATCGGGCGAGACGAGGCCGCCGATCTCGGGGCCGAAGTCGTAGGTGGCTCCCATCCGGAGCGCCTTCGCCGCTGCCACGAACCGGTCGCGGAACTCGTCGTACAGGCGCTCGGCGACGTAGATCCGCTCGATGTGCATGCAGACCTGGCCGGTGTTGGCGAAGACCGCGAACATGATGCCGGCGAGCAGCTCGTCCAGGACCGGCCCGGTGACGTCGTCGAGGACGATCATCGGGTTCTTCCCGCCGAGCTCGAGGCAGCAGTCGATCAGGTTGCGACCGGCGCGCTCGCCGATGAAACGGCCGGTCGCCGTGGAGCCGGTGAACATGACGTAGTCGACGTTGTCGATCAATGTCGGCCCGACGTCCGGCCCCTCGCCACAGACCACCTGGAAGAGGCCCGGCGGCAGGCCGGCCTCCTCCAGCAGGCCGATGCCGTACAGGGGTGACAGCGCGGTCTTGTTGTCCGGCTTGAGCAGTACGGCGTTGCCCGCCATCAGGGCCGGCACCGCGTCGGAGAGACCGGTGGCGAAGGGGAAGTTCCAGGGCGCGATGACGCCGACGACACCGCGTGGGATGTGTACCTCGGTGGAATGGGACAGCACCGGGACCGGCCCGCCGTGCCGCTTGCGTGCCAGCACCTTCGGCGCTCGCTTGAGGTAGTGCGAGATCACCATCACCGGGTCGCAGGCCTCCTCGAAGGCCATCCGGCGGGCCTTGCCGCTCTCGGCCTGGATGAGGTCGGCGACGACATGCTGGTTGCGGATGATGAGCTCGTGGGCGCGCTCGAAGACGGCGAGCCGCTCGGCCAGCGGGGTCCCCGCCCACTGTTGCTGTGCTTCCCGTGCTCGGGCCGCCGCGGCCGTCACATCGGCTGGCGTCGACTGTGGCACCTCGACGAGCACATCGCCGGTGTAGACCTCGGTCAGCTTCCACGTGCCGCCTGAGGTGGACGGCACCCGCGACACCAGACGGCGCAGGAGATCGTCGGTGATGCTGGCCGGGCGGGTCACGAGAGATCCTCCAGGATGAGGTCGGCTGCCTTGTCGCCGATCATCACCGACGGGGCATTGGTGTTGCCGCCGATGATGGACGGCATCACCGAGGCGTCGGCGACCCGCAGGCCGTCCACGCCGCGGACCCGCAGCCGCGGGTCGACCACGGCACCCTCGTCCACGCCCATCCGGCAGGTGCCGACACCGTGATAGATCGAGGTTGCGCGGTTGGGGATCTCGTCCTTCATCGCCGCCATCGAGATGGCGGCCCCGGGGTGGATCTCCGACTTCACCTGCCCGCCCAGGATGGGGCTGGCCATGATGTCGCGGATCAGCCCGACGCCCTCGAGCAGCACCTGTCGGTCGTGTGGCTCGGAGAGGTAGTTGAAGTCGATCAGCGGCTCCGCACTGGGGTTCGCCGAGCGCAGCCGCAGGGTGCCGCGGCTGCGCGGGTAGATCAGTGAGGACATGATCGTCAGGGCTGCCCGCTTGTCGACCTCGTGCCGGATCGGCGCGTCCTGATTGGGCGACGGATAGGCCCACGGCAGCACGTGCAGCTGCAGATCCGGCACGTTGCTCGCCTGCGACGTACGGACGAAGCCGACGGTCTCGAAGACGGTGTTCTCCAAGAAGGTGCCGCCGCGGGTCATCTCCTTGGCGAAGCCGCGCGCGAAGTAGGACGCCGTTCCGTGATGCAGCGCGGAGGGCATCTCGAAGGTCATCGGCACGAACATGTGGTCGTGCAGGTTGTCGCCCACCGGCAGGTCGGCCACGGCCGTGATGCCGTGCGATTGCAGGTGGTCCGGGTGGCCGACGCCGGAGAGCATCAGCAGCTGTGCGGAGCCGAAGACGCCTGCCGAGAGGATCACCTCGGCATTGGCGTGTACGACGTGACGGCGGCCGCGGCCGTCCGCCACCTCCACCCCGGTGGCGCGGCCGTTCTCGATGACCACCCGGGTGGCCTGCACCTGAGTCAGGACCGAGAGCGTCGGCAGCTCGCGGTCGTGCAAGTAGCCGCGGGCGGCGGAGTAGCGCTGGCCGCGGTAGGCGCTCTGCTGGAAGGTGCTCAGCCCCTCCTGCTCGCCAGCGTTGTAGTCCGCGAGCACTTTCACGTCGAGAGTCTGGGCGGCCGCCTCCTTGAACAGCGTGGCCGCCTCGGTCGGCTGAGTGTGCCGGGTGACCTTGATCGGGCCACCGGCGCCGCGGAAGTCGGATGCGCCGTCCTCGAAGTCCTCGATCTTCTTGTACTGCGCGTTGACCGAGTCGGCGTCCCAGCCGGCCCCCGACGGGCCCATCTCGGCGGCCCAGGAGTCGTAGTTGGCACGGTTGCCGCGGACCCACAGCAGCCCGTTGATCGAGCTGGAGCCGCCCACCACCTTGCCGCGCGGCTGCGGAAGCTGGCGGTTGTTGGCATACGGCTGCGGGACGGTGTGATATCCCCAGTCGACCAGCTTCTTCAGCTTCGGCTCGGCGTGCAGCGGGCCGATCATGCCGGGCTTGGTGATCAGGATGTTTCGCTGATCCTTCTTGCCTGCCTCGATCAGAACGACGGACTTCCCGGCCGCTGCCAGCTTGCCGGCGACCGCACAGCCAGCGCTGCCGGCGCCGACCACGACGTACTCGGCCTCGGTGATCGTGGTGGCGTGGAGCTTCGTCTTGGTCATCGGTGTCCCTCAGATCCGCTCGATGATGGTGCCTGAGGCCTGTGCGCCGCCGGCACACATGGTGATCAGGGCTGTGCCGGCGTCGCGCCGCTCGAGCTCGTGCAGCGCGGTGGTGAGCAGACGGGCACCGGTGGCCCCGACCGGGTGGCCGAGGGCGATGGCACCGCCGTTGACGTTGATCTTCTCCTCCGGGACACGGTGCACGCTCGCCCACGACATGACGACCCCGGCGAAGGCCTCGTTGACCTCGCAGAGGTCGATGTCGGAGATGCTCATGCCGGAGTCGGCGAGCAGCTTCTCGGTCGCCTGGACCGGACCGTCGAGGTGATAGTAGGGATCCGCGCCGACCAGGCAGGACGTCACGATCCGCGCGCGGGGCTTGAGACCGAGCCCGGCCGCGACGTCGGAGTCCATCAGCAGCAGCGCCGCCGCCCCGTCGGAGATCTGGGAGGAGGTCCCAGCGGTGTGAACGCCGCCTTCCAGGACCGGGTTGAGGTCGGCGAGCCTCGCCATCGACGTGTCACGGATGCCTTGGTCCCGGGTCACGGTCTGTCGCTCGCCGGTCGACCTGCCGTCGGCATCGAGCACGGGTGCCTCGACGGCGAAGATCTCCCGCTCGAAGCGGCCCGCGTCCTGGGCCTGCCGCGCCTTCTGCTGCGACCACAGCCCGAACGCGTCGACCTCCTCGCGGCTGAATCCGCGATTGGCGACGATCCGATCGGCGCCTTGGAACTGGTTGGGCAGGTCGATCGACCAGTCCTCCGGGCGCGGGTCGCCGGCGCCGCCGGGAACGTTGGCGCCGAGCGGGACCCTGCTCATGGACTCCACGCCGCAGGCCAACCCCACCTTGATCGCGTCGCCCGCGATCATCGCGTTGATCAGGTGGGTCGCCTGCTGGGCGCTGGAGCACTGGGCGTCGATGACCGTCGAGCCGGTGTGGTTGGGCAGGCCGGCGTGCATCCACGCGCGGCGAACCATGTTGTTGGACTGTTCGCCTGCTTGAGTGACGCAGCCGCCGACCACCTGCTCGACCAGATCGGGATCGATGCCCGAGCGCTTCAGCACCTCGACCTGTGCCGCGCCCAGCAACACGGCGGGATGTACGCCGGCCAGCGCTCCTCGGCGCTTACCGATCGGGGTGCGGACCGCTTCGACGATGACAGGGGTGCCCATGGGTGAAAACTAGAACGCGTTCTTGTTTCTGGCAAGGGTTGTCGCCGTGATGTTCCCGTGCCACGATAACTAGAACGTGTTACAGAAACGTGCGTTAGGAGCACCCCGGTGACAGCACTTCCTGCGGACTTCGATCCCACCGATCCCGAGATCGGCGCGCAGCGCGTCCCCCTTCAAGAGTTCCTCGAGTTGCGGCGGACCGCGCCGGTCTGGTGGGTGGAGCAGAAGCCGGAGGCGCGAGCCGGCTTCCTCGACACCGGCTTCTGGGCGGTCAGCAAGCATGCCGACATCGCGGCGATCTCGAAGAACAACAACGACTTCAGCACCAACGAGAACGGCGTGATCATCAGATTCGCCGCGGACATGACCCGTGAGCAGGTGGAGCTGCAGCGAGCGATGCTCATCCACCACGACCCGCCAGACCACACCAAGCTGCGTCAGATCGTGAGTCGCGGCTTCACCCCGCGGGCGATCAATGCGCTCCACGACACCCTGATGGAGCGGGCCGACCGGATCATCGACGACGCGCTGGCGAAGGGCAAGGGCGACTTCGTCTTCGATGTGGCCGCCGAGCTGCCGCTGCAGGCGATCGCGGAGCTGCTCGGCGTACCGCAGGAGGACCGGCGCAAGCTCTTCGACTGGTCCAACCAGATGCTCGCCTATGACGACCCGGAGTACGACGCCGATCCCGAGACCGCCGCAGCCGAGATCCTGGGCTATGCGATGGGCCTGGCCGCCGAGCGCAAGGTCGACCCGAAGGACGACATCATCTCCAAGCTGGTGACCGCCGACGTGGACGGCCACGGAGCCCTCACCGACGACGAGTTCGGCTTCTTCGTGATCCTGCTCGCCGTGGCCGGCAACGAGACCACCCGCAATGCGATCACCCACGGCATGAAGGCGTTCTTCGACAACCCCGACCAGTGGGAGCTGTGGAAGCGGGAGCGACCCTCGACCATGGTCGACGAGGTGATCCGCTGGGCAACGCCGGTCACGGTCTTCCAACGCACCGCTCTCAACGACGTCGAGATCGCCGGCGTCTCGGTGAAGAAAGGCCAGCGTCTGGGCCTCTTCTACGCCTCCGGGAACCACGACGAGGAGGTCTTCGAGAACGCGGACACGTTCGACATCACCCGCGAGGTAAACCCCCACCTGGCCTTCGGCGGTCACGGCGCGCACTACTGCATCGGCGCCAACCTCGCCCGGCTCGAGGTCAAGATCATCTTCGACAAGATCGCCGACCGGATGCCGGACATCCGGCAGACCGGCGAGCCACGCCGCCTCCGGCACGCCTGGATCAACGGCATCAAGGAGCTCCCGGTCGCCTACTCCTGAGTCCCCGCGAGTTGTCACAAATGGTGGCCCGAATCTGCAGAAAGGTGCAGATTCGGGCCACCATTTGTGCAATCTCGGGTCAGAGCGGCTCGGAGCCCACCACCCACATCGCGAAGAACTGCGAGCCGCCGCCGTACGCGTGACCAAGTGCTCGGGTGGCGCCGTCGACCTGGTGCTCCCCGGCCTCGCCCATGACCTGCAGCGCGGCCTCGGCGAAGCGGATCATGCCGCTGGCGCCGATCGGGTTGGAGGAGAGTACGCCGCCGGACATGTTGACCGGCAGCTCGCCGTCGAGTGCCGTGGCGCCTGACTCGGTCATCTTCCAGCCCTCGCCCTCGCCGGCGAAGCCGAGGTTCTCCATCCACATCGGCTCGAACCAGGAGAACGGCACGTAGACCTCGGCGCAGTCGATCTCCGTGCGCGGATCGCTGATGCCGATCGACTTCCACAGGTGCGCCGCGGCGTCGCGGCCGGCCCAGGGGTTGGCCTGGTCGCGCTCGGCGTAGGCAAGTGGCTCCGAGCGCATCACCTGGCCATGGATCCAGGCCGGGTTGGCGATGCCCGAGGCCTTCACCGCCGACTCGGAGGCGATCACCATCGCGCAGGCGCCGTCGGAGGAGGGGCAGGTCTCGTCGTACCGGACCGGATCCCACAGCACCTGCGAGGCGAGCACCGATTCGACGGTGGTGTCCGGGTTGCGCAGGTGGGCGTACGGGTTCTTCAGCGCGTTGTGCCGGTCTTTCGCCGCGACCATCGCGCCGACCTCGGTGGGCGCGCCGGAACGGCGGATGTAGGAGCGCACGTGCGGGGCGAAGAAGCCGCCCGCACCGGCGTGCACCGGCATCGTGAACGGCACCGGGATCGAGAGCGCCCACATCGCGTTGGACTCCGACTGCTTCTCGAAGGCCACCGTCAGCACCCGCTGGTGTACGCCGGACTGGACGAGTGAGGCAGCCACGATGGCGGTCGAGCCGCCGACGGAGCCGGCGGTGTGCACCCGGATCATCGGCTTCCCGGTCGCGCCGATCGCGTCTGCCAGGAAGAGCTCGGGCATCATCACACCCTCGAAGAGATCGGGGGCCTTGCCGACCACGACTGCGTCGATGTCGGCGAAGGTCAGCTCGGCGTCGGCCAGAGCGCGGTCGATCGCCTCGCGGAGCAGTCCCGGCATCGAGACGTCCTCGCGCTTGGCGCGGTAATGGGTCTGCCCCACGCCGATCACGGCTGCTGGTGTCCTACTCATGCCTGTGCCTCCATCACGCAGACGAGGTTCTGTTGCAGGGCCGCGCCGCTGGTCGCGTGCGCCAGCGTCTTGTCGGCCTCGCCGGACCAGATCCGGCGGGCGGCCTCGCCGATCCGGATCAGCCCGGCGCTGAACATAGGGTTGGCCGCCAGGGCGCCGCCCGACGGGTTGATCACCACGTCGTCGGTCAGGCCGAGCTCGTTGCGCAGGATCAGCTCCTGGTGGCTGAACGGCGCGTGCAGCTCGGCCAGCTGTACGCCGTCGCTGCCGCCCGCGGCCTGTGTGGCGGCAGCCGCGCTGGGGGAGCGGAGCAGGTCACGCAGGCCCAGGCTGGGGCTGTCGACACTGTGCGCGATCCCGCTGATCACCGCCGCCCGCTTCCGCTCGTTCGGCAACCGGTCGGCGGCGGCGATGACCACCGCGGCTGCGCCGTCGGTGATCGGTGCGCAGTCCCATCGCCGCAGCGGATCGGCGATGACGTCCTGGGCGAGGACGTCATCGATGCTGGTCTCCCCCTTGCGGACGGCGTACTCGTTGCTGGTCGCATTGCTCCGCGACCGGGCGGCCACCTCTGCCATCGCCTTCTCGTCCCAGGCGCCCTGTTCGAGCCCGAGCCGAGCCTGCAGGCCGGCGATCGAGACCGTGTCGGGCCACAGCGGGGTGAGCGTGTAGGGGTCTAGCTGGAGCGCGAGCGTACGCCGTAACGTGCTCGCCGAGGACTTGCCGAAGCCGTAGACGAGCGCGGTGTCGGCCTCACCTGTCTGGATCTTCAGCCAGGCCTCGTAGAGCGCCCACGCGCCGTCCATCTCGACGTGTGACTCGCTGATCGGAGGTACGGCGCCGAGCGCGTCGATCGCCGTCACGAAGGAGAACGACCGGCCGGCGAGATAGTCCGAGGATCCCGAGCACCAGAAGCCGATGTCCTCCTTGGTCCACCCGGTCTGCTCCCACAGCTCCTGCAGGATCGGCACGAGCAGCTCGATGCAGTTGGGCGAGCCGTCAAACTCACGCATCTGTCGCTGGGCGAAGCCCACCACCGCCACGTCTCTCATAGGTGCCTCCTGTAGGACTCGTAGTCGGCGTCCGGCTCGCCGGTCGGCTCGAAGTGGCTGATCGTCTCCATCGAGAAGCTGCGCTCGTCCGCGGGCTTCCAGACGGCCCTCACCCGCATGCCCATCCGCACCTCACTAGCCTCGACGCCGAGGATGAGGTGGAGGAAGGCGATGTCGGCTCCGTCGAGCAGCACGTAGGCCGAGACGTAGGGCGGCTTGATCCGCTGCCCCAGGAACGGCACGTTCACGATGCAGAACGTCGTCACGATTCCCGTGTCCGGCAGCTCGATCGGATCCTTGGTGGGCACCCCGTCGACCGGGCAGGCGCCGCGTGGAGGCACGTAGACCTTGTGGCAGACCGGGCACGCCTGGGCGAGAATCCGGCCGTCCTTCAGGCCGCGGCCGAACGCCGACTCCTCGGGGGACGCGGCGTAGTCGTAGGAGAGCCGCACCGGCGTCACCGTCCGTCCGACAGCCTCGCCCGCCGGGCTTTCGGACGTCGAGCCTGTCGAGGCGCCCTCCGCGGGCTCGAAGCAGGCCAGATCCCGCACGGAGCCGACCCGCTCGTCGGCCCACCGGGCCCGTACCCGCATGCCGGTATGGATCGCGTCGGGCGAGCCGGCGTCCACGGCGTGCAGCAGCGGTACGTCGGCGCCGTCCAGCAGCACCAGTGCGTACGCGAACGGGTGCTCCAGCGGCTGGTCGGGCAGCGGAGCCGCGACCCAGGACCAGGTGACTACGACACCCTCGTCGGCGACCGGCTTCATCTCGGTCACTGCGGCGTGGGTGATCGGGTCGTATTCGGGCGGCGGGACTGCCACGCGACCGTCGGAGAGGACTCCGCCGAGGACCTGCCTGGCGGCCAGCCCGGACATGTACTGCGAGAGCACCGGGCCTAGCGAGCGGGTGTAGTCGAACTCTAAGGTCAGCGGTTGGTGCAGCACCGCCGATGGGGGTGGCGTCATGCGCAAAAGTGAAACACGTTCTAGTCTTGCGTGCAATGCTCCTGCCGGTCGAGGTGCGAGCGCAGCGAGCCTCGAAACCAAGGAGGAGACATATGAAGCTGGGTCTGCAACTGGGCTACTGGGGCGCGCAGCCGCCGGCAGGTGTGGGCGAGCTGGTCGCAGCCGCGGAGGAAGCCGGCTTCGATGCGATCTTCACGGCCGAGGCATGGGGGAGTGACGCCTTCACCCCGCTCGCCTGGTGGGGCAAGGACACCTCTCGGATCAAGCTGGGGACGTCGATCGTGCAGATGTCCGGCCGGGCCCCGACGTCGATCGCGATGCACGCGCTGACGCTCGACCACCTCTCCGGGGGCCGGCTCATCCTCGGCATGGGAGTGAGCGGGCCGCAGGTCGTCGAGGGCTGGTACGGCGCACCCTTCGCCAAGCCGTTGGCGCGCACCCGCGAGGTGGTCTCGATCATCCGCCAGGTCCTGGCGCGCGAGGACCGGGTCCTCAACGACGGCCCGCACTACCCGTTGCCGTATCGGGGGGAGGGGGCCACCGGGCTCGGCAAGCCGCTCAAGTCGATCGTGCACCCGCTGCGCTCCGACGTCCCGATCTGGCTCGGTGCCGAGGGGCCGAAGAACATCGCCCAGACTGCCGAGATCGCCGACGGCTGGATCCCGATCTTCTACACGCCGAGCAGCGCGGCGATGTATCAGCCGTGGCTCGACCAGGGCTTCGCGCGGCCCGGCGCTCGGCGTACGCGCGAGACCTTCGAGATCGCCGCCACCTGCCACCTGCAGATCGTCTCCTCGGCCGAGGAGAAGCGGCAGGTGCTCGACGCTATGAAGCCGGTCGTATCCCTCTACATGGGCGGCATGGGGGCCAAGGAGCAGAACTTCCACAATGCCGTCTTCGTCCGGATGGGCTACGGCGACCTCGCCGAGGAGGTGCAGCGGCTCTACCTGGACGGGAAGAAGGACGAGGCGACAGCGCTGATCCCCGACGAGCTGGTCGACGACCTCCACATCGTCGGCAGCGAGTCCGAGGTGAAGGACAAGGTCGTGGAGTGGGAGAAGTCCGGCGTCACCACCCTGTTGCTCAGCCTCGAGTCTGCGGATGAGGTACGTCGGATCGCCGGGCTGCTCGGCTGAGTGTGCCCGCTCGGCGGGAAACTGAAGGAGATTCGGGGCGTCGGCGGTCGCTTGGGGCGCCACTTCCTTCAGTTTCCTGCCAAGGCGCGACGCCTTCGATTTCCTCGGTTCCTCTCGGGGTGCCCGGGATCAGCGACGCTTGGACTCCCGCATCCGCGCCAGATAGCGCAGCGTGTCGCGACGGCGGACCGCCGCGGGCCAGTCGTCGGCGCGGAACCATGCGTCCGAGCCGCCGTCGACGAAGACGAGCGAGCCACACAGGAACTCGGCCGCGGGGGAGAGCATGAACACGACCCAGTCGGCCAGGGCTCCGGCGTCGCCGTACCCGCCGACGGGGACCGGGAAGGACCTGATCTGCTTCGCCTCGGCGGGGGTGGCGAGCTGCTGTTCCAGGAGGGGAGTCAGGACGGCGCCCGGCGCGATGGCATTGAGCCGGATGCCGGAACCGGCCCATGCGCGGGTGACGGCGGTACGCCGGACCCAGCGGGCGAGCGCGATCTTCGAGGCGGCGTAGGCCAGTGGCGTCGCAGTCCTCCCGGCTCCACACATCTGAAGGGGCTTGAAGGCGCGCTCCGCCCGCTGGCCATCGCCGTCCAGGAGCGCCCGGATCGCACGCCGCGGCACCATCGGCACAGTGGTAGACGAATTGCTGGCGAACGCCACCACCTTGGCGGACTGTTCGTTCGTCGCCCCTGCTGCGAGGGCATCGCGCCAGCCCTGCAGCAGCTCGACGACGCCGAAGTAGTTGAGCTGGGTGATCAGCCGGATGCGGTCGCTGCCGGGCGATGGTCCGACGCCGGCCGCGAGTACCGCGCCGTCGAGCCGACCGTCACAGGACGCCAACACCGCCTCCACCGCAGAGCGACGGCCGGCGGCGGTGGCGAGATCGGCAACGACCCTTGCCTCGTGGAGGTCGACGGTGATCACCCGGTGGCCGGCGCCCTCCAGTCGCTCGACGACGGCCGCGCCCATGCCGGAGTAGGAGCCGGTGACGGCGTACACACCCATAGGCGGCAGACTAGAACACGTTCTTATTTCGTGCTTGAATCGATCCGTGCCTGATCCCCTCGCTCCCGCCACCCTGGGCAATCTCACGCTGCGCAACCGGGTGATCAAGGCGGCCACGTTCGAGGGCTACTCGTCGCAAGGCCTGGTGACAGACGACCTGATCGACTACCACCTCGCTGTCGCGGAGGGTGGGGTCGGCATGACGACTGTCGCCTATCTCGCGGTCGCGCCGGAGGGGCGCACGCACGCCGAGCAGATCCACTGGCGCCCTGAGGCGCTGCCGGGATTGCGCCGCCTCACGGACGCGATCCACGCGACCGGCGCCAAGATCTCGGCCCAGATCGGTCACGCCGGTCCGGTCGCCAACGGCGCCTCGAACAAGGCCCCATCGCTCGCGCCGAGCCGCAGCTTCAACCCGCTCTCGATGCGGTTCCACCATGTCCCCGACGGCGCCGATCTGGACCGGGTCGTTGCCGCTCATGCGCAGGCCGCCCGCTACGCGATCGACGTCGGCTTCGACGCGGTCGAGGTCCACCTCGGCCACAACTACCTCGCCAGCGCCTTCCTCAGCCCCAAGCTCAACAGGCGCAAGGACCAGTACGGCGGAAGCCTCGCCAACCGGGCCGACTTCCCCCGCCGGATCGTCGCCGCCGTGCGCGAGGCCGCAGGTGACCAACTTGCCGTGACGGCCAAGATGAACATGCGCGACGGCTACCGCGGTGGGTTCGATCTGCCGGAGTCGGTGCAGTTCGCCAAGTTGCTCGAGGGCGACGGTCACCTCGACGCGGCCGAGCTGACCGGTGGCTCCTCGCTGATGAACCCGATGTACCTCTTCCGCGGTGGCGCACCGGTCAAGGAGATGGCCGAGCGCATGCCGATGCCGGCCTTGTTGAAGCTCGGGATCCGGATGAGCGGACACGCCTTCTTCCGGGAGTATCCGTGGGAGCCGCTCTACTTCCTGGAGCAGGCGCGTCGGTTCCGCTCCGCGCTGGCGATGCCGCTGATCCTGCTTGGCGGCATCACCGACCTGCCCGCGATGACGACGGCTATGGATGAGGGCTTCGACTTCGTCGCCGTGGGACGCGCGCTGTTGCGGGAGCCGGATCTGTTACGGCGGATCGCGGCCGAGCCCGGCACCGACTCCCAGTGCATCCACTGCAACGTCTGCATGTCGACGATCTACTCGGGGACCGTATGTCACCTCGCTTGAACGAGAAGCTGCGCTCGCGCTTCATCCGCGACCAGATCGCCGACGAGCAGGCCGACCACGACGGCGACCCCCAGCGGCGACGGTAGACGCGATCTGGAGCACGACGACCTTCCACCAACCGAGAGGCACCGATGGACCCCCTGCGCTACGGAACCCACAACGGCCACGTCATGGTCGCCGCCCTGCGCCGCCACCGCAACCGGCCGGTGATCCACCTCGGCGAGACCACGCTGACCGGGGCGGAGGTCGCCCAACGGATCAGCCAATACGTTCAGGCCTTCGACTCGCTCGGGGCAGGAGCCGATGTGGGTGCCGCACTGTTGGCGCCCAATCGGCCGGAGGTGCTCTTCATCCTCGGGGCAGGCCAGACGCAGGGCTATCGGCGTACCTCACTGCATCCGCTCGGCTCTGCCGAGGACCAGGCCTATGTGATCAACGACGCCGGCATCTCCGTGCTGATCGTCGACCCCTACTTCGCCGATCGCGCCTCCGAGCTGCTCGGACTGTGCCCGGGCCTCAAGCAGGTGCTCACCATCGGTCCGGTGCCCGAGACGCTGGAATCGGTCGGCACGGACCTCACCGCGGTGGCGGCGACCTTCGAGCCCCAGCAGTTGCAGGCGCGGCTGCTGCCGCCCGATCACGTCACCTCGATCACCTACACCGGCGGCACGACCGGCAAGCCCAAGGGCGTGATCGGGATGGCGCAGTCGTTCGCGACGATGGCACAGATCCAGATGTCGGAGTGGGAGTGGCCCGACGAGCCGCGCTTCTTGATGTGCACTCCGCTCTCGCATGCCGGCGCGGCATTCTTCGTGCCGGTGGTGCTGCAGGGCGGCACCCTCTTCGTCGCGTCGCGATTCGATCCCGCAGAGGTGCTGCGGATGATCGAGGAGCACCGGATCAACTCTTTGATGGTCGTGCCGACGATGCTCTACGCCCTGCTGGACCACCCGGACTCACGGACCCGCGATCTCTCGTCGCTGGAGACCGTCTACTACGGCGCGGCGGCGATCAATCCGGTGCGCCTCGCCGAGGCGATCGAGCGGTTCGGGCCCATCTTCGCGCAGTACTACGGGCAGTCCGAGGCGCCGATGGTGATCAGCTACTTCCCGAAGGGTGACCACGTCGGCTCGGACGGCCGACCTGCGACGGCACGGCTGACGTCCTGCGGGCGGCCCTCGGCGTACCTGCGCACGGCGCTGCTCGATCCTGACGGCAGCCCCGTGGCGCCGGGGGAGCCCGGGGAGATCTGCGTCGCCGGGCCGTTGCTCGCCGGCGGCTACTACAACAAGCCGGACGCGACCGCGGAGACGTTCAAGGACGGCTGGATGCATACCGGTGACGTGGCGCGTGAGGACGAGGACGGGTTCTGGTACATCGTCGATCGCACGAAGGACATGATCGTCACGGGCGGCTTCAACGTCTTTCCGCGCGAGGTGGAGGACGTCGTCGCCACGCATCCGGCGGTCGCCCAGGTCGCTGTCATCGGTACGCCGGACGAGAAGTGGGGCGAGACCGTGACAGCGGTGGTGGTGCCCCGACCGGGCGCTGCGCTGACCGACGAGGTGATCAGCGAGATCCAGGCACTGGTCAAGGAGAGGAAGGGCTCGGTGCACGTGCCCAAGCGCGTCGTGACCGCCGACTCGATCCCGATGACCGCGCTCGGGAAGCCGGACAAGAAAGCGCTGCGGGCCGCTTTCGCAACCCGCTGAGGTGGTCTGGACCGGCGGAGTCGTCCACGTTTGAGCAGGGTGGGCCTGGGCAGGAACCCCGGTGCCTGGCATGGGGCCGGCATCTGGACAGGAGAGACCTGTGGGGATTGCTCTCAGGCGGCTTACCGCCGTCAT
>Ga0164242_10000941_pt1 | contig 34547 bp, 37 predicted proteins | sample OricomgcompostMG_FD_108783 | JGI IMG/M metagenome (GOLD analysis project Ga0164242, IMG submission 108783) | Miracle-Growth compost microbial communities from Emeryville, California, USA - Original compost - Miracle growth compost (MG) ... | reverse complement strand
GGGGGGGGGGGGGTGGTGGGGGGGGGGGGGGGGGGGGGGGGGGGGGGGGGGGGGGGGGGGGGTAGCGAGGACCGCGCAAAAGGATAACGGAGTATTTTCTTATGGTGGGGAGGATATGTTGGTAGATTTAAGTCTAGCTATTTTCTGTTTTCTGGACTCGGACGGGCGAAATATCTGGTCACCCTAGTTAGAACCCTCTCTCATTTTCCCAGCTTTGAACCCGGTATTAAATTTCTTGTAGAGTGGCGTTCCACTGCTCACGCATTCACATCGTTATCGCCGCTTCCCACTCTACTAACCCCTTTGCTCCCTCTCCGTCCATTATTTCTGCGTCGTAGCTTTTTATACTCGATCACTTCCGATATATCACTCCCTGGCGCTGGCTATGCGTTAACAGCAGCAGCAAAGGCAGTCTTCGATGCCGTGGCAGCAGGCCTCCATGCATTCGCAGCAGAGGAAGCACGCGCAGAGATCAACTAGCCGGTCGCGAGTTAGAACACGTACGTATTCAATTTCCTGGGTTGGGCAACGATATATAGGTTCGCTTACTTAGCAGGCCACCTCCCCTCAAGCTCATCTTCTGTTCGGTAGCTCCCTAGCATTGAATGTAAGCGGCCTTGTTCCATAGACCCACCTTCGTAAGCCAAGACCGACGGTACAAACCTCGCGCTGCTCCTGCGGGGTGGCGGCGTTGCTTGGCATTTGTTGGGCCTGCATCGCCTCTGCGGCCCTGTATTGCATCTCGACGTCATTGATCTGAGGCATGATTCTAGATAGGTATTGAGAATTTCTTTCGTGAGTGAGGTGTATTATCCCACGGGTGAGAAGGAGTCGCGAAATATTTGAGCAGAATATGTGATGTTGGGAGGTAAGTCGGAAGTTAGGAACGCCAAGAATCAAGGTTGTGTGAGGTGCCGGGCCACCCGGCAGTCCATGCTTCAAGACCCACCCTTGTGGTAAGGTCAGTTGCTTTGCCCTCTTCGCGTACATCATGGTTTCCCTCGAGGAAATTGGCAGGGTGGGGTCAATTCAGCTGCATACGTCATCAACGTGAACGAAAACATGCGAAGATTAGTTGAAATTAGTGAATTTCTCCGCATTTCGTTCCCGCTACACCCAAGTGGGCCTCCAGGACCCGACATGGCCATAAGGTTGCAAGGTTGGCGGTTGGCAGGGTTGGGACTTGAGAAGGAGTTCCTGCTTTGCTGGACATTTCCGCAATTACAAGCCCGACCCCGACTCTCACTTGTCAGATCTCCCGGGGGAGACATGCACGCCGGTCCTGATGGGCAGTGGAGCGCAGTCAGTCAGTCATATTGGAAGCTTACCCGTTTCTTTCCGACCGGAACTTCCCGATTGGAGTGCATTGTTATCACCTCGTATCATCTCCATGCTGGACCAATTCAAAGGGTGCCTCGTATTACCCTCCAAGTCAAATAGTACATACACATTCCCGCATATATACCATACAAGCTTCTTCCGAGTCTAGTACGCACACCGTCTCTTCTCAAATCTCGGTAGGATGAGCTGTTCACTTATTCGCAGCACCTCGCCTACAAATCTAATTGAGATCTCTTCAACCCAACCTTCTGTTCCCACCGTGTCCAAGCGAAGCGAGCTTACTTCCCCATAGCCCCCTTCGCAGTGTAATACTGTCCATACCCCTGACTCGAGCTGAGCGGTTTGTACGTTCCCAAGACAAAGCTGCCACTCGGACTAGCGGCGTCGCGCTTCTCAACGAGGGCCTTGGCCTTCTCCTTGTCGGACATGTTGGCCTGCTCTCGGCCGGAAGATACAGACAAGTCGTCAGGTTTGGTTTTGTTTGAGGCTCCAGCGAGGACCTTGTTGAAGTTATCGCTGGCGGGGGAGCGGAAGAGCGAGGCCATGGTGCCACGGATGCCGCCTGGTTTCTTGGATTTGTCTGTGGATGAGGAAGTCATTACGTGTAGGGGGGTTGAGACGATGACTATTTGATTAGGTGCTAATAATTACCGCCCCAAATCTAGGTATTTATGCCTGCGCTTTTCAGGTGTCATATTCGGGGCATGGAGAGATTGTGGGTATGTTTTTGCCAAGTGCTCTGGGGCGACTCTTGGATTTTTATCTTACCCTGCAAGCGGTGGGAAAAAAAACAGTCCCATCAGTTACCTCTCCCGCTAACAATTCTCTAAGGATTTTATTAAGAAATTCGTTAGTACATGGGGTCACGAATGGGACTGTTTCTTTTTCCACCGCTTGCCCTGGTATTTACCAGGTCTGCAGGTGTTGCACAGCCTTAATCAGGCGGAGCATGGTCATGTGTGGTCCGTGCTACAGTTCCGTAGTTAGGCGGTTGGACTTTGTCACCCGTGAGTAACTTCTCGGCACGGCCTCCTCCGAGAACACGAGATGCCCGCCAAGTATCTGATTCCGTTTTAAGTCTTCACAACTGGCATTTAGATTTGTGCTTTGATTACCCGCTTTTCTCCCTCCGATTAATGACTCCCAACAGCGTATGTAGATACCTGCTGGGCCTCGAGGGGTGTCAGGTAGGGGTGCCGCCGTCAATTCAGCCTTGAGGCACACGGCAATGAATTGGCCATGCTAAGGATGATGCAAGACGCCGGCCGGACATCCCCAAAGGGGGAAGACAAGGAGTGGCTGATTCAGATACACAAGGACGAGTCGTGGGAACCACTAGCGTTCGTATATGAACAAGGGGTACTTGAGGCCAGGTGAATTGGTAGCAGAGTTGGTTTGGGCCCGATATCCGCTACTATTGAACATTAAATGGTCTAATGATCCGTATAGGGCTTTCTAGACGCGGACTAGAGACAAAGATTAGGAGGTTCCTGTAGTATTTACCAGACCTTCACTAAGAAACTAAGCTAAGTGTCTATGGGCCTTGCGTTTCTGATATTCAGACCAGCATCGACAACTGGGTATACCCTCAGCTAGGCTTGTGCGTGTATCGTGGCTCTTCACCCAAAGCTAGCCAACCCTTATTGCTAATGGAAGATCATGTGATCTCCAAATTATCCTTGGCGGCTCGCGCCTTGGTGTAAGAAAGCGCAATGCCATTGCCTGTTTGAAGCTTAAGTTGGTTGAACGATTAGGAAAAAGAAAAATTCTCGTCTTATAGAATGGAATGGGCCTGAGAGTAAAAGTTTCCCGGGCGTATTGTGTAAAGGCGCCTTGAAAACACCTCGGAGCAGGTCAGGGATGGCTCGGCGGAAAGGTCATGTGGAGTTGTCGGCTCCGAAAGGCGGCCTGTAATTATGGGCTAGTGAGATTAAAAAAAAAACCATCAGGGGATGGCCCCCCGAGCGTGCTTCATCCACCAAACATCGCAACTCTCTCTATCTCTGCTTGTCCCTGATATGACGGAATCCAATGAAAATGGATGCAGCACTTGAGTTCCTCGACCCTCTCATCTTGGACAAAGCATACGCCTACTTCGTCCCGCATGCGACGCCTGCCGACAACTGGAACGCGACTCTCGCCGCCCCTGTTTTGATTTCCGATCCAGCCGAGTCTGCATGGCCACGTGACAACATTCTGCGACAATGCATATCCATCTTGGTAATAACCCAAATCGGCGCCACGTCGCTGTATTGGGTCTTCAGCGCCTTGTCTTACTACTTCGTCTTTGACCGGCGCTTGGAGCACCACCCGCGCTTCCTCAAGAACCAAGTCCGGCAGGAGATGATCTCATCAATGAGTGCTGTCCCCTGGATCAATATCCTTACTCTCCCGGTTTTCTTAGCCGAGGTGCGTGGCCACAGCCTGCTATATACCAACATAGACGAGTACGGCTGGTCGTGGATTGTAACCTCTACGGTGTTGTTTATGATTTGGAACGACTTCATGATCTACTGGATTCACCGGCTCGAGCACCACCCAAGCGTGTACAAGTATATCCATAAGCCCCACCACAAGTGGATTGGTGAGTCTACGTTTCGTGCCTTTGAAGAGTGAAAGAGCGAAAGTTAACGAGACCCAGTGCCAACTCCTTGGGCAGCCCTGGCTTTCCACCCGCTTGATGGATATGTTCAGTCTCTACCCTACCAGTGAGTATCCCGTCCCTTGTATCTGGCGATACTGTTCTTGTTAGATTCTCCCGCTCGCTAACAACCGTGATAGTGTTTTTGTCTTCATCTGCCCCGTGCAGAAGTACCTTTACTTGATCCTCTTCGGCTTGGTGCAAATCTGGACTATCTTCATCCACGATGGCGATATGATCACAGGCCACTGGTTCGAGAAATACATCAATAGCCCGGCACACCACACGCTACACCACATGTATTTTACCGTGAACTACGGTCAATATTTTACGTGGGCCGACAGCTATTTCGGCTCTCATAGAGCCCCTCAACCAGAATTGGACCCAATCCACGAAGCGTTGCGAGTTATGCGCGAAAAGGGTTTGGTGGACGAGAAGGGCAACTCCATTCCCCAAAAGCAGAAGGGCGAGTAAGCTGGTCATCGAATGCTTCTGCCATGGCGGGGGCGGAAAGGCTGCCGCAGTCTGGTCGAGCGGCCGCGAATGAGGGAGGTGGCCTATAACGAGTGCGGTCATGACCAGCAGTAGAGCCATTGACAACCATCACCATCGCAGGTGTAGATTGTGTGTACAGATTGTGTTCGTGCTACAATGCGCTGGTGTCTGTCCCGCGTGCCACATTCCACAGAGATTGGGAATACTGCAGAACTAGGATATTAATAAACTGACTTAATAGGATAGCCACCGGTGGAAGGATCTCTTTACGCTCTTCCCGTACTATATGTGGTACATCAGGAAGGTCCTTCCCCTTTTTTATAAACCCCTCGTACCATATATAAGCCTCGCTTACACTTAGCAAGATGGGTAAAAATATGGCGCTTACGAGGACAGAGAGCATGATATACTCATGGCGGAGATGATGATCCCGTTGGTCAAGTTTAGTTATAGTTCGAGCAAATGAGTTCACACAATTATCATTTGTACTTATCTACGATACCCTAATAACCTCCATCATACACTAACCAATCTCAATGGCTAACATTGGGATAAGCAAGGTCGCAAGTGACCCTAAGCAAGCAGAGATAAGTAGAGCTGCGACAATAGTATAGTAAACTTCAAGGTCTTGAGTCTAGCCTAATGTCCGTCCAGGACCGGATCCAGGTGCTACCGCTATGCGTACAGTGGCTGTATAACCTAGCAATGGAACCCAATACGTAAACTGTGAGTTTCAGCCTTTTCAGTATATGAATCTGTGGGAGATGCGTCGTTTAAAGACTGTCAAGAAGAGGAAACCTACGTAGACAGCAGGCAGCATATGTCTCTTATAAGCCATTGTAATAATGGAATTTGGAGGATAGCGATCTCGGTTTCTACCGGGTCGCCACGGCATGGGGATCCCGGGATCCGGAGGCGACTGACGCGGATGCTGCCAAACTCTCATCCACTCGTGTCGTGATTAAAGTTTGGCAGCATTGGCGGTACTCGTTGCGCATCTCGTAACTCTTCGAACCCCTCAGTATCACGTCCCACGATGGACAAATGTTTCCGTCACATGACCGGACCTCCAATTATCTCGCTAATTATCATATAGAGAGCGTAGTTCGATGTATCAAGAGCCATTACTAGTGTCAAAGCATACTGTCCTCCTCACCTGTTGTCTCTTCAATCTTAGCTACGCCCTTCTTATAGCCCGCTTCTGCTGTCAGCCGGTCCACATAAGCCCATAGTTTTGGGTATGCGTCTGACAGTTTCTTCCCATTGACGGCCAGGTGTGCGAACCGCCCTCGGGCAGCGAGGAGAGGATAACTTATAAGTATATCCGCGGCGGTCAGTTGGCCACCGCACAAATAATTCCCACCTCCCGGCGAAGTGGCCAACTGACACTCGATGAAAGACAATTGTTTCTTGACATTGGGCTCGAGGAACGCCGCAGCAATTCTGTTGGCTACAAATCCCGTTACGGGCCGGATTACTCGAGGCACCTTAGGGCCCGTGAAGACTGTCGAGTTTATGTTAAAATGAGTTCCCTGTAAGATTCCAAATTCTCTCACGTGAGTATTACTTACTAGAGAGGACCAATGATATGAGCATGTTCGGCATCAAACTGGCCTCTGAGAAATTGAGAAAGTACTGGTACCTCAACCACTCTTCCGTTTCGCCGCCGGCCACACCTTCCTGTCCGGCTTTATATCGCTTCGGTACTAAGCCGGTGCGTTGGGCGAAGTGGTCACAGAGATACTGGACAATGAAGCTGCTTTCTGCAAGAACGAGTTCCTCCGTTGAGCCAGGAGCCAAGATAGAAACTATGGGAGATTTGCCTAGGGGGTGAATCTTTTCCAACTCGGGTGGAGCAAACATGTTTTCGTCGCGGTGGAAGACCACAAGTTTGTATTTGAGATTCAGTTCCTCGAGAAGCCATAGAATCCGTTGCGCCCTGGACGCATTGAGCCTAGGATTGTGTTAGCGTCACAAGACAAGATAACGTAGCTCACCCCTTACCAGTAGAGTGTAATCTTGGGCTGCTCGAGGGAAGTCATATCGGTCAAGAAGGGCATTGGCGACCTATGCCGATCGATGATTCAATTGTAATAGATAGCCAACATGGAGTTAAAATGATAATAGGGTCTCCACCACATTTTAAATAGCTGAAGGAAGCAGGTGGACAGGCTCGGGATGCATGCGGCCTGACGCTACTCATGTGGGGTGAAACAGCTGATGTTAGGGTTGCAGTGATTGGTTCAGATACTCGACGGCCTGTCAGATGATTTCTTCCTACGTAAAGAAGGGCTTTGATGGAAAGAAACTGACTTGCAAAGACATATATTTTGCGTTGTGGTGCCCGGTCGGCGTAATAGTCTCTCCGTCTAGGATGCGAATGCGAAAGCGAGGAGGCACGGTTCCTTCACTTCACCCCGTCATCTGATTGGCCATGCCAAGCATGCGAGATCTGCTAAGATAGGTAGGTTGTCAACTTCGGCGTTTTGTCACAAGTCGATACCAGGTGGGTAATTAGTCTTAGTCAGTGAGTCAGTAGAGTGACTAAGACTAATTTAGTCACCATTCTCCATCTCCGTATCTGGCTTCCATTTCGTCCCACTATGTGGAGTGTTTCTGTTCTAGGAATGTATAAAAGCGATACTGCTAGCCAAGACTACGCCTTGAGGTTCTGCTGCGGCTTGTTCGAATCAGCCGCCTGGCCGGGCATCACATGGACACCGGTTTGCTGGTATCGAAAGAGCGAACTGGCACGATGATCATCGCTTTTTGCCGCCAGCGGTGTGCTGGGACCTATGAATTCTGGATACCTCCAGGCTGCCTTGTACAGCGTCATGGGGGGCAAGGGGGGTCACCACGCATGGCACTGGCTGTTTATTCCCCTTTCTACACGGTGCTGACCATGGCTTTGTGGCAACCTGCAGATATTCTTTCTTGCCAATCCTGACAGAACAAAGGCTTTTACCTAAGCCCCCTGAGAACATCAACGGTCCGTGAGCGAATCGAAGAGGAAGGACGCAGCCCTGTCGGAAAGATGGACTGGATGTTGGTCAGAAGTATCTTCCTTCTGGCAGGTATATGCCGTTACGATCGCCTATTCCCTATGGCTTCTCACGCTGACTGTATGGAACGCACTGGGCAGCCCCAAAATGGCCGTGTTCATTCTTGACTAGTTGCTACGGTTGCTACACCCCGCTGCTGGCCGGTTGGCCAACGGGGCTTGCGGTGGTGACCAGCAGAAGCGTGGTTTTATACTTGCTTCATAGTTTCTGTAGCCGGGACTGTTGTCATTCCCTGCTAGCAGGGGCCAGTTTTCAAGCTTGGAAGCGCCGCACTTTCCAGAACACACCACTAGCCCACCGTCCTGATTTTTGTGATTGCACTGGTGCTGTGGATGGCCATCGGGATTCTCGTCATGCAGAAATGGGCTGAACGCCGGGAACACGATAGAAAAACAGATAAAGAGCGCTAAGGTCGAGAGTAAAGAGTGTAGGAGTTGGCCAAAGCTTAGAGTTCTACCATTCAAGAGGTTGCCTTTAAGCACCACACCTGTTAACGTACTCTTAACCGATTTCAATATCTTATAACATTGGACTTGACTGGATTACTTCAACGAGCTTAGTTGACAGGTATCCTGAGAGTCCGCCAGGCGATGCATTGAGGCTTGATGCATACGTATCCTGCAAGCTCCCCATCGGGTATCTCCTAGTTAGTGTCTACGATGTTGATAGCTTGGCCGCTTGACCAGTTAAGGGTACATATTGACTCGATGTTGCCCGCCTTCTTAGCTTCTTAGGGATCGAAGCCCGCACTGCTTCTATTGCGATCGGAATCACTCACCCCTCACCCATCGGGTTTCCCTCTCAAATTTCGTCTAGGTTACAGCGTGCCTCTTACCACAACCATTGTTATCAGTCTCTCTACATGACCGATTCACTCTGGGGGCCAACATTTAGCACCGGCGCGTCCGGCATACGATATGCTACAGCCATGACCGTTGCCCAGTTGGCATCACCACTTTCGACCTTGACAATTTAATTTCATCGTCCGCGACAGCTCAGACGCCCGGATAAATTGATTCCTCACTCGGCGTTCTCGAACTCGATCGTGACGTCACGTAACAAGAGAAGGTGGACGAAGCCGTAGCCATGATAGTCGAGAGATTCGGAGAGATCGACGTTACAATCAACTCGGCTGGTGACTGAGGCACGAGAGTGGGTTGCAAAACGAGGTACGACGAGTGGAAGTTGTTGATGGTTGTCGACATCGATGGACTGTGACAGTGTTGGCCGTCCGATGTCAGAGCCATGCTGAACAATAGTGGGTTCTCTTTCCAACTCGTTGGCCTTTGGCAGGATATAAATCATATTAACAACGCTTTGGGTACGGACAAGAGCGGATGCAAAAGTCGCGGCATCATACGTCCACATTAAATCCTTGCCTAAGCCGATCGGTGGTTTCTCCTCCGTCCACGGAGCATCAAGCACGCCGGTGTAGGGTTCACTAAGGGCGACGCGCGGTCCTACGGATGACACGATATGGATCAACGCTGTCTGCCCTGAGATTACTAGAACACCCATTAATTAACGCCAAGGGAACAGATCTGGCTCCAAGGGAAATCGTTCGGGAAACCACGCACATCCCGATAACGGGGGTTCGTCGAGCTAGAGGGCCTTGCTAATATCACAGCACCTCGGATACTTATAGGATGAACAAGATGCAACCGAGCACGGTCGGAGCTGGGGAGAGGCAGTCATCTTGTGTACATCGCCATTTCCTGTGGTGCAAGTTCAAGACTGGGGACTTAATAAGTCAAGGTAGTCGCATTGTTCATGGAAAATACTGAAGGCTATAGGGCATATGAGAATTCCAAGGCCAGATTACTAGAGCTATCCATCCTATTTGACTTCGACTGCTGCTCTCTTATACCTAGGCCGCGTATATGTACTCCGTAGGGAGGAAATAAATAGTGACGTAGATTCAAGGAGCGCAGAAATAAGTCGCGTATAAGAAAAGTAGAAATGTAGGAGAGCAACATATGTAACTAAACCCAAGGGACAAACACAGTATCTATCATTAAGCCGTATTAACGCTTGCAATTGCCCTGAGTCTGTTTGCAAATGCCTCTTGCGTAGCTTTAGCCTTCGGCGCCATCAAGTCATACCCATGCGGCAAATCTGGAAAGACATGCAACTCAGCGGGAATAGCTGCACGCCAGAACTTCGACGCGTAGCTAACATTTTCCTCCCGGAAAAGATCCAATTCTCCGACCTCTATGTACACAGGCGGCAGGCCGGCGGCGTCGACCAGGCGCGCCGGCGCCGCCGTCGCAGGGACGGCTTCGCTTCCCCGAACATCCGAACCCAGATACGCATCCCATCCTGTTTGGTTGTCAACGTCCCTCCAGACAAGAAATGGCCGGATTTCGTCGTCGGCTTTGACACTGCGATCGTCAAGCATCGGATAAACCAGCAACTGCTTTGAGATAGCCGGACCTCCTTTCTCCCGTGCGTATATGCATAGTGCAGCTGCTATGAGCCCTCCTGCAGACTCGCCCATCACAGCAACACGTGTTGTATCAACACCGAGTTCACACGCATGCTCATGTAGCCAATTGAGGCCGGCGTAGACGTCTTCGAGGGCCTTCGGATACTGTACCTCAGGCGAGAGGCGGTACTCCACGGATAGAAACGGGACGCCGGTCTTGGCGACGTAATGGTGCAAGAGGTTGTCGAAATCGGTCACTTTGCCGATAATGGTGCCACCGGAGTGTATAAACAGGATAGCTGGTCCAGGCTCAAAACCGGGTAACGAGTACCACCGGACCATAACGCGGTGACCGTCGGCAGATGCGGTGTAGAAGTCCTTCTGTATGATGGATGGGTCCTCCTTAGGGTAGTTTGCATCGTACATAAGCTTAATATTTGCGCCCAGTGTGTCTCGGTGGGCCTTCACGTCACCGAGCGCTGGTCTTGGTGATGTCGGGTTTGATGTCATAGCATGCAGCGCTGCTGCGACTTCGGCGTCGAGTTTGTAAGGCATCGTGAGATGGACTGTATTGTTAATTGTAATAGAGTTACAGCCTAAGTGTTGCAAACTTACGGCATATGAACCCGAATTGAAGCTGGCGTGGAGCTATTGAAATACTAACAGGTGGTCGGTAAACGACAGCCGCAACGACCGATTGTGGACGATTTTGTTGGTCTTTAAGACGCCAGCTCCATGATTTATTTCTATGATGGTCTCAGAAAAAACGGTGCCAGACTTGGTATCTAGTCTTAGTATTAGGTTCTTACATTGAACACGTTAGAATTCTTAACGCCCTCACTAAGGCGGCGAAACAAAATGTTGTATATTCATTACCCTATTGCTATCCTTCCCTATTTCGCTGAGTCTTGGTAGTGCAATCCGGTGGCAAGGGCCGGGGTGGACGGTTCTTTGCACATCTCAAATTTAGACTTACAATAGCGGTGATCGTCCTCCGAGAAATGGAACATGTGCGTAATTTGGTTAACGTCATATGCGGCACGTCACCCGGACTTTGAGCACAGTACTCAGCCTAGAAATGCTGCTATTACATTATGTGCAGAATCTGGTGTGGATTGAAACAGTATACTGCCGATTAACTCTCGCCCCTTGGACCGACGTGTCTGCAAGCTGTCCCGAATGCGGGTATGAAGCCGTAAGTGCTCCTCTAGTCTGATTGCATAAACTTCCATGTCTATCATTGGTCCACATCGCCAAACACGCCCCGATTCTCGAACCCACGGATGTTGACCATCAGTGCACTCCCAAACACCCTCCTCGTATTCACGCTGGCGTCTGCCTCGCGCAATTCCGGCCCGTCCAAGGCGTCGAGATGGTCCCACTCGTGCACTGCCATGAACCGTGGCACTGCTCCCAGTGCCGCCGCCTCGGTGTTCCCGGTAAGAAGCTCGTACCGCTGCGAGCGTCGGTAGCCCGGGACGCGGCTGAGCATGCCCAGGTGCTCGCCAGTGTAGAAGGTGTTGTAGTCGTTCACATCTGCGGGTTCGACTTGTACATTGAGGATGAAGGGGGCGTGGCCTCGGAGAGTTGAGTTAGCTACCAGTCTGGCAGTCCAGTTATATGCACCTTTTGTGCCAAAACAAATAATAAAAAATACACACAATGCCCAAGTCGATTGGGATCGTAGTCCTCAATCAGCTTATAAAGCCTGATATCTGCAACAGCATCGTGTACTCCACTAGAGGGCGGACTCGCCACACGAAAGGTTTCGTCCTTGGCATCTATCGACTCGAGTTGCGCCATCAACAGCACCATTTTGTCCGTTGGCGACTCGAAGTCAGTCATCTGCGCCAGCTTCGTGTCATGGAGCTCGGTCTCTTTCCCATCGAGGGGCGTCTTGGTCTGCAGCTGGAAGGTGTTGTATGCATGGTACAAGGCAGCACGAGTAGCTTTGAGCTTGGTGAGAGTTTCCGGCACGCATTCTGATTTGTACCAGTCCGCCCAGGTGCCGATGGCCTCGGTTTCCGGTCGTGCGGTGATGCGGAGGAGGTAGGGGGATGCTGCCATTCTGATAGCGCGAGTTATGTGGAGTTGGAATGATAGTAGCACGATAAAGAGGGTGTTAATGGTGTACAATAAACTTAATAACGTAGCTAGCAGGATATAACGCCTTACCTCCGGCCAAGTGATCGCAATCGTGTCTCTTCGGAGAGGACAGTAGGTGAGGGGTCCGGATTTCGACCACCGACTGCCCAGCTAGTGCCCGAGTCCTAGGATAAACATATCACTGGCACAACTTGCGCATTCTCCAAATACCAAATTTCGAATTGTGGAACGACCTCAATTTTCGATTCTGTTAATGATGGGCTCCAGTAATCCAGTCCCGTATAAGCATGCTCTTGTGTTCGGTGCTTCCGGCGTGTCAGGATGGGCTGTCATTGACCAGCTGCTGAAGGGTTACCCCGCCGATGAACGCTGGGACAAAGTGACCGCCCTAACAAACAGGCCACTGACTCTCGAGGTCTCGATCTGGCCGAAGAAAGACAGCCTCCAAATTGTGTCTAGCATCAATCTCCTTGAAGGATCGACCGAGGACTTAATGAGCGTCATGAAAGAGCGAATCCCTGACGTCGACAATGTAACCCACATCTTCTACTATGGTCAGTGCGAAGATAAACCGATTTTTCTACCTAGACAGTTGCTAAGACACGCGAACAGCATACAAGGCCAATACAGACTTTCAGCAGGAGAAGAAAGATGCTGTCGACATGCTTGCACGCTCTATCACGGCAGTGGATCGGCTCTCGAGTAAGCTGCAGTTTGTCGCCTTTCAAACAGGAGCAAAGGTAGACTTAGTTTGTCAAATCCGATTTTCCGAAACTCTAGAACGCCCCTGACAGAAGGCCAGATGTACGGTTTCCTCGAACGGGAAGGCCATTACTTCCCGGTGCCGCTTTCCGAGTCCCTCCCTCGGCTGAAGCCGCCATACAGCGACCAAATATTCTACCATGCCCAGCTCGATTGGCTCACAGAATACTCCCAAGACAAGCCCTGGTTCTGGAGCGAGACGCGACCAGACATCGTCGTCGGCTTCGCCCCCAACCACTCTGCGTATTCCCTCGCAGCCTCTCTCGGTATCTACTTCTCCCTGTGGCGAGCCATCAATGGCAAAGACAGCGTCGTGCCTTTCCCTGGCAACTCCAACAGCTGGAAAGCCAAATTTAACGAGGCAGGCAGTGACATGATGGCCAAGCAGACCATCTTCCTCTCCCTACACCCTGAGATATGCGGCAAGGGCGGTGCCTTCAACATTGCTTCCAACCCAAAGTGGGAGTCGTGGGAGACTAAGTGGCCAAAGCAGTGCGCGTATTTTGGCCTTAAAGGCGGGCCACCCGACGCAAACAAGAAGGAGGTGCGAACATATATCAACGAGAATATGTATACTTGGCGGCACATCGAGAGGGAGCACGGCCTGCGTACGGATATTGCTGGGTCTGAGCTGACAATTCCGGGTTTTGAAATTCTACATCTCGATCTGGCCGATTTCGATCGCCAGTATGATCTGAGCAAGATTTACGATGCTGGGTTTGACGAGAAGTATGAGACTATGCAGACTTGGGGAACGACGTGGAATCGGATGAGGATGGCGAGGATGATTCCGTAGTGTGTATACATGTATCCAGGTGTTGCGATGCGCCGATTAAAGTCATGATGGATCACGTTTTCTCGTTCCTATAGCAATCCCCTAATGTTAATGTGATAGGAAGTGTACTGGACACCTAGTACATCTAGTCTTACATGATGCGTCGTCGGGAAGCCTACCAAAGCTTGCAAAGATCATGCGCAGAAACATTCTGTGGAACCTTGAAGTGTTTGTTCCCTGATGCAGTTTAGTTTATCTTTGTTGTTCTCCCTAGAGTCTCCCTCTTTTTTTCCGGCGATCGGTCGCCGAGGTTGTGCCCGACAGGTGCCATTGCGTTATGGCCGCGAAGACCCCCACCCAACTTTAACAGGTTATTACAAGTCGTCAGGAGCACACTATCACGTAGTTCTTGAAAGCTTGAAGCGTGGCCTGGGAAAGGTAGCGCATTACTCAAGGACTTAGGTCTAACCGCCGTCATGCCAATCTTTCATTCATCCCAACCTCGTATCAATGGTATGCCGATATGAATCGACCTTACGTCTTATGTATGATAGCTAACAAAATCACAGTCCCGTCACATCTACCGGTCTGGACATGGTTGTTCGAGTCAGAGTATTCGCCTCTGAAGAAGAGTTCAGACGCCAAAATCCAAGGCTACACCAACGCCGCTACCAAGGAGCATGTATCATACTCTGATCTCAAAATTCTCTCCACCCACCTCTCTACCGCCCTCGTCAAGCGGTTCGGTCTTCAGGAAGGCGATACCGTTGCAGTCTTCTCTCCCAATACCGTATGGTACCCGGTCGCCATGTTTGCCACGCTCCGCGCTGGTGGAAAGGTGTCCGGCGCCTCACCCGCGTACAACATCGAAGAGATGTCGTACGCGCTAAAAGTCGCAGACGCCAAATTCCTGTTTACAGTCCCAGGGAGTTCGGATGTTGCGCTGGCAGCGGCAAAAGAAGCCGGCATCCCGAGAGAGCGCGTATTCATGCTGGAGGGCACGATGGAGGGTTTCACCACCATGTCGGATCTGCTAAAGACCGGTCAGTCTTACGGAGAGACTGATCAGGTTCCCAAATACTGCCTGCCACCTAGAAAGACGAACAAAGATGTCTGCGGCTTCCTGTCATTTTCATCCGGCACCACTGGTCTACCTAAGGCCGTCATGATCGCACATTCGAACGTCATCGCGCAAGTCATGCAAATCGAGCAAATCACGCCAGCCAGTCACCGACGCATCCTCGCCGTTCTCCCGCTCTTCCACATCACAGGCCTTGTCCACCAGCTGCATCTCCCCATTATATTGAACGCAGACGTCTACATGCTCCCCTCGTTCACGATGGAGTCGATGCTTGAGATTGTCTCCCTCTACCAAATCGAAGAGATGCTCGTCGTACCCCCGATTCTCATCCGTATGGTCCGTGAGCCCGAAACTCTATCTCAGTACGACCTCCGGTGCGTCAAGCGCTTCTCTTCCGGCGCCGCGCCCCTATCCGCCGAGATACTAGCCTTACTACAGAAGACCTTTCCAGGAACGGGATTCAAACAGGGGTACGGTATGACCGAGTCATGCAGTTGCATCACCTCTCACCCGCCGGAGAAGTACGACTTCAAATACGCCTTTCGGGTGGGCACTCTGGTCGCCAACACGGAGCTCAAAATCGTCGATCCCACCACCGGGAAGGAATGCGAGCTCAACGAACACGGGGAAATATGGGCCCGCGGACCCCAAGTCGTCATGGGGTACCTGAATAACCAGCGCGCTACAACCGAGACCTTTGACGCAGAAGGATTCCTGCACACAGGCGACATCGGCTACCTCGACGACGAAGGGATGCTCACCATTTCCGACCGCCTGAAGGAGATGATTAAGGTAAAAGGCATTGGCGTCGCTCCCGCCGAGCTGGAGGATTGCCTTCTGGGACATGAGCACGTGAAAGACGTTGCTGTGCTAGGCATACCCGACGACTACGCAGGCGAGCGACCCAAGGCGTACGTGGTCTTAAAGGATCACGCGTTACCCGGTCCAAGAGCAGTTGGTGAGCTGTTAATCCGGCATGTGCGGGAGAATAAGGCCAGGCATAAATGGATTAGGGAGGTTGAGATCATTCATCAGATTCCAAAGAGCCCTAGTGGGAAGATCCTTAGGCGCGTGCTTAGGGATTTGCCGAAGCAGGGTACGCATGGGGTAGTTGTGCGTGATGGGGATAGGAGGGTGAAGCTGTAGTCGCCGATCTTGGATCACAATAACGGCATAGATAGGCTAATGGCAGATGGACGTAGCAATTGATCTGTTATAGTGCATCAAGTCCAGCATTCTAGAGTCTAGCCTGACTGTTGCTCTCTTGGCACGTTATCATCTGTTCCAAACCAGGGGCGCCAATGGACGAGACTCTCCCAGGCACCTGACGTGGCCTGTGATTCAAATTGACACTCGACTGGATCCTCGGTGTGAGTGGCGCAATTAGCGTTAGAGTCCATGCAGTACAGATAGACTCACAAGACTTAGCGGAGTTGTCTCTTCTTACACTGAGCGAACTACGTACCATCTGCCATCTGCTCATACTTCCGATCTCATACCATCCCACCATCAATCAAGAAGTCTTGTCCCGTCGTAAAACTACTCGCATCGCTCATCAAGTACACTATGATACCAGCCAGTTCACTCGGCGAAGCCAGCCGTCCCATCGCGTTGGTCTCCTCAAACAACTTCCTCCTGCTAGGGTTCTGCTTCATCACGGCCTCGAGCATGTCCGTCAAGATGACACTTGTTTGACTCTTTAGTGTCTCTTTCTCACTCCTCCTTGAAGATGTCGTGGAAACGAGGCGGTTACTTACCCAGGACTAATGGAATTCACACGAACATTATGCTGCGCCAGCTCGTGTGCGACATGCTTCGCGATTCCCCGCACGGCATACTTGCTCGCCGTGTAGGCCGTGATGGTCTGCGGGTAGAGCGATTTGTGACCGGCCGTCGAGGCGATACAAACTATGCTTCCGCCGGTTCCTTGGGAGACCATCTGAGCTGCGCAGTGTTGCACTGTGAACATGACTCCGTTAACCTGCATTTTCTGTACATTAGCTACTTCGGATCTCTTAAGACGAGACGACACGCTACCTACGTTGACATCTATGGTGGACCTAAAATCGGCCTCCGTGTGCTCGAGGAACGCCCGATCGCGAATGATTCCCGCGGCGGGCACACTAATTTCAAGTGAGTTAGGAATATAAGCTGTCAGAGGGGCGTAGTTTCATCCCGGACATACCACCCATCAATACTCCCAAATTCCTTGCGCACCTGATCGATCGTCTGCTTCAGGGCGTTGTAATCCGTCACGTCGGACTCGTAGTACCGAAACTCGCTGTCCTTATACAAGGACGACAACTCAGAAAACTCCTTGGAGGCTTCGTTGCCTAGGTCAATAGCCGCGATATTTGCGCCCACTGATGCCAGGGCGCGCCCGAACTCCAGGCCGAGACCCCGGGAGCCGCCAGTGATCACGATGGTCTTGCCCGTAAGGCGAAATTTGTCTAAGACAGAGGCTAAGAGGGAAGACATTGTGAGATAGTGGGTGTTAATGTAAGTCAGGTTCGTCCTCCGTAAACAATTGTGTTTTTTATCGTGTTGATGTGTTTGCTGGTGGTTTTCTTACTTAGTCTGCTTTACATGTAATTTGACAGACTCTCGGTCGTCGGACCCCGCGTCTACAAGGGGTACGAAAGAGGGGGTTGCCACATAAGTTCTTCAGCTGCTAATTCAGCTATTTCGGGGCGCCTTTTCCTCTTTCGTTTACACGCGGGTCAGGCGGACTTGCTCTCGGGTTTCGACCTCCGGCAGCCATTGCAAGGGCTATGCTCCAGTTCAGCCCCGAGCCCGCAATAGAATTGGTTAGGGTCAGGTACCTGGAAAAGGTCCAATGTTTCAGTACATATGTGAAGACAACGAGATAGGTAAATACAGATGACTATAGACGCCAGCTTGCTCTCGCAGCGTGTCGCCAATCATGAAAGCAATCCAAATCACCTCCCTTCTCAATTCAACCGACCAGCTGGTTGTCAAAACCCTCCCCGACCTCCCTGCCTCCGAAGACCACTATGTAGTCCGAGTTCAAGCCGCCGGCACCAACTTCTTCGACGTTCTCCAGGTTCAAGGCAAGCACCAGATAAAACCTCTCCTCCCCTTCATCGCCGGAAACGAATTTGCTGGTGTTGTGCTTAAGACACCGACCTGCCGATCCCGACATGCCTTCCTGGTGGGAGATAGGGTGTTTGGAGGGGCTTTGGGGGCCTTCGCTACGCAGGTATATGCCAGGGAGGGGGACATGAGGAGAGTGCCCGATACGTGGAAGGCGCTAGATGCGAGCGGTCTGTTCCTCACCGCGCCGACTGGGTACACGGCGTTGGTGCATAGAGCGCAAGCTAAACCAGGTGAGTTCTCTCCTTAGATGCTACTCAGCCTGAAACCTTGTGCAGGCTAATAACGCGCCTGAGTCAGGAGAGTACGTCGTCATACTTGGCGCAGCCGGTGGATTGGGTCTCGTCGCTATTCAGATCGCAAAAGCCCTCGGACTGGTGGTCATCGCAGTAACCAACTCCGGCAAAAAGAAAGAGGCTTGCAAACGCTTCGGTGCAGACCTCGTGCTCGACAGCGACGACAATTGGCAAGATGCGGCGCGCGCATACACCCGCAACAACCGTGGGGTAGACATCGTCCTGGATCCGCTTGGCATGGTGGACAGGAGCCTGAGGTGCATAGCCTGGAACGGGCGTATAGTCGTCATCGGCTTTGCGGCGGGGGCTATCGAGAAGATCGCCATGAATAAAATCCTATTGAAGAATTGCTCCATATCAGGCGTGTTCTGGGGACGATATGCGACGGAAGAGCCGGAGACGGTGGTAAAGGTCTGGGACGAGCTTATTTTGTTCATGAAGCAAGGGAGCATTAGGCCTACGGTCTATAGTGATGAGAAGTTTACGGGACTGCAGAGTCTCCCGCGAGTGTTCGGGATTATGGCGAAAGGGGAGGCTTGGGGTAAGATTGCAATCGCGGTTGAAGAGGATGACATTACCAGCAGGTTGTAAAACATGCTGAAAAGCTTTACTAAGTTTATTGAAAATTCACTTCAACTGTTAACAGATTGTAGCAATGCGTTGTGTTGGTGGTCTTGGCCGACGCAGGCGTAATCGTCGGCCATATCGATTGTCCGACAAGAGTAGAGAGCGTCTCCGTGGACCGTAGGACCCGTCTCGGGGGACCGTAGGTGGTTCGTGCCCCGTCATGTACTGCAATCGGGTTTGTAACCTAGCCAAAATACATTTTTTGTATGGAAAAACGCCACTTTCTACACTGTATTGCCACCCAGAATCCACCAAATCTAGCCACCTGCCCTATACCGGGTCGAATATTCCCACCACCTTCTTCCACCAACCAACCAAGTAGAACATGGCAGTAACGCCAAGCAGCCGCTGCAATAGTAAGCCTTCAATTCCATTGCTTGTACTTGATTTTGACTAGTCTTTAGATAGCCTCAGAATTTACTAGCACGTCAGTTGACGCGCCGGCTGACGCGTTGGACAAAGATGCCTTGGAAAACGCGCCAGACGAAGATATTCGTAGTGATGGGTGGTGGCGATGGCGATGGTAATGAAAAGTGGGGACTTCCCGTACAAAAAACAGCGTTTCCATAGGATGTGACATCTGGATGGCCCGTGTCGCCTCGGTTACGGACCACCCACGGTCCCCCGAGACGGGTCCTACGGTCCACGGAGACGCTCTCCAAGAGTATGCATTAAACCGCACGAACGAGGGCGCCATTGACAATCAAAATATTCGCTTTATCCCCTTTTCCCGGTTCCTCGTTACAAAAGGACTACAGATTTGACCCCAGATTGTACATGATATCATACTCCCTATACCCCGACGGCACGGGAGGCTCCTCGGTCCACAGCGACGCAGTGTCAGCAACCATATCAAACATATCCATAGCCACATCAGGAAACCCCAAGGAACCAGAGTTAACACTAGAAGAGGTGAACAGGTCGACAGGTTCTTCCGCACCAGCACCAGTTGCGCCAGCTGTGTTGTCAAGGATTGGCAGCGGTTGTTGAGGACCGGCAATGCCAATGTCAACATGACAAAGTCCCAGAATGAGCCGAATAATCCGCCTCACGCGGCGCGCAACAACATACGTCTTCTCCAGCTCGCACAGGGCTCGAATGCAAGTCTGCAGCGCGCGAATCTGCCGCGAAGTGTCACTCACCCGACATTTCTCCGCTATATTGGCTATGAGGATCGTCGCGGCCGTGGCGATCATGTGCAAGCCCACGCCGCTCATGGTCGACACGTCTCCATGCATGTTGCTGTAGTTGGCGATAGCGCCCGCGATGTTGACGGCGTTCTCGATGCATATACCTCTAGACAGAGAATCTTGTGCCTCCGAGGAGCCGAAATTGGCTGTCGGCCGGTAGAGGTGGATTTTGCTGGAGTAGTACTCCATGCTGGGGATTAAAGTTGGTCAGAATCAAGAAGGATCACAAGAGACATGAAGGAACTCACTGAAGTAAGGTCACTGATGGAGGTGCCGTCGGGCTGTATTGTAACTCCGGTTCCAGGTTGTTGTACCAATCTTGCAGCTGTTCGTCCTGCGCGTGTAGCGTCTCCGGGCTACACTTTACTCGGTTTCTGCGAAGAACATGTCAGCTACACCCGCATTGTCTGAATGCAACAAAAATCTCTTACAGAGCATCAGTTATGTTCCCAACCACCATAAGTAGAGTAACCCACGCATAAGCTATCTTTATGTCCAACGTGGCGTCGGGACCAACGGGTCTGGAGAGTTCCAACTCGAGATCTTCGTCCCGGAGACTAACAGGACGCCCAAGATACTTCGCCCACAATCTGCCCCGCAGCCGTCAGCCGGTCTCGTGAAAGGAAGCAGCGGAGGCGAGCGGAGAAGCAGCTTTTCCTTACCTGTCGAACACCAGACATCCCCAGTAAGTAAGCCGTCTGACTTTGATATCACGGCGTGACAGTTTAGCTGACGCCAGGTTGTCGCCAGATTTGTGGAGGCCGAAATCGATGGCCAGACTGCATGCCACACCTGTATAATAGCGAAAGAGTCAACGGCCCATCCTCCCAACGCTCCAGACCAGGGGAACCTACCAGTTGATATCCACCCCTTCGTGTCCTTCCCCAACGAGCAGTAAATAACCGACAACAGCAGCAGTGCCTGGATAGTCGTAACGCGCGGTCTCTGAAGCTCGTCATTAACCAAGCCCGCCGCCATGGCCACAAGGCACGGCTCATTGTGGCTTAGATCGTCATGCGCGGGGACAACCATCGCCCTCAGACCCGGGCGATCCGAAATCCTCGCAGCACAAGCATACACCGCAAAGAGGAGTGCTTTGCTAAAATACTTCCCGTGCCTCGTTTTCAGGCCCTCCAGGAAGATCTCCTTATCAAAGACCTGCAGGATGGTATGCTGGTATTTCCAGTATATCTCCAAAAGATGACAGTGCGTGTCGTGGTCGATCATGCCGTCCAGCGTGCCGTCCTCGGGCATCTGCTGACTGAACCCGGACTCGAGGAGAGACGAGGACACGCTCTCTGTGAGGTGCAGGCTCGATGTCGGACCGAAAAACTTGTACTGCCCTTCCTCGTCACTATTGAGCTTCCACTGGCGCCCGCACATCCGGGAGATGATGTTGTCATTGCCGTCGCTGCCGTAGTCCGACGGGAGCGAATCGATCGAGATCAGGGAAGGAATGGAGGATGCACGCCGTTGAGCCGGAACAGGGCTAGAGCTCGCATCGCTGTTTGTGGCGGTCAAGTCCATGCCGGAGGGTGCATGGGTTGGCTGGGCGGTGATGTTGTCGATTGTGGTTCTGGCTGCCGCGAGAGCTGCCTCGAGGGAGGCGATGCGGTCCTCGAGTTCGCGGATGTGGGATTTAGACGAGGGGCCGTGAGATTTGTCAACATTGCCTGTTCCAGAGCTGCAACCGTCGGGTTGAAGCGCTCACCACTTTCTTTGATCTAGACTTCGCCACACGCAATTGAGTCCCAGCCTGTTACATCTCCCGCAGCCTCTGCCCTCCATTACACACTGGTCGAGATTGAGTTAGTTGCGCACATTCCACGGCCATTAGATGATTACCTTAACTTTCTTCGCACGACATTGTTGGCAGGCGAGGACGGTGGTAGTCCCGTCACTCTTATCAGCGCGCCGTTTCCTGCGAGTCTGAAAAGCAATAGGAGACGAAGCTTGTTGTGTCAGCGGAGGAGAATTGAGGGTCTGAACATGACCAGTGGAAGTGTCCGACATGGTGTTGCTTGCTTGCCAGTACAGTCAGTAAGTTTGGTTACAGAAGCATGGCCACGCGGTCGGGGCAAGGGAGTTGGAGTCAGAGTCCCAGATTTCAGATTTGTGGAAGAGTGATTTGAGGGGGTGAGACTCAGCTCTGGCGCACTTCGTATAACTCACCAAAACAGTTGGTTCGCCCAGGTGTTCAAGGAGGTTCCCCGAAGCTAGGCAAGCTTAGTGTCATTTGATCAACAAGTGCGGGGAAAATCTGGGGGCGGGGTCTGAACTAGTCTTTGAACTATTATCTTGGCTTCCGATCTGGGGCTATTGGTTTGGTTGGACGGAAAATGTTTGCCATGATGCTATCACCAGATGATTAAGTCATCACTGCGAGGTGCTTGAATGGAATGACGGCCTCTGACTCTGAGTCTCTAAGCTGTGAAAACCATCAGAGAGAGCACTCTATTTCAGCAGCCCGAGTTTTCCACATGCGCTATGGCCCCCCAAGGGTGGTCTGAGAACAGTTGAGGCCATGGACTCGGGTCATTGGTCATAAGGGGATTGATCCTTTTGCAGCTTGACTACTGGCAACTTCAAGAATTATTAGGAGAATTATGTCGAAGTACAATTAGTTGCCCGAAGCTCTCTCTCTCCATTCCGCTTACACCACAGACAACAAAACAAGCCATTCCTCGCTGCATCTTTTCTCCAACTCAGTCTAGTGGAATTGGTTCCTGTCGGCGAACTTATCGTTCTCCAAATACACCTCGATCTAGCACACTACTGTTAGAAAAGTCGCAACTCCATCGCAAGAGTCAGCTGTGATTGGGGGAAGTACCTTGTTGTCCATCTTCTTGTCCACATCTTTGCAGCAGAGGCTGGCGATGATACCGACAATACCGAAGGCCAGTGAGGCGAAAGCGACCATCCTGCAGGATGTGTATTAGCATTGCGTTTCTTTAATCCAGTGCACGAAATGGACCTAGTTCCACACTTACCGGATGCCGTGGACTTGGGCTTGTTCCACAGCCGCCTGGACCGCGGCAGCGACCTTAGAACCGAACTCCGCAGCAAGGCTGGGGGTACCGACAGCAGCCAGGAGTTCCGGAATCTTGTCCTGCGCGACGCCGGCAGCGGCCGCAGCGGCGGGGACCAGAAGGGCTATCTTCTTATTGATCTCATTGGTGAGGATGGTTGTGTAAACGGAAGCCGCAACTACAGGGCGTAATCAGTTTCTTGAAAACGCGCTTGACATGATGGGGAGATGGCAGCCAAACTTACTCGAGCCAGCAGCAAATCGACTAACACCAGCGATACCACCACTTAGGCCAAGATTCCTATGCTCAACGCCCATCTGCGCCACAGCAATGGCAAGGTAGATGGCCCACCCATAACCAGCCTGGGAAAGGAACACGAAAGTAACCATCAAACCTTTATTCGTTGTCGTGCAAAGCGCCATAAGCGAGCCGAACACTACCATGATGAACACCGACCCAGCGAGCTGCCAATGCCAGCGCTTGATGTAGGACCCAAACGTCGCGAGCAAAATAGCGCCCAAAGCAATAGCTAAGCCCTGGGGCAGAGACAAGACCATGGCATAGCGCCAGTCGGCTCCTCCCTGCGTGTAGAACGAGTTGACGATCGTCGGCCACAGGATACTGCTCGAGTAGTAGAACATGTTGACGACGGCCAGCACGATAGCAGGGGCGGTGAAGTCGCGGCCGTGGGACGAGGTGAAGACGTAGCGCGGGGTTAGCGGCTGCTTGAGCTTGGCGAAGGTCTCCCACAGGGCAAAGCAGATCATGAAGAAGAACCCCAGCACAAGTGAGACGATAACGTGTGGGTCGTTGGATGGGAACACGGTGGTCCATACGATGCCCATGAGGATCGGTAGGGCGCCGACGACGAACAGCAGGGCCCCAACATAGTCAATCTCCCTAAAAACCTGTTTGAAGGGCAGGCCATTTGGATGAGCGGGCGGGAAGTACAGACACAAGAGTCCGACGAAGGAAAGGAACTGAGCAATCGCAGCGGCCCAGAAGTTCCATTTCCAAGACCCGGCATGGAGACCGTGTAGTCCGGTGAGCGGAGCGACAATCACAGCGATAAAGGTAGCGATATCGGCAATGACAACGCCAATGTGTCGCCATTTGTTCGGTAGAAGCTCGGGCAGCGCAAAGGCGGCCATCTGTGCATCTCGGTCAGCCGTGATGCGAAGTGGAATCGTAGACTTGGGCAACATACCTGACAATTGGCTCCTCCGAAGCCCGCGATGGCCATGCCAGCAATGACCGAGTTCGAGTTCTTAGCCGAAGCAACGACAATATGACCTACAGTGCATATCAGATTGCCTAAGACAAGAAACCATCGCCGACCGAGTAGGTCAGTGTTTGCTCCACTGTGCCATCATGATCAATACACCACTCGAAGATGCTCTTTACGAGTGACGGAGGACATGCATACCATATCATGAAGCAAACGGTGATAGAAAGCGTCCAGGCCGGAATGAACCAGATGGACTTGTTTGGTGAGCCAAATTCGGTGGCAACAGCACCGCCAATGTTGGCCATTACTGGAATCGGCCAGAAGGATAAACCATAACCAAGCGACAGAATCTGACAAAATGTGTTCGAGTTAGCAATTGCTTCATGGCAACTTCTTCCAGACAATGGGTACTCACAGTAACGACTATCCACGTCTTGAAGGTGACAACTGGCTCCTCTTCGGTGTCAACTCGAGGTCCTGGGCCTAACTCGGCATGCTCGGCCTGATCCGAGTGCTGCTCGACTACCTTCTCCGAGATCCTATCTTGAGACGCTTTGTCGGACATGATTTCACCGATTGTTGACAATTAGAAATACGAATGATGGCGAGAAGGCTGCAGGACAAGGACGGGATCGCGGTATTAAAGGACGATCACGTCGTCCCGCACAGGGGCTAGTTGTTGATTGCAGCTTCTGAATTACGCTAAAGCCATGTTAGTTGACGCATCAGGTCTCGTTTCAATTTTAAGCTGACCCTCGTGCGGAGAAGCTTGTCAAACTGCTAGGTCATTCGGAGCTCGATCGCCGAGCGAGCAGAAACTACCAAGGACATGCCCACTCTTGGCGCCGAGGCGGGGGGACCGACAGGGTTTAACAGGACGCCGTCGCATCCAGACCCGCGACCCAAGGGATTGGGACCGCGTAACCCCAGATTCTCCCCAGAGTTACCAGGTAACCTTCCCTACCACAGTAGTCAATTTCTCCACGACTGGCCTCCCCCACACTGCCGGAGATACTTCTCCCTCTCGTGATTCGATGGTTATGATTGAGTAGGAAAGTTACTAATATCCCATTTCAGATACCTGAAGAGGCCTTGTAGCTTACAATGGAATCTTGAGAGGGAGAAACTTCCCACATCCATGTCATCCCCATCTCTCCAGAAAAAAGCGAGTAAGTCTCACATACAACCCTAACTCCAAGTGCGACCGCTCATATACCCACCCGGATCGCAATTACAGGAGCCGCTAACGGCATCGGCCTCGCGACAGCCCAACTCTTGGCAGAATGAAGCGCCATCCTCTCCCTCTCCGACAGCAACTACGCCTCCCTACAGACGGTCGTCGCCTCTTTGCCTGGGGACGGCCACACCACCACGCACCCAGACGTCAGGGATAGCGCAGCAGTTACAAAATGGGTAAAGGATTCTTCCAGAAGAATGGGCGGCCTGAATGGTGCAGCCAACGTCGCCGGCGTGGAGCGCGAAAGGGGTCGTCATCTCGCAGACTCGAGGGACGAAGACTGGGATTTCGTCATGGGGATTAATACCACGAGGGTTTTCTATTGTATGCGAGTGCAGCTGCAGGAGATACTGAAGAGTGGTGGGGGGAGCATTGCAAGTAAAGACTGGCTAATTTCATTAAAGAACAGTCTTATATAGTCTTTGGGTGATATCCTCACATCGGGTTACCAGGTCAACGTGGCCAGCGTGGCCACATTTATCGGTCTCGCGGAAACGCGTCACTCGAACCGCAGCCCGCGAGTACGGCGGCAGCAATATCCGGGTCAATGCAATAGCGCCAGGTAGCCTTTCCTCATTCCCATACCTTGTATTCTCGTCAGGAAACACTAACTAGCAATCCCTAGGTGTAATTCGCACCCCCCGGTTGAGAACATGGAGAAAACGTTCAGGCCCGGGCACGTCACTATCACCATGCAAGCCATCTACCGCCAAGCAGACCCAAAGGAAGTGGCAAAGAAAGGTCATCGAATTCTTGCTGAGTGATCAGGAGAGTTTTGTGACTGGGGCGACGTACAAAGTTGATGGGTGTTGGTCTGCTTGAGCTTAGACTCTTGTTCACCACTGGTATATCATCAGGCCTGAGATATACTGTTGTTGGGTGTCCAATTTCAGAAATATTAATTATTGAAACCTTGTACGGACTCGCCTAGTTTTAGACTGATTGCTCTTTTCTCTCGGCTTGGCCAACACGCGTTTAACATAATTACTCCGACATTGGCATAGCATGCCTATGACGATTTAGCGGTGTTAATGCAGGTCGAATAGGCGAATCTGCATGCTCCTATTGCTCCGGTTCGCTTATCTAGGTGAGCAGGAGTTGATATTTGGCTTAGACCTGGTCTAGACTTCATGCAAGTGAACCGACCCCCTCATCTGTCAAACATAGGCTTACGGTTTCGGCGTTCGATCACCGACAGCCCAAACTTCTGCCCTTCAGGGAAACCTCTGTTACCTTATCGCAACTAACATTTGAGAATTGCTAATCGTACCAGCTGGAAAGTGAATACTTGGGGCAGATAAGCTTGGTCGATTCAAGCCGTTCACTTTTACCATTTCAGCAATACCGCAGCTGAGCGTATGTGGGTGTAATCTTTAGCATCATGATGAAGACCTACCCCGATTTCGACTCCATACCTCGCACCGATGGCCAACCTCAAGGAAATGCATGGGCTTTCTGGGGGCGAGGCGACGAACTTGGCAGTGTGTTCTCCCTTCCTTTATCTCCGACCCCACAATCCTCACTGCTCTATCACTAATCGACAGTGCAGCCTTGAATCTCTTAACCCCAGAAGCAATTCTCGCCGCAACCCGCGAAGTTACCCTGGGAAAATCCATCCAGCTCGACTTGCGCCTGGACCATTTCTCCCACGGCATCGCGGGTCGCGAGCGCTTCAAGCAGACCATCGTCGATTTCCGTGAGAGGAACAAAGGCCACGGCGATTATGATATTGTAGCGCATGACGATGTCATCACACTAAACACGCAGAGCAGCTCGCAGTGGGATGGACTCAGACACGTGGGCCACCAGGAGTCGGCCACCTATTACAATGGGATGAAGCATAGGGAGATTGACGAGGGTCTGGATGGCAGGCTTGGTATTCAAAGTACATTTATCCGTCTTTTGCTAGTACCACCAGGTTTGAGACTAACATGGGCGGTAATAGACTGGGTAAACAACGGCGGCATAGTCGGCCGTGGTATCCTCCTCGACTACGTTCGATGGCGGGCCCAGACAGGCAAGGAGCCAGCGAAGGCAGACGCCCGTACACCTATCACAGTAGACGAGCTCGAGGCCGTTGCCACCTACCAGAACACTTCATTCCAGACGGGCGACATCCTGCTCGTCCGCACTGGCTTTCTGGTGTGGCACGACTCCACTCCTCCTCAAGAACGCAACCCCGCGCTGGACAAGGCCGACTTCATCGGCATTGAGGCGAGCATGAAGAGCGTAAAATGGCTATGGAACCACCATTTCGCCGCCGTGGCGGGCGACACGATGAGTTTCGAGGTGAGCCCAGTGCCGCTGGGCAAGGGGCAGGTGGCGTTGCACGAGTGGCTGTTGACTCATTGGGGCTCGCCGATCGGGGAGTTGTGGGATTTGGAAAAGTTATCTGCGGCGTGTGATGAGGCGAGGAAGTGGTCTTTCTTGCTTACGAGTGCGCCGCTGCATGTGTATGGTGGTGTTGGGACGCCTTGTAACGCGATTGCTATTTTATAGGCATTCATAACTTTTGTGTGAGTCGATTACGGCGGGGGATTGCATAGGAGCCCTCTTGTGATGGCTCTGCTCACTGGTAACATACGTACATGTCTTGAATCAACCCATTAATTTAATCTCATGTCTGCGAGTAAGAAGGAACAATTACATCTTGACAACCCAATCTCTAACACCAAGAGTTAACGATCTACTTGAGAATCCAGTCCTTAAACCCGCTCTCCCAGCTCTCCCGACACTTCGTCTTATATAACGGCATCCCCGCCATATAGTTCAGCGCCTCCCTCGGCTTGCCGGGAATATTATCCCCAAAATACCAGCTCTCTGTCTGCGCAAACAGACCCTCCTGCGCCGTCTCGTTAACATGCTCGCGCCACGCCAGCTCCGCTTCTACGGTAGGGTGGATAGACGCGTATCCCTTCTCTCGCATGAAGCTAAGACACCTGGCAATAAACTCGCCCTGAGCCTCGGCGCATGACGGGCCGGTAGCAAAGGCTGTGGGAGCTTGGGGCCCGTAGATAACGAACATGTTCGGGAAGCCGGTGACGGATATCCCCAGGTGCGTCTTGACTCCGTCGGACCAGGTCTCCTTGATGCTCACGCCATCGACGCCGCGGATGTCGATCTGTGTCAAACCACCAGTAACAGCGTCGAAGCCGGTGGCTAGGACGACCACATCCACGGGGTACTCTGTGCCATCCCTGGTTCTGATGCCTGTGCGGGTAAAAGTCTCGATGGGGTTCACCTTGAGGTCCACGAGATCGACGTTATCCGCGTTAAAGCACTCATAGTAGTTCTGCTCCAAGCTCACACGCTTAGTGCCGTAGGGATGCGGTGCGACGGTGGGCGCAAGCTTCTCTGCCTTGACCGGATCATTAACCCTCGCGCGCGTCTTTTCCCACCAGAACTTGTACGCCGTGTCGTTGGCCTCCTTGTTCTTCAGCACATCGCTAAAAGTGCCGAGCCAGAAGTAGACGCCACCCTTATTGTACAGCTCTTCATACAGCGCTAGCCTCGTCTCCTCGGTGACTTCGAAGCACTTGCGCGGGTCGAAGTCGTATAGAAACCCGGCGTATGTGCTCTTCATCTTGGCCACCATCTGTTCGTAGTTGCGTTTGAACTCGTCATTGCGCCGTTTGTTGAGAGGTTTCTGGCCCATGGGCAGGGCGAGGTTGGGCGTCCGCTGGAAGACGGTGAGGTATTTGACCTGGGGCGCGACCGACTGTATGACCTGCACGCCGCTTGCGCCAGTTCCAATAACGGCCACACGCGTGTCCTGGAAATCGATCTTCTCGTCCCAGAATCCAGTGTGGCACATCCTGCCAGCGAAATTCTGGATCCCCTTGAACGGCGGGACGTACGCCTTGGACGCGAAGCCCGTGCAAAAGACAACATGCGTAGCATGCGCGGCGAAAGTATACCCGCTCTGGTCAATCAGTAGATCCCACTGACTGGCCTCCTGGTTCCAATGTGCCTTCTGCACGCGGGAGTTGAACGTGATGTCCTTGTTGAGGTCCCAGACTTTGGCGACGTGGGCAAAATACCGGACTAGCTCGTCCCTCCCCGGGTATCGCTCGCTCCACGTCCAGTCCTTGAACAACTCCGGGTCGGTGAGTTGATAAACGGGACATTCCGTGTCGACACGCGCGCCGGGGTAGCTGTTCCAGTACCAAATACCGCCTAAAGCAGCACCGGCTTCGAACATATGCGTCGAGAAGCCGAGCCCGCGCAAGCGATGAAGGGCGTGCGTGCCGCCGAAACCGCCTCCGACAACGACAACATCGTACTTGTCTGCTAGTGAGCCCATAGTTGGTAGAAGTTGTTTGAGAGGCACGGAGTGTGATGATAATTTAGTGTCCCCCAAGTCTTTGGTTCCTTAAGTGAATATTTAAAAGCTTACATCTTTTCGCATTTGTTTATGATCTATTCAAGGTAGATGCCATGGCCACTAACCATTGCGAAGGTTACTGGTTACTTCGGCGTTCGATCTCCGCTCCATCTTTCCACCCTCCGACCCTTTCACTCGACCAGCTCGATGTGGCTGTAGTGAGCGGGTTTAGTAGCGAGAGTTTCAACGCACTGGGTGGTACTCATCTCAGAGCGTAGTAGATTGCCGGTGTGATTCCGGCATAGTTCTCCTAGACCATCGGCATGAGGTCAAGATGGTTGCTCTGGCCCGACATGGCTGTTAACCCCGACTGGGTCAGCCGATGTACGCAGCAGTTCTCGACCTCCACAATGAAAATACTTCGTTCTCCATCCGGCTTGACTAAGAGTGTAAGACTATTAGGATATAGTGTGTGAACTTGTTCCCACTCATACCGTTACATAAGGGACTATGGAGGAAATCTGCGAAGCATGGACCACTCTATTAGTCCTCCAACCTCTTTAGTTGGCTTAGGTAGAGAGAGGTTTCTTACTAGGCCCTGGGTGGCCAGATCGCTTTTTTTTTGGAAATAAAATCAACTCAAGCTGGGGTTGGGGGTTGCGTTTAACCCTAACCCTAAGCCCGACATTCAGTCAGCTCCCAAGATTTTCACCGCCGACTGAAAACGAACGCGAAGCTGGCTAAAGCAATGAGCTGCCGCTTGGCTACATTCGATATTTACGACACTTTGTGACAAGAAGTAAAAAAATCTTACCAGAGGATGATATAAGGCACTGGCTTGCCTGGATCAGGAGAATTGTCGAAGGAGGCAACCAAAGCACAGATATACGGCCAGGTTGGTGACTAGCCCGATGCGCAGGCTGCCAGGCTGCTCCATGAAAATGCGGACGATATCTTCAAAGAAAGGAGAACAAGGATTGACGTTCTAGTAGTCTCGAACAAGGAACTCACGCCACTATGCGAGGTTGGCACAGTCGTTGCTGGCTCCCATCCCCGAGTATTCAAGACAATGGATGTTCTAACCTATGCAAACCCCAACGCTAGCGTACTGGAAATTGCAGTCGGAAGGGGCGATGCAACACTCGCTTCCATTAGGACCTTGGCCGGTCCGAATGGTATCGAGCGTTATGCTGACGGGACATTTACCGGCATACAGCGGATTTCTTTACAAACGCTAAGGAGATGCTAGCCAGCTACACGGACATTCACTACTCTGCCCTGGATATTGAGTAGAACCCGACGGGGCATGGTTATGAGCCCATCTATGACATCGTCCTGGCTTTCAAGGCCATTCACGCCACCGAGAGCGCGGACCGGACGCTCCCGCATTACAGGAGCCTGCTGAAGCCTGGCGGTAAGCTGGTGCTGGTAGAGACAACACAGATGAGAGTCTTGCTTGGACTTTTGTACGGCACCTTGAACGGGGTATTGGCAGCACGATGATTGAGCTGAGGACCATTCATGAATTTGTAGACCTGGCAGAGACGTTTGCGCAAGGGCCAGGTTCTTCGTGGCTGAATGCACCTTGACAATTATGATGCTCCTCATAATACGACTTCGGTGTTGTTGACGGCACGCGTGGGAGCTGAAGACCAAGGCGTGGTAATGAGCATTAGTTCTGCCGGACTTCAGAAGGATTTGGTTTCGTCTCCTACCTCCTGCCAGGATCATGCCGGGGGCTTTGAGACAAGTAGCTGCAAACCTTGAAAGCCGTGTCGTCGCTTGCAAAGACCTGCCTCTGGATGACGCAGCAGAGTTAGTGTCAGTCAACGGCCGCATTTTCGCCTCTTTAAGCAGCGAGAACAAGGTCAGCTATGCTAATAATGCGCACCGTCTCGCTGTTCTTCAACATCTTGCTAAAAACGCTAGGAGTATGATTTGACTGACGTCGGGCGGTGTTATCAAGGGTCAGCATCCTCACCGTGTTTTCATGACCGGTCTACTCCGGGTGGTGGCGACCGAGAATCCGGCCGGACGATTCCTCTCCATCAACATTGCGAGCGGCAACTTCAAGAGCATGGATGGCGAGCTTGTGGATAGTATTGTTGTGAGAGATCTTCCTCTTCAATGGGCCGTTAAGCCTGGCGAAGCATGGGTGCATTATGAGTTTGCCTGGCAGGACGGATACATGTGGGTGAGCCACGTCATTTTAAATGCCGAGCTCGGCGACTACGGGGGATACAACCAAGACGCTGTCCCATCAAGGCTTCGACATGCGCTCTATTCTTGACGCTGCTAAACCCGTTTGCGCGGCGTTTGGGACCCCAGATGTTCTGAACTCTTTGTATTTCTGCTCGTACACCGAGATACTGCAACCTCTTCCGGCCAATTACATGCAGGTCAATTTCGCTGCCGTGGGCCTCAGCTGCAAGGACTCCGCAGTCGTCACTGCTCGGGACAGCAGAAGAGCCACCCTTTCGTCTGAGTATGCCGACACCGTCACGAGTGCAGGAACCAACTTGACTGCATTGTCTGTTGGCGACCTTATCTTTGGGCTCACCAAAGGCAACCTTGGAAATTACGAGAGGGTGCCAGCTGTCTTTGCGCAAACTTGGGCCTCAGGATGACTTGATCGGGCTGCCTTAATGGCCATAGCTTATGTTTCCCCAATATATGCTTTCGACTACATCATACAGATGAGGAAAGGTTATAGAGTCCTTATCCAATCCGCCTCAGATTACCTAGGACTGGCCGCAATTCAAGTCGCTCGATCCAGAGGTGCCAAAATTTTTGCCATTGCTGACGACCCAGAAAGTATGTCATCCCTAGCCGACACAGCCGGAATCCTGCGTCACCACATTTTGCCCGATGACGATGAAGAGTAACCGACCCATGAAGCAAGAGAAACTATGAGAAGCGGATGCGATGTCATTCTCAGCAGAACGACTGGGGGGCGCCCAATCTCCCAATATATAAAGCCTTGGCCCCGATGGGTCATCTCATTTGCGTCGGCTCCGTAGGTACGCTTACGCTCAAGTCCGAGGCAATAGGCCTCGCTATGTTTCAGAAGAACGCAAAATTTACTATGCACGATATCAGTTCTTGAGAAAGATAGTCGGCTTGGGGAGGAGCTAATGAAGGCAGTACATGAACTTTACCAAGGGCCTCGGATTGGCCCAATCTGCTCCGTCTCACTCCCCGATGTTTCTGAATTGGACCCGACGTTGATTTAAGTTGAAGGAGACCACGTAAGTCGGTAAAGCAGTTGTCTCTTTCCAGATCCCGGACTCTACCATCAAGCTTCTTCGACAGCCGCAACGGGCTGTCTGACCCCAAAGCAGTCTATATCATCACTGAAGAACTCGCTGGACTAGGTCGAAGCATCACTAGGTAGATAGCCAATTGAGGCGCTCCTGAATTCGCCAATCTCTCTAGGAGACGGGCCAGCTCGCAAGCAGCGCGGCATTGGTTGGCAAAATGAAAGCCCATGGAATTTACATCTAAAGTTGATCTGCCACATTAGCAAATGCGAAGATGTCACTCAAACCATCTTCAGATTCTCAAGACAACAGCCCGACCCATCAAGGGCTTTCTCTACGCCGGTCTATCCCTGTCGGATCTCTCCTTCGACAAGTTGATACCGTAGCCAAAACCCTCGGATCCAAACACCTGCACGGCGCTACGCTTGACCAGCCACTCGACTTCTTCGTCATGCTCACTAGCACCGAGACCTTCTGGACGCCCCCTAGACAAGCTGCCTATATCGCCGCCAACAACTTAACCCCTTACTTTGCCCGCTACTGCCGGCGACGCGGCCTCTCGGCATCGACCGTTTCGTACGATTCGTCAGCGACCTGGATTCCGACTACCGCGCCACCTAGCATGGTGCCGAGAACATGTACTCTCGCAATCTCGCGTACACCATGGCCGAACACTAGGCCGTCGCCGCACTCGAACCCACTTTCTATGCTCTTCCAAGGCTTGGGCTGGTGGGGATGGCCTCCTGTCGCCAGCTACGCAGTCACTGCGTCAATCCATCGAGCTGGCGGGAAGACGTCCAGAAATGTGATGCACCGCTGGCACCGCGACGGAGGGGTATCTCTCCTTATACGCGCCATGGCAGATGCCCGGCGGAAAATAGTAGATGGCGGTGCCGGAGGTGACCGAGAAGCTAACCCAGCGTCCGGAACAGCAAAGCTGCGACGCGCCTTCGACGAGACCATCAAAAATGGGAGTGACGGTCACGACATTGCTATCTCGCTTGTGACGGAAGGCATCTCCCAGCCCATCGCTAAGATGATATTCATTGATCCAAGAAATGCGAATCAAGGCAAGAGCGTGGCCGAAAACGACGTAAATAGTCTGATTGCTGCGGAACTGGTTACCTGCACACGCTGGGGGTAGGCATTAAAAGGCATACTGGATTCGGTGACCTTCCACAAGCTAACCGCCTACTCTCCCACGCGATAGTGCAAAGCGCTTCAAATGTCGCCGCAATGTTGCCTGGCAGCTTAGATTGTAGAGTTGGATACCTTTAACTTAATGTAAGTTAGAGATCAATCCTTAATGTTGACCTAGTAGCAAGTGCTAGCAGTTGTCAGTGGATCTAGTAAATATAGTTTTATATATAAAATATTTAATGAAGTAAATAAGTGTCCTTAGCTTTTTAGCAGCTAGTGATCGTAGCTGTAGAGGTAGTACAGTATATGTAGCCCTTAGATGCGGAGAAATTTAATGAAGTAATTAATTTTCTATGCAGTCCCACGGACTAGGGATACCTAAAGATGTGAAGCTATCTACAGGACTGGATAGAG